>Ga0163144_10017545_pt1 | contig 14573 bp, 9 predicted proteins | sample OliLak19BULKMAT1_FD_123175 | JGI IMG/M metagenome (GOLD analysis project Ga0163144, IMG submission 123175) | Freshwater microbial mat bacterial communities from Lake Vanda, McMurdo Dry Valleys, Antarctica - Oligotrophic Lake LV.19.BULKMAT1 | ecosystem: Environmental > Aquatic > Freshwater > Lake... | reverse complement strand
GAGCCGCGTCTGCCGCAAGTTGGCCCGGAGGCTCTGCGAAACGCGATCGCGGTACTGGTAGTAGTTGCGGCGCGCCTGTTGGTACTCGATGAGCGACTGGCGGTAGATATTGCGCTCGGCCAACCGCGTCATCGGCGGATCCCATTGCAGGCCGACGCGCAGGCGACCCGTCGTGTCGCGAATCCGGAAGGGATTATCGCCGACATTGCCGATGTCGCCGCTGAACAGGAAGTTCAGATCGCTCAACAGCGCATTGGCGTTGAAGTAGATCAGCCGCCAGGAGTCGACCAATGCCGCCCGCGCGTTCTGCCAATCGCGGCGATAGGCGCTAGCGATGAGCAACGCTTCTTCATCCGTTAGCTCGACCGGCGCGAAGGCAATCGCATCGAGACGCGCCGCCGCTTGGACAAGCGAGAGTTCCAACAGGCGACCGGAAAGGTTCGCCATGGAATCGATCACGGCCGGCAGCAACTTCTCTGCATCGGCCTCGCCCGCTTGTTCAAGCTTATCCAGCTGGGCCCACACTTGAGCGAGATTCTGTTTGAGCATCTCGTATTCTTCGCGCCGCTTGGCCACGCGCCGATCAAGTTCCTCGACGCTGAAGAGCCTCGGGTCGATCTGCGCCTGTTGGACTTCCTCGCGGCCGGCCAAGTCCTGCAGATACTCGCGCCGCATCGGGAGGGCCGCTTCGACCGCTTTCATGTCGGCTTCGACCGCATCGAGCCGCTCGTTGGCCATCGATTCGAGCGCCGTACATTCGTCGAGCCAGCGTTCGAACTGCCGGGCAAATTCGGGCGACTGCGGATCAAGCGGATTCTTCTCCTCCTGGCTGCGCTGCCGCAGTTCACGCAAGCCGACCAGCGCGTCGGTGACTCTCTCTTGCACGACTTCAAGCTGCGGGTCGAGCAGGTTGAACCGATCGAGCAGCGGATCCTTGATCCGCACGTCGAGTTCTGGCGGCAGACCGAGCGTGATCTTGAAGTTGTCGAGCGTCGTCTCGTATCCCGCCTCGGCGGTGAGAAGTTGGCTCTGGGCGTTGTAGAGCGCCTGGCGAGCAAGATCGACCTGGAACAAGTCGATGCGGCCGGCATCGTAGGAGGCTTGGAGTTGCTCGTAGCTGTCGCGCAGCGAGCTGACGTTGGAACGCTGGTTGCGAATGGTCTGCTGATTCTGCAATAGTCCCATAAACCCGCCTGCACCGGCCGCGCCAGCGCCGCCGGTGAAGCCGCCGCCGACGCCCTGGTTGAAGCCAAATCCGCCGAAACCGCCGCCGAAGCCAAAGCTGCCGACGGCGCCAAAACCGCCGCCGCCGACGCCGGCAAAACCATCCAAACCGCTGCCGCCGAAGAACCCGCCGCGCCGCGACGGACCGCCGCCAGCGTCACGGCCGGTCGCGACGTTCAAATAGAATCCGCCGCGATAACGTTCCATCTGCCGCACGTTCGCCAGGAGCGTCCGTTCGGAAATGGTGAGGCGTTCCAGCACGCGCGTGCGGCCGCCAAAGCGCAAGAGCGGCTGCACCAACGAAAAGTCCATCAGCGTCGTGCTGGTGTAGTCGTTGGGACCGGCGAACTGCCAGACGAGCGAATTGGCGACGCCGGTGACGAGCTCGCCGCCGGTCGCGGTAAGGCGCTCAGCGCGAAGCCGGTTATTTGGATTGCTAGGAGCAACGACGAATAGCGATGAGGAACTGGCAGGCTGAAGTCCGCGGCTGCCGACGTCTCTTCCAGCGGTTGTATAGAGCACCGACGAACCGCCGAAGAACTGCGTATCGAAGCGGAACCGCTCGAAGCTGACGTCGAGCGCCGAGAGATAGAGATCTTCCAACTGCGATTGATATTCCGGCGAATCGCGCAGCGCGACTTCCACCGCCCCGCGCAGATCGAGCAGCACGCGACCGGAGTCATCGCGCGGCAGGTATTCCTGCCAGTTAGGATTATCGACGTACGCCGTCTTCGGCAGACACTTCCAGCACTTCGAACCCTTTTTGCAGTCGACGCATTCCATGTACCGATGCGACGCCGGATCGTCGGGGGGCATCGGCTCGACGTCGGGATTGTTCGGATCGTACATGCGCGAACGCGGATCGACGTCGATCCGCAGTTCCAATGGATCGGCGCCAATGACGGCCGCCTTCTGGTCGGTGAGGCAATAGGCGTCGGCGTCGGCCTGCTTGCGATAGAAGGGTCGGCTGCAGCCGATCGCAGCGAGGAGCGCGACGGCGGCAAGTATATAGCGACGAGAATTCATGCGGCGCCCTCCAACAATTCCCCTCCCTCGAAGGGATGGGAGCAACCGAGCACGGGCGACCCGAAGTCGCCCGAGCGCAGGGCGGTAGTCTGTTGCGCAGCAATTAGGGGAGGGATTCGCCTGCCGCGAGATTCACCTAGATCGGCGACGCTCGCGACCACGGCCGAAAGCAGTTGCCGCCCGCCGTCAGCAAGTCGCCACAGCTGCCGGCGGCGGTCATGTTGATCAGTCGTTCGTTCCAGCATTCCCAGCGAGCGCAGCCGCTCCACGGCGCCGCTCACCTGCGCCGGCGAGACGACCAGCAGCTCCGCAAGTTCGGCTTGATCGAACGCGGCATTCCCTGCGCGGCCAGCGCCTTGCTGCGAGAGGAGCCACAGGAGTCGAAACTCAGGCTCCGTCACTTGAAACCCGCGGAGCCACGCCGCGATATCGCGCGCCGCTAGCTTGCCGCCCGCCGCCAGTTGGCAAGCGGCGTCGATCCGCGCGACCGACGCCGTACCGCTAGCAGCGAGCGCCAAAACGCTCGGGTCGGCTAAATCGCCGAGAGACGACATGCAAACGCTCCACCGCCGCGAGCGAACTGAGATTAGAGACGAGACAAGGTTGCGCTGCGCCGAAGCGAGCGGGGAATCTCCCGCCGCGAAGACGCTTCGCCTCTAAATCATTCGGCGATGAATCGTTCGAACTTGAATGAATTGCAGGCTCTCAGCTAGCGGATGGGCTAACTGCGATGCCCGGCATCTGCTGAAAATGGGCGTCAAGAGAAATCGCTGAGGTAACGCCAAGCCGTCTCATGACGGCTAAGCTCGTGCAGTCAGTAAAGCTCCAAGCCTTGTCACGGAACTGCGAAAAGATAATCCACGCCTGCTGGAGATCGGCGGGTTGAAGATACTCTAGGCGAGCGGCCCGCCCTTCCCAAAACGGCTCAGCGCTCGTTGCGAATGCCCGCGCACGCGGAGCAACGTCAGCGTTTCATCAACGACATAGTCAGTCGTCACCAGCCGCGACGCCGCTTCGATGGCTTGGCGCACCATCGCATGCTGCGGATCGCTCGGAACGTACGCCGCGAACCTTGCGCTCGTATCGACGAAGATCATCGCTGATCGCCATAGAGCGCCGCATCATGATCAACTCCGCTGAAACCGTCGTCGGCAACTTCCAACGGCAATGATTCGGCTTGCTCAAAGAGCAATTTGAGAGCGTCGCGTTGTTGACGCAACTCTTCCGCATCGTCGGGCGTCTCGACGCTAGGCGTGGACGAACTTCTCACAATGACGAAAAACTCGCCTTGTTCAGGCACGACCGTTGAGTCGACTGGCCGGAAGACGCCGTTCTCGAAAATGGTGCGAATTTCTTGGTCCATGTCGGAATTATACGCGTTCGCGACTCTAATCGCCAATTACCGCTTTTTGCCGTCAATTCAGCCTTTTTACGATGATTCATACCCTAAATTCGGCGACAGCCAGCGCTCGACTTCCTGCACGCTCATCCCCTTGCGGCGTGCATAGTCTTCGACCTGCTCACGGTCGATCCGGTCGACGGCAAAGTAGCGCGACTGCGGATGGGCGAAGTAGAGGCCGCTGACGCTCGCCGCGGGGTGCATCGCGAGCGACTCGGTAAGGATCATGCCCGTCTTGGCGGTCGCGCCGAGCAAGTCGAAAATGATCGGCTTCTCGGTATGGTCGGGCTGGGCGGGATACCCAGGCGCCGGGCGAATGCCGCGGTACGATTCTTCGATCAGCTGCTCCGGATTCAACTTCTCGTTGACGCCGTATCCCCAATCGCGACGGGCCCGTTGGTGGAGCCACTCGGCGAACGCCTCGGCCAGGCGATCGGCCAAGGCCTTCGTCATGATCGAATTGTAGTCGTCATGGTCGGCGTCGAACTGCTTCGCGAGCTCATCGCAACCGAGACCGGTGGTCACGGCGAAGACGCCGATGAAATCTTCGATCGGGCGACCATTCGCATCGACGGCGCCGACGGGGGCGATGAAGTCGGCCAGCGAGTAGAACGTCTCCTGTCCCTTGCGACGCCATTGCTGGCGAAGGCCGTGGAAGCGAGTTTGCTCGGCTTTGCGGGTGTTGTCGGCGTAGACGATGACGTCTTCGCCATCAGCGGCCGCCGGCCAGAAGCCGTAAACGCCGCGGGCTTCGAGCAATTGCTCGTTGATGATCCGGTCGAGCAGCGCGTTGGCGTCATCGAAGAGCTTCTTCGCTTCTTTGCCAAGATTCGGGTCGTTGAAGATTTTGGGATACTTCCCCTTCATCTCCCAGGTGAGGAAGAAGGGGGACCAGTCGATGTACTTGCGAAGTTCGCGCAGGTCGATCGTCTTCACCGCGGCTGCCTCGTCGTCATTCGTTCCAGCCGCGTCGGCGGGTGCGGGCTTGGACGAGAGGACGCGACCGCCGATGAACGAGGGGCGCGGCACGTCGACTGTCTTCCAATCGGTGGCGAATCGCTTTGCCTTCGCCTCGGCGTAGGGGGCGAGTTCAACTGACTGCCGCTGGGAGTATGAGGCGACGAGTTGCTTCTGCAGCTCGATGTTGTCGGAGAAGAACTTCTCGCGGGCTTCGGGATTGATCAGCTTCTCGACGACGCCGACCGAGCGGGAGGCGTCGAGTACATGTGCCACGCAGCCGTCGTACGCAGGAGCAATCTTCACCGCCGTGTGCTTCGCGCTGGTCGTGGCGCCGCCGATGAGCAGCGGCATGTGCATGCCGGTTCGCTTCATCTCGCGGGCGACGTGAACCATTTCGTCGAGACTCGGCGTGATCAGACCCGAGAGGCCGATGAGGTCGACGTTCTCTTCGAGGGCCTTTTCGAGAATTTTCTCGCAGGAGACCATCACCCCCATGTCGATGGCTTCAAAGTTGTTGCAGCCGAGGACGACGCCGACGATATTCTTGCCGATGTCGTGGACGTCTCCCTTCACGGTGGCGAGCAGCACGCGCGCACGCGGTTGACCCGCGGTGCCGGCGGCGGCCTTCTCTTCTTCCATGAACGGCGTGAGGTAAGCGACTGCCTTCTTCATCACGCGGGCCGACTTCACCACCTGCGGCAGAAACATCTTTCCTTGGCCGAAGAGGTCGCCGACGATGCTCATCGCGTCCATCAGCGGGCCTTCGATGATGGCGAGTCCCGACGGATATTTTTGCCGCGCCTCTTCGACGTCTTCATCGATATGCTTCACGACCCCTTTAAGCAGGGCGTGCTTGAGCCGTTCTTCAACCGGCCCGTTACGCCATTCGGCGTCGGCGGTCGCGGAACTAGCGCCGGCCCCCTGCCCTTTGATCGTTTCGGCGAAGTCGACGAGCCGTTCCGTGGCGTCGGGACGACGATTCAGGATCACATCCTCGACCAATTCCTTTAGCGTCGGTTCGATGTCTTCGTACACCGCCAGCTGGCCGGCGTTGACGATCCCCATGTCGAGGCCGGCCTTGATGGCGTGGTAGAGGAACGCCGAGTGAATCGCCTCGCGCACGGCGTCGTTGCCGCGGAACGAGAACGAAACGTTCGACACGCCGCCGGAGATATGGACGCCCGGGCACTCCGCCTTGATCCGCCGCGCGGCGTTGATGAAGTCGACGGCGTAGTTGTTGTGCTCCTCGATGCCGGTGGCGACGGTGAGAATGTTCGGGTCGAAGATAATGTCCTGCGGCGGAAACAATCCCCCTCCCTCGAAGGGAGGGGTAAGGGGAGGGATTTCTGATTGTCGCTGAGCTTCAAGATCGGAATCGGTAGCTGGCGTCGCAAATCCCTCCCCCGTCCCCTCCCTTCGAGGGAGGGGAGCAGTCAGCAGATCATAGGCTCGCTTGCAGATGCGAACCTTATCGTCCTCAGTAGCGGCCTGGCCCTCTTCGTCGAACGCCATCACGACGACCGCGGCTCCATATTGTCGGCAGAGGCGGGCCCGGCGGAGGAACTCGGCCTCGCCATCCTTCATGCTGATCGAGTTGACGATCGCCTTCCCTTGCACGGCCTTCAGCCCCGCCTCCAGCACCGACCACTTGCTGCTGTCGATCATCACCGGGACGGCCGCGATGTCGTTCTCGCCGGCGATGAGGCGGAGGAACTTCGTCATCACCGCTTCGCCGTCGAGCAGGCCTTCGTCCATGTTGACGTCGATGACGTTGGCGCCCCCCTCGACCTGCTGGCGGGCGACCTCGATCGCGTCTTCGTACTGCTCGTTCTTGATCAGCTTCGCGAACTTCTTCGAACCGGTGACGTTGGTCCGCTCGCCGATCATCAAGAAGTTGCTCTCGGGACGGAGCGTCATCGGCAGCGTGCCGCTCAGCCGGAGCCACGGGGCGGCCGTCGTCTTTTTATGCGGACCGAGCCGGCCGACGCGGCGGGCGATTGCCGCGATATGATCGGGCGTCGTGCCGCAGCAGCCGCCGAGGATGTTCACCCAGCCGTTGTCGGCATACTCGCCAACCATGCTGGCCATCGCGTCCGGACCAAGATCGAACAGGCCCATCTCGTTCGGCAGGCCGGCGTTCGAATGGCAGCTGATCCGCGTCGTGGCGACGCCAGAAAGGGCTTCGATGTGGGGCCGCATCACGTCGGGGCCGAGGGCGCAGTTCATGCCGACCGACAGCAACGGGAAGTGCGAGACGGCGTTCCAGAAGGCCTCGATCGACTGCCCGGAGACGAACGTCGCCCCGCCCTTGTCGAACGTGCCGGAAGCCATCACCGGGACGCGGCAGCCGGTCTCGTCGAAGTAACGCTGGATCGCGAAGAGGCAGGCCTTCAGGTTGAGCGTGTCGATGAACGTTTCAGGCAGCAAGATGTCGACGCCGGCCTCGATCAGTGACGCGACCTGGGCGTAGTACGACTCCGACATTTCGTCGAAGGTGGTGCCGCGGTAGGACGGGTCGTCGACCTTCGTGCTGATGGCGGTTTGCTTGGTGGTCGGACCGATCGAGCCGGCGATGAACCGGGGGCGATCGGGCGTCTTGGCGTTCATTTCCTCAACGGCAACGCGGGCGCAGGCGACGGCGGCGGCGTTGATCTCGGCGATCAAATCGAGCGGCAGGCCGAACTCCTCCATGCCGACCGGGCTAGCGCCGAAGGTGTTCGTCTCGATGATGTCGGCGCCAGCCTCCAGGTAGCGGCGGTGGATCGCCGTGATGTCGCCGGGACGGGTGATGCAGAGGATGTCGGCGAAGTTTTTGAGGTCTTTGTCGTGATCGGCGAAGCGCTCGCCGCGCACGGCAGCCTCATCCAGCCGCAGATCCTGGATCTGCGTCCCCATGGCGCCGTCGAGGATCAGAATCCGCTCATCGAGGAGCGTTTCAAGTTGGTCAGTTTTGTCGTCGACGGCGGAAGTCGGCATGGCGGTAGTTTGCTGCGTCTGTTCTCGGACATGAAAGCCACCGGCTCCGCCGGCGGACGAACTTCGAAAGGGATCCCCCAGCCCAACACGTCCAACGGCGAAGCCGCTGGCTTTAACTGGCGCTGGTGGTCAAACCTACATCTTATCTCTTCTGGTCAAGACCTGACAGGTCGCGGTGGGGTTCAGGGGAGTCGCTCTCCCGGGTAACCCGGCGGAAATAGGCGGCAATCAGCAGTAATCCCAGGGCTCCTGCGATCGAGATCGCGTAGGAGAAGTCGGCGAGAAACTCGGTGCGCGAGCTGGCGGCGGCGCCAAAGTCCTTGTAGAGGAGCATCGAGACGGTGCCGACGTAGCCGATCGAGTCAGCGACGTAGATCGCAAAGACGGCCGTGCCGGCGACGCGGGTCGAAGCGATCAGCCGTTCGAAGAGGACTGAATTGTAAGGGACGTACGCCAGGTACGAACCGAGGCCGATGAGGGTCATCCACCAGAAGCCGTCAATCTGCCCGCGGGCATGGAGCCACGTGGCGCCGCCGACCAGCAGCAGGCCGCCGGCGATGACGCCGAAGACCGCCATCAATCCCCGCCGGTTGTCGCGCACAAAGTAGATCATCGCCATCGCGGCGGCGACGCCTAAGCCAATCCAGAGGACCGAACGGGTGACGATCGATTTGTTCTGCTCATAGGGATAGTTGAGCTCGGTGAAGAGGTCGACGACGAAATTGTCGCGGAAGTCGCGGAACGCCGTGATGAAGAAATACGCCGCGAACAGGCCCACCAGTCCCGGCAAGAACCGCCGCAAAAACTCCAGCCGCTGGCGGCGGTCCATCGGCTCGCGGACCGATCGCGCGGCAACGTCTGCCGCCGTCGGCTCGGGGAGTTGATCGAGCAGCCAGACGGAAACCACGAACGGAATCAGGAACAACGCGCCGACGGCGAACGGCATCCAGAGCTCGTCTACCGGGCGACCGATCGGATTCGGCAGCGTCACGCCCAGCAGCGGGAGCGAATCGCCGGCCAACACGGCGCGGCCGACGTCTTGGACGGCCCCGCTGGCGATGATGAACGAACAGCTCAGCCCCGCCAGCAACACTTCCGACGCGCGGCGGCCTTCGAGATACCAGACGACCAACCCCCAGACCATGCCGAGGGGCAAGCCGTTGAGGAACATCGCCAGCGGCCGCCACCCGTCAGGGACGACGGCGAACAGGGCGAGGGCCGCTTCGGCGGCGACGATCATCAGCACCAGCAGCGGCGCCCGGCGGGAGCGGCCCGTTTCGGTAATGAATTTCACGCCGATCCATTTCGCCAAACCGTAGCCGACGACCTGGCCGATTACTAAGGCGCTCTTCAGGCCAAGCGAACTTCCTTCCGAAGCGACCCGGTCGTAGCTGGCGGCGGCGAACGGTTTGCGGAAGGCGAACATCGCGAAGTAGGTCGCGAACGAGCAGGCGATGGCGTACGCGGCCAGGACCGCCGGCGGCGCGGCGGCGAGCCAGCGGGTGATTGGGCGGAGCGGCGTTGGCGAGGCTGCAGTCATTGGTCGCTGGCTGGTCGGTTCTCGCGAAGCCGCGAGCGGCTGGGACGGATGGCGACGGCGTCGAGTCGGCCAGTTCGCGGACGGAAGTGGCCGAGTAGGGAAAACTCGAGGAAAACTCTCCAGGGCCGATTTAGCGGGAACGAAAAACGCCTAGTTTTTGCGAGTCGGCCAAGTCGGCCAACTCACGATGTGGCCGCCTCGGGACAAAATGGACAAAACTAGGTCGCGTGGGTGTGGTTCAGCCTGCGGCGACGCCCAACGGTTCCGTGACGCCGTCAGGAAAGGGGGAAGACCGCACCAAGTTGAACCTAGCAGGTTGGGTGGCTGTTTTCAGCAACTATTTTTGGCCACCTGCGGAGGGCGCCAAGACAAGGAAACTCCGCGCGGGAGCGATAAGCACGTGCGCAGTTTCACGCGGTAGGCGAGTAGAACGGCAGGGCGACGTGGAGTAAAACCAGGGGAGGCCAGCGCCGCGGTGCGACTGATCTTTCGAAGACGACTGCCTCCAGGAGAAAACTCGATGTCTAGACCGCTGGAAGTTTGCCGCGTATCGCGTTGGAGGGCCGCCGATTGGCGGGGGGGCGCTCTGGGCGTCGTCCTGCTGGCGCTGCAGTCTGGTTGCAGTCAAGGCCCGACGGCGGTCGCGCGCCCCGATTTCGATCCGGAATCGGCCGCCGACCGGGCGATGGAACTTTACGACGCGAACGGCGACGGCTCGGTCGCCGACGCCGAGTTGGCGAAGGCGCCTGGGCTCCACGGGGCGCTGCCGAGCCTCGACGCCGACGGCGACGGCAAGGTCGCGCGCAACGAAGTCGCCGAGCGCGTTCGCGCCTGGCAGCGGATGGATACTGGATTGATGAACCTGAGTTGCGCGATTCTGCTCGACGGCCAGCCGCTGGAAGGCGCCACGGTGACGTTCGATCCGGATGAATTCCTCGGCGAGGCGGTGCAACAGGCGACCGCGGTCACTTCGTCCACCGGCAGCGCCTTCCCGAAGATTCCGAAGGAGAAGCGGCCCTCGGCGGACAGCCCCCCCGGCATGCAAGCGGGGATTTACAAGGTTCGCGTGTCGAAATCGGTCAATGGCCAGGAGACCATTCCCGCGCGGTACAACGCCGAAACAACGCTTGGGCAGCAGGTGTCGAAAGACGACCCAGCCATCGCCAACAAGCGGGTGATCTTCCAGCTCCAGAGCAAGTAGCGCCCCCGCCGTCGCCGTCGCCGTCGCCGCTGCGCTATATCGGCGCGGGGGGCAGGGGGTCAGTTCGAGTTCACCGTTTCGCCGTCGAGCCGGTTCGCCGAGTAGCTGTGGACGAAGGGGTCTACTCCGTAGTTGATCGAGCGGACCGAGCCGTCGCAAAAGACCATGTGAAACGCGCCGGGGTGAGCGCTGCCGAAGATGTAGGGGGATTCGTAGCCGGAGGTATCGGGCCGCGGCTGAAGATTTTCTTGCTGGTCGGGCGTTTCCAGCTCGGCGTTCCAGGCGCGTCGCTGGACGTCCCATTCGTACCCGCAGTAGGCCGCCTGGTTTGAGCTGAGGGAATAACCGGGATCGCTGCTGCTGCCGGCGCCGGCGTATTCCTCGTGCATCATGTAGCGTTCGCCGACGAAATAGGTGTTGGAAGTTCCGTCGGCAATGTTTGCCAGGGAGGTTTCGCTGCGAACGAAAGAGACGCCGCTTTGACAGAACGTGCGATTGCCGCCGCGGGCCGGCTTGCCCGCGCAATCGTCGACCCTCTTGCCGGAGAATACCGTGGCGATCGCGCTGTCCGACGCGGAGTAGTTATTGCCAGAGGGCCCGGGGACGGCGGAGAACCAGGAATCTCCGTCGGTAAAGATGGCATCGCCGGAACTGGCGGCATAGTCGCCCTTGAACACGCCAGACACTGAGGTGAGCGGCCGCACCCAGGCTCCCAGGTTCTTCACGGGGGCGTTCCACACCGAGAGGGGGAGCCGAGCGGTGGGGCGCGACGGGCAGAGCAGCCCCGCGACCGGGGTCTGGATCAATTGCGTCATCGCCGTTTGATGAGCTGGCGTGCCGATGACGGAGCCCTTCCCCAGATCGCGAAGGCTCTGAAGTTCCATGAACGGGAGCAAGCCATACATCCACCCGGCCGGTTGGTTGGCGCCGAAGCCGCGATTGGGATCGGGCCCCCAGTCGTAGCTCCAGCCGCCGGTGGGGTAGAACTTGTGGGTGCTTTCATGATTGATCGCTCCCAGCCCGATCTGCTTGAGATTGTTCTGGCACTGCGCGCGGCGCGCCGCTTCGCGCGCCGCTTGGACGGCGGGGAGCAACAGGGCGACCAAGACGCCGATGATGGCGATGACGACCAACAACTCTACCAGGGTAAACGCCCGTCGCCAGCAAGCTCGTCGCCAGCAAGCCGAGGAGGGATGGGCCCAACGAGCTTCGGACGCAACGCGGCGGGCCATGTTCGTTCTCCGGCAGACTCTGTTGGACATCGAAGGCAATGGCCGCGACCTTGTCGGACCAGAACGGTTCCTCTCACTCTCCTCTCCATTCTCGCTTTCGACCAGACGAGAGCAACGCGCGTAAGCGCAGTTTTTCCTCAATCTCACGCATGGCGCGAGGGCGTCGCGAGTAGTCGGTGAACGAGCAAGGGCCAGGTCGAGCCGACGCTCGACATGGCCCCGCCGACAACCGATCTTCAATCCAGCCAGCCAGCGCCTATCCGCGCGTCTGGCGACGAATCAAGAATCCGCCGACCGCGACGAGCGCAAGTGCCAGCGACGATGGCTCGGGCACGACTTCAACGTTGTCGAAAATCGCGAACAGGCTCGTCGCCCCGACACTGCCGCTGAAGGGATCCTGGTACCCGACGAAGAGGCTGCCCGCCGTGGGACCGGAGTTGGGAACGTTGAAGACGTCGACGCCGTTCATGCTCATGACGACGTTTCCGCCCACTTCCTTCACGACGACCTTCACCCACCCGTTGCCGGGCGTGCCAACCAACGGGCTAGGGGGACTGTTGGGAAACAGGGCTGGAAATGGCGGATCGCCGTTATCCAGGCGCCCGCCTGCGGGAACGGTATTGTTGATGTAGTTGACCACGTCGCGGGAGTTAGGGGTGGTGCTGGTGTTGCCATACCCACCCTCGTTGGCGACCTGATACCAAACGCCGTCGGCGCCGGTTTGGGTCGCGCCCGTTCGGCTATTGACTCCCAATCCGTCGGTGTTGATGCCAAAGAGAGCCTGCTCGGTCGTGTTGGTGAGCTGGCTGGGGACGTTCAGCCACATGTCAAACGAAAGCCGAATCACCTGCGCGAAATTGATCGCGATTCCGCCGTTGGCCGCAGTGACGTTAATGCCGTTGGTGGCGCCTGTAGAGCCTGCCGGCTTATTGGCTTGCACGTAGAGGCCTCGCTGGGCGGCGGCGCCGCCGGGAGTCGAGGGGGCTTCGGGAATTGCATTGGCGCTGTAGTCGTACCCGAACGCGACCGTGTCGGCCGACCCGGCGATTTGCGTCACGACGAAATTACTCGAAGACGCCGCCGAATCGAACGTCTCCGAAAAGAGGGTGGCACCCCAGGTTGCCTGGGGACTGGCCATGGCGGCAAGCAAGCCGCAGGCCAGGGTGGAAATCAACTTCGTCTTCATTAGACTCTCCTTTGATGCACATTAAGAAAAAGGAAGCTTACACACTCGAGACTTGGCGTTCCTCCCGAACTCGCCGCCGGGGCAACCCTCATGAATGCCCAACTCAAGTCACCTGGAATAATAGGATTTCACATTGTCGACGAGCCTCTTCAGAAATCGGCGGACAGCCATTAGCCGCCCGGGGGCGAGGAAACCGACGACAACCGCGGCGGCTGTCGTCTAAGGGCTGCGATTCATTGGATTGACCCTTTCATGTTAGTCGCTCACGAGGCGCCTGAAAACAAAATGCTGACCGGCTGCCGGCGTCACCCGCCGCGGATCGCCACGACCGCCATGCCGCCGAGCAACGCCATGGCGACGCCGCCCCAGCGGAGATAATTGGCGGCGGTTGTCGGGGCGTCGCGCTGGCCCTCGAATTCCTCGCGTAGGAGGCGAAGCTCCTCCTGGGCCTGTTTGTACTCGGCTGCCGCGTCGGCGGCGCCGGCGCCGTGCATGCTGACATTCGATCCGGCGGCGCTGGCCTTGAAGCTCAGCAAGTGGGCTTTGCCCGAGAGCTCGCGCATCCGCAGGGCTTTTTCCTCGGTCCAGGAATTGGCGGCGGGGAAGAGCAGTCCCCAGACGAGGCTGAGGCCCAGCAACAAAGAGCCGATGGCGACGAGACCGAAGGGGATGGCAGTCTTCATATGGCTCTTGGTCGAAGCAAGTTTCAATGACGAGGGAGGGCGGTCGACGCAAGCGCTACTCTCGAATCAACAAGCCGTCGCTGATGTGAACCAAAAGTCCGTAAACCAACGGGTCGATTTCGTTCGTCAGGACGCGGACGCTACCGTCGCAGTTGGCGGCGTTAACGCCGCCGGGATGTAGGCTGCGCGGCGCGGCCGTCGTCGAACCGGCGTTATTGCACGGCATTCCCAGCAGGTCCGCTTCGGCGATGTTGTTGCACTCGCGCAAGTCATCTTGATTCTCAGCACCTGCCGGCGCGTTCGGAGGCAAGGCGCCGAGAGCGAGAGTCTTCGCGGGGATGTACGCCACGTTTGCCGAGGAGGCGCAAACCCTCGTGGCGCCAAGGCCCTCGCCATGCATATCGGCGGCGAGCAGCGTCGCGCCGGGCCACGCGAGCGCCCAGGCACCGCGATGATCGGTGGGCTCGTCGCGCGTTCGGACTTCCGACAGCATGAGCGTCTGCGTCGTGCCATCCTCGATCCGTTTGAACGGCTGCGGTTCGTGGATCAACGCTCCCGGCCAAACCCCCGCGCAGGTCGCGTGTTCCGGGGCGGTGAAGGCGGCGTAATTCGCTTTGCCGAGCGGGCGGTTGCTGGAAAACGCCGCCGACTGATAGAACCTGCCAAACGCCTGGTCCGACGGACAGAAGAGAACTGTCGGCTGGGAGCGCTCGGGGGCCGTCGTGATGTTTTGATCGAAAACGGACTTCTTCAGGTCGAACTGCGCAAAAACGCTCTGCAATTCCAAGTAGGGGAGGATCTGCACGATCCAACTGAGCTGCTGGCCGGAGTACATGTTCCGCTCGATCGGATTCCGCCCCCCGGTAATGAGCTCCATCTGGCTGGACGCGGGAAGATTCTTGCGAGCCGACTCGTAATTGAGGACTGCTAAGGCCAGATTCTTGGATTGACTTTGGCACTGGGCGCGGCGGGCGGCTTCTCGAGCGGCCTGCACCGCCGGCAGCAGCAGGGCCACCAAGACGCCGATAATCGCGATGACGACCAAAAGCTCAACAAGCGTAAAGGCGGCGCAGCGAGACGGAACGAGTGAAGGGGAGCGGCGGGACATACCTAATAGGATCCTGTGAAGGTCGTCGTGACGTTCAT
>Ga0163144_10017544_pt1 | contig 14573 bp, 14 predicted proteins | sample OliLak19BULKMAT1_FD_123175 | JGI IMG/M metagenome (GOLD analysis project Ga0163144, IMG submission 123175) | Freshwater microbial mat bacterial communities from Lake Vanda, McMurdo Dry Valleys, Antarctica - Oligotrophic Lake LV.19.BULKMAT1 | ecosystem: Environmental > Aquatic > Freshwater >... | reverse complement strand
CCAAAGCGGGACGAGACGATGGCCAGGTAGTACCCGATGAAGATCGTGATGACGGTTGCCACTACGCCGGCGAGCAACGTGCCCCCGAGAAGTGTGGCCGCCGGGGGGCCTGCGAGGCCGGTGACGGCGCCGATCGCGACCGCGGTGACGCCGATCAGCGTGAAGACAACCACGCCGAACCCCATCACGAGCGAGCCGTCCAGCAGCGCCGGAGACTCCGGCAACCCCCGGGGAGTGATCAGGCCCAGCTGCAGCTTGGACGAGAGCCGCGAGGACAAGATGCCGCCGAGCGCGCCTGCCTGCGAGACGAACGGCGGGATGAGGACCAGCAAGATTGGCAGCGCCACGAACTCGGCCAGTCGCGCCTGTACGACCGTTCCCGCAAGCAGGTCCAGCAGGGGAGTGAGCAGAACGACGCCGACCATCTCGAGCAGGATGCGTCGCACGCCCGGCAGCGTGGTGCGAAACGCCATGACCAGCGCGGTCACCCCGCCGGCGACGCTCAGGCCGGCGATCACCGCGTTCACCGCGTCGCTGCGGATCAAAAAGGTCGCCAGGAAGAGGCACGGGATCGAGATCATGTCGCCCACGGCGGTCACCATCGGCGTGCCAACCGTGTCGAGGTCATACCCCTTTCGGTAAGACAGCACGGCGAACCCGATCGTGAGCGCCATGATGAGCACCGAGCCGAGCAACCCGCCCACGACCGAGATGGTGATCATCGACCACACCGAGATCGAGGGAAGTCCGAACACATTCGCCAGCCCGGTTGCCAGAATCGCGAGGTACAGCGACGAGATGAGCGTCGTTACCAACCCAACCCACACGTTTCGGTACAGCACTCCCGTACGCGCCGCGGTCACCTCGAACAGGCCGGCGTGGGTGGCCGTCCCAAGCCGAGCGCCGATGGCTCCAAAGATGGTGCCGCGCATACCAACGGCAGCGGGGATCAAGATGATCAAGCCAGGAAGAGCGACGAGCGTGTCGTGGATCGAACCGAGGACTAGCCCTGCGACGAACGCAGCAGCGGTGCTGAGCAGGAGCGCGACGAAGCCCTGGCGGAATGTGCGTCGCTCACTCCGCCAGTAGGACCACACGCGTACGGCTGGGCGTGGGAAGGCCATAACGGCACCGCCATCGGTCTGTCTCCTTGACTATCGGCACTTGCATATGGGGCCAGCGCCCTGCCTGAGTATGGCCTCGGAGTGCTTGGGGTCGCAACCCGAGTGCCAATTTCCCGCATTCCTCTTGACTCCTTGGCTTCAGGTGGTGCAGAATATGGTGCAACAAGAGGATTAAAAGGTGGTGCAACAAGAATGACTCGCTCAAGTCTGACACTCGAATCTGACACGGTAGACGCGCTGGAGGATCTGCCTGTCCAGGTCCAGAGCCATGCCCAGGGGATCAAGGACGTGCTGGAAGACGGCACCTGGTCCATGCCGCCTGAGCTGTCCTATCGATTCGCCGACTCGTTGCTCTCAATCTCCGAGCACACCAGCAAGGCCCAGATCCTTCGTCAGGCCGCCGAGTGTTACTTCGCGTTCGCGCAGGATGTGATCCGTGCGGCCGAACGTGGCGAGGGCTACGCCTCGCTGGCCAGCGACGCCGAATTGTCCGAGGTCCGCGCGGCGATGGTGGGTCGGTCGAAGGGCCGGGCCCCTTCCTACAAGGGGTAGCCCTTCAGTGGCGCAGCGCGGACAGATCTGGTGGGCGGACCTAGGCCTTGGGGAGCACAAACGCGTCCTGGTTATCTCCAACAATCAACGGAACAAGGCTTTGAAGTCCGTCATCGGTCTCTACGTGACCTCGAATGCGAACAAACCGTCGCTGCCGTCGATCACGCGATTCGAGGCGGGCGAGATCGGCGACTCGATTAGTCTCGTGTGTGCCGACGATCCGTGGGTGGTTCCGGATAGTGACTTGAAGGGTTTCGTCACCGCGGCAACGCCAGCGCAGATGATGCGAGTGAACGATGCCATCAAGGCTGCGCTCGACCTGCACTGAGTCGTTGGAGCGGGGCTAGGACTCCGAGGTCTCGAGCCCGTGCATCTCCTTGAAATGGTTGAACCACTCGAGGTCGCTCATCTGCTTGCGCGCGCTCACGATCTGTTCGGCGAACTCGTCCGAGGTGTGGCGCAGCTGCACGCTCTCGGACTCCACGATCTCGGCGATCTTGTCGGCCACCGTGTCGGGCATGACGCTGTTCGGCAGGAGTTCCATGAAGCCTTCGATCCAGCGCTTCGAGTCCTCGTGATAGACGGAGGACTTGTCCTGTACCTTCTCGCCGCGGGTGGCACTGCGGCCGAAGTTGCTCGTGATCAGGCCCGGGAGAACCGCGTAGACGCGAATCCCGATCGGCGCCAGCTCTAGGTACAGGCTTTCGGTGAGTGCTTCCAGCGCCCACTTGGTCGAGTGGTAGTAGCCGAAGTACGGCCAGACCGTGTGCCCACCCATCGAGGACACGTTCACGATCGTGCCCGCATTGCGCTCGCGCATCGGCGGCAGCGCCTGGCGGAGCACGCGCACGGTGCCAAGGATGTTGGTGTTGTACAGGTCCAAGATCTCATCATCGGTTGCTTCCTCGACGGCGGCCTGCATGCCCTTGCCCGCGTTGTTGACCACAACATCGAGCACTTCGATTTCGCTGTAGATCTTGGCGAACCCTTCCTTCACAGAAGCATCGTCGGAGACGTCGATCTGCACGATGGTGAGGTCCCAGCCGCTCTCGGCGGCCTCGGCGACCAGTTCTTCGCCCTTCTCCGGCGAGCGCATCGACGCGAAGACCTTGAAGCCGTCGCGCGCGAACCGCTGCGCGGTAGCAAGACCGATCCCGCTGTTTGAGCCTGTGACCAGTACGTTCTTCGCCATCTTCAAGACCTCCCCAAGAATTCTGCGTCGCGTAAAGAGGTCGAAGCCTACCTGGCTCCCGCCGCCCAAGGCTCTCAGCCGAACGAAGCCGCGGCTCGCTCTGCCTTCTTCGCCATCTCGACATCCTTGTCGGTGATCCCGCCCGCATCCCAGGACCGAAACGCCACGATCACCTTGTTGTAGTGATTCTCCAGATCCGGATGATGGTCGGCGGCCTCACTATCGAACGCCAACCGCACGATGTAGGCGATTGCACTTTTGTGCCCCTTGAACACGAACTCCTTCTTCAAATGCGTCCCGTCAAACTCCCACCCCGGCAAGTCCGACGCGATCGCTTCGTTGATCTGTGCTCCCGACAGTGTGCTCATTGAACTGACTCCTTCTCTGGGGGCTTGACGTCGCCGGCGTGGTAGTTCCAAAACTCGGGGACGAACAAGGCGATGCCGATCGCGCCGAGGATCGTGATGATGCCTCCGGAGACCACGGACACCATGGGATTGAAGAGGGCCGCTACGACACCGGCCTCGAGGTAGCCGAGCTTCGGCCCACCGGCGACGACCAGGAAGTGGATGCCCGAGAGGCGCCCGCGTAGATCGTCGGTGACCGAATCCTGCAGGATTGTGCCCCGGAAGACTGCCGAGATCACGTCCGCGCCTCCAGCGATCGCCAGCAACAAGAACGCGATCAGGATGTGGTCGCCGATTAGGCCGAACGCGATGATGCCCGCTCCCCAGACCATGACCGCCCATACAACCGCCTTGCCTTGGTGCTTCACGCGATCGATCCAGCCCGACGAGATTGAGCCGACAAAGGCACCGACGGCGATGGCGGTGAGCATGCCACCGACCAACTCCGGGCTCGAGTGAAACTGCGTGACCGCCAGGATTGGGAAGAGGGCCTCGGGCAGCCCGAAGATCATGGCGAACAGGTCGATGCCGAAACTCGCCTTCAGGACACGCTTGCCGCGGAGGAACGACACCCCCTCCTTGATGGAGGCCCACGTCTTCGGCATCTCGGCAGATTCCTCATCGCGCACCGGCGGGGCATGGCGGATGCCGAGCGTTAGCACGATCGACACCGCATAGGTCGCCAGGTCCAGGCCATAGGCCCAGCCCAATCCGAACCGCGCGACGACGACACCCGCGATCGCCGGGCCGATGATGGTCGAGACGCTCCACATCACCTGATTGAGCGCGACCGCCTGCGCGAGGAGGTCCTTGCCGACCAGGTTCGGCGTGAGGGCCGACCGGGCCGGGATGTCGATCCCAACCAGGAAACTCGAGGCGCCAGCCGCCAGATACAACACCCACAGCGGTGGATGGAACGCGATTGCCGAGGCGAGCAGGACCATCGTGGTTGCGGCGAGCGCGACCTGCGTCATCAGCAGCAAGTTGCGCCGGTCCATCCGGTCAATCAGCGGCCCCCCAAGGATGGTCCCAACAACGAGTGGCACGAACTCGGCCGCGCCGATGAATCCGATCGCAATCGCCGAGCCGCCCGTTATCTGGGCGATCTGGATCAAGAGGGTGACCGCCGTGATGGCGGAGCCGGTCATGGTGATGACCTCGCCGATCCACAGGCGTCGGAAGTCCGGGGATCGCTTCAGCGGCGTCGTATCGACTGCAATCGCGCGGAAAACATGCCCGGCCTTGTGACGCCGGGTGCTCGGGTGCTCCTCGCCGTCGACCGGTTCGCTCATCCCTGGACGATACTCGCGGCAATCACTTCAGCTGAGCACCTTCTTGGGTCGCTCGCCGGCTTAGGCCGGGATGGGGATACGCGTCGTTCGAGGCTTCTCGCCGGGAGCCGTGACGGTGAACGTCTTGTGAGGTTTGACCATTCGCGCGGTCTAACCAGTGTGCACGACTGCGAGCGCGTCGTCGAGAACGTCGAGGCCTTCGTCGAGCAAGGCTTCGTCGATGTTGATGGGGGGGAGGAGGCGAACCACGTTGCCGTAGGTGCCGGCGGTGAGGATGACGACGCCGTTGGTGAGGCAGTAGTGGGTGATCGCGGTCATCTGGCGCGCGGCGAGTGGTTCCTTCGTCTCGCGGTCTTCGACAAGTTCGATCGCGCACATGGCGCCTCGCCCGCGAACCTCGCCGATGATGTCGTACTTGGCGGCCATCGCATTGAAGCGGTCCATGATGTGGTCGCCGATGCGCCGCGAACGATCGAGCAGGGCCTTGTGGTCGATGAGGTCCAAGACGGCAAGCGCCGCAGCAGCCGCAACCGGGTTCCCCCCGTAGGTGCCACCCAGCCCGCCCAAGTGAGGAGCGTTCATCAGGTCGCTTCGGCCGGTCACCGCGGAGATGGGGAACCCGCCGCCGAGTGACTTGGCCGTGGTCACGATGTCGGGCACGACGCCCTCGTCTTCGATCGCATACCAACGACCGGCGCGACCCATGCCGGACTGGATCTCATCGGCGATGAAGACGATGCCGTGCTCCTTGCAGAAGTCGGCGATGCCCTTCAAGAAACCGGGCGCGGGCACGATGAACCCGCCCTCGCCTTGGATGGGCTCGACGATGACGGCGGCGATGTTCTCCTCGCCGATGTGCTTGTGCATCTCATCGAGCGCATACGCCAGCGCTTCTTCCGCGCAGTTCTCGGGACCACTTGGCCAGCGATACGCGTACGCGAACGGCAGCCGGTACACCTCGGGCGCGAACGGACCGAACCCCTGCTTGTACGGCATGACCTTGGCCGTGAGCGTCATGCCCATGAGTGTGCGCCCGTGGAACGCATGATCGAACGCGACGATCGCGCTGCGTCCGGTCGCGTGGCGCGCGATCTTGATGGCGTTCTCAACCGCCTCTGCGCCGGAGTTCGCGAACATCGTCTTCTTCTCGTGGTCGCCGGGAGCGATCTCGTTGAGCCGCTCGGCGAGTTCGATGTAAGGCTCATTGGCGGTGACATGAAAACAGGAATGCGTGTCGAGTTCGAGTTGCTTCGTCGCGGCGGCAACAACCGACGGCTCGGAGTGGCCGACGTTTAGGACCGAGATGCCGGTGGCGAAGTCAATGAGCCGGTTCCCATCGACGTCCTCGATGATCGCGCCCGAGGCGCGCGCGGTGACGATGGGATGGATGGAGGCGACGCCCGCGGGGATCGATTCCGCGCGTCGCTGGAACCATTCGCGAGACTTCGGGCCGGGGATCTCGGTGACGAGCTTGCGTTCCTGGGGGATGTCCATGCTTTGGAGTCTGCGCGCCGACGCGAGGCCTGTCAGGAGCCGTTCGGGGCGAGAGCGCGCGCGAAGTTTGTCCACTCCGGCTACCCAGGGCGTCCCAGGTGGGTTGGCGTGGCAACTTGTACGGAACGTACAATCGCCACATGTCCATCACGGTTCGCCAATTGCTCGCCAACGACGCCTTGGCGTTGAAGTTGCTCGCTGGCGGCGCTGGCGAGGACGAGACCATCCGGTGGGTGCATGTCAGCGAACTCGAGGATCCCACCGACTGGCTCAAGGGCGGCGAGGTTCTGTTGACGATCGGCCTGAACGTCGGCGATACCCCGGCGAAGCAGCGTGCCTACGTGAAGCGCTTGGCGGGCGCTGGCCTTGCCGGCCTGGGGTTCGGCGTCGGCTTTTCCCACAAGAAGGCCCCGAAAGCGATCGTTGAGGCCGCCGAGAAGCTCGGCTTCCCCTTGTTCGAAGTGCCGTATCCCACGCCGTTCATCGCCATCACCGAGGCTGTCTCGACTCGGGTGCTGGCCGAGCAGTACGACGTCTTGCACCGTGCGGTCGAGGCCCAGCATGTCCTCACCCGCGCGGTGTTGGACGAACGAGGCGTCGAGGGGATCGCCGTGGCGCTCGCCCGGGTGATCAACGGATGGGCACTCGTGCTGGATCTCCATGGGATGCCGCTCGCTGCTTCGTCCAAGGACGCTGAGGCGCGCACCGCTCGCGCGTGGGACGAGATCCGCGAATCGCGACCCGAAGGCACCGGCTTCTCGCTCTCCTCGATCGATGAGGGTCATCACGTGCAGATCCAACCGGTCGGGGCGCACGGTCGCGTCGAGGCGTTCCTTGCGGTCGGCAAGCCCGAGCAGCCGAGCGCATTCGATCGGGTCGTTGCCGGCCACGCACTCTCGCTGCTGGCGATCGAACTCTCCAAGGAGCGTGCCGTTGCCGATGCGCAGCGTCGGATGCAAGGCGACTTCTTCGCCGACCTCGCTCGCGGCGGGCTGACCCCGACCGAAGCGAGCAAAGGCCTCGCCCGATTCGGATTTGCGCCCGACACGCAGGTCGTCGTGCTCGCGGTGGAGTCCGCTGACGTCGCGCCACCACCCGATCCGCTGGTTGCCGAGCGCGCAGCGAAGTCCAAGGGCAAGGCGGCGAGCGCGAAGAAGACTGGCACAACGAGCAAGAAGGCATCCGTGTCCAGCGCGACCGCCAAGGACCCTGTCGCACCGCTGTCGGTGGAGGACCTCGCCTGGGCGACCGAGGACCACTTGTCCCGAAGCGGCGGTGCCTATCTCATCTCTCCGTATGCGACCGGGGTCCACGTACTGGTCCCCGCGGGCATGGCCGCCGCGGAAGCCAAGGTGAAGGACGAGGTGGGCAAGCGAATCGGGAGAGAGCTTCGGGTAGGAGCCAGCAGCCCCAACCCGGCGACGGCGGTCGGGCGCGCACTTCGCGAAGCGCTCTACGCGTTGCAGGTCTGCCGTCTCGAAGGCTGGGGTTCGGCCGGCTTCGAAGATCTGGGTACTTACCGCCTGCTGCTCTCGATGGCTGACCCCGATGCGCTCCGCGCGTTCGCCGATTCCCTCCTCGCGCCCCTGGATGGCTACGACGCCGATCACGGCGGCGAGCTGGTGTCATCGCTTCGGGCATTCCTCGAGCACAACGCCCGCTGGGAAACGGCCTCCACCGTCCTGGGTGTGCACCGTCACACGCTCCGCTATCGCATGCGCAAGGTCGAAGATCTCACCGGACGTCAGCTCGCCTCCTCCTTCGATCGCATGGAGTTCTGGCTGGCCGTGCGCGCCCGCGAACTCCAGTCCGTCCAAACCGACCTCTAGGGCAGTCGTTGGAGCCGCGATCGAGCATGTGGGGAGCACAGCGGTTCCGGGATGTTCGGTCTCTCGGGTTCGGCCACTTGCGTTGTGCCTTCTGGCCAAAGGGCTGGGCGAGCTTGTCCGGGTCGATGGGCCTTTGAGCGGGGTTCGCGGGCATACTTGGGGTTCGAGATAGCCATCCTGGCGGGTCCGCCACAAGCGAGCCAGCCAAGTCAACCGGAGGTGTACACCGCGTGGCCGACGTGAAGACCCACAAGATGCTGGTGAACGGTGAGTTCGTTGATGCATCCGACGGCAACACGCAAGCGATCACGTCGCTGAGCGGCCATCTCGTCCATCTGAGGAGCTGAACACTATGAGTGAGGCGAAGCCGTTCTTGGTGGCAGGGCAGTGGCGTACGGGCGAGGGCACCTTCGAGGTGCACAACCCCGTGAATGGCGAGGTTGTGGCCGAAGTGGGCAAGCCGACCGCCGAGGACATCGAGGACGCGATGGCCGCTGCCGCCGGTGTGTTCGATGAAGCGAGATTGCTACCGATCTGGGCGCGTGCGGATGCCCTGGACCAGATGTCGCGCATGCTCGCCGATCGTCGTGACGAGATCGCACAGCTGATCGCGCTCGAAGGTGGCAAGCCAATCAAGTGGGCGACCGTGGAGGCCACGCGAGCGTCATCGACCTTCCGCATCGCGGCCGAGACCATCCGCGCGGGCAGTGATGAGATCGAGCGGTTCGACACCGAACAGTCGCTCGGCTCTCGGGTCGGGATCATCCGGCGGTTCCCGTATGGGCCGGTGCTCGGCATCACGCCGTTCAACTTTCCCGTGAACCTGGTGGCGCACAAGGTGGCGCCAGCAATCGCGGCCGGTGCGCCGATCGTGATCAAGCCGGCCAGTGCCACGCCGCTCGGCTCGCTGCTGCTGGCTGAACTGTTCATGCAGACCGATCTGCCGAAGGGCATGTTCCAGGTCGTGACGGTGGGGGGAGCACAGGCCGAGGAGATGGCGCGTGATTCGCGGTTCGCCAAGATTTCGTTCACGGGCTCGCCGGCGGTCGGTTGGCACCTGCGAGGTGTGGACCCCAAGAAGCGCGTCACGCTCGAGCTCGGCGGGAACGCTGGCGTCATCGTGCACGAGGATGCGGACCTTGATCACGCGGCTGCGCGCATCGCGTTCGGCGGGTACTACCAGGCGGGGCAGAGCTGCATCTCGGTGCAGCGCATCTTCGTGCAGGCCTCCGTCTACGATGACTTCTGCGATCGATTGGTCAAGCAAGTTGCACAACTCAAGACGGGCGACACGCTCGATCCCGCGACCGACGTCGGTCCCGTGATCGACGCAGGTTCGCTCGAGCGAATCGATGAGTGGGTCAAGGAGGCGGTTGCCGGTGGCGCGAAGGTGCTCATCGGTGGCGAGCGGAAGGACCCGTACTACCTGCCCACGGTGCTTTCCGAGACGAGGGCCGAGGACAAGGTTCGGTGCGAAGAGGTCTTCGGTCCGGTGACCACGGTCATGCCTTATGGCACATTCGAGGAAGCAATCGATGAGGTCAACGACTCGAAATACGGGCTCCAGGCGGGCGTGTTTACGAACGACATCAACCGTGCCTTCCAAGCGCATCGCGATTTGGAGGTCGGCGGCGTGATTATCAATGACCAGTCGGCGTTCCGCGCGGACCAGCAGCCCTACGGTGGCGCCAAGGACTCGGGCATGGGTCGCGAGGGCTTGAAGTACGCCATCGAAGAGATGACCGACCCGCGCATCATGGTGCTCTCGCACATCCCGCTCTAGGCGCGCAAGCGCTGGCATTTCTCGGACGAGTCCCGCTAGGTAAGCTGCGCCGCATGGGTGACGCGCGCGTGCAGGGACGGATCGGTGTTGCTTTGCGTGACCCTCTGCCGTGGCACCAACTGGTGCTGACCGCCGAATTAGCCGAACGAACCGGGTACGAAGCGCTCTTTGTTCCCGAGATCGCCGGACGCGAGGCGTTCGCCACGATGGCCGGGTTCGCTCGTGCCACCGCCACGCTCATGCTCGGCTCGGGGGTCATCCCCTCCCGCTCGCGTCAGCCGCACACGTTGGCGATGGGCGCGATGACCGTGCAAGAACTTGCCTACGGCCGATTCATCCTCGGCTTGGGTGCCGCGCCTGGCCCTGGTGCGCTTGGGAAGATCGAGGCGCTCGTCGGTTTCCTCCGCGAGATCTTCGCGGGCCGCGATGCGAACCCTCCAGGCGCGAAGAGCCAGTTCCATCCCACGTTCTCGACGACGCCGGCGCCGCCGATCTGGCTCGCCGCGCTCGGGCCGAAGATGATGGAACTCGCGGGCAGAATCGCCGACGGCGTGCTGCTCAATTGGTGCACTCCCGAGCGCGTGGCGCAGGCACGCACGCTGATCCGCGCGGGGGCCGAACAAGCCGGGCGAGACCCGGACTCGATACCGATTGCGGTGTACATCCGCTCATGCGTCGGCCAAGAGCAGGAACTTGCAGAGGCCGAACTCGCCAGCGCCGCTCGCGAGTACTTGGCCCTTGCGCACTACCGCCGCGCGTTCGAGTCGGCTGGCTTCGATCCTGCTGACGCGATGGGCGTTGCCCGGGCGACGTGCATCCTCGGGGACGCCGCCAGCGCCCAATCCCAACTGACGGCATTCCGCGACGCAGGCGCCACCCTCCCCGTGATCTACCCGGTGCCTGTCCTGGAAACTGCAAGCTCTATCGACGGCACCATCCTGGGCCTGGCTCCCGACCCCTCCAGCGCCCGCTAGGCCTGCTTTTCCGCTGGAATCCCTGAAGAACCGCCCTTGCAGAAGGGGTTTCAGGCACTAGACTGGCGACGGATTTGCACCACTCAACACCGAAGCCAAACGGAGGAACTACAGATGACCTACACCATCGCGGAACCTTGCATCGATGTGAAGGACCGAGCATGCGTCGATGAGTGCCCGGTCGACTGCATCTACGAGGGCGGGCGCATGCTTTATATCCACCCGGATGAGTGCGTGGAGTGCGGCGCCTGCGAGCCGGTGTGCCCGGTGACGGCCATCTTCTACGAGGACGACGTGCCTGCCGAGTGGAAGCAGTTCACGCCAATCAACGCGGAATACTTCGAAGTGACGGGTGTTGGCTCTCCGGGCGGCGCCGCGCAGGTCGGTGCCTCCGGCCAGGACCATCCGACCGTGGCGGCCTGGGAAGCGATCTAGCTCGGTTCGCTCGTCTGCTCCGTTCCTGAAGGCGCGGTGAGCGGGATACGAACCCGGAACGACGCACCGCCGCCCTCTCGATTCTCGACCCACGCGGTTCCTCCGTGGAGTTCGGCGAACCGCTTTACGAGCGACAGACCGACGCCGGACCCCGGTGAGTCCTCGCTGCGGTGATAAGCATCGAAGACCCGCTCGCGTTCTTGGATGGGCACGCCCGGGCCGTCGTCCTCCACGATCAGCAACGCATCCTCGCCATCGACCCCGAGGCGAACCCAGATCTGTGCATCCTTCCCTGAGTGACGAACGCTATTGGCGAGCAGGTTGTCCACGATCCGCTCGATCTTGCTGACATCGACATCGGCGTGCACGCGCTCGAGTTGCTCGGTGACCTTCCGCGATCGCAGCACATCGGATTCATCGATGAGACCTCGGATCAAGGATTCAAGGTCGGTCGGCGCGCGCACGATGCCGACCTCTCCGCGCGCCAGTCGGTCGAGGTCTAAGACGTCCGAGACGATTCGGTCGAGCTTCTTCGCGTTCGCCACGATCCTTTCGGCCAGTGCGCGCGCATCCTCAGGGTCGAGCCGCATGTCATCGCGAGCGAGCGTCACTCCCAGCCCCAAGATTGCGGAGAGCGGTGTGCGGATGTCGTGCGAGACGGCGCGCAAGAGGGTGTCCTTCAGTTCGTCGAGTTCCTGCAAGCGGAGCCGTGCGGCGCGCTCGGTGGCCATCGCTTGGGCCAAGTCCTCCTCCGAGCGCTTCAGCTCGGTGACGTCACTGATGACGCCCCACCAAGAGCTCGCCCTACGCGCCGACTCGCGCACGCGCACGGACTCCTCGTGGAGCCAGATCGTGCGCCCATCCGCGGTGAGGAAGCGATACTCCTGGCGAAAGGGCTTGCTGGTCTCGTCGGTGGAGGCGTCGGCCGCGGCAATCCGTTCGCGATCGTCGGGATGGACCTTCGAGATCCAGAAGCCACGGGCGAGGAACTCGTCAGGGTGGTACCCGGTGAGCGTTTCGATCGGCGGGCTCATGAAGAACCCCTCGGGCCCGCGGTCCTCGTTCTCGATGTAGGTGGCAACGGGAATATGCTCCACCAGGTATTGAAAGCGTTCTTCTGCGCGCCGACGACCGGTGATGTCCAGCAGGACGCCGAGCGACCGGAGGTTGGCGCCGCCGTCCAGCACGACCGAGGTCTCGTCGATCCATACGATCTGACCGTCTTCATGGACCATCCGGTACTCCTCGGAGAAGGTGCCGCCAGCGCCATCGACCAACGAGTTCCAGATGCCCGTGATGCGCTCGGCATCATCGGGGTGCAGGTGCTTGGACCAAAGTTGGTCATCGGCGTTCCAGTCGGCCTGCGTCACGCCAAGGATGTCGTGGACCTGGGGGCTCACGTACTTGTCGTCGCCGTCCTCGGACAGATGTACATACGTGATTCCCGGCAGGAGATCCGCGAGGAGGCGTAGATGGGCTTCGACTCGCGAGACTCCAGCGTGCCCTCGTTCCGAGAGTGGGTCCTCAGCATCCACGGTCAGGCGACCGTAGCACTGTTGGGCTGGAAGGAGATACGGCCAGAGGGCCTACGACGTTGGGGGCTTCGGTGGCACCATCCCGGGGAGACGCCAATCCGCTGAAGCCTGCTCCGGGGGTTCGTCCTGAGGCCAGCGCGCTCGCTGTTTCGTGGCGAGCTTGGCCATCAGCTCGATGGCCTTGGGATCCTCACTGCCGGGGCGCCACTCGATGACGCCGTCGGCCACGGCGCGATCCCAGATATCCCTCCCACGCTCGGTCCGGATGATGGTGAGGGTCCATCCCTCGCCTTGGCCGAGGCCGCCGAAGCTGATATCGGCGTGCTCTGCGGCGAAGTCGGGGCAGCTCAGGCAACCGGGACGGGTATGGGCGTGCGCATCCTTCAGCGGGTAGCTGTGTTCGTCGCCATCCTTCGTATAGAAGAGAAGCTTCCCCTTCACGTTCACGCGCGCGAGGTCCTCAAGGCGAAGGCCGAGCTCGTCTTGGGCGATGTCCTGCATGAGCCCTTCATAGGTGAAGGTCTTCGAACACAAGAGGCCGAACGTCCAGGCCACCTTCTTGCGCCATTTGTTCACCCGCCGTGCCTCGAGGACGCCCGTCACGCTTGCCTGGCAGCTCATGCCGACCAGCGCCATCTTTGACAGGCCCATCTGGGCGCCGGTCACCAGCGCGAGTGGGTTGGCGGAGTAGGTGTAGCGCGAGCCGGCCGTGGCGAGCACCTCCGCAGCGGTCGTTACCATCGCGGGCTCGGCGCCCCAGGGCGTGGTTTCGCTGATCTTCGACGTGGCCGCACCGTCGATCTCTCCGGTGGCGAGTCCCCAGATGAGGAGCGCCGACACGACGCCCCCATCTTGCCCTTGCATGAGCGGTTCGAGGCCGGTCGCGCGGGCGAGCACGATGTCGTCGTATTGGCCGATCACTTCGTCGAGCTTGCGCGTGCGGTCGAAGAGCGCGCGGTCAATCTCAGGCTCCCAGTCGCGGAACCGCGGGCACGCGCGTGTGCAGATGTCGCAGCCGCGGTCGCCGTGGCTACAAACGCTTGGCCCGCCGTCTTGGAGTTGGACCGGTTGGTCGTTCTCGTAGCCCAGGACGTGGAACGGGCAGACCACCACACAGGCCGAACAGCCCGTACACAGGCCCGAAACCACGACCTCGTCATACAGGTCGCTCCATTGGGTCTTGTCGGCCGAGGCGGTTGCCGGAGGCGGGGGATTCATGTGTGCAGTCTAGGCCAGGTCGCGGGGGAGCCCGCGTAGGATTGGGGCATGAACGATGGATGGCGAAAGATGCGCGGGATGCCTCTTGTCCTCGGGCTCCTCGGGTTGCTCGGGTTCGCGATACTCGGCAGTGCCTGCAGTGGGTCTGGCGCCAGCCCGGGGCCGCCTCCTGAGTTGCACACCATCGACGTGGCCGGTGAGGCCGCGAACTATCACGGCACGACGGACCTCCAGACGCCCAAGCTCTCTGGGGCCGACGTGGCGATGGAGGACTATTTCTTCACCCCGACCGTGGTGGTCGGTGTGCCCGAGACCGAGATCGAGCTCACGCTGCGCAACGAGGGCACCGCGACGCACAACTTCTCGATCGAGGACTTGGATATCGATACCGACGTACCGGCGGGGGAGGCGCGCACCCTCAGCCTCCCGGTGCCGCGGATCGGGGGTTACGTGTTCTTCTGTAAGTACTTCGCCGCGTCGGGGATGCGTGGCGCGATCAACAACCCCAGCGAACCAGCCCCCACCGCAACACCGGCGCCGTAGCCCTGGATTCGCCTCCACCGAGCGCCTACACCGAGAACGAGTCGCCGCACGCGCATTCGCTGGTGGCTTGCGGGTTCAGCACTTTCAACCCGCCCTCCATCATGGAGTTGACGAAGTCGAGGGTGGAGCCTTCAACGATGGGCACGCTCGCGGGGTCGACCACAACGGTCGCCTCACCCTGGACGATCTGGAAGT
>Ga0163144_10017543_pt1 | contig 14573 bp, 10 predicted proteins | sample OliLak19BULKMAT1_FD_123175 | JGI IMG/M metagenome (GOLD analysis project Ga0163144, IMG submission 123175) | Freshwater microbial mat bacterial communities from Lake Vanda, McMurdo Dry Valleys, Antarctica - Oligotrophic Lake LV.19.BULKMAT1 | ecosystem: Environmental > Aquatic > Freshwater >... | reverse complement strand
TGCAGTTCCTGATCGAAGCCGCCGTGCTGACGTCGGTCGGCGGCATTCTCGGGGTGCTGATGGGCAGCGCCATCGGCCTGACCGTCAACCTGATTTCGGGCTTTCCTGTCTCCTTGCCATGGTGGTCGTTCGCGCTCGGCCTCGGCTTCTCGGCGACCGTCGGCATCTTCTTCGGCATGCTCCCCGCCTGGCGCGCCTCGCGTATGGACCCGATCGAAGCGCTGCGATACGAGTAGTCGGGGGCCGGGACCCGGGGCCCGGGATCCGGGCGTAAAGGGCTCTTGTCTTCCGGATCCCGGACCCCGAACCCCGGCCCCCGGCAAGAGGCATATGATGCCTATATCGGGCCTTGAACGCCCGGGAGGGTACCGCCCATGAAGGTCTACGACGCTGCCAGTCTCCGTAACGTGGCTGTGGTGGGGCACGGCGGGTCTGGCAAGACGCAGTTGATATCGGCCCTGCTGTTCGACAGCGGGATGGTTAACCGCCTCGGCCTCGTCGATGACGGGACCACGGTCACCGACTACGACGAAGAAGAAATCGCCCGCAAACACACGCTCTCGGCCAGCCTCGCCTACGCCGAGTGGAACAACACCAAAATCAACCTGATCGATACGCCGGGCTTCGGCAACTTCTTTGCCGATGCGCGCGCCGCGCTGCAGGTCGCCGATGCCGCCCTGGTCGTCGTTGACGGCGTCGCCGGCGTTGAAGTGCAGACCGAGAAGGCGTGGGCGGTCGCCGAGGAGCTCGGCCTGCCGCGCCTGGTGGTGGTCAACCGTCTGGATCGCGACCGCGCGTCGCTGGATCGCACGCTCGACTCCGTGCGCCAGTCGCTGGGCCGCGCCATCATCCCCATCCAGTTGCCGATCGGCGAGGACAAGTCATTTACCGGCGTCGTCGACCTGGTGGCGATGAAGGCCTACACCTTTGCGACGGATGCCTCCGGCAAGATGACTGAAGGCGCGGTGCCCGCGGCCCTGGCCGATGCGGCCGCCTCTGCACGAGAGGCGTTGATCGAGATGGTGGCCGAAGCCGACGAGTCGTTAATGGAGAACTTCTTCGACGCCGGCACCTTGACGCAGGAGGAACTGCTGAAGGGCCTCGCAACCGCGACGCGAGCCGGCAAGATTTTTCCGCTGCTGTGCACGTCGGGATTGCGGAACATCGGTGCGCCGCCCCTGCTGGACGCCATGCTCGCGTACTTCCCATCGCCGGCCGAGCGGCCATTCGCCGCGCGAGCGGACCAGGAGACGGTCACGCGTCCAGCCGACGAGCAGGCGCCATACGCCGCTTTTGTCTGGAAGACGGTCGCCGATCAATTCGCCGGACGCATCACGATGTTTCGTGTTTACCAGGGCGTGCTCAAGGCCGATTCGACGGTGCACAACGCCACCCAGGACAAGCCAGAACGCCTCGGTCACCTGATCGTGATGCAGGGCAAGACGGCGACCCATGTTCCCGAGCTCAAGGCCGGCGACCTGGGCGCCGTAGCCAAGCTGAAAGACACGCGCACCAACGACACGCTGGCTGAGAAGGCCGCCGGCATTACCTTCGCGCCGATCGCCTTCCCGGAGTCGGTGTTGTCATACGCGATCGAGCCCAAGAGCCGCGGCGACGAAGACAAGATCAGCACGGCCATGCACCGGCTCGAGGAGGAAGATGGCAGCATTCACTACCAGCGCGATCCGCAAACCCACGAACTGCTGCTCGCCGGCCAGGGCCAGCTGCACATCGAGGTGACGGTCGCAAAGCTGAAACGGCGCTTCGGCGTTGAAGTGTTGCTGAAGCCACCCCGCATTCCGTATCGCGAGACGATCACCGCCCGGGTCGAGGCGCATGGCCGCCACAAGAAACAGACGGGTGGCCACGGGCAGTTCGGCGATTGCAAGATCCGCATGGAGCCGCTGCCGCGCGGCAGCGAGTTCGAGTTCGTGAACGAGACGTTCGGCGGCTCGATCCCGCGGCAGTTCATTCCCGCAGTGGAAAAAGGCATCCAGGAATCGCGCCTGCGCGGCTACCTCGCCGGCTATCCCGTCGTCGATTTCCGCGTAGTGCTCTACGACGGCTCGTATCACGACGTCGATTCGAACGAGCTGTCGTTCAAGACCGCGGGGTGGCTGGCCTTCAAGGAGGCGATGTCAAAAGCGCATCCGGTGCTGCTCGAACCGGTGATGAACGTGGAGATCTACGCGCCGGGCGATCACGCCGGCGACTTGATGGGCGACCTGAACGGCCGGCGCGGCCGCATCTCGGGCATGGAGGCCAAGGGCCAGACCACGGTCATCAAGGCGCAGGTGCCGATGTCGGAGATGCTCACTTACGAGCAGCACCTGACGTCGGTCACGGGCGGCCGCGGCTCATACCACATGGAGTATTCGCACTACGACGAGGTGCCGGCCCAGATGCAGCAGAAAATTGTCGCCACCGCGAAGGCCGCAGGTCACCACGTCGCGGAGGAGCCAGCGTAGGCCGGGGCTCGAGCCCCGGCCTACTTCCTGGGCAGGATGAACAGGTTCGTCGTCTGGTCGGCGTTCATCTCGATCGTGCGCAGCAGCTTGTAGGAGGTCGAGTCGTAGACATCAATCGTCGCACCCGCCTGGAACACATACAGCAGGCGGCCGTTCGATGACACCCGCATCGCCATGCGCGGCCGGCCTTCGAACGGGGTACGGCTGACCAGCTTCTTCTGCTCGACGTCGAAGGCCCAGAACTCGTAGCGCCCGATCTGCTGCATCAGGCCGTATCCGTGCTTGCGATCGCGCGACAGCGCAAACCCGACGCCTTCGGCCGGACCAATCGGCGTGAAGTCGAGACTCTTGCCGACCAGGTTGACCCGGCCCAGCCCCATGATGCGCCGGTGCTGTACCGGATCCTGAATCGTGAAGAGCCCGGTCAGAAAGCCGGGGTCTTCGTTGAAGTCGTCCACCGGGCCGAAGTTGACCCGCCCGAGTCCCGACTCGATCGGCCGGCTGAGCGCCCAGGTGTCGACCTCGGTGAAGTTCTGCGTCTCGAGGATCAGGACGTCGTCTCCGAAGAAATAGAGGAGCTTGCCGTCGGGCGAGAACCGGATGTTGACGCCCTCGCGCTCTTCACCTTTCGGCCACGGAATGGTCCGGGTGATCTTCTTCTGCTCCAGGTCATAGAGCTGCAGCGTGATGTCGCCGATCTCCCAGCGGTCGATCAGCTTGGTGGCCGAGCGGGTCAGCAGGATCAGGAACCGCTCGAGCGGGTCGACCTGCAAGCCTCGGATACGCACCTGCTTGTTGCCTTCGCTGAGGGTGAAAGTCGACAGCGTGGTGCGGGTCGCGATGTCAACGACCTCGATCTTCTCGAGTGTCGAATCGAGCACATAAAACTTCGACCGCGACTGCGACAACGTCAGCGAGCGCGGAATGCCCGTCTTCAGCTTGATCTCGCCAATCATCGCCTCGGTGGTCTCGTCGAAGATCTGAATCGTGCCGGCGTAGGTGCCGATGTAGAGCAGGTGATCGCCACCGGTGACGGCAAGCGGGCGGGCCGGACGTTGGGCGCCCAGGCCGACGACGACAGCGAAGACGAGGGCGAGGGTGCAGAGGACCTTCATTTCTTCTCGTCCGGAAAGACCAGGTCAATCTTCCGCCAGTCCTTCTGCGCCGCGGCGCATTTGGCGGTCCAGTCGGGCGCGTGATTCAACTGGTCGGGCACCTGCGCCGGCCAGAAGCAGCCCATGTGGCAATCGAACAAATCGCGCTCCACCGGCTGGCATAACCCGGCGGTGCCGCCATTGCGGTCGGCCTCCCAGCCCGGCGAAAACACCAGCGAGCAGCCGTTGGGAATGTGCGGCGGCTCGGGTTGTTGAGGCGGACCTTGCAGGGCCACCACGTCCTTGGTGACCTCTTCCATCCGCGCGGCCTTGCGATTGATGGCGGTGAGATGCTTCATGACACCTTCTCCGTAGGTTCATTGTCGAACTGCGCGAGAAAGGCCGGGTTCTTCTCGGCCAACTCGCCGTAAATCTCGAGGCACGTGTGGGTCCAGCCGCGAATCCACTCGCAGTAGTGCAGGTTCGGCGCCTGCGTCGATCCGTAGCGCGTGTTCGCCTCGTGATAGCAGCCGCCCGCGCAGATCGGGCGCGCCCAGCACGTCTGACAATCGGTCTTGTTCGAGACGTGGTGGGTGTCGAGAAACGCCTGCTGCTTCTCCCACGAGACACCATCGCGAACCGTGCCGAGCCCGTGTTCGTCGGAGCCGGCAAACCGATGACACAGGGCCACGCGGCCGTCGGTCGACACGCCCATCAGCCCGATGCCGGCGCCACACGGGTAGGCCTTGGCGTGGCCCTGGTGAATCTCCTGCAGGGTTTCGCGCACGTTGGAGAACCCGTGGTGCCGATTCTGCAGCGACGCCTCAAGATAGTCCGCCGCGAGGGCGCGGAACTGCCCGAGCAGGTGATCGAAACCGCCGTCCGAGATGGCGTAGTCGCGCCCAGGCGCGGTCGTGACCGGCGCAAAGCCGACTTCCCAGAACCCCAGTTCGTCGAAGAGGTGCCGGTAGATGCGCGCCACATCCATGGTCTGTTTCGTGAGCGTGACGCGGGCGCCGATCGGGCGCGACCGGTGACGCGCGAGCAGCGCCTTGATCTTCGGCGCGGCCACGGCGTAGCTGCCGGCGCCGTTGTTGAAGACCCGAAACTTGTCTTGCAGATCTTCGGGCCCGTCGATCGAAATCGTCACGCCGACGCGTTCGTTGGCCAGAAACTCGATCACGTCGGGACGCAGCAGGGTGGCGTTGGTGGTGAGGCTGAAATCGATCTCTTTCCCGACCTCCGCGGCCCGCTGCCGGGCGTAGGCGATCGCCGACTTCAGCACCGGGAAGTTCATCAACGTTTCGCCGCCGAAGAACGTGATGTGCGCGTGCGTGCTGTCGCGGGCCTCGCGCAGGGCGAAGTCCACGCTTTCGCGCGCGGTTTCCTCGCTCATGAACTTGGGCTGCTGTCCGTTGGTGGTGTCGACGATCTTGTCTTCGCCGTACTCGTAGCAGTAGGTGCAGGCGAGGTTGCACTGGTTGGTGACGTTGATCACCAGCGTCTGCAGCGGCACCGGGCGCAACGGCACGATCTTCGGCAGGGGAACAGGTGGCGACAAACCTTCAGGTTTGTCGGCCATCTCGCCCACCACGCGGACCCGCTGCAACTCGGCAATGGTGTCGGTCACTTCGACCGCGTCGAACCGCGAGGCCAGGTCGTGCGCCAGATCCGTCAGCGCGCGCGGACCCTCACCCAGCCGCTCGACGATCGCCTCGGAACAGTCGTCGAGCGCGAAGACCGCAGCGCTCGGCACGAGGTACAGATACCGGCGACCGGCGGCGTCGAACGCATGAAATTCCCGAAGGCCGAGCAGACTCATTGACCACCCCGGTCGAACCGCATGTAGAGCGGCACGGTCACGAGCAGATGAGCCCGCGCCCGCACGGCGGCGGCCGGCTTGCTGCCACCCGCCGCCGCAGCGTACTTGGCCACCACCCAGACATCGCCGATGTTGTTGCGGCTGCCAACCCGAGCCGGGTTCGGACCATCCACGTTCGGTGTGAATCGACCGGTCACCGCATCCAGCGTGCCGACGTACTTGAGATCTTCGTCGCCGTAAATCGCCGTGTACTCCTCCAGGCCCCACTCGACGTCGACGAGGCCAAGGTTAATGTCATCCGCCGTGTCGGGCTTACCGTCGGCGCCATTGTGGAACCCCCACGCCTCGAACTGCGCGAACATCTTCGGAAACGTGATCCCGCCGACGCGGGCCATTCCCCACTCGGGCTTGACCTTGATCGTGTCGACCCGGTCGAACACGACCAGGGCGCTGGACTTGGCCGCACCTGCCACGAACAGATCGCGCGCGCCCAGACCCGCGTTCGCCGCGACATCCACCGCCACCGTCACCAGGTCGGGCGTCACACCGACCACCCGCGACACGGTGAGCCCGGGCCCCAGGTCGATGTCCGTGGCGCGCAACGACGAAGCGAAGTTGGCACCGTAGATCTTGAGTTCCTGTGCCGCTGCGCCCTGCTTGAGAGCGACGCGGTCTGTACCCAGCACTCGCGGCTCGGATCCGACACGATCGAGACGGACGTCGAGTCCTACTTCGTCATAGCCGCCGGTGAACCAGCGCCCCTCGATCTGGCGCCAGTCGCGGTCCACGAACATCACTTCACGCATCGCCGAGTCGGCGCCGGCGCTGGTCGTCGAACGGCCGCGCCACTGGTAGCCGGTATAGACCAGCGACCGGCCCGAACGCGTCACGACCTCGCCGGTGCGCGCCACGCGGTAGCTGGTGGTCGTGGTGAACTCGTCGGCGGCGGCCGGGTCGGCCGTGATCGTCACGGTGCCGTAGATGGCGCCCTTGCCCAGGTCCCACCCCGTGAGGGTCCACGTGCCGGCCAGTCGTGCCGGCCGCATGGTGGCCGACCACGCCGACCACGCCGGCGTCTGCAGCGGGAAGGCCCCCGCCAGGTGGTCGATGGCCTTCTCCACGGGCTGGCGCTTATCCGGCGGACGCCCATCGGCCGACGGTTCGGCCGCGATTGGACCAAAGCGACGGAACGTCTGGCTGTCGATCAAGGGATACCAGCCGCGATGCATCGCGATCGTGAGGTCCCACTCGGCGCGCGTGCGGCGCTGCGAGATCACGCGCCCCATCGAATGGCACTGCAGGCAGGTGTCTTCGGCGTCCTTGCTCGCCGTGTACTTGTAATCGATCAACCGGCGCTCGACTTCCCACGCCGCCGGCCTGGCTTCTTCCGGAGCGAGCCCGAGATTATTCGACAGGTACTTGACCACCTGGCGTGCGGTGGCCGGATCGATCCGCAGGCCATTGAGCGCGGCCATGCGGCGGATGGACGTTTCCCACCCTTCCGGCGTCTTGCGCTGGAACGAGATGCGCGACATCTGGCCCTTGTCGTCGGGCCGGTGGCACGACCCGCAGGCCTTCAGCACGGTCTGATCGGTGATCGGAATGCCGACGTCGGGCTTGGCCACGGGTGCGGCGGCCGGCTGCTGGGTGTCAACTGCGTGAACGAGGACGGCGGCCAGCAGCAGGGCTGTGGTCGCCAGAACGCGCGTTGCCTTGGTCACATCGGCCGTCATCGTTTTGCCCTTCCGCGTGGGAACTTTCTGACTGGTGGCTTCTCGCTTCAGGCGAGTAGCGGCGTCATTCTGACACAGACCAAGCCGTGCGCGATCACCAGAAGAACCGGCTGAATCGCAACCGGTTGCCCGCTCATCGACCCGCAGGAGTCCGCTCGTACACTACCTGGCCATTGAAGACCGTCGCCTCTACGACGACGCCGGCCTTGGTGGCGGGAGGCTGCGAGACGATATCGGTGGCGAGCACGACGATGTCGGCCAGCAAGCCTGGCGCGAGCGTGCCCTTGCGGTGCTCTTCGAAGGAGGCGTACGCCGGCCAGCGGGTATAGCCCAGCAGGGCCTCGCGCATCGACAACTTCTGATCCGCCGCGTTCGACGCCTTCGTGCGCGTCGCCACGAGCCACAGGCCCTGCCCGACTTCCAAGGGGGCGACGGGCCAGTCGCTGCCGAACGACAGCCGGCCGCCCGCATCCTGAATGCTCTTCCAGGCCCACGCGCGCGAGGCGCGGTCGGGACCGATGTTGTCCGGCCATGGGCCCGCCGGAACGGCCTGATTCACGTCGCCGAGCGGCACGTGCATGGGCTGCTGCGACGCGATCACGCCGAGCGTCGCGAACCGCGGAATGTCGGCCGCGTCGATGGACTCGATGTGCTCGAGCCGGTGACGCCGACCTCGCGCGGGTGCCGGATTGGTGGCCGCGGCGTGTTCGAACGCATCGAGCGACATGCGGATGGCGCGATCGCCGATGGCGTGAATCTGAACCTGCCACCCGCGCTGGTCGAGCATCGTGACGATGCGGGTCAACTCCTCGGGCGGGAGATTCGGCGCTCCGGCGCTGGCGCTGTTCGCATAGGGGGCCAGCATCGCCGCCGTCCGGCTCTCGATGACACCATCGGCGTAGATCTTCACCACCCCGGTCTTGACCGTCGGGTCGTCGCCGAAGCGCGTCCACGCCTGGTCCATGCGATCGACATCGGCGTCGGTCAGTCCCGACTCGGCCGAAAACGCCAGGTAGGCGCGGACTTGCAGTTCGCCGGCCTGTCGCGCCTGCTCGTACATCTCCATCTCTTCGAGACTGCCGCCGGCGTTCTGGATGCTGGTAATCCCGAACCGATGTGCCTCGGCCACGGCGGCGCGAAGGGCCGCGCGCCGATCCGCGTCGGAGAGTTGCGGCATGACATGACGGACGAGGCCCGCCGCCGCTTCCTTCAAGTGGCCGGTTGGCTCACCGGTCTTCGGGTCCTTGACGATGATGCCGTTGGGCGGGTTCGGGGTGTCCCGGGTAATGCCGGCCATCGCCAGCACCACCGAGTTCACCCAGATGCTGTGGCCGTCGTAACAGGTCATCACCGCGGGGCGATCGCGCACCATCTCGTCAAGCTGTTGTCGGGTCGGACTGCCGCCCGGAAAGGGGGAATACAGCCAGCCGCGGCCGGTGACCCACGCGTTGGTGGGTTTACTGGCGGCAAACGTGGCGATCGCGGCCTGCACCTGTCGCAGCGTGGTCAGACCCGCGAGATCCACGTCGCTCAACGACTGACCACCGGAGACGAAGTGCACATGCGAGTCGTTGAACCCCGGTGCGACGGTACCGCCCCTGGCATCGATGACCCGCGTCTGCGGCCCGCGCAGCGACGCCAGTTCCTGATCCGTGCCAACCCGGACAATCCGGTCCCCAACCACTGCCACTGCCTGGGCAACGGTGCCCTGATCGTCCGCCACGAAGACGCGGCCGTTCACGATCAGCAGATCCGCAGCCGGTTCCGGCGCCGGCTGATTCTGAGCACAGGCCGCCGCCACCATTCCCAGCGCCGTCAGTCCTACCCGCCGCCACATCGAGACCGCTCCGTTGGTCATCCCGTCTCCCGTCTGCTCTGCCCTCTCGCGCAACTGGCGGGAGTATACTGCGCGCGGTGAAAACGTCGTGAGTGACTACCGGCGAGCGCTGCCGAACGGGCTGGTGATCGCGGCAGCGCGTCCCGAGCATGCGCCGGCGCTTGAGGAACTGCAGCGCGTGGTGTTCCCGACGCTTGCGGACGCGGAGCGCTTCAAGGCAGCGCACTACCTGAAACACCTCGAGTTATTTGCCGAGGGTCAACTGGTCGGCCTCGATGGCGATCGCGTGATCGCGGCCACGGCCACGATTCGGCTGCGCTTCGACTTCACGGATCGCTCGCACACCTTCGCGGACATCATCCAGGGCGGCTGGCTGACCTCGCACGAACCGGACGGCGACTGGCTGTACGGCGCCGACATCGGCGTGCATCCGGACTATCGCGGGCGAGGGCTGGCCCAGGCCCTTTACGCCGCGCGCCAGGAGCTGGTCTGGTCGCTGGGGCTCAAGGGGCAGGTCACGGCGGGTATGATGAGTGGCTACGGCGCGGTGAAGCACCGGATGCGCGCCGAGGACTACTACGAGGGGCTGGTGACGGGTCGAATCAACGACCCCACGCTGTCGATGCAGCAACGGGTCGGGTTCGAGTTTCGGGCGCTGCTCGAGAATTACTTGAGCGACCCGGTCTGCGACAATTACAGCGTGCTGATCGTGCTGGATGCATCGAAACACGTGCCGGGCGCGTCGCGGCCCATTACGCGCTAACCGATCGAGGGAGTCAGTCATGGCATCGATTCAGTTGAAGACGGCAGTACCCGGCCCGCGCAGCCAAGCGTTGCTCGCCCGCCGCGCCTCGGCGGTTCCCAACGGCCTGGGGAAGGCGACCGAGGTGGTGGTGGAACGCGCCGAGGGCGCGCTCGTGCACGACGTCGACGGCAACACGTTCATCGATTTCGTGGGCGGCATCGGCGCGCTGGCGGTCGGGCACTGTCCGCCGACCGTGGTGCAGGCGATGCACGACGAGGCACAGAAGCTCATTCACATGGGCTCGCTCGTCGGGACCTACGAGTCGTACGTGCGGCTGTGTGAGCTGCTCAACGAGATCACGCCGGGGTCCTTCGCCAAGAAGACGCTGCTCTCGAACAGCGGCGCCGAAGCCGTGGAGAACGCCGTCAAGGCGGCGCGGGCCTACACCAAGCGCCCGGCCGTGATCTGCTTCGAGGGCGCGTACCACGGCCGCACCTTGCTGACGCTGAGCCTGACCAGCAAGTACAGCCTCTTCAAGAAGGGCGTGGGCCCCTTCGCGTCGGAGATCGTCCGCCTGCCGATGCCCAATGTCTACCGTGCGCCCGAGGGCGTGACGCCCGACCAGTGCGTGAACTTTGGCATCCAGCAGCTCGAGTTGGCGTTCACCGCGCAGGTCGATCCCGCGGAGGTGGCGGCCATCATCATCGAGCCCGTCCAGGGCGAGGGCGGCTTCATCCCGGTGCCGCCGCGCTTCCTGCGCCGGATTCGCGAGCTTTGCGATCAGCACGGCATCGTGATGATCGCCGATGAAGTGCAGTGCGGCTTCGGGCGCACGGGCAAGATGTTCGCGATGGAGCACTACGGCCTGGCGGCCGACATCGTGGTGACCGCGAAGTCGCTCGGCGCCGGCATGCCCGTCAGCGCCATCACCGGCCGCGCCGAGATCATGGATGCCACCCACGTCGGTGGCATGGGTGGCACCTACGGCGGCAACCCGCTGACGTGCGTGGCGGCCATCGCCGCCATCGAGATCATCCGTCAGCCGGCGTTTCTGACCCGCGCCGAGCGGATCGGGACGATCCTGCGCGAGACGCTCGACGGCTGGAAGAACCGGCATCCCCTGATCGGCGATGTCCGCGGCCTGGGGTCGATGATGTTGATCGAACTGGTCAAGGACCGCGTCACGAAGCAACCCGCGCCCGACGAGACGCTGGCCATCATCAAGGCGGCGTGCCAGAAGGGCGTGATCGCCATGCGGGCCGGCCTCTTCACCAACGGCATCCGGTTCCTGCCGCCGCTCGTGATCACCGACGAGCAGTTGCACGAGGGTCTCGATGTGATCGAACGGTCGCTCGGCGAGATCGAGGCGACCCTGGCGGCGCCGCCAGTCCAGCGTGCAGATCGCTTGCAGCCGGTGAGCGCCTCCTGACCCGCCGCCGGTGATGCGCCCGGATGCGGCCGAGACGATTTTCCACAACGGCATCGTGTGGGCCGGGCGCCACGAGCCGGCAGGCGCTAACACCGTGGCGGTGGCCGGTGGCCGCATTGTGGCCGTCGGCGCCAGCGACGACGTGATGGGACTGCGGCACGCGGGAACACGCCTCGTCGACCTGCACGGCCAGACCCTGATTCCGGGGTTCGTGGACGCGCACGCGCACATCTGGAAGATCGGGCATCTGCTCACCACGCTACTCGACGTGCGTGGCGCGGTGAGCGTTGCCGACCTTGCCGCGCGAATGCGCGCGTGTGCCGGCCGGCTCCCGCAGCGGGCGTGGCTGCAAGGGCGCGGCTACAACGAGGCCCGCTTTCCGGATGGCCGCCCACCGACGCGCGCCGATCTCGACGCCGCCATCAGCGATCGCCCCGTCGTCCTGATGCGAACCTGCGCGCACATCGTCGTGTGCAACAGCTGCGCGCTGGAGCAGGCGGGCGTCACCCGCGGCACAGCGGCCCCACCTGGCGGCGAGATCGATCGCGACCAGCACGGCGAGCCCACCGGCGTGCTGCGAGAAACGGCGATGGGGCTGGTGCTGCGCCACGTCCCGCCGCCCACCTCTGATGAGTACGCCACGATGATCACGGCGGCGATGCGGCATCAGGTGTCGCTGGGCATCACGAGCACCAACGACGCGGGCGTCGCGCCGGCGCTGATCGACACCTATCGGCGGCTCGACGCCGAGGGACAGATCCTCAGCCGGATCAACGTGATGGCGCTGCGCCTCGTGGACGGCATTGGCGCGGTGCCGCTGCCCGCGCGCCACGTGTCGGATCGGCTCCGCATCGATACCGTGAAGTTCTTCGCTGATGGTGGCCTCAGCGGCGCCACGGCGGCGTTGAGCATGCCCTACCGCCATGCCGAGACACGCGGCGTCTTGCGCTTTCAGTATGAGGAACTGCTGGGGCTGGCGCGCGAGGCTCACGCTGAGGGCTGGCGCATCGCGACGCACGCGATCGGTGACGTGGCGATCGACCAGGTGCTGCGCGTCTACGAGGCGCTCGGTCGCGGTCCGGTTCGTCACCGCATCGAGCACCTGGGCCTGCCCACCGCCGATCACCTGGCCCGCGTCGCGCGGCTCGGTGTGATCGCGGTACCGCAGACGGTCTTCATCCACGCCCTGGGACGCAACTTCAGACAGTATCTGCCTGACGCCCTGCTGGCGCGGGCCTATCCCGTGCGGGCGATGCTGGACGCCGGCGTGACCGTGGCGCTCTCGTCGGATGCGCCCGTGGTGGCAGACGACTCGCCGCTGGTCGGGTTGCAGGCGGCACTGACCCGGCGCGACGCCGACGGGGAGGCGATCGCGCCGGCCGAAGCCATCTCGATGGACGAGGCGCTCGACGCCTACACGCGCGGCGGCGCCATCGCGTCAGGAGACGACGACAACAGAGGGAGCCTGCGCCCTGGAGTGTGGGCCGACGTGGCCGTGCTGTCTGGCAATCCGCATGAGACGCCGCCCGAAGAACTCACCTCGCTGCGCGTCACGCAGACGTGGGTCGGCGGGCAGCAGGTTTACGAGGCTTAGCCGACCAGTACCAGTAGAACGGCAGGCCGACTGCCACGAGTCCGAGGCCGGCGATCGATTCGGTGGGGCGCTCCACCAGCGTGTTCCAGACCAGCGCGAACGAGCCGATTACGTAGAGTGCCGGGATCACCGGATAGCCGAGCGCGCGATACGGCCGCGGCGCGGCCGGCTGCCGGGCCCGCAGCACGAAGATGGCCGCGCCGCCCAGGGTGCCGAACAGCACCGAGGCGAACGTCACGTAGGTAAACAGCGCCTCGTAGCCGCCGGTCAGGGTCAGGAATGCCGACCACCCGCTGGTCAGTAACAGCGCCACGGAAGGCGTGCGATAGACGGGATGCACGCGCGCGGCCGCCGGGTGGAACCGGCCGTCGGTGGCCATGGCGAAACAGGTCCGCGACGAGGCGATGACGCCGGCCACGTTACAGCCGAACGTCGACACTACCACGCTGCCGGCGACGAACACGGCGCCGACCGGGCCGACCAGCGCGGTGACCGCCTTTTCCGCGATTCGCGTGACGCCGGACGCCTCGTCAAGCGTGAGCGCGTAGAAGTAGGCGACGTTGACGCTGACGTAAACGGCGGTGATCGCCAGCGTGCCGTAGATCAAGGCGCGCGGCACGTTGCGCGCCGCGTCCTGAATCTCCCCTGCCGCGAAGGCCACGTAGTACCAGCCTTCGTAGGTCCACATCACGGCGATCATGATCACGCCAAACGACGCTAGGGGCCGCAGCGCATCCGGCGGCACCACGGGCGTCAGCGTCGGCTCCACTCGCATGAACGCGACCGCCAGAATCGGAATCACCACGAGCGCGCCGACCTTGGCCACCGTCAGTACGGTGTTGGCCAGGTTGCCGCTGCGGATGCCGACGTAGTTGATCGCGGTGATCACCACGATCGAACCGGCGGCCACCAGTTGTCCGGCGCTGATGCGCCACGCGCCCCACGGCATGGCCAAGTCCGCCAGCACGCGGTCGGTGCCGAGCGACGGGAAGAAGTAACTGAAGTACTCCGCGAAGCCCACCGCGACGGTGGCGACGCTGCCGGTCAGGATCACGAGCAGGCAGGCCCATCCGAACAGAAAGCCCCACACCGGCCCATACGCTTCGCTCAGAAACACATAGAGTCCGCCCGAGCGCGGGAACATCGATCCCATCTCGGCATAGGTGAGCCCGCCGGCCATGGCGAGTAGCCCGCCCGCCATCCAGGCAGCCAGTACCAGGGTGGTCGACGGCAGTTCCTGCGCCATGGCGCCGGTGGTCAGGAAAATGCCAGAGCCGATGACGCTGCCAATGACCAGCAACGTGGCGCCCCACACACCGATGGCGCGAACCAGCCCGGCGTCGGCGTTGGAGTCCTCGGTGGCGCCTGCGTTCGTGGGCATCGTGCCGCGCACTCTAACACGTCGCCCATGCGGTCCTACCGGTCGTGCCACTCGCCGAGAGCCGACTTCACGACCGTCCCGCCAAAGTAATCGGCGACGACGGCGGCGATGCGGGCCTCGGCGTCGTGCAGCTCGCCCGTCGTTCCACGATGATGGCCGGCGAAGACGACGAGGACGATCGGCGTGCCCTTCACCCACAGGATGCCCGCGTCGTTGGCCACCCACGGCTGTCCGTCGCCCGTCTTGTGCGCCACTTCGACATCGTCACCCAAGTAGCGCGGGAACCGATTGTTGACCTGCTGCCGCTTGAGGGTGGACACCATCAGGGCGGAGGCGTCCTTCGACACCAGCTCGCCTCGCGCCATCAGCGAGAAGAGACGGCCCATCTCGCGCGCCGTGCTGCGGCCGAAGTAGAGGCCGGTCTCCTCGATGACCTTCCGGAACGCCTCGCCGACCGCCGCGTCGCCGTA
>Ga0163144_10017542_pt1 | contig 14574 bp, 14 predicted proteins | sample OliLak19BULKMAT1_FD_123175 | JGI IMG/M metagenome (GOLD analysis project Ga0163144, IMG submission 123175) | Freshwater microbial mat bacterial communities from Lake Vanda, McMurdo Dry Valleys, Antarctica - Oligotrophic Lake LV.19.BULKMAT1 | ecosystem: Environmental > Aquatic > Freshwater >... | reverse complement strand
TTCTGCGCCAGCGGACTCGACGGCGTCGATCGCAACCTCACCACCGGCGAAATTGTCGAGCAGATCCTCCGCCTGCAGCGGCTCCTCACGCCTGAAGAGCGGCTAAGTCACATCGTCGTCATGGGAATTGGCGAACCACTGGCCAATCTCGATCGCCTACTCCCCGCGCTTGGCGAAGCCCATCGCGAGGATGGCCTCGGCATCAGCGCCCGTCGGATCACGATCTCCACCGTCGGCCTGCCGCCGGCGATCGATCGGCTCGCCCGTCACGAACAGAACTACCGCCTCGCCATTTCGCTCCACGCCCCCAACGACGAGCTGCGCAACCAACTCGTCCCGGTGAACAAGAACATCGGACTCGATCCGATCATGGCCGCCGCCGATCGCTACTTCGACGTCTCGGGTCGACGAATCACCTACGAGTACGTCTTACTAGCCGACCTGAACGACGCCCCCGAACATGCTCGCCAACTCGCCCGCATTTTGCACGGCCGCGAGGCGCTACTCAACGTCATCCCCTACAACCCGGTCGCCGGGTTGCCGTACGGGACGCCGTCTGTGGAGAGCCGACAGGCCTTCCGCACGATTTTGGAGCAGGGGGGCGTCAAAGTAAAATTCCGCCACCGCAAGGGAAATCGCATCGACGCCGCTTGCGGTCAGTTGCGGCGTTCGCAGCAGCCGCTGCATCAGATCTCGATTTCGACGTAGCCGCCTTCGTCGATGGCGGAGCACGCATCGCGAATCTCGTCGATCTTCATTTGAATGAGCCGCCAGTTAGCGGACTTCAAAACGATAATCGCAATTCGTCGAACGGGCAGATTCTGCTGGTACTTCAGGCTTTGGTCGGTGGTGATGAGGAGATCAAAACCGTTTTGCTCGCCGCCGTTCAAGAGATCGCCATTTTGCAGCGTCGCCCAGCCTCGCTCGTAGGCCGTTTCCACATGATGTCCGGCGAGAGCGGTTCGCAGCGGGACCGGCGTCCCTTGGTCGAAGAGAATCCTCATGAAGCGACGGCCTGTTTTGCGAGAGTCGCCTCATGTTCCAACAGGGCGACTACCTGTTCCCGGCCTACGCCAGGAAACCATTCCAAGAATTCATCGATGGTTGCTCCGCCTTGCAGATTCTCGAACAATGCGGCGACAGGGACGCGCGTGCCGCGAAACACCCAGGCGCCGCTCATTCGACCTGGAATTTGTTCAACGGCGTCGCAATCTTTCCAGCTATTCATCGCCATGTTCTCGATTCGCAAACAATTAGCTTAACGCATATGCCTCTCAATATCACTCTAGCATTACTGAGAAGCCAATCCCAATATTTCGTCCCTCTGGCGAATTGGCGGCCCAATAAACGCCAACGGCCGCGGCTCGATGTCGAGCCGCGGCCGTGGTCGCTTGGTCGTCTGATCTGGGAGGGGACGATGTCGTCCGTGCGAGCGCTGTGTGAAACTCGCACGTACGCCGACGACCAAGCTGTTAATGTCCAGTGTTCGATAAACGCTTCGACCAAGTCCATCGCTGAACTTGGTCGAAGCACGCGGAGGTACTGACCCGCGGGACGATTGAATTAATCCCCACGGTTGCCTCAAAAATCAAGCGCTCGGATCTTCGTCCGCAGGAGCCTTCTCGGCCGGAGCCGCGTCACGTTCGTCCTGCAATTCGCGCAGCCGCTTCTCCAGGCGTTCCATTCGCTCGAGCATTTTCTGGTTCATCCGGTCGACATGGTCGCCCGCGCCACCCGCATCAAATTGACGCAGATCGCCGGGGACGATGTTCGGCAAGGCGCCGAACGCTGCCCCATCGCGGTTCAGCATCTGCTCCACGAAGGGCCGCACGTCATCCGGCAGCTTCGCGATCGCTTCGGCGTCGTCGCCTTCCACTGTGTAAGTCTCATCGCCCTTCTGAATGGTGATCGTCGGCGGTCCGTCTCCGTTGCGGGTAACGTTGACCGAGACGCCGTTCGGGACCTGGGCGTCATGGTCAGCCTGGCCGCCGAAGATCATGCCGGGGCCGATCATCCTCATCCCGCCTTGGCCGCCTTGCTGACGAAGTTGTTCCATCAGAGCCTGCGGGTCGAAGTTGCCGCCTTGCAGCATTCCCATCGGGTTCTGACGCTGCTGCTGAGCAGCCAAGCGTTCCAAGACCTCAGCCGGAATCTCTTCGGGCGTCACTTTGATGACTTCTTCCTTAGCCAACCGCAACACCTTCAACTCAATCGGCTTGTCGTGCTTCTCAGCGACGACGCTCTGCAGGTACGCCAGGTCGGACAATGGTTCGCCGTCGACCGCGACCAGAATGTCGTCTTGCCGCAGACCCGCCTTCTCGGCCGGGCTCTCGGGCATGACCGTCTCGATCGCCACGCCGACGTCGCCAGCCAATTGCAACTGCGTGCGCAACACGCGGTTGTCGATCGGCCGGCCTTGCAGACCGATCCAATACTTCGGCGCCGCGACGTTCGCTTCCTCGCCATCCTCCGTCACGACGGCAGGACGGTCGCCACGCTCGGGCGAGAGTTCGGTAATACGGCCTTCAGCGACTTCGACTTCTTCGTCTGCAAACGCCGCTGCGGGAGATTGCGCGACGACGACGGCGAGCGCTGGGAAGGCGATTGCCAAGGCTCCCCACAAGCCTTTCCATTTGCGAACTTTCATGATGGAACTCCTCTGTATGGGTTTGAGTTTGATTTCAAAATGTTGCGAATCTAATTTCAGTCACTGGCTCCGCCCGGGGAGCGGCGTCCGAAGACTCGCCGACCCCGCACGGGCGACGATTTCCCCCCGGGTGGAGCCAGAGACTGAAGTAAAAGCCACCGGCTTCGCCGGTGGACGAACGTTAGACAACCATTCCTCGCACATCGTCCACCGGCAGAGCCGGTGGCTTCGATCCAACGAAGCGGGCGAAAGGACGCGGCAAGCCAGAGGGCAGGATGACCCATGTCGACGCTCGACTCGTTGTGTTAACCCCAAGTCATTCCATTGAGGCGAGCGTCTAGCGGTTCTCTCCGTCTTGTGCGTCCCTTCGCCGGCGTCGCCGGGGATGTTGATTCTGTTGAGTTGTAAAACGATCTCACGATAAAGCGCACCACTCACTTACGCCCATTTAGCCCCGCCCCTTGCGGCGGGTTCGCGGGCTATGGCCCGCGGCTAAATGGCTCCATAGGTCGGCATGAACTTGTGCGCCGCTTACTCACTCGATCACGTAGTCACTTACATGCCGATCAATACACCGGTCGATTCGCGGGCCGGACGACGGCGTCGTCCACCGGCACCACCATCGGGACAATCTTGTTTTCTTGCTCGAAGTACATCGGGGCGTAACGTCGCCGGGCGTCGAGATCGAGTCCTTGCTCATCAAGGCGGCGGTCTAACTCCGGCGACGACCATTGCGGCACATCACCGAACGCTTGCCCTAGTTGCCGGCCTTCCACGAGCGGCACTTCAATCCGCTGCGGCACGCCGTCGCGATCATTTACTACGAGCGTCACCGCATCGCCGCGGGCCGCACGCTCCAATCGCGGCATTTCCGGTTTGTTATTCGGAACCGCCGGCGCCGAAGCGATCTGCTGGCTCGCCGGTTCGCTTGCTGAACGCATCACGCCGCTTTGACGACCGAGCCCAAACGCCACGACGACCGAAGCCGCCACGGCGAACCAAGTCCCCAAGTGCGAACGCGAGGTTTCATTTTGGGAGGGCGACGCTCCCGCCAAGCCACTCGTTACTGCGACGCTCAACGACAAGCTTGGTTTGACAGGAGTAGCATTTTCCCGGAGCAAATCACCCATCGCCCCGCGCCACGTTTGCGCTTCGACGAACGCCAACGCACAACGCCGCCAGCCGTCAGGCTGGGCTTCGAGCGACGCCAGGAGCTGCCGCCGCTCGTCGCCCGACAACTCGCCGTCGACCAACCGGTCGATCAGCATCGCATCGCGTTGTTCGTCGGAAAGGTTCATTGGTTGATCAGTTGGGTGCCACTGGCGTGTCGCCAGTGAGCAGCAGAGAAACGGATTCTTAGCAGTGTTGAGCAAACTCAATTTGGAAAGTCGACTTGGTAAGCACTTCTGCACTGGCGACACGCCAGTGGCACCCAGCGACACGCCAGTGGCACCCGACACTTGCTATCTCACAGTTCCAGTCACTTCAGGCGCCAAGCTTGCCAGCGCCGATCTCATCCGTCCGCGGGCTCGGTGAAGTCGCGCCTCGACGGCGCTCACCGACATCCCGAGTCGCTCGGCCAGATCTCGATAACTCCAGTCTTCCGTATATTTGAGGAGGAGCAGTTCCGCGTCGCGCGGCGCCAAGCGAGCGATCGCTTGACGCACCAGTTGTTGCGTCTCCTCCGCAAGTAACCAGGCGAGCGGGTCGTGATCGACGGCTTCGTCTCGCGCTACGCCGCTGCCGGCGTAGCGCTCGACGAGTCGCCGTCGCCGACCCGCACGTCGGCGATACTGTAAGGCTTGCACGACCGCGATCCGGTAGAGCCACGGGCCCACTCGATCACGATCGTTTAATTGCTCCGCTCCGCGACAGGCCGCCGCGGCGACTTCTTGCAGGACCTCGTCGAGCGAATCCCGCTCGACGCCCCGCGCCGCCAACACGGTCCGTAGCCAGCGGCGATGCTCCGAGACGATCGACGTTAGATCGACCGACGTCATCTCGACGGACCGCGCCGAGTCGGTCTCTGCAGCTTGCTGGCCAGTGGACTGCTTCATGTCACAGGCTTCACGGAGATAGTTACCGCTGGGCCTTCTGCCTTGCACGAAAAGTAGAAATAATCTTGAAGGATCTTTCAGCCGCCGGCTCGGGAGCTTATTCAACTCCAATCGAGAAATGCTTTAACACAGAGAGCACAGAGGACACAGAGAAGGAAACGACGCGAAATCTCCGCCTTTTTTCTTACTCTGTGCTCTCTGTGTCCTCTGTGTTGAAGTATTTAGCAGCCAAGCAGTTCCAGACTGGCGGCAAATAAATAAGCTGCGGAGCCGGAGGCTGCAGGCGCCAAGAGGCGTTCTTATCCCAACGGAGCAGCCGCCCCGAGGGTTCACCGAGAAGCGACCGCCGTCTGCGGAAAAGCCAGATTTCCCGCCGGTTTTCGCAGCAGCCAGATCCACATCCCTACAGCTGCCAGAAGCAGCAGAATGCTCACATTCTGCGAAATGCTCAGCCCGGTCCCAAAGACGGCCGACTCGTCGACCCGGATCGATTCCTCAAAGAACCGGGCGATCGGGTAGAGGGTGATCATCAGCGCCGTCACCTCGCCATCGCGACGACGGAAGGGGTAGAACGACCACAAGACCCACGCCAGCAGCGACGCCGTGATCGTGCTGTAAATCTGCGCCGGGTGGACCGGCCGGCTGCGCGGCGGCGGTTCGATAGCGGGCAACTCATGCGTGGCGCCGTCGCTGGTGACGATGGCGAGCGGCTTCCCTTGCGCGAACGCTTGATAGACCAGCGTCTCGGCGCCCGCGACGCCGATCAGCGTGTTGCCGTCGATCTTCGTGATCTGATCGCCTGCTTTCAGTCCCGCCGTTGCGGCGACCGAATCAGGGTTCACGCGCGCAATGATCGCCGGCGCCGCATCATCGTTGCTCGACTTCAAGTGAAAACCATAGAACGCCCCCGACGAAGCCTGCTCGCCGTACGGCGGGCTCACCATCTCCGGCCCACTCTCGCGCGGGAACGTGATCGCCCACGGCGCATCCGACTCGCCGCCGTAGCAACAACCGTTCATCAAGCAGCCGATGCGCCCAAACGCTAAGCCGAGGAGCATCCCCGCCGAGATCATGTCGCAGACCGCCAGCGCCGGCAGTCCGCGCCGCCGCATGTAGAGCGTAAATCCAATCATCGCGCCGATGAAGGCGCCGTAGACGACGAGGCCTCCCTCGGTGAAGCTGAGCGCCGCCTTAAGCGTCGAGAGCCAATCGGCCTGACGAATCCGATCGTCCCAATACTCAACCACATAGAAGAGCCGAGCGCCGGCGACGCCGGCGATGAACATCCAGACGGCAAGCCCCATGATCTCCTCGCCCGGCAACCCCGCCTGCTGCGCACAAAGGATCGACAACCAAATGCCGGCGATGCTCCCCAGCAGCACCATCATCCCGTAGCCGCGAATCGGCACGCCGTCAGGAAAATACTTCGGCACGAAGAAGGTGATCGCCGCCGCCACGATGACGATCGTCGGCAAGTGAGCCTTCAGCGCCGTCGACCACCCGACCACCCGCGCCGTTGCCTTGAGCCCCAGCACGCTCACGACCGCCCAGACAAGCAGCAACACCCCCGCGCCAAAAATCGGCACGTTGCCCCAAGTGAGCGGAATGCGAAAAAGTTCAGAACACATCAGGCAAACCGTCGGGGCTCTTGAATAGTCGGATCTGGCGAGGGTTCTTTTTTATTAACCACGAAACAGACGAAAGAAACGAAAAAAATGGCAGGAGAGAGGGAACCGCCGATGAACGCTGATGAACGCAAATAAACTGATTTTGATTTCCATCTGCGTTCATTCGCGTTCATCTGCGGTTCCAAACCTTTTCTTCTTTTCGTTCCTTTCGTCTGTTTCGTGGTTAAAAAATCCCCGTATTTGAACGCCGACCATCGCGAGTTCAGCCACGAAGGTCAACCGCGAATCGACTCAGCCAATCCGCACATTGTCGATCAGTCGCGTCGTACCGACACGAGCCGCAACGGCAATCGTGACCGGTCCGTCGATCTCCGCGACCTCGTCGACGGTCCCGTCGAGCACGATCGCCACGTACTCCACTGCCACGCCGCCGACCGCCGCGATGAGTGCTAGCATCCGCTCGCGAACCACAAGCGCGTCACGCTCCCCGCTCGAAATAATTTCTTCCGCCAGCCGCAACGACTGACTTAACGACAGCGCCCGCCGCCGTTCGTCGGGACTGAGATAGACGTTTCGCGAGCTCAGCGCCAGCCCGTCGGCGTCGCGCACGATCGGGCAGACCCGCACGTCGATCGGCAGATTCAGGTCGGCGGCCATCCGCCGCACCACCAGCGTCTGCTGGTAATCTTTTCGCCCGAAGTAAGCCCGATCAGCCGGCACGCACTCGAACAGCTTTAGCACGACGGTCGCCACGCCCGCGAAATGCCCCGGCCGCGCGGCGCCCTCCCACGGCACGGCCACGGGACCGACGTCGATCGACGTGCCGTATCCCTGGGGATACATCTCCGCTGCCTCAGGAACGAAGACCAGATCGCAGCCCCGCTCGCGCAACAATTCCAAATCACGCTCCAACGGCCGCGGATACTTGCTGAAATCCTCGCTTGGCCCAAACTGCGTCGGATTGACGAAAATGCTGGCCACGACGCGATCGCACTCGGCCGCCGCCGCGTCGACGAGGCTGAGGTGCCCCTCATGCAGGGCCCCCATCGTCGGCGCCAAGCCGACCGTCTCGCCGCCGCGTTGTATTTCACGCACTGCCGTGCGCATTGCATCGACGCCGGTAATCACCTGTAGAGAGCGAGTGGGCGTCGCGGGCATCGCCAGTCAATCCGAAGGGGAAGCGATCGATGCGAGCTCGGGCCAAACCGCTTGGATCGCCGCCGCCGCATCGACCATGGCCTCGGCCACCCCCGTGGAGGGGATCCACGCGATCGGGCCGCCGGTTGGAAGGTTAGGCATTCTACGCGAACGGGCCCCCGCATGGAACGCGGGTAAGTTGGCCGCGTCATCGCCTAGGAAAGCGAGAATTAGCTTAGGTCGCTGGAAACCGCTGCGATTAGCTTCGGCTCGGTAGTCATCCCAAGCAACGATTCTTAGTCCGCTCGCGAATTGCTGCTGCAGACGCTCAATCCACACCGCGACTTCGTTTGGATCGCTCGCTGCCACAGCCACGACGTCGGCGCCGTGCGTTAGCTGCTCGCACAATGCCTGCACTGTCCACCCGCTCGTGGGATGAACCATCCACGGCGCAACGGCGGCCGCGGGTTCGAGAACGAACCAGCGAAACGCCATGCGCGGATGTGGGACAATTGTTTCCGGTCCGTCTGTAGTCGCCGCGTGGTCAATTACCAGCAGATCAAACAACAGCAGATCGAGATCCATCACCCTGGCCCCCCAGCGCTCACCCCGCACGCGCCCAAGTTGCTCTTCGATGCTTCGCAACTCTGCTAGCAACTGTCGCGGCGCGAGCGCGGTCCACAAGAGCGCGGATCCATTGAGAAAGGCGCCCTGCCCTGCCGGCCCGCCGATCGGGGGGGTCTCGAACCACCCGCTGCGGCGGATCAAACGCGAACTCGGCAGCTGCGCGAGTTCAATGAGCGCCGAGTTCAGTTGCTTGGCACGGTCGCCGAGATTCGAGCCGAGTGCGACGAGCGCGTGAGCCATGCCGCGTAGTCGACCAAGACTCTCCAGAGTGAAACAAAAACGGGGCTCGTGGCAATCCACCACAAGCCCCGTTTGGGCGCCCCGCAGACGAATTCACTCTGCAGGCGGAAAAAAGCTGGGGAGGACATCCGGGCACGCGAAATGACTTCGCCGACGGTCGATCCAGTCAGTCGTCGCCCCCCAACGAATCGTTTGGCCGCTCGCTCGCCGACATTCCGCCAGCGCGAGCCGCCACGTTGTTCCTTCTGAATGCAGTTCTTCGCAAGTTCAGATGAGTCTCTTTGCATTGCACCAGTTGCAAGTCGCATGCCCACTGCTCTCATGCCCACCGCGACGTCACGCGCAATCTTTGCGCGCACCGACACACAAATGGGACACGACGAACCGCGACGTCAAGCTTTCGTCACACCGCCTACAGGGAGACGAACCCACCGCTTGAACGTCGACGAACACAACGCGCTCCAGGCTTGCACAAGCGCGTCGAAGGCCCGCTCACGCGAGTGGGAGGAGAGTCGCTCAATCAACTTACTGCTCCGAACCATCGGCCATTTTGCGAAGTTGGCGTCGTGTGTCAAGCAACTTTTTCAAGAATGAATTCAGCCCGTCGCGCCGACGAACTGCGCGACACTACAAAATGTGTCTCGCATTGGTAGTTGACAAAACAAGAAGTGCCGAACGCGCGTCACCGACGCGCTGCGTCTAACGCCACGCGATGCGCACGATCGCAGAATCATCGAGAAAACAAGGCGTCGTCTGCTCGCTCGCAAGTGTGATAAAATGGGCGGTTCATCGCGGCCGCCCGCAACGACTCCTTCGCTGCGCGCCGCGAGTTTGTTTCACGCATAGGTCAATCACTGCATGGGTTCATCGTCGCCATCATTCGACGGGCTGCGCGTCGCCTCCTTCGAAAGCCGCAAAGCCGAAGACACGCAACGCATGATCGAACGCTTCGGCGGCGTCGCGCACGTCAGCCCCTCGATGCGCGAGATTCCCGTCGACGCCGATCGCTCCGTCGTCGAATTCGGACATCGACTCATCACCGGCCAGATCGAAGTGGTGATCCTCCTCACCGGCGTCGGCACGCGCGAAATGCTCAGCCGCGTCGAGCGCCACATCGATCGCGAGCGCTTCCTCCACGCCCTCGCCGACGTGAAAACAATCGTCCGCGGTCCGAAGCCGCTCGCCGTGATGCGCGAACTGCAACTCACGCCGACGATCATCGTCCCCGAACCGAACACCTGGCGCGAAGTCCTCGCCGAAATCGACGCCCGCCTGCCGGTCGTCAATCTCACCGTCGCCGTCCAGGAATACGGCGTGCCGAACGTCAGCCTTGTCGCCGGGCTCGAAGCCCGCGGCGCTATGGTCGAATCGTTCAAAGTCTATCGCTGGGACTTGCCAGAGGACTCCGCTCCGCTCCGCGAGAACATTAAACGTCTCGCCGCCGGCGGTCTCGACGTCGCGATGTTCACTTCCGCACAACAAGTCGTGCACCTGCTGCGGGTGGCGAAGGAGATGAATCTCGAAACGAAAATCCGCGACGCCTTCCGCCGCACCGTCGTCGCCTCGGTCGGCCCCACCACTAGCGAGATGCTTCGTGCGAACGCCCTGCCGGTCGACTTCGAACCGTCGCACCCCAAACTCGGCCACCTCGTCGCCGAGTCGGCTGCGAACGCAAAGGCTATGTTGGAACGCAAGGCAACAGTCTCCGCCGGGTGGAGCGAAAAGGCGGTAGTGATGAAGTCGCATGAAACGCACGGTCAATCGACGCCTCGTGATCTCAGTCAACATGACAATCACCCCTCGCAAGCCGGTCCCTTCATGCGCGCCTGCCGTCGCGAACCGGTCCCCTACACTCCTATCTGGCTCATGCGACAAGCCGGCCGCTACATGGCCGAGTACCGCGAAGTCCGCGCTAAGCAATCGTTCCTCGAACTCTGCAAGAACCCTAAACTCTGCAGCGAAGTGATGTGCACCGCCGTCGACCGCCTCGGCGTCGACGCCGCGATCATCTTCTCCGATCTGTTGCCGATCCTCGAACCGATGGGACTAGACCTCGAATTCTCCCCCGGCGACGGCCCGCAGATTCACAACCCGGTCCGCGAATCGGAGGACGTGGCTCGCGTCATCGAACTCGAAAGCACTGAGTCGCTTCACTTCGTCTTCGAAACAGTCGCCCAAACTCGCAAAGACTTGCCCGAGCACATCCCGCTCATCGGTTTCTCCGGCGCCCCCTTCACGCTCGCCAGCTACGCAATCGAAGGGGGCGGCAGCCGCAACTTCCTCCACACGAAGACGCTCATGTACCGCGCCCCCGACGCCTGGCGCGAACTGATGGAGCGGCTCTCCCGGTCGATCACTCGCTACCTCAACGCCCAAATCGCCGCCGGCGCCCAGGCGGTGCAACTCTTCGACAGCTGGGTCGGCTGTCTCTCCCCCGCCGACTACCGCCAATACGTCCTGCCGCACGTCCGCAGCATCGCCGATGGCCTCTCCCCCGGCGCCCCGCTGATCCACTTCGGCACCGGCAACCCGTCGCTCCTGCCGCTGATGGCCGAAGCCGGCGGCGACGTCATCGGCGTCGACTGGCGCATCGACCTCGCCGACGCCTGGCAAACGGTCGGCTACGACCGCGCCGTGCAGGGGAATCTCGATCCTACGATCCTGTTAGCCGACCGCGATGCAATCGAAACTCAAGCCCGCGCGGTCCTCAGCGCCGCCAACAACCGCCCCGGCCACATCTTCAACCTCGGCCACGGCGTGCTGCAGCAGACGCCGGTTGATAATGTGAAAGCGCTGGTGGATTTCGTGCACGCCGAGAGCCGACGTTAATCGTTGTCGCCGAGAGCGCTCGCGAAGGCCTGAAAGGCCGCGCCGTGAAAGCCCAGGGCGAAGCCCTGGGAAAAGCGTCGCGTCATGGGCCGTTAGCCCTGAAGGGGCGCATTCTTCTCACAATCAAACGCTCAATGGTTGAACAACCACTGAGCGTTTAGAGCACATAGCAATTGCCCGGCAAGCTCAAAGGAACTATAGCGGATTCACGATCGAGATAGTGCCAAAGGGTGCTGTAAGGATCAAAATGAGATGCAGCAGTTTCTTCCGCAACCATGAAAATCCGGGGAAGACCTTCGATGCTATAAATCTTGTACTCCGTGTCTTGGCGACGTTCCATTGGCTTTGGAAACATCAACCCATTCACACTCTTCTTGTAGAACGCGTCGAACGTTTCTCCTCGCTTAGCATACGGCTCGACATCGTAAGTCCAAGAATCCAATAATACTTCGTGGAGCCTTTCATCCCGCTCCGTCGCCGACACTTTACCGGCTCGTTCCAGCACTCTTCTAACAAATTCTCTGTTCAACCGGTATGCCGGCTCTTCTTCAATTAGCTGATCCAACGCGACGGCAAAATCTGGATCGCAGCAGCCACTCGTGCGTAGTCGATGAAATACATCGGAATAGCGATTCGTCTTGGAGCCTAGTTCCTTGTAATGCGGCGGTTGCTCCTTGTACGCATCAAACTGCTCCAGCTTCATCTCTCCAACGTGATCCTGCAGAATAGTTTCGATCTCGCGAATTTTCTTTTGATCGAACTCACGGCCATCCCCCGATGACATTCCGTCATAGCGGCTGTCAGAGACTCGAAAGTAACCGTGCATAAACGCGGCAGGATCGTTGCGATTCAACGCTGGATGGGTTGAAGCATACCAGCGATCACTGCCTGGCTGCCGATGAAAGAAGTATCGTTGGTCGAATGAAAAGACATCCATTGCCGCACCCGCGATTCTGCGGAACATGAAGCCATTCGAAGATTAGTCCCACTCGCAGCCAGCTAGAGGGTGCATGTCATAATAGCGTTGGCACATGCTGCTTCGCTTCCTCAATCGCCGGCGGCTTCGCGTTGTTGATCAAATCAATCAACACCCGCAGCCGCCCATAGTTCCGCCGGTTGAAGTGAAACGCCAATCGCGGCAGCGTCGACAAACTAAAATCGTCCGCCTCTTCCTTGAACGCCTCGCGCTGCACGAACTCCCCCTTCGCCAGCAGGTCGGTGAAGTCGCGATTGATTCCAGCGAGCGTCTCCTCCGGCAGCGCGTGCTGCAGGCGGAACACCAGTTGCTTTCGCACGAACCGCATGCTGTGGAACACGCGGTAGAATTGCATGATCTCGCCCACAGTCTCGTCGACCGTGTCGAACACCTTGTACAATCGGAAGTCGACGTGCGAGATCATCCGCTCGCCCCACAGATGCTTGTCGACGAACGCGTGGAAGTCCTTCCAGTAGGTGCCGCCTGGCTCGTCGAGCAAAATGACCGGCACCATCTCCCGCTTGCCGGTTTGCAATAGCGTGAGGACCTCCAATCCTTCGTCGAGCGTGCCGAAGCCGCCCGGCAGGCAAACCACGGCATCGCACTCTTTGACGAACATCAGTTTTCGGGTGAAGAAGTACTTCATGTTCACCAGCTTCGGATCGTCGCGAATATATTCATTCGACGACTGCTCGAAGGGGAGCATGATGTTCAGGCCCATCGAGTTCTCGCGGCCCGCGCCGCGGTGCCCCGCCTCCATGATGCCGCTCGCGGCGCCCGTGACGACCAGCCACTGCCGATCGGCCATCGCCTTGCCGAGTTCCATCGCCTGCAGATACGCCGGCGCATCAGAGGGTGTGCGTGCCGAACCGAAGATCGTCACCTTCCGCCGTCCGCGATAGTTGGCGAAGACCTTGAACGCGTACCGCAGTTCGCGGATCGTCCGGGTGAGAATCTTCAAGTCGCCCCGGTCGATCCGGTCGGCGTGAAGTTTGTCGGTCGACTCGCGCAGCATCGCGATCAAGTCGGAGATGTCGTCAGGTTCTAGCGGCAGTTCGGGGTCAATCGTCGACATGGTTACTCAATTCTTTCTTACGGACGGCAACGAAACCCGCGATAGAACGCGAATCGATTTTTTTTGACAGGATAACAGGATGTCGCAGATCGACCGGATGATATTCGTTTTTCCAAAATCCCGTCGATCCTTCTCCATCCTGCAATCCTGTCCAGTCTTTCCTTCACGTTCAACGAAAACAGCCCGGCGCATGGGCGCCGGGCTGTTCAGTTGGGAATCTTTCTCGGCCGCGGCTAGTCCGCTCAGGCCGAGGGTCGGCGGTAGTATTGGTAGGCCAGTAGCACTTCGTACAGGTCGGCCGAGAGTGTGATCTCGTCATCCTCGAAGTCGCTCAGCCAGGTGCGGCGGCTGTTCACGGCATCGGCCAGCAGCGGCAGCACTTCGCTCAGCGGCGCGGTGATGCACGGCTTGCCGCCGTTGTTCTTCGCCAACGTCGGCGCCACAGTCTCTTCCGGACCACGGTACACGCGTAGGTAACTAGTTGACATCTCGAGGGGTCCCTCCCATCGGTGACGTATCGAACCCAAACGCACGCTGCGACGCACTTGGCTCATCCTTGAGCCCTCTCGCCATCAATGGCGCATGCGCCCCCTCGCTCGCAGTGGGTGGTATCGTCTGGCGCGGTTTTCAATGTTGAGCCAATAGGTAGGGAAAATCGAAATGTGCTTTAAGCCACAGCTAGCACGATCGTTCCGGGAACCCTGTCACCCCGAGGTACTCCGAGGGGTCCGCCCAGCCCCCATTCCGCCCTCCGCCGCCCCTGGAGCCCCGTGCTGGCATCCCCTACGATAATGCAGCCCCCCGACAAGCCGGTGGGACTGAAATCCGCTTTCCCCCTTCCGCTTTCCGCTTTTCCCTTCCATGGACTTCCGCGAACGACTCCAACGCGCCACCGTCCGCGGCCAGCAGGCCCGCGACGCCGAAGCACAGGCCAAGGCTGCCAAGGCCCTCAGCGAAGAGGAGTGTCGCCGACTCCATTCGAACTATCGGCTCGTCCTGAACGACCACATCGAGAGCTGCCTCAAGCAACTCGCCGAGAACTTCCCCGGATTCAACTACGAGTCGGTCGTCACCGACAAGGGCTGGGGGGGCGCGGTAAGGCGAGACGACTTCGGCATGAGCGGCGGCCGGCGCGAGAACTACTTCAGCCGGCTCGAGATCCTCGTGAGCCCCCACAACCAGTACCACGTGCTGGAGGTGCTGGCCAAAGGCGCCGTGCGGAATAAAGAGAACTTCAACCGCAATCACTACCAGTTGCTGAAAGACGCCGACCTTGACGCCTTCCGCAATCTGATCGAACAATGGACGCTCGACTACGCCGAGCACTACGCCGCAGGCACGACGTAGGCTGGGACATC
>Ga0163144_10017541_pt1 | contig 14575 bp, 12 predicted proteins | sample OliLak19BULKMAT1_FD_123175 | JGI IMG/M metagenome (GOLD analysis project Ga0163144, IMG submission 123175) | Freshwater microbial mat bacterial communities from Lake Vanda, McMurdo Dry Valleys, Antarctica - Oligotrophic Lake LV.19.BULKMAT1 | ecosystem: Environmental > Aquatic > Freshwater >... | reverse complement strand
ATCGCTAATGTCATAAATTTCTGTGGGAATGCTTTGCCCCTATGGTTGGCTTTGGTATTTCTCAAAAAAAATTTGATCTCCTAACGGCGAAGGGCTAATAAAGAAGGGTAAAGAAGTATGAAGAAGTATAAAGGGCAAAAGAACAAAGAAGGGAGTCCTCACCGCACTACGCAGACAACCCGAAAACCGTAACTGATGTAAGCATTACGCGCGATGTCGTAATTGAAACGATAGGCAGACCGACAATTCTGAGCATTGCCGCACCACGAACCGCCGCGAAGCAGTTTTTTAGTTTCGCCGCCTTCTTCATGATTCTTAATATCTTTTGTCCAAATCTGTGAGTCAATTGGCGCTCCTTCGTAATCATCACGCCAATCATCAGCGCACCATTCCCAAACATTGCCATGCAGATCGTAAAGTTCCCAAGCATTAGGTAGTTTCTGTCCTACAGGATGCGTACCATTATTGTTTTGGTTTAGACGTTGCGAATATCGATTATTATCTCTTTTCACTTCTTCCCAAAGACGATCAATATCGATCAGGTGATCGCCACTGTTGTTGCCATACCATCCATAGTCATCTAACTGGCTGGGATCGTCACCAAAACAGTACTCAGTATAGTCAGATGCTCCTGCACGACAGGCATATTCCCATTCTGCCTCACTAGGCAAACGATAGCGCTCTCCAGTCAGACGTGATAGCCGCGCACAAAACTCTTGAGCCTCATACCACCTCACTTGCTCAACAGGACAATCATCACCGCGATAGTAAGAAGGATTTAGACTCAAATCAATCTCGACTTTGGGGAACATCGCCACAGTCCGCCATTGCGCTTGAGTGACAGGATACTTACCGATCCGAAACGCTGTTACGGAGACTTGGTGATAGGGCTTTTCATTACCATGACCTGTACTATCAGGTGAACCCATCCAGAACGTACCGCTAGGAATATCTACCATTTTAGGCAAATTCTCAGGATCGAGCCAAGGTTTATATTTATAACGATTGCGCTGCACAAAGTTCTGTTGCTCAGGCGTAAGGTAATCGCTAATCGCAACTTCCACTTCCTCGATTTGGGCAACCACACCTTCTGGCAATAGAAACTTGTCCTGATCTAACACATTCTCACATTCATCAAAGGCATCTCGAACACGGTTCACCAAACGCAGCACTTCACGTTTTTCTTCTCGCCACTCCGCAAAGTAATCCCATTTATCCATCAAAGCCTCATGCGCCATATCCACCCAAGCCGCACCATCGCCATCCTTACCCGTTACCAATAGTCGCCCCGTCACCAACTGATCGAGCGCCTCCTGAAAATCTTCTAGATCGCCATCTTTAGCAAGTTTTATAAGTTCTCTCTTGGTTTGTCTCTGGCGCGTATCCCTTTCCCCTAAACCAGTCCGCACTAACATCAAACAAATCCGCTTTGCCCATTCCTGCTCCTGAGGTCGCAGCGCATCATAAATAAGCGTAGCGTGTTTATTCAATGCCCCCAGCACGCCACCCAAAGCGTCATAGGCGGCAAAAGTCAATCGACGGTTTTCGCGACCCTCCCAGAGTTGAGTCAAGGCAAACTCCAGCAGAGGCAGCAAATTTTTCTCACGCCGCATATCACGCAAAATTGCCGTCAGTAAGCCTTCACCTAGTTCGTAACCTCCTTCTTTCGCTGGATTTGCGATCGCTTCTTGTAGTTCCGCTTCATCCATTGGCAATAACAAAACCTGATGCTGTTGGATCGCCTCTCCCAAACCGCGATAGCCAAGACAATTTTCAAAAAAATCGGCTCTCATTGTCGTCACCACCCGCAGCCGCGAGTCTGGGTACTGCATAATCCCCACCAACAAATCGATAAACTTTTGGCGTTCGGTTTCCTTATCCGCAGGACAAACCGTAAACACCTCCTCAAACTGATCAACGATCAGCAAGAGCTTTTGCTGTCCTGTCAAACAAGCGATCGCCGCTTCTAAATCTCCTAATGCGATCGCTTTGCTAACTTCGCGTTTAGCATCCGCCCGTTGACAAATCTGTGCCAATATCCAAGAGATTCCCATCACAGGATTGTCAGAAAAATCCCCAGGCTTAATCGGTGGCAAAATCAACCAATTGCCCTTTTTTTCTAATTCCGAAATCAACCCCGCCCTTACTAGCGAAGACTTCCCACTACCCGAAGCCCCAATCACAGGCACAAAGCTCGATTCATTCAGTTTTTGTAAAAGTAACCTCACAAAGCGATCGCGTCCCTTAAAAAACTTAGCAGTTTCTTTGGTAAATGCTTCTAAACCCACATAAGGACAAATATCAGCGACAACTTTTTCTGTTGCCACTACTCGATAATCGACAATTCGTAACGCCCGACCATAGCCAAAACTTACCGCCTCTTGCCCCGTACCGTGCAACTGCCCCGCCACATAGCCAAACATCGTGCTAGCATCCACCACGCCGCGATCGTTCTTGCGATCGCTTGCCAAGCCGCGCAACAAGGCTCCCGTAAAAATGCTATGACTCTCACTACGAAGAGCAAAAGTCTCCTCAAACTTCCGACAAGCCGACACCAAAAAATAATCTTTTTTAAAGTTTGAAAATGACTGATCGAGAATCGCTCGTTGCAAAAGCCCCTGACTTTCTTCCAGCAAAGTTTCACTATGACAACAATCGAGCAACACTACCAAATTACTCAAACTCGTCTCACCAATTAGACCGCTCAGATCATCTAAAGCAATCCCATTTTCAATACCTGTAATATCCCCATTGCTAACTTTTAGCGTCGTATTCGACAACGCAAAATAGCCGCGTTTCTTGCCAAAAGCTCCCTTCACCACCACCGCATGACCCGTGTAATAGATCATCGCCTCATTGCGATCGGCTCTTTCCGTCAGCAATCGCCCCAGCGCATCCTCTAGCTGTTTCGCAGTCACTTCACCCGTCAGCACTTGAATATCCTCAAAATCACCATGCTGCTTGAGCAAATCGTAAACCGCCTTAGCATCTCCCTCAGGTTTACTAAGACTGCCAAGCGGCGCTTTATATTTGGCTACACCCACTACCAACCCGTATCGAGCCATAACTAAAACCTTGCTAAAGAATTACTTTGCGATCGCGACCTTGTGCTAATAGAATACAGGCAAATCTAATTAAACCCTCAAGCTATGGCTCACAAAATTTACATAGAACAGGAAGACGGCGAAATTCGCGAAATTACAATCTCGGAATCCGATAACGATCTGCCAACAGATACAGATAGCGATCGCGAATCCTACGGAATCAAAGAAGATGCGATCGCTAGATTGCAAGATGTTCATGAAACCATTCGCTTATATACACGTTATGCGATCGGTGCATTCAAAAATATTGGTGATGTCGAAGTCGAAGAAGTTAAACTTAAATTTGGCTTAAAGATTAGCGGCGAAGCAGGCATTCCCATTCTCACCAAGGCTTCCGCCGAAAGTAACTTTGAGATAGAAGTTAAATGCAAGTTCCCATCAAAATCAACCACTCCACCAAAAGTTAATTAGTAGATATTACACATCTAAAAGATGAGAATAGTCAGGCACTGCCGCTCCTCAAAGATGTGATTCCCTCTCTTATTGAACAACGCTTAGTTGATTGAGAACCTTTTTATATTTTTCTAGACGCTGAAAATCTTTTTCTGTGGGGTTAGCTATGCGACTAATATCCATATTGTGCGTAACATCGGCAATCTTGACTTTGCGCGCGATCGCATTCGCCATCACTCGCAATAAATAATCTGCATACATCTCACCATCCAGTTTAGTAATGGCAGCGATCGCATCAGTTATTAACTTAGGAAATCCTTGTTGCACCAACTCTTCAATCGTCAGATCAGAGTCCTCGATCGCATCATGCAACACCGCTACAATTTTGCTCTCATCAGTATCCATTTTCGCCATCACCGTTAGAGGATGCAAAATATAAGGCTTGCCCGCTTTATCAAGTTGACCCGCATGGGCTTTATGAGCGATTGCGATCGCCAATTCTAAAAGCTTTGCATAGTCTATTATCTGGGTCATGATTTTTCATGATTTGTACAGCGATAAACGCCGCAAAAATCATATTCAGGGGCTATAGTGACGAATGCAAGTAAGCGCGATCGCCACCTCATCCGCACATTGCTGAATTGCGGCAATATCATCATTGCTTACAGCATTTGCATGTTTCCATCTCAACGACAATATGCCCAAAACCCGTTCGCGGAATGTAATCGCGATCGCTAAATTAGTTTTGAACTCTTGATCTTCGGCAATTTGAGCACTATCTAAACCAATTTGCGATTTACCTGACGCGATCGCGGTTTGCACTAAAGGATCTTGAGCTAAATCCCACTGATAATCGCCACATTTAGCTTGGGTATCGATTAAAACGCCATCCTCAACCAACTGCAAAATTATCTCCTCGGCACCAAAATTTTGCCGAAATGCATCTGCTAGAGGCATTACACAATCAGATAGCTGGTTAGATTTTTGAGCAATCTCCACAATCACAGACAATAGAGCATTCTGAGCTTGCGATCGGAGCAAATCTTCAGAACGTTGCTTGAGCAAATCATAGATTTGAGTCGCTTCTGATACAACCGACTTCAGTTGGTCAGGCTCCCAAGGCTTAGTAATATATTTATGGACTTGCCCTGAATTTATCGCTTCGATTAAATCAGCAATATCTGTAAATCCAGTCAAAACAATTCGCATCGTATCAGGAAAATCTGAGACTGTACGGCTCAGAAATTCTGTCCCATTCATTTCGGGCATTCTCTGGTCGGAAATAATCGCCGCCATCTCCCCTTCTTTTGCCAAAATTTCTAGTGCCTTCACACCCCCCTCAGCTCGAAAAACTACAAATTCTCTGCGAAAAGTGCGATATAACAAATCAAGGTTATCTTGCTCATCATCAACCACCAAAAGCTTGGGCTTTTTGACTGGATTCGCTTTATTTGGCTCAGAAGAAGGAAATAAAGAAGAGACCATGAGCTAAGTTTAGTTAGATACAGATTGTAACAACATCAATAATATCCTAGAAAATACTAACTTACTTAAAAAAAGTGCTGAAAAAAAGTGAGAGATCATAGCCCCCTCACTTTTTTATTCTGTACTTTTTTATTTTGTCAAGGAAAGCTCCTTTAAAAAGGCTTAAGCGCTAACAACTTGACGACTAACTTGATTCAATTCGCCCTTAGCATATTTAGCCGCAAACTCATCAAGACCAACTTGCTTGATCTTGTCAGCTTGACCAGCCGCTTCAAATTGGATATAGCGATCGGCACATACCTTCTGCATGTACTTGATCGATGGCTTCAGGAAGTGTCGAGGATCAAACTCTTTAGGATTCTTGAATAAAGCTTCACGAACCGCAGCCGTAATCGCAAGGCGACAGTCGGTGTCGATATTAATTTTACGCACACCGCACTTGATACCCTTTTGAATTTCTTCAACAGGGACACCGTAGGTTTCAGGAATTGCACCACCAAACTCATTAATCAAAGCTAGCAAATCTTCAGGGACTGAAGAAGAGCCGTGCATAACTAGGTGAGTATTAGGCAGGCGACGATGAATTTCTTCGATACGGCTGATGGCAAGAATTTCGCCAGTAGGTTTGCGAGTAAACTTATAAGCACCATGGCTTGTACCGATCGCTACCGCAAGAGCATCAACTTGAGTGCGCTCAACGAAGTCAGCTGCTTCATCAGGATCGGTCAAAAGTTGTGAATGATCCAAAGCACCGTCAAAACCATGACCGTCTTCAGCTTCACCTTTACCAGTTTCGAGTGAACCTAAGCAACCGAGTTCACCTTCAACACTTGCGCCGATCGCATGGGCGACTTTGACAACTTCAGCCGTAACTGCAGCGTTATACTCGTAGCTAGCTGGAGTCTTAGCATCAGCTTCCAGTGAGCCATCCATCATCACACTGGTAAAGCCATTTTTGATCGCTGAGTAACAAGTTGCAGGTGCATTACCGTGATCTTGGTGCATTACGATCGGCAGGTGGGGATAAGTTTCGGCAGCAGCCAAAATCAAGTGACGTAAGAAATTTTCGCCTGCGTAATTGCGTGCGCCACGAGAAGCTTGGAGGATCACAGGGCTATTGGTTTCATTAGCAGCCTGCATGATCGACTGGATCTGCTCCATATTATTGACGTTAAATGCAGGAATGCCATAGCCGTTCTCAGCCGCATGGTCGAGCAGCAGGCGCATTGGTACTAAAGCCATATTTAAATTCTCTCCTAGACAAAATCGAGCTTGTGCTTTTATGAATAATCTTAAGTCATATTGAAACCAAAAAGATAAAGGGGGCGCTTAGCACCCCCCTTTGGTTTTAATTTGTCTTTACATATTCTTTATATATTCTTTTCGCTAAGTTCGCGACTCATGTAATCAAAAGGAGTTGCTAACCAATCAGCGTTTTCTCCTACCAAATCCATAACCGCCTGTTTCATAATTTGAATGCCTTGCACAGTTGGTCCGATTGGGACTCCTAGAGAGTTATAAGTCTCGCGTAAGCCTTGTAATACTCTTTCGTCGAGGACATCATTATTACCTGCAATCAGAGCATAGGAGGCATAGCGCAAGTAGTAATCCATGTCGCGCAAGCAAGCTGCAAAACGTCGAGTTGTGTAAGCATTGCCACCTGGACGGATCAGATCGGGCACTTCTTCAAATAATTGCGATCCAGCTTTACGAACAATTGAAGCCGCATTAGCTGTAATTGTCGAGGAAGCAGTTAGACGAGCGCTTCCTGTAGCAAAGAAGGATTTGAGGGTATCCATCGCATCGCGATCAAAATATTTACCAGTTGCATCATAAGCACCGATCAGGCTGGTAATTGCATCCCGCATGTCGTTTTCTCCGTTGATTTAGTTTTAATAAATGTATCTTTAAACGTATTTGTAAAGTTTGGAAACTATATATAACTTAAACTTGTTAATGTGCGTTTTGTTAATGTGCGTTTTGTTAATGTGCGTTTCAGACGGTTACTACGATTATTTTACTGTGCTTTAAGCATCTCACCAAGTCTTAGTTCACCAAACGAATTATATACCACGTCTAAGATCAAACCCGTAGTTCTTGTAGAGGGTCGCAGGGCGAAGCCCCGCTTCGATTTTTTCTTTTTGTCCATGTTGAAAACTTCAGTTTCAAACATGGACAGAGTATAAAAGTTAAAAAAGAAGTAAAAAAGAAGGCTTTTTACTACGGCAATGATGTTCGCAAATGTAGGAATTATGTCGCTACAAGGTAAGCTTAGATACTAAGTCTTAGATACTAAGTCTTAAATAAAAGAGGTTATCTAAGATCCTTTCAAGTAGTTTATAAAGAAATGATGGCAAGAGAGTTTGATGTGAGGCTAGGGCTATGAAGTGGGTTACTAGTCTTTCGACAAAAATATCTTTGGAAGCTGCGGTGCAAGATCTGTCGCAGCAAGTTTTGGCAGGACTCGGTGCGTGTTCGCTAGATTTAGCTTTTTTGTTTGTTTCTACTGCCTTTGCAAGTGATTACCCGCGCTTGTTGCCGTTGCTTGCCGAAAAATTGCCTATCCAAAAGTTAATTGGCTGCTCTGGTGGGGGGATTGTCGGGAATGGTCGAGAGTTTGAAGACAAACCTGCGATCGCTTTATTAGTCGGACATTTACCAAATACAGAGTCAAAAGTATTTCATTTAGATGACAAGGATTTACCAGATCTCGATAGTTCTCCTGATCGCTGGGAGAAACTAACAGAAGTCGATCCATCTGAGTTGCCGAATTTTATATTAGTTGGCGATCCGTTTTCATTTCCAATTAACGATTTAATTCAAGGACTTGATTTTGCTTATCCTCAAGCTGTGAAAGTTGGCGGTTTGGCTAGCAGTGGAGGAATGGGCGCAAACTCTCTATTTTGCTTCCACGAGGCAGGGCAATATAAGCTTTATCGAACAGGTTTGCTGGGTGTAGCGCTGTGGGGAGATGTAACTATTGATCCAGTTGTCGCACAGGGCTGCCGACCAATTGGCAGAATCATGCAAGTTTCTGAGTGCGAACGCAATTTGATTTTAGGGCTAGAAGGTAAGCCACCACTAGGTTTATTGCAAGATACGGTTGGTGAATTAAGCCAAAGCGATCGCGAACTTGCCCAACATTCATTATTTATCGGCGTGGTGATGAATGAGTTTAAGGCAAATCCATCACGCGGAGATTTCTTGATTCGCAACATTATTGGTGTCGATCCTCGCTCTGGTGCGATCGCGGTCGGCGATCGAATGCGTCCTGGGCAGAGAATTCAATTACATTTACGTGATGGTAAAGCCTCGGCTGAAGATTTAGAAGAAGCTTTAATTAATTACACTAATCATTTAAGTTTGGAGGCTCCGCATATATCGCCAAGCGCAGCTTTAATGTTTTCTTGCATGGGTCGCGGTGAAAGGCTATACGATAAACCAAACTTTGACTCTGAGTTATTGCAAAAGTATTTGGGATTAATTCCCTTCAGTGGTTTTTTCTGTTCAGGCGAGATTGGTCCTGTCAGTGGCACGACATTTCTGCATGGTTACACCTCAGTATTTGGAATCGTTAGATCCAAAAATCAATAGTAGATATGTCCGCTGCACATAGCTTTCTGCCATTGATTGCGATTGGTAACAAATACTTGCGAGGCGATATAGATATGTTACGGTTGAAATAATCGTGACGATGGATTTACTCATCTATTTTGTCATCTATTTTGAGAAATCCCTGAGGGAATAGATAAGGATTAACTGAATGTTTGATATGTTTTGCTTGGGCGATAGTCTGGGAGACTTTTCGCGATCGCACTGTATCGCAATCTGTGCATTTCTCGTACCTGCTAACTTGATCGCCACTTCACAGACTTTGTTATTTACTTTCTTGAAGCGATCGTCTGTCCAAATTTTTACAATTACCGCAAGCGCAATTTTTTACGCATTGTTGATGATATCTCATGTAATTAGCTGGTATATCATTGGCGTGGTAATGGCTCCAACTTTTATTTTGATGTTTTTGGGCATTACTTGCTTAGTGACAAATTGCATCGCTATTTGGTTGAAAATCAATCATATTGAGATTGATTTCTTAAGATTTATCACTAAGACGCTTACTATAAAAAAATACATTACTGATACGAGGACTAGTTAAGCATAACTACTATCGACCTTGTTACTCTTCTAAGTAGATACTCCATTCCCAGTGAAAGATTAGACATTAAAACCAAATAATTAGCGTTGCGGCGCGAAGCGCCGCAACGCTAATTATTTGGTGGGAAGGGAGTAACACAAATAAGTAAAGTCAAAAGTTGAGATTTGCTCTGGTACAATCACACTAAAATCTCCATAACTTTTCCATGGTTTTTAGGTTAAGAAATCAAAAGTATGCAATTAATCAATGTCAAAAAATTACGTTCGATCAAATTTATTACTAGCCTATATAATCTTCTTTTTAAGCCGCTAAAATCAGAAAAAGGGGATTACGATTATCTAAGATGGAACGGGTTGATTGACTTGATGTGGAGAACAGGTGGTAGTTCTACCCGTGCATTTTTAACTAAAAAATTTCTCAGCAGTTCACCACACTATCTCTATCCTAAGAATAAGTTCTACTTTCTTCCTGGAGAATATGAGGATTTGCTATCTCGGCTTCGCGTTTCCCGTGCTGCGATCGCTAATAATGTTCTTGCAAAAGTAATTAAGCCAGATGATGAAGTGCTAGAGTTTGGCTGTGGGCATGGTTTAATTGTTGGTGCAGTGGGGCATTTTTGTAAACGAGCGATCGGAATCGATGTAAGTCAAGCGATTATCAGAGTTGCTGAAGAACTTAATCGTGATATCAAGAATGTTTCATACGTGAGAAGTTCAGGCTTAGATCTGAAGGTTATTCCTGATCAGTCATTAACTTTTGTTTATTCGATTGAATGTATTCAACATATTGAGAAAGTTCATGCTGTAACTTTCTTTCATGAGTTTTATCGAATCCTCAAACCAAACGGAAGAGCATTGATTCAATTCCCAGATTTGACCCGATCGGAGGAGCTGGATGCATGGATGGAAGGAACTTGGAAGGTTCAGTCAGAGCGACCTTATTCTGAGCTAACTATGATGAGGATTCGCTATTATACGCCTGACGAAATTAAGATTTTGCTAACACGGATTGGGTTTAGTGATGTAGTTTTTCTAGACTATGATCTCAATCCTGTAGAACGTAGTTCTATATATTTTTTAGCAACTCGCTAAACCAGAAAGCAAAAAGGCGGAGCTTTGCGCCGCCTTTTAGCTTTAATTGCTAATTGCAGGCTCCTTATTAAAAGCAAACTGTTTGAGAATGCGATCGCAAATTTGACCACTGGATAAACCAAGTGAAGTGAACGATTGCTCTGGTGAAGCGTGTTCTACTAGTAAGTCCGGAACACCAACACGATAGACAGGAACGAGAATATTCTCGTCATTTAAAGATTCGAGAACAGCACTACCAAATCCACCCATCAAGCAGCCTTCTTCTACAGTTACCACTTTGCCGATTTTTTTAGCTAATGGCAAGATTAGTTCTGTATCCAATGGCTTGGCAAAACGGGCATTGACTACAGTGGCTCTGATACCATGCTCGTTGAGTAATTCCGCAACTTGCAGTGATGGATAGACCATTGAGCCATAAGCAAGTAGCAAAATATCTTTACCTTCGCGGAGTACTTCCGCTTTACCAATTGGTAATGGTTCCCAATCTTCATCTTGCATCGTTACGCCGATACCATTGCCACGAGGATAACGCATTGCGATCGGTCCATTGTGGGTGAGTCCTGTAACAATCATATTTTGCATTTCGGCTTCATCTTTGGGAGCCATTAACACAATATTAGGAATGAAACGCAGATAGGCGATGTCATACATCCCTTGATGGGTGGGACCATCTGCACCAACGATACCCGCACGATCTAAACAGAAGAACACAGGTAAATTTTGGATGCAAACATCATGAATAATTTGGTCAAAGGCACGCTGTAGAAATGTTGAATAAATCGCGGCAACGGGACGCATTCCTTGACATGCTAAACCTGCGGCGACTGCGATCGCATGTTGTTCAGCAATACCGACATCAACAAATTGATTTGGCAGTTGCGCTTGGAACTTGTCAAGCCCCGTGCCAGTGGACATAGCCGCTGTAATCGCCACAATTCGCTTGTCATGTTCCGCAAGTTTGATCAGAGTATCTGTAAATACTTTGGAATAACTAGGTGGCTTGGGCTTACTAGAAGTTGATGTTTTGGCTTTGCCTGTAGACAAGTCAAAGGAGTTTTGAGCATGGTAACCCACGCGATCAGCTTCAGCATAGCTATAGCCCTTGCCCTTAGTCGTTGCCACATGCACCATGACGGGACCCGTTAGGGTATGCGCCATCTTAAAAGTATTAATTAGATCACGCATGTTGTGACCATCGACAGGCCCAATGTAGGTGAAACCTAATTCTTCAAATACGGCTCCGACCTTGTTTGGTACCATCGTGACAATCTTGAGATTATCTTTGATACGCTCAATTTCAGGGCTGATCTGTTCACCAACAAAAGGAATATTGCGAATTTGTCCTTCAATATTGTTAGTAATAAATTTCACAGGTGCGCTGAGACGCATCTTATTGAGATAGCGAGGAATTGCACCGACATTTGCCGAAATTGACATTTCATTGTCGTTGAGGACAACCAACAAGTTGGTTTTGGGAAGATGCCCTGCGTGGTTAATTGCTTCGAGTGCCATACCTCCTGTTAAGGCACCATCGCCGATGATCGCCACGGTTTTGTAATTGTCGCCTTGTAAATCACGGGCGATCGCCATACCAAGAGCCGCAGAAATACTCGTCGATGCATGCCCTGCACCAAAATGATCAAATTCACTTTCCCGTCGATTTAGATATCCAGCAATGCCATCTTTTTGGCGTAGCGTATGGAAACGGTTATAACGTCCTGTAATCAGCTTATGGGGATAAGCTTGATGCCCCACATCCCAAACTACTTTATCGCAATCCAAATCTAGAGTTTGATACAAACTTAGGGTTAGCTCAACTACACCTAGCCCTGGTCCAAGATGCCCACCAGTTGCGGCTATTGTTTCTAAATGTTTTTGACGGATTTCGCGGGCGATAGACTCTAACTGGGAGATTGTGAGACCGTGTAATTGGTTGGGATGGGTAACTTCACTCAAGCGCATGTTGGCTTATTTCCATAAAGATGACTTCTTTTAGTTTAGCTGACACATACACCACATACGTTCATCGCGATCGCAGTTCTTAAAAAACCAAAAAAGCAAGAATAAGCCATTCATAAATGGCTTATTCCTGCTTTTTTGGTTCTTGGTTTTATTTCAAAAAAGTTGACAAAACTGTTTGGCGACATCCCATGCAATCACAGCCTTGTTTGATAATTGCTAAATCTCCAATGTAATCGCTGGTCAAGATATTAGTACGCTCATTGAGGGATTGACTATTTAGGGAGTTGGTTTGATTTGCTCTCGTAATTGTAACCGATGTAATAAAAGCATCGGCATCTTGGTTAACACTGTTAATGGTATTGGCTTGTGCAGGATTGCTTGATAGCAAAAAAAAAGCTGCCAATAACGCAGGGCTACTTAAAAAAGCTAGTGAGGATTTTTGCATAAGTCAAAAGAATGTCAGATTACATTCGTTAATTACTAAAGATATTAACATCAACTTTTTCGTGATCATCCAAAAAACATCTGAGAGTTATACTGTGATTTACGCCACGCTTAGCATGGCATAAATCACAGTATAAATTCTTCTATGCTTGTTGCGAGTCCTGACCTCATAGCCATAGCCCGATCGCAAATTATTTTACTGACCCAAAGTTTGGGTGCAGTGGTGAGCGCTATTTACATCACTGAAAATGTAGCAGACGGGATGCCGCCAAATCTTGTTGAAGTAGCAGTTTTTCCTGATGGGGGGGTAATCGCTCTGCCAGAAGCTTTTCCGTTATCGATGGGTAGTGGTGGTTTAGTGAGACAGCGCCGTTTTGTATTGCCATTAATTTATGAAGACGCGATTTTAGGCTTTTTGATGACAGGACGAGACGATCGCGACTGGCAGGAATATGAACAATTGCAAATTCAACAAATCGCGAATACTTTGGCGATCGCTTGCGCGCTTGATCGTCGCAATCAATGGTTAGAAGCAACCCAACGCCGCAATTACGAGCAACAAAGTAATTTTTTAGCTTCACTATTGCATCAACTTCGTAATCCTCTCACGGCAATTCGTACCTTTGCTCAGTTACTATCACGACGAATCGTTGCCGAAGATCCTAATCAAAAATTTGTGGTGGGTATCTTGCGCGAAACTAAACATATTCAAGATTTGCTTAGTGAAGCTGATCGCCCAGCACCACTTTTATTATCGCAAGCCGAAAGCGAGAGGGCTTTATTACCTCCTGCCAAAATGGAACTAGCAACTGTAGATCTGAGTGAAATTTTGGAAGCGATCGCTAATTTTGCTAGTGCAGTTGCCCAAGATCGGCATATTCAATTTTTATCAAATATTCCTTCTCATTTGCCAAAAGTTATCGGTAATGAATCGGCACTGAGGGAAGTGATCGGAAACCTTGTCGAAAATGCGCTCAAATATACACCCGAACTTGGTTATGTGTTGCTAGGTGTAGATATTAAGCCTGATACAGTTTACATCTATATCCAAGATACAGGCGTCGGAATTCCTGATTCTGATTTGTCTAGATTATTTGAACGTAATTTTCGCGGACGACAAGCGGATGGCGATATTTCTGGTACGGGGCTAGGATTAGCGATCGCTAATGAATTAGTGCAGAAAATGGAAGGGAGTATTCACGTTGTCAGCCAAGTTGGCAAGGGAAGTACTTTTGCCGTTACCCTCAAACGTGCATTTGAAGAATGCGATCGCACGATCTAGCAATACCTTATAATTAGATAGTAATCATTTATGGCTGGGATCTAGGTGGCACTAAAGTTTAAATTTGCGATCGCCTCCGATTTGCATATCGCATTGCCACATACAATTTGGCATCACCCCGCGCGATTTCATCTGGTCGAGTACAGTATTGCCGCATTTGAAGAGGTGCTGTCTCAACTTGTCAACCTAGATTTAGACTTTCTGCTCTTACCAGGTGATCTCACCCAGCATGGTGAACCCGAAAACCATCAATGGCTATCCACAAGGCTATCGCAACTTCCCTATCCTGTCTATGTGATTGCAGGAAACCACGATGTCCCAACCATAGAATCTTTTGATCGGTTTACTTCCCACTATACTAAGTTTGGCTTTGAGTTTGGTATTAGTGAACCACGCAAGCTTTATTATGAATGTGAAGTATTACCTAATGTGCGCTTAATTGGATTGAACTCCAATCAATTTAATCATGAAGGTCAACAGATTGGCTGGATTGATCAAGAACAATTAACGTGGTTGCAATCGGTTCTTGAGCGCCAAGATTATGAGTTGAACTTGGTGACTATTCATCATAATGTTCTGGAACATATGCATAATCAGTCCCACAATGCTCTCGGAAAGCGCTATATGCTGGGTAATACTGATCGCTTATGCGAGATTT
>Ga0163144_10017540_pt1 | contig 14577 bp, 13 predicted proteins | sample OliLak19BULKMAT1_FD_123175 | JGI IMG/M metagenome (GOLD analysis project Ga0163144, IMG submission 123175) | Freshwater microbial mat bacterial communities from Lake Vanda, McMurdo Dry Valleys, Antarctica - Oligotrophic Lake LV.19.BULKMAT1 | ecosystem: Environmental > Aquatic > Freshwater >... | reverse complement strand
GGCTACGCGTGTTGGAAAAATACGCGACGCGGATGGGTGGTGCGACGAATCATCGCATGGGGCTTTGGGATGCCGCGATGATCAAGGATAACCATGTCGCGGTTGCTGGATCGATTGGTGAGGCGGTGCGGCGTGCGAAAGCTGCCGGGATTGAACGCATTATTGTTGAAGTTGACAGGGTCGATCAAATTGAACCGGCGTTGGCGGCCGGCGCGACACACCTGCTGCTCGACAATATGCCTCCTCCGATCTTGCGCGGTGCGGTGACGCTCGTGGGGGGTCGTGTCCCCACCGAGGCCTCAGGCGGTGTCCGGCTCGATACGATCCGGGCGATGGCGCAAACCGGTGTCACCTTCATCAGCGTAGGACGCCTGACGCAATCAGCACCGGCGGCCGATATTGGTCTCGATTTTATTGCCGTTTGCGACCTTTAGTGCGGGTTCGCGTTGCGCCTTTTTTCTCCACTGCTATGCTGTAACACGTTGTGGGGATAACGCATGAATCGACCTAGCTCGATTATAAGATTTGAACAGTTTTATGGTGGGTATATTGGCGTGGGCATGGCCAGCGCCGTCGTGAACTGGCCTGCTTTTTCCGCGAGCCCTGATCTGCAGCGCGCAACCGAGACGATCGGTACGTTCTACCTCCCGACGGTTATGGTCGCGAGCTTTGTATTGCCACTGCTCTTATGGTTCTTTGTGGCGTATCGCCGCAGCACCATCGCAAGGTGCATCATTGTCGCGTTATGTGCCGCCAATCTAGCTGGGTTGACCGTCGCGCTCGCCTCTGGGCGTTATCCAGATGGATTGGTCGGCGCGCTGGGTGCGTTGGGGACCATGATGTATGTGGCTGCGGCGGCGATGCTGTTCCAGCCGGATGCCCGACGCCGGTTTGGGAAATCACCGATATGATGCGCTGTCTGCCAATCAGCATTATTTTGGGTATGGCCTTTTTGGTCCCACAGGCTGCCGAAGCCCAAGCCTATCGCTGTTTAGTACCCGCCAATCCACCGCGCCCGCGCCCCGATCTGCCAACAGAATCGCAGCCGAGGCGGCTTTTGCCAATTGGCGGCTACACGCTTTCGATCAGCTGGTCGCCACAATATTGCCGAGATAATGGTCGGCGCAGCGCCGCGAAATTTCAGTGCCGCGACAATAAATTTGGGTTCGTATTGCACGGCTTATGGCCTGATGGGGTAGGCAAAACTTGGCCGCAATATTGCCGCCCGGCGGCGATCCTTCCGGCCGACGTCGTCCGCACCAATTTGTGTAAGACCCCTTCGCCGCAGCTTCTGCAACATGAATGGGCCAAGCATGGCACCTGCATGAGCGATGGTCCGCAGGCCTATTTCGCGCAGTCGGCCAAATCATTTTCGGCGCTGCGTTATCCCGACATGGATGCGCTATCGCGGGGGCCGCTTACCGCTGGTAAGTTCGCGGCCGCAGTTGCCGCCTCCAATCCCGGCATGGATGCGGACATGATGCGGATTACAGCGAACCGGAAGGGTTGGCTTGATGAGATCTGGTTCTGCCTCGACAAGCAATTTCAAAATGCGCGGTGCCCAGCGAAGCAAGGCGGATTGGCGGCGGGAGCTTCGCTCAAAATCTGGCGTGGCAGGCCATAGCGTTCAGCGGTCAACAATAACTGTTGATGGATGCTTCTTATCCATAAATCGTTTGATCATTTTCAGGTTGCGCGAGTTTGACCGAAAGAGGAAATCAGGGATGATGCCAATAATGGGCACCAGCCCCAGCAGGTAATCAAGGCCCACATTGCCTGCCATGCGCGCCACATGAAGCCTCGACATGCCCAGATTGCGCGCCTCCCAAAGCATCCATGCGCCCATCGCGGCGGCAATGGTGGGACCGATACCGGGGACTGCATTCAGCATCACATCGAGTCCGATCTTCCGATTAATTCCCGGAATCGTGATGAGCCCCTCGAGGAGATGTTCCATCGCCTCGATGCGCGCGCGGACCGCCGCCGGGTGCCGTCCGATTAATGCCTTGGGGTGAAGGGGGCCATGGCCGATGCGAGAGGTGTTGTTGCTCATCCCTTCTATTTGGTAGCGGCGCGCAACAGGTTCAACGGGTGCGCTGTGCGCGCATTGGCCTGCCAGCGGCTGAGACGAAGCGCGACCAAGGACCAGCGCAGTGGTCTCGCAATCGGAATATAGGCACCGTCCTGGGTCAGCGCTGAATCCGCCTCCGCGATCTTCTGTGCCCTGGCTGACAAGTCAGGGGCGTCGCGCGCCTCGTCGATCAGCTTTCCTGCCGCCGGACTGCAGGGTTGGCAGCCATTTGCCAAATACCAGCGCGCACTGTCAGAAGGCGCAATGGCGTCAATCAGCCGCAAATCTGATGGCGCGTCCAACGACACACGTTTTGAGACGATACCAGCCGACCGAAAGGCGGCACCAACAAACCCAAACAAGATAGTCGATCCTGGTCCGTCAGGCAGTGCGATACGCAGTTCGACTGGTTTGACCTGGCTGGTTCGCCATCGGGCGATTTGGTCGCGGGCGCCCTTTTGCCGGTCGCTCAGAGGCAGCGAGCTCCACGCGGGTGCCATAGGTGGCGCTGCAGAATCGAGTTGGACCGGCAAGATGCGCTCGCTCGCGTTCCATCCCGGGGCATAGGCGGCGACCAGGGCGCTTCGATCAATCAACTGTGACAATGCCACGCGATTTTCGGGCTCGGATAGAAAGCCGTTGCGATTCGTAATCGCTAAGCCAAACAGGCCTAACCCACTATCGATACGCAGATTGGTTGGGGCCACGCCGGTCGATGCCAGTAACGGCCAATCGTCAAAGGTTCCGCCGCTGACCAGATCTGATCGCCGCTCAATAAATCGAATGATTGCCCGTGAAGCTTTTTCTCCGATCAGCTCGACGGACTGCTCTGGGCTCGGTTCCTCGACATCATCTAGCGCCAGCCGAACCGGATCAAAAGCCGGGCGCAGAATTACCCCATCCAGCCGTTCGCGGCTTACCCGGAAAGGGCCGGTGCCGCCGGTGCGACCTGCTCGGAAAATCGCCAATTCGGGTTGGGCAAACACCGTTAGCAACTCAGGGCGAGGGCGGGTCAGTCTTACCTCCAGGACTTGCGGGGTCATTTCGACGATCTCGTCGATGGCGCTCAGATATGGCTTGAGCGGGTTGCGCGATCCGCTTGCGATCTGTCGCCGCAAGATTGCGGCAACTTCCGCTGCCGTAACGCGCAGTCCGTTGCTCCACTCCGCTTCTCGCAATCGGAAAATATAGCTCATGCCGTCATCAATGATGATCCAGCGCTCGGCAAGCCCGGGGGTTATTTGGCCAGCCGCGTCGAACCTGACAAGACCTTGTGCGGTTGAATCGATAAGCAGCTTGTCTGGGCCGCTCAACGCCTTGCGCGAGGGGTCGGCATGGGTTGGCGGTGATCCGATGGCGCTGACGACAACCGGACCATCATCGCGCCGCCGGTCGCATCCGGTGAGCGTTACCAGCGCCAGCAACAGGACGACGGCTTGTTTCATCAGGTGCGGACGAATTGAGGATGGTGACGTGCCATAGGAGGATGACAGTGCCAGCTTCGGACGCGTAGCGCCATGGTGCGGATGGCGGGACTTGAACCCGCACTCCCATCCGGGAAGCAGATTTTAAGTCTGCTGCGTCTACCGATTTCGCCACATCCGCGCACCATCGACACGCAAGCGCATGGCGCAACTGACGTCAAGCGCCCAACCTTGTTCAGAGCGGCTTAAACATTCAATTTGGCGCGCATTTCCTTGCCGGGTTTGAAATAAGGGACACGCTTTGCATCAACATCTACAACCGAGCCGGTGCGGGGGTTGCGCCCCGTTCGTGCCGCGCGTGCGCGGGTCGAAAAGGCACCGAAACCACGAAGCTCAACCCGACCGTTGTCAGCAAGCCGTCTGATGATCGTGTCAAAGAAGGTGGAAACGATTGTCTCCACATCGCGCGGGGCGAGGTCAGGGTTTTCTTCGATCAGTTTTTGCACCAGCTCAGAACGTATCATCAACCACATCTCCCTCGGCGCTCACCACTGTCACGGTCCTACGTCGTTGGGCAGTCCCTAAGACCATGACAAATTGGTCATAACGCAAACGAATGAGAAAATGAATTACCCCAATCGGGGAAATGGGGACATTGCCGTTTCTCAATGTCCCCATTTTGGGTTGCTTACTTCTTTTCTGTTCGGGCCTTCAACGCTTCACCGAGAATGTCACCAAGAGAGGCCCCGGAATCGGACGAACCATATTGTGCGACTGCCTGTTTCTCTTCAGAAATCTGCATCGCCTTAATCGAGAAGGTCGGCTTCTTTGATCGATCAAAACCGGTGACCATTGCATCGAACTTCTGCCCGACCTGAAAACGCTCCGGCCGTTGCTCGTCGCGATCACGGCCAAGATCGGTTCGCTTGATAAAGCCAGTTGCGCCCGAGTCGCCTGTTTGCACTTCGAGACCTGCATCACGCACTTCAAGCACGGTTACCGTAACAACGGCATTCTTGGCGAGCTTCGATCCGGCGTCACCACCAGTTGGAGCCGCCGCGCCAATCGCAGGGCCGCCGCGCTCAAGTTGCTTCATGCCAAGCGAGATACGCTCCTTCTCGGCATCAATATCAAGCACGATCGCCTGGACGGTTTCGCCCTTGCGGTGAAGGTTCAGCGCATCCTCGCCGGAAACGCCCCAAGCAATGTCGGACATGTGAACCATGCCGTCGACATCATTATCGAGCCCGATGAACAAGCCGAATTCGGTTGCATTCTTGACTTCACCCTCCACGGTCGAGCCGACCGGGTGCGTTTCGGCAAAAGCTTCCCATGGATTGGCTTGGGCCTGTTTGAGGCCGAGTGAGATGCGGCGCTTTTCGGAATCGACCTCAAGCACGATGACATCGACCTCCTGGCTGGTCGAAACGATCTTGCCGGGATGGACGTTCTTCTTCGTCCAGCTCATTTCGGAGACGTGGACCAAGCCCTCAATGCCCGCCTCAAGCTCAACAAAGGCGCCATATTCGGTGATGTTGGTCACGCGACCCGATAGCCTTGTTCCAATCGCGTATTTGACCATCGCACCGTCCCATGGATCGCTCTCAAGCTGCTTCATGCCGAGCGAAATGCGCTGGGTGTCCTTATTGATGCGGATAATCTGCACCTTGACCGTGTCGCCGATATTCAGGACTTCGCCAGGATGGCCGACACGCTTGTAACTGAGATCAGTGACATGGAGCAGTCCGTCGATGCCGCCCAGATCAACAAACGCACCATAATCGGTGATATTCTTGACCGTGCCATCAATTACCTGACCCTCGGCCAGGCTGAGGATTAGGCCCGAACGCTGCTCAGCGCGCGTTTCTTCGAGAATCGCACGACGCGAGACAACGATGTTCCCGCGCTTGCGGTCCATCTTCAAAATTTGGAAGGGCTGGGGGATGTCCATCAGCGGGCTAACGTCGCGGACCGGGCGGATATCAACCTGTGAGCCGGGCAGAAACGCGACGGCACCATTCAGGTCAACGGTAAAGCCACCCTTGACGCGGCCGAAGATGACGCCCTCAACACGGGCAGTCTTGGCGAATTCGGTTTCGAGCGTGTCCCAAGCGGCTTCACGGCGGGCGCGATCGCGTGACAGCATTGCCTCGCCGTGCACATTTTCGACGCGATCAACATACACTTCAACTTCGTCGCCAACCTTCAGATCGGCCTTCTGGCCCGGCATTGCAAATTCGCGCAGTGGAATGCGGCCTTCGGACTTCAGCCCGACATCAATGACGGCGAGGTCATTCTCGATTGCGGTGACCGTTCCCTTGACGACCCGGCCCTCAAAGCCGTCTGCGTCGCCAAGTGTTTCTTCCAAAAGTGCTGCGAAATCGTCGCGCGTGGGGTTTGCCGAAGAGGCCATAAAATGAAATTATCCTACGTATATATTTCCGGCCGACCGGTTGGTTCCGGTGGTCTTTTGGCCGATATGCCGCGATGGCCGACTGCCGGTCGCGGCATCCAGCGGGCAGCTTTTCGAGGAGGCATCACCAAAGCGAAAAGGGCGCAGGAGGCATGCCTCCGCGCCTTACCCCCACGAGCAGCCACCCGTCGGACGAGCGCGCGTTAGCTGAACGCCTGCAAAAACGCAACTATTGCAGTAGCGGTCACTTAGGGTTCTGGAGTGCCCCGGCAAGAAACGCCAGCAACTTGGGCCAGCTGTCTTGGCGGGCGGCGTTGTTCCCCGCCGGGGTGCCACCGAGGTCGCCGAGTTTTGCAAGCTTGGGATCGTCGGAAGCAACCGGCACCCCGAACACACCATGGCCAGCGCCGATTGCCAGCCATTTTGCCCACCGCATTACTGCTCTCCCAACCGAGTCAATCTGAATGTAGTAGTTGACGCCGGGTCAAGGGCAAGCGGTCACTAGGCAGGCGCATTCGCGATGCGCTGCTCAACAAGTGCAATCGCGCGCTGAATTGCGCTGTCGATTGATAAAAAGCTGGTGTCCAGCAACGCGGCATCGTTCGTGAGGGTGAGCGGTGCGGCTGCACGATGGGTGTCGCGCTGATCCCGCACCCGGATATCGGCCAGCACCTTGTCCAGGCTTACGCCCGATCCTTGGGCACGCAATTCATTATGGCGACGCTTGGCACGAACATTAGGGGTCGCCTGGACGAACAATTTTGCGTCAGCATGGGGCGCGACGACAGTGGCGATATCTCGCCCGTCAAGCACGGCCCCGCCAGGCTGGTTGGCAAAGCGACGTTGGCGTTGCAGAAGCGCCGCCCGCACGAGCGGATGCGCCGAAACAATTGAGGCGGTTTGGCCAATCTCATCGTCGCGCAACTCTGCGGCGTTCAGCATGGCGTCGTCGAAGTCGCTGGCAGCCATACAGTCTGCCTCAATCGCCGGATCCAGCTCATGACGCAGCACATTTAACGCGACGGCGCGATACAGCAGCCCGGTGTCGAGATGGGGAAGGCCATAATGTTTGGCGAGGGCACGGGCTATGGTTCCCTTGCCCGACGCAGCGGGTCCGTCGACAGCGATGATCATGGCTTTATCCCATGCCTTGCTTGCCAAGCGCGTCAAGCGTTTCGAAGAAGCCGGGGAAACTCGTTGCCACTGGGGCGACATTATCGACGATAACGGGATCGGTGCAGACCCGCCCCGCAATCGCCATGCTCATTGCGATCCGGTGATCGAGTCGCGAGGCGATGGTCGCGCCGCCGTGCAGCATCGCGCCGCCCGAGCCGGTGATGGTCAGGCCATCCTCATGTTCCTCAAGCGTGACGCCAATCGCGGACAACGCCGCAGCCATGGCGGCAATCCGATCGGATTCCTTGACACGGAGTTCGTGCGCACCACGGGCGACGGTGCGACCTTGCGCCATCGCGGCGGCGACGAACAGGATCGGATATTCGTCGATCATGCTTGGGGCGAGAGAGGCGGGGACCTCGATTGCCCGCAGGGTGGCGTGGCGAACGCGCAGATCGGCTACGGGTTCGCCGCCAACCGTCCGGGGATTCTGCTCGCTGATATCAGCACCCATCATCCTAAGAGCCTTTAATAGCCCGGTGCGGGTCTGGTTGAGGCCGACATTGCTGATCACAATGTCTGATCCCGCAATGATCGTGGCAGCAACGATGAAGAACGCTGCGGACGATGGATCCCCGGGAACAGTGATCTCCTGCGGCTGGAGTTCTGCTTCGCCGGAGATGGAGATGACGCGGCCCAGGTTGGTTTCCTCAACCGTCACTGCAGCACCAAACCCGCGTAGCATCCGCTCGCTGTGATCGCGCGTCGCAACGGGCTCGACAACACGCGTCGTGCCCGGCGTGTTTAGCCCGGCCAACAGTACAGCTGACTTCACCTGCGCCGATGCAACCGGAAGCGTGTAGGTGATCGGCACTGCCGGGCAGATGCCCCGCACCATCAGCGGCAATTTCCCGCCCGGACTTGCGGTGATGTCCGCCCCCATTGCCGACAACGGATCGATCACGCGCCCCATCGGCCGCGCAGAAAGCGAGGCGTCGCCAACAAAGGCGACGGTGATCGGATGGCTCGCCACAAGCCCCATCAGCAGCCTTGTCGAAGTGCCGGAATTGCCCATGTCGAGTGCTTGGGTGGGTTGGAGAAGCCCGCCGACGCCAACCCCATCGACATGCCAGATACCGGCGGCGTCGCGCTCAATCGTTGCGCCCATTGCCCTGAGCGCGGCTGCGGTTGCCAACACATCCTCGCCCTCCAGCAGTCCGGCGATCCGGCTGTGCCCCACCGCGAGCGCTGCAAACATCAAGGCTCGGTGGCTGATCGACTTGTCACCGGGAACGAGCATCTCGCCCGTCAGCGGACCGCCAGCAAGGAATTGGCGGGGCGATGGAACGGGATGCGTCATGACACGCGGCTTTGACAGCGCCCTTGCGCTATGGCAAGGCGCGCTCCAGATTGTGGTTTGAGACCGCAAATTCCCATCTCTTTGAAAGGCACGAGGCACCTTATGGTGAAGCCAGAATGGGGCACGAAGCGAACGTGTCCGAAATGTGCAACGCGTTTTTATGATCTCGGCAAGGACGATCCTGTCACCTGCATCGAATGTGGGCAGGTATGGGAGCCTGAGCCGATTCTGAAATCGAAGCAGCCCCTGCCGTTTGATGCGCCCAAGACGCTGACCCCCAAGAAGGACGATGATGATCTGGCGGGGGATGACGAGGATTTGGACATTGCGGCTGACGACGAAGAACCCTCACCCGACGATGAGGTCGATCTCGGCGGGGACGATGATCTCGGTGTTGAGACATCCAACGACGAAGAAGAGCGCTAACCATCAAGCGTTCGCTTGCAATTGAGGCGTCGCCCGGATAATGGCGGCGCCTCCTACCCGGAGATGGGGCCGTAGCTCAGCTGGGAGAGCGCTGCGATGGCATTGCAGAGGTCTGGGGTTCGATCCCCCACGGCTCCACCATTTCTGACAGGTGATTGCGTTGGATTTGTTGATAAAATTCTAAGAAAAATCCGAACGCGTCCCACAGTTTGTCCCACATTCCGCTTTGTTTACCGGTGATCCACAGTGATCAATGCCGAAGCGTCAAATGGGCAGTCAAGCAGATATTGATGGTTCATTGGCAGGTGCTTTCCCAAGGCCAATACAGCTGAGGGGAAACACGTGAGCGCCTTTCGACCAATATCCCCAAAGTCCGCTCTGCGGCTGCTGGATGCTGCCCAAATTCGGGCCGACACCCAGCGCATGCTGGTGGATTTGGCGGTGGCTGGCGCGGTCAAGGGCTACGCCCGCTTGATCGAACGAAAAAACCGGCGAGCAGCGCGCTGAGGTGCGTGACAGCAAGATCGATCGCGAACTATGGCGCCAAATAATCTTCGATACTAAGGTCGACGAGGTCTACACGGCGGGTTCAGTGCACCTGGGTGCGACGGCGGCCGATCAATCGCCAACTCGGACCAGCGTTATCGGGATACGATTTAGCTCTAAATGCGGTATCGACAGATGTGCCGGTTCGAGTCTGGCCAGGGGCACCACAAGTTGTAGCTAGTAATTTGATATTAAAAGCGAATGATGGATATTTTGGAAACCAACCCACCTTTCTATCCCCTTTGATGGTCTTCATGCAGCTCGAATTAGGCCAGCAAATTACAACCGCGTGCATCTTAACTGGTTATGGCTTCAAAAGCTGGGCTTTTTGAGCAGCGAATTCCCCTTCGGTAATCAATCCCCGGTCGAGCAAATTTGCAAGTTTCGTAAGCTCGTCTGCCACACTAAATGTCAGCGTATTTACCGGCTCAGAAGTCGCCGCGACTAGTTCAGGGTTGATCGGCGCAGCGCCTCGGATGCAAGTGTCCCACCCTCCTCCAACGGAATCCAAAAAGATTGTAGTGTCGCCTTCAATCGTATGTAAAACCGACAAGCCCTGCGCGCCTACATAGCCGCCGAACCTGTTGCGCGCATTGTAATTGCCGCATGCTAACCAGCCGAATTTTCGCCTTCCAATAACTGGTTTGCGGTATCCCCACCTGAAACCGCTTACCCATTCGACCGTAGCACTTTCCGGGTCAATAAGGCTTGCGCGAAGCGCGCTAGCCGTCCCCTGCGCGACGGCTTCCCAATCGGGTGATGTTACGGGTTCCGGCGGCAATTCCTCTTTTGCGTTCGCGGTAGAACTAACAAGCAAACATGCCGTGAGCGCTAAGGAAACTAATCGCATTGTGATTTAGACCGCTCAATACACCACAAGCATCATTTGCCGTGGTGGTCACCACATGACCGCAAATAAACCTATGTCCACCTCATGATCCGCAGTGCTTTTCGCGCAGCGCCTGCATTATCAATTCGCTTTGTGCCCAAGCCGGGGCTTTGCCGGTTGCGAGCGCAGCGCGCGCCGTCATAATAGGCTAACTTGCTGCAAAACAATGGTCCGGTCCGATTGACAAATACCGTGATCCGCGATCAATCTGGCATTTTCCACAATGCCGTGGAACCTTTACGACAGACGTCAGTTAATACGTTGCGCTAAAAACTGTCAGGCGCATGGGGGTTATCAAATGCGAGATACCGAACCGGTCACGTCCTGATGGCGGTTATCCTCATTGTTGAAGATGAGAAGTTTATTCAACAGAATGCGGCGTGGGTGATGGAGGATCTTGGCCATGATTCGCTGCTCGCCTGCGACTTTGGCGAGGCGCTTGTGCATTTGTCGGCGTTGGGCATTATCAATGCGCTGTTTGTTGACATTCGGCTGAATCAGCTGGCGCTTGGCGGTTATGATGTCGCTAATAAGGCAGTCGCGCTTCGGCCGCGGCTGCCCGTTCTTTACACATCTGGCACCCCGCTCACGTCAGAAATGACGGATCGGTTCGTCAACGGCGGCCGGTTTCTCCAAAAGCCCTATTCTCCCGAACAACTCGAAGCGTCGATCCACAAAATTCTTCACTGAAAGCCCCACAAGAAGGGCAGTAAAATAGTGCGCGTTCAGGTCAGGACAAGCCGATTTCCATTCTAGACACCACAAATACCCCATCTCCCGCCTCTGCCACATCGCGGGAGCAGGCGCCGCACGGCCAAACCGAAGAATCGATCGTCAAGGCAGACGCGCTGCAAAGCGCAATCTTTAAAAGCGCTAACTTTTCCAGCATCGCAACTGACGCCAAGGGCGTGATCCAGATTTTCAACGTCGGTGCAGAGCGCATGCTTGGCTACACCGCCGCCGAAGTGACGAATACCATCACGCCAGCCGACATCTCCGACCCCCAGGAGCTCATCGCCCGCGCGAAAGCGCTAAGCGCCGAACTAGCGACGCCAATAACCCCCGGCTTTGAGGCTTTGGTGTTCAAGGCGTCACGCGGGATCGAAGATATTTATGAACTGACCTATATCCGAAAGGATGGAACCCGGTTCCCGGCGGTCGTATCGGTTACGGCGCTCCGCGATGCGCAGGATCTGATCATTGGCTATTTGCTGATCGGCACCGACAATACCGCGCGCAAAGAGGCGGAAGAAGCGCTTTTGAAAGCTGGTGCATTGCAAAGCGCCATCTTTAACAGTGCCAATTTCTCCAGCATCGCGACGGACGCGAAGGGCGTGATCCAGATTTTCAACGTCGGTGCAGAGCGCATGTTGGGCTACACCGCCGCTGAAGTGATGAACAAGATCACGCCTGCCGATATCTCCGACCCGCAGGAACTCATCTCCCGCGCAGAAGCGCTGAGCGGCGAGCTGTCAACGCCGATCACGCCAGGATTTGAAGCTTTGGTGTTCAAGGCATCCCGCGGGATCGAGGATATTTATGAGCTGACCTATATCCGTAAAGATGGCACCCGCTTTCCGGCAGTGGTCTCCGTCACCGCGCTGCGTGACGTGCAGGATGCAATTATTGGCTATCTGCTGATCGGGACTGATAACACCGCGCGCAAAGAGGTGGAGGAGGAGCAGAAAAAGTCGGACCAGCGGCTGCGCGACCAGCAATTCTACACCCGGTCGCTGATTGAATCGAACATCGACGCGCTGATGACGACCGATCCTGCCGGCATCATCACCGACGTAAACAAGCAGATGGAGGCACTGACCGGCTGCACCCGCGATGAGTTGATCGGCGCGCCGTTCAAGGATTGCTTTACCGATCCGGACCGCGCTGAAGCGGGCATCAACCGCGTGCTGAGCGAAAAATCCGTGACTGATTATGAACTGACGGCGCGCGCGCGCGATGGCAAGCAAACCGTCGTTTCGTATAACGCTACAACGTTTTACGATCGCAATCGCAAGCTCCAAGGGGTGTTCGCCGCCGCCCGCGACGTTACCGAGCGCAAGCGTGTGGAGGCCGAACTCCAGCAGGCAAAAGCCGATGCCGAAAGCGCCAGCCGCACCAAATCCGATTTTCTGGCAAGCATGAGCCACGAAATCCGCACCCCGATGAACGCAATCATGGGCATCGCTGATTTACTGGCCAAAACCGAGCTGACGCCGGAACAGGACAAGTTCGTGCAGATATTTCGCCGGTCAGGTGATAATTTGCTCAACCTGATCAACGACATTCTCGATCTCTCCAAGGTTGAGGCATCGCAACTCGATTTGGAGCGCACCGGGTTTTTGCTCAGCGACCATCTGGAAAAGGTGATCGAAATGGTGGCCCCGCGTGCGCAGGAGAAGAAACTGCGGCTGAGCTACACGATCGCGCCGGGCGTCAGCAACGACCTGATTGGTGATCCCACGCGGTTGCGGCAGGTGCTGCTCAACCTGCTCGGCAACGCGATCAAATTCACCCAGACTGGCGGGGTCAGTCTGACGGTTGAATCCCATCAGGAAGCATCGGTGCCTACCGCATTGCGGTTCACCGTGACGGATACGGGCATCGGCATTCCAGAGGAAAAGCAGGCACAAATCTTTGAGCGTTTCACTCAGGCGGATTCGTCCACCACGCGCCGTTTTGGAGGATCGGGACTGGGGCTGACGATCTCTCGTCGGCTGGTCGAGCTGATGGGCGGGCATATCTGGGTCCAAAGCGATATCGACAAGGGCAGCGTGTTTGCCTTTGCCGTGCCTTTTGAGGTTTGGCTGGCCGCCAGCCGTCCAATAGCGGCACCGGTTCCTTCCGGGCCTGATCTGCCGTTGCCCGCATTGCGGATTTTGATGGCGGAGGATTCGCCAGACAATATCACGATCGCCTTGGCCTATCTGGAGGCGACACCCTATGAGGTCACCGTGGCAGAGACCGGCGATGTGGCTTGCGAGCTGTTTATCGCGGGCCATTATGATCTTGTTTTGATGGACCGGCAGATGCCCGGCATGGACGGGCTGGCCGCTACGCGCCTGATCCGCGCCTGGGAAAAGGCCAATAACAGGCCGCCGACCCCGATTATCGCGCTCACCGCATCTGCCTTAAAGGGGGATCGTGAGACGTGCCTTGCGGCGGGCTGCACCGCCTATCTTAGCAAGCCGATCAAGGAAGACGTTCTGCTTCAGACGATCCGCGATTACACCGCGACCGCAGCACCAGCGTTGATCCCGCCCCATATTGTGGAGGGTAAAGCCTCCCGCGCGGCGCGCCGACTGGCTGAGCGAACCCCGGCATATCTGGTCAATTGCCGCGAGAATGCGGCAAGCATGACGGCGGCGCTTGACCGGGCGGATTTTCAGACCGTGGTTATTTTGGGCCATAACTTGCGCGGCTCTGGCTGCGGGTTTGGTTTCCAGGCGATCACCAACATCGGGGCCGGTTTGGAGCAAGCAGCAGAAGCGGCTGACCTTGTTGCGTCGCGACATTGGGTGGGGGAGCTGTGGGGCTATTTGGACAGTGTCGGGTCTGTTCACTGACCATTGATCGTCTCCGCCTGCTTCAGCGCGAATGCAATCTGCTCATCCGTGTAACGCGACTTCTTCATTTCCAGATTTTCGCTCGAAGGCTTAAAAAGGCCGGAAAACTCTCGTTCAAACCTGCGATGATGCCAAGTTCGTTGAGATCGATAATGACCGGGATCCAAGCGTGCTTTTCAATCGCGTCCTCGATTGGCAATTTGCGCGGTATGCCGTCGACTTGCGCCGGGGCGTGCTTGAGCGTGATGACCAGCACGATCAGGCTGATCAGCGGTTCACTGTATCTTTTTGTTAGCAAATCCAACGCATTGTGCGCCGCGTTATGCGGCGCAGAGCTACCGCAAACTGTGCGGCCCCCGATTAGAGTCGTTACATTCCGTGACTCATGATATTGACCAAATACCATATTGATAAAGTGGCTGCGCGATTATTCCGATAGTTGGCTTTCGCCCTGCGAGCCTCCGGATTTAAAAGGCAAAAGCGATGGCTATTCTGCCCCGAGACGACGACGAAGATGTTGCGCTCAGTTTAACGATGGCCGTGATTGTGGCATCGCCCACACCGCTGCTTCTGCTTGATGGTGAGTTCCGTTTGGTTGTCGCCAGCACCTCGTTCTGCCAATCTTTCGGTATCGATCCCGGCACGGCCACGGGCTGCGAGGTGTTCATGCTCGGGGCGGGCGAATGGAACGTTGGTTCACTCCGCAAGCTGCTGGTCGGCATCGCCTCTGGGGTGGCCCAGATCGAACCGTGTGAAATGGATCTCAAGC
>Ga0163144_10017538_pt1 | contig 14577 bp, 8 predicted proteins | sample OliLak19BULKMAT1_FD_123175 | JGI IMG/M metagenome (GOLD analysis project Ga0163144, IMG submission 123175) | Freshwater microbial mat bacterial communities from Lake Vanda, McMurdo Dry Valleys, Antarctica - Oligotrophic Lake LV.19.BULKMAT1 | ecosystem: Environmental > Aquatic > Freshwater > Lake... | reverse complement strand
TGGCTGCGGTGGCGGCGCTGGCGGGGCTGTCCCATCCGGCGCTGGACATTGACGGATTGTCTCCGCGGGACGTGCTCCGCATCCTGGCTGCGGATGAGATGATCAACTGGCAGACCATGGATGAGGTCAAGGGCTGGCACGGTCCGTTTGCCCTCCTCATCACCTCCACGTTCTTCCTCCTCATTGCCGCCGCCATGCTGCCCTTTGGCGCCGCGTTGGGACGCGCGTTTGCTGAAGCACCGCACCGTGGCCGCGCCTACCTGGCGGACCTGACGGGGAGCCTGCTGGGCGTTGTGGCGTTTGCGCTGCTCAGCGTGACTGAGGTGACGCCGGCGGTGTGGCTGCTGGTTGCCGTGGCGGGTGTGACGGTGGCGGACCGCGCGGTCTTCCGTCATCTGCTGCTGGGACTGGTGATGGCCACGGTTGCCACGGTGTGGATCATCCGCCTCCCGCCCGGTGTGGATGAAGCCATCTTCTCGCCGTACCAGTCCTTGGAGCTGAAAGTTGACGTTCTTGAATCTCCCAACGGCAGCCGGCTGCCAGCGCACTCCCTGATGGTGAATGGGCAGTTCTACCAGGCGCTGTTTGACGGGCGGCCTCAGACCATTGCCCCGTTCCTGGGTGACGGCTGGAAGACCTACCTGGACGCTGATGCGTACAACCACATCTACAGCGGGCTGGGTGGGAACGTTGGCCGCGTGCTGATCCTGGGCGCAGGGACGGGGAATGACGTTGCGGCGGCGCTGCGGGGCGGGGCCTCCCACGTGGACGCCGTGGAGCTGGACCCGGTGATTGCCCGCCTGGGCCGTGAGCTGCACCCGGAGCACCCCTACGCGGACCCGCGCGTCACCGCACACGTCACGGACGCGCGTGGATTTGTCATGCGCTCCAAAGAAACGTATGACCTTATTGTGTTTGGGCTGCTGGATTCCCACTCGCTCACGGGCACGCGCGGGAACACGTCCCTGGACAGCCTGGTCTACACGCAGGAGGGACTGCGCGCGGCCATGCGGCGGCTGGCGCCGGGCGGAACCCTGGTGCTGACCTTCCAGATGATGCACCTGTGGATGTGCTCACGTCTCAAGTTGATGCTGGTTGAGGCCAGCGGGCAGCAGCCGCGCATTGTGGTGAACCGTATGCCGGCGGCGGCCGGCGGACGGTTCATCATCAACGGCTGGGGCGTGGCGCTGATTGTGGGAAACATAGAGCGGTATGACCGCGGCATTGCCGCGCGCCCGGACCTGAAGGCGGAAATGAACTGGCGCCCCAAGCTGGACGCGGAGTGTAAACAACCCCAGATCCCAACGACAGACGACTGGCCGTACATCTACCTGGAGCGGCGCGGGCTGCCGGCACTGTGGCCACTTCTGACGGCGCTGGTGGGGGTGCTCTCCGCGCTGGCGTTCCTGCTGGTGCGGCGGCGCGGCAGCGGTGGAGATCCTTCATTCTTCTTCCTGGGTGCAGCGTTTCTGTTTGTGGAAATGCACACCGTGTCCCGCGCCGGCCTGCTTTTTGGTAATACGTGGGTGGTGAGTGCGGTGGCGGTGGGCGGCGTGCTGGCCGCGGTGGGTGCGGGCAACCTGCTGGCGCTCCGCGTGCGTGTGGACATCCGGGCGGCGGCGCTGCTCCTGGCGGCGGGCCTGGTGGTGAACACCCTGCTCCCAACTGAGATGCTGCTTGTGGAACCCATGGCACTGCGCGCGGTGATGGCTGCGGTGGTGCTGGGTTGGCCATTGGCCGCCGCCAGCATCATCTTCATCCGCTGCTTTGAAGCCACAGAGTTTCCTGATGGGGCACTGAGCGTGAACCTGCTGGGCGCCGTGGCGGGCGGTCTGCTGGAGTGTGTCACCTACGTGGCAGGCCTGCAGGTGGCCGGGTGGATTGCGGTGGGACTCTACGCGCTGGCGCTGGCTTCCATGAGAGAGGGTCCACTGCGCGCGTTGAGGTCCGGGCAGCGCTGACCAGGCCGGTGTTGTGGTGGCGCCCGGAATAAAAGTCATACAAATGATTGTCGAGGGTGGAACGGTACGCCCGGTCAGCGGTTGTCCGCGGGCGGAATCTTGCCCTGAACGGTACGGTTGATTCCAACAGACAACGTACGCGGTACCGGTTGATGGACCGGTGGCGCTGCGTTGTGTGGATTCTGCCGCGTTCCGCGGTGGCAATGGATGTCTGTGTTGGCGGGTGTTCCGCCGTCAGTGACGGCCCTGTCTGGTGTTCCAATGAACGCTCTGGTTTCCTGGTGTGTTTTGCAGGTCAGGTTGTTGGGCGCTGTGGTGGGTGCCGCGGTGCTTATCCAGGGATGCGCGGCGTGTGATCAGTCCAACCTGGAGATCTTTGGTCAACAACCCCAGGTGGATGCCGGGCCATCCCCGCCCGCCGTCCCAACGCCCCAGCCGGTGGACGGTCTGTTTGTCTACACACCGCCCCTCCACCCAACGCTGCACGCGGAACACCTCAGCTACCCATCCGGTGAACTGGTGCGCGTGTTCTTTGAGGACATGGCAAGCAGCGGCGGGGAAACGGTGGTGTTGGCGCGCGCGGGCGGCCCGCCCGAGGAGATTCTGCAGGAGCGGCCCACACAGGGACGCAGCAGCGGCACCGTGGCCTTTGCCGCCGTGGTGCCGGGAACGTACGTGGCGCGCGCGTTCTTCAACACGCCCGTGGTGCAGGCAGAGAGTGTCCCGTTCAACGTTCAGCCAGAGGCGTGTCCCCTGGGCCAGCTCCGTTGTGACGGACGGTGTGTGGCCGTGGACAGCAGCCTTGAACATTGCGGCGCGTGCCACGTGGCGTGCGGAGATGGCAACACTTGCAACGGCGCAGAAGCCTGCCGCCTGGGCGCCTGCATGGCGGGTGTTCCCGTGGACTGTGACGATGGAAATCCGTGCACCGCCGACGCCTGCGGAGCCAATGGCTGTGAAAGCCCACCCGCCGCGGATGGCTCCGTGTGCGCCGCTGGGGACGTGTGCCACAGCGGGGGAGTGTGCGTGAGCGGCGCATGTTCACCCGGTGCACCCGTGGTCTGTGATGACGGAAACCCGTGCACAGCGGATGCCTGCGGCGCCAATGGGTGTGAACATGCGCCCGCCGCGGATGGCTCCGTGTGCGCCGCTGCGGACCTGTGCCATGGCGGCGGCGTGTGCGTGAACGGCGCGTGTCCACCCGGTGCGCCCGTGGTCTGTGACGACGGAAACCCGTGTACCCTGGACCACTGTGACCCGGCGGCGGGCTGCGCCTACGGCATGGCACCGGATGGCACCACATGCCCGGACGCACTGGCCTGCAATGGCGAGGAGACCTGCCGCGAAGGCGCGTGCCGGCCTGGCATTGCAGAAGTGTGTGCGGATGACGGCAATCCCTGCACTGCGGATGCGTGCGGGCCCAATGGCTGCGAGCACCCGCCACTGCCTGATGGTCATCCGTGCAGTGACGGCCAGATGTGCAACGGCAATGAGCTCTGTTTGGCGGGCGTGTGCGCTGCGGGCGCGCCGGCCCAGTGTGATGACGGGAACGTGTGCACCACGCAGCGGTGTGATGGTGAGGCCAACCGCTGCGCGTACGCGCCGGTGGCGGACGGCACCTTGTGTGATGACGGCCAGACCAGCACCCAGGGTGAATCCTGCCGCGCGGGCATCTGCGGTGAAGGGCGGGGCACACGCCGCGTCAGTGAGACCGTGGATGGGCTGGATCCCAATGAGAAGAGCGAGAAACCCTTCCTCTCCCAGGACGGACGCTTCATTGCCTTCCAGTCTGAGTCCACCAACCTGATTGCCGGTGACACCAACGGCCAGATTGACGTCTTTGTTGCGCCCTCGGCTGGCGGTGCCTCCGTGCTGGTGAGCAGCGCCGCGGATGGAACCATTGGAAACAATCTGAGCCGCCTGGCCACGCCCAACCACGGGCTGCCAGGCAACGCCATCAGCCTGGATGGCAGCAGGGTGGCGTTCACGTCGTTGGCAAGCAACCTGGTGGCGGGTGACACCAACAATGACTGGGATGTCTTTGTGAAGGACCTGCAGGACGGAAGTGTCTGGCGCGCAAGTGTGGCAACCGGCGGTGGTGAAGTCAGCCGGCCCGCGGACATTGAGCGGTGGGAAGATGCCGCGGTGCTCAGCGGTGAGCCTGCCCTCAGCCATGACGGCCGCTACGTGGCATTCAGCAGTTATTCTACGGGCCTGGTGGCGGGTGATGCCAACGCGCTCATGGACGTCTTCCGCCATGACCTGGCAACGGGGGACACCGTCCTGGTCAGCCGCTCCACCACGGGCGCGCAGGGAAACGGGGACAGTGACATGCCCTCGGTCAGCCAGGATGGACGCTGCGTGGCGTTCCGGACGCTGGCCGGCAATCTCAATGATGACCCCACGGCGCCAGACACCAATTTTCAGTATGACATTTATGTGCGGGACATGGCGGCCGGGACCACACGGCGCATCAGCATGGGTTTTGACGGCAGCCAGCCGGATGACGTGAGCTACTACCCTCGGCTCAGCGCGGATTGCAGCCAGGTGGTGTGGCTGAGCTGGGCCACCAACCTGGTTCCGGGAGACACCGATGATACGCTGGACGTCTTCATGCGCGGAGTGAACGGCGGGCCCATCACGCGGGTCACCACCAACGCTGCAGGTCAGCAGGGCAACCTGCGCACCGGCGGGCCGGCCACCATCAACCAGAACGGGCGGTATGTGAGTTACTATTCATGGGCCACCAACCTGGTCCCGGATGACAACAATACTTTCTGCAACTACACGGTCATTGTTGACAGCACCAATTGTATTGACGTCTTTGTGAAGGACGTGTGGACGGGCGCGGTGACACGGGTGAGCCTGACGGCCGCGGGCGCGGAAGCGTTCAACAACAACCAGGACCCCAGCATTTCCGGCAACGGAACGTCCCTGGCGTTTGGGAGCTACGCGGCCAACCTGGATCCGGACAAGACCACCGGGTTTCAGGACATCTTCTTTGTCTACACGGGGGTTGCGGCGTCACCCTGAGGTGTCAGCGGCGGCGCAGCGCGCAACCCCGTGCGCCGTTGTGGGCTACGGCCGAGGGCACGCGGTGGGGAATGACGTCAAAGCCATGCTCAGCGGCCTGCTGGGTGGTGAAGGGCACGGGATAACCCACGTGTTCCAGGACCACCACACTGCCGGGATGTGTCAGACTCTTGAACCGGTCTAACAAAAGGGCAGCTTCTTTCCTGGGGTCATCCAGGTGGAGCGTCCATCCGGAGCCCTCTTCAAACACCGCGGTGGCCACCAGGACGTCAAATGGACCCGGCAGTGCCGCGTGCATGAAGTCCCCGGTGATGACGTAGGGCGCGGAAATCTGCGGCTGCAGGTCCACCGCGCACGCATCTGCACCCAGCTTCCGCAGGTGGTTGAGCAGCAGACCTTCCTGTGGGCCCACTTCCAGCGTCTTGGCGCCAGCCAGCGTCACACCCGCCAGTTCCAGGCGGAGCAATGCCTGGGTCTGCAGGACATGCAGGGTTCCATCCAGCAGCTTCCGCATCTCCGTGATCTGCTTCACCATCACCGCGGCTTCCTGGGCAATGGCGTCCAGATCCCCCAGCAGTTTGCGCGCGGCCTTGGCAGCGGTGCGCGTGGGCTTGCGCAGTGCATCCCGGTGCGGGGGCCACCACGGTGAAGACGCCAGCGCCAGCGTGACACCCTCATGGAAGCGTGGGTCTCCCGGAATGGGCGTGGCCAGCTCCTGCAGATGCAGCGGAAACACGTTGGACCACTTGAAGTCCTGCAGGTGCGCGTCCAGCGCCAGGCGCGTCTGGCGGTCCCCAGCGCGCCGAATGGCGACGTCAACCAACGCCGCGGCCGTGGCACTGGACTGGTCCATCAACCGCAGCACTTCTTTGTGCGCCGCCGTGTTGCCTTCCGCCAGGTGCACCAGATGCTCATGCATGGCGGCGCACTCTAGGACAAGACCAACGCCGCGCGCAGCGATTCACTGCGCTGTGCTGCCGTCTCCCGCGGCCTTGAGCGCGGCGCAGTGCTGGGTGGGTGGCGGCGGGCTTTGCGAGGGGCGCACCGGGGGGTTGGCGCCCACAAACACAAACGGGAACTGGCCGCGCGCGGGTGTGGACTGCGGCTCAAAACGGATGCGCCGCATGAGCAGCGCGGCACAACAGCCAACCTCCGGATCCTTGAGTGTGTCCTGTTCAACGCGCGCCGTGGTGACCCGCCCGTCCGTGCCCACGCCAAAAGAAACCACCACTTTTCCGTCAAGACTGCCGCGGCGCAGAACCGCTTCATCATAACAAAGCTTGAAGCTGTTCATCCGCTTCTTGACGGGGAGCGCCAGGCGTTCATCTCCGGCGTCCGCGGTCAGGGGAAGCGGAGCCAACAGGACCAGCAGCGCAAACATCATTCTCATGGTTCACCCGCATGACGGAGACGCAGGGACTTCCGCAAGAACTGGTCCAGGACGTGTCAGGTGGCGCCCCTGGTGGCGTGGGCCGCGTGCATGAACGTGCGTGCACGCCATGTGAACGTGGCAGCAGGGCATGACAGCCGGGGGCGGTGTGGGTGATGTCACAAGCTCAACGAGGTGATTCCATGGTTGCCGTTCGCTGGATGCTGGTGTGGGTGTGCCTGATGCCTGCCGCTGCGCAGGCGCAGTCCGCGGTCTACCTGGTGCGGCACGCGGAGAAGGTGGATGAAACGCCGGACGCCAGGCTGTCTGACGTTGGGCATGCACGTGCGCGGCGGCTGGCGCGCATGCTGCGGGATGTGAAGGTCACGCACGTGGTGGTCACGGACGTGGAACGCACCCAGCAGACCGCAGCGCCGCTGCTTGAGCAGAGCAAGGCAACGCGCGTGGTGGTGAAGGCCAGGGATTCCACCAAGGATGTTCCGCGCCAGCTGGCAGCGCTCAAAGTGTCAGACGTGGCGGTGGTGGTGAGCCATTCCAACATTGTGCCGGCACTCTGGAAGACGCTGGGCTGCGGCCCGGACATCACGCTGGGAGATGATGAGTTTGACCGGCTTCTCGTTGTCATACCGCGCAAGGGCGCGGCGCCGCTGTGCCTGCCCATGCGGATGGAATAGAGAAGTTGCCACCCGGGGAGCCACCATGGTTGCAGCGCAGGTCAAGAAGCTGATGCCCACGCGCGTGCTGGGGAAGACCGGCGTGGCGGTCTCCATCTTTGGCCTGGGTGGCGAGGGTGTGCTCCGTACCTCCGGGATGATGAAGGAGGCGGTGCCGGTCATCCGGCGCGCCCTGGATGAAGGTGTGACTTATTTTGACACGGCGCCGGCTTATGACCAGAGCCGTGACTACCTGGGCGCGGCGCTGGGGGCTGACCGCAAGAACATCTTCCTGGCCTCCAAGACCCACGCGCGGGATGCCGGGGGAAGCCGGCGGCTGATTGAAGACAGTCTCATCCGGCTCAAGACGGAATGGATAGACCTGCTGCAGCTCCATGACCTGCGCACCCCGGCTGACCTTGACCGCATCTTTGCCAAAGGTGGCGCGCTGGAAGCCGCCGTCAAGGCGCGTGATGAGGGGTTGTGCCGCTTCATTGGCATCACCGGTCACCAGAGTCCGGACATCCTGCTGGAAGCCATGCGGCGCTTTGCCTTTGATACCGTGCTGACCGTGGTGAACCCGGCGGAGCCCGTGGGACGCTCCTTCATGCTGCAGGTCATCCCGGAAGCACGCCGCCAGAACATGGGCGTGATTGCCATGAAGGTGCTTGCCCGCGGCCGGATCATGGACCTCAAAAGTGTGGGCACCTCACAAAAAGCATTACACTATTGCTTCTCCAAGGACATGGACGTGGCCATTGTGGGCTGTGAGACGCCGCAGGAGGTCAGTGCCAATGCAGAGGCCGCGCGTACCTTCTCGCCGCTGCCGCCGGCAGAGCTGGCCCGCATGGAAGCGGAAGGCACAACTCAGGGCGCGGTGATGAACTCCTGGAAGCCTGGCTGATCCCGCCCCATTGAGTGTGACATTTCTACCCACCCTCTATCATGCACGGGCAGGCTGGATTGCATTGACGTTGGAATCCCGCGCGTGGTTTCAGCGGCGGCTGACTGGCACGGGGAGGTGGATGTGACGGAGATTCCTGGTTGGCGGGTGGCGGGTTGGTTGGCACTGGTGGCACTTGCAAGTGGTTGCCCCAGCGGCAAGCGCTCCAACGCCACCAAGCCAGACGTGACGTCCAATGTGGCAGATGGCGGTGAGGATCCGCTGGTCAACGTCCGTGACTTCAACCCTGCACCGGATGACGTCATGGTGACCACCGAGCGGCCCGACGGAATCCGCCTGGCCGTGGACAAGCGCATGCCGTTTGGCGTGCCGGTCCCCGCAGACCTGGAGCCCAACGCGGACACGTTCCAGGACCTGCTGCAGGACGGAGCGGAGGACTGGGCGCATGGGGTCCACCTCAACGCTGAGCCGTTTGGAATTCCCGGTGAGCTCTTTGACCTGGCCACCGCGTTGCCCGGCCCGCTGCGTGAGCTGACCTTTGAAGTGATGCGCAGCGTGGGACTGCCCAGGCGGCGTGGTGATCCCTCGTTGCTGCCGCTGGGGCTGGGGCGGACCAGTGACAACTACGTGGTGCAGACCTGCAGTGCGTGCCACACCGGCGTGGTCAACGGGCTTATCATCCCCGGCGTCAACAACAAGCGCATCAGCCAGCAGGGGCTGTTTGCCACCTCGCGCAACCTGCTCTGGGCCGCGCAGGCATTTCTCCCGCCGTGGATGGGTGAGACGCGCGCCCGGGTGGAGCAGCAACTGGCCACACTCAAGACCTATGAAGCACTCTATGGCCGCGGATGTGAGAAGGTGCTGAAGCCCGGTGTCCTCTCATCCGGACGTATCTGGTACATGAGCACCAAACACCTCAAAGACCCCTCAGAGCTCACCAGCCGGACGCCCTGTGGCGTTTCCAAAGCCCCCGGCCTCACCGCCATGCAGTTCAAGAACCTGCATTTTCTGGATGGCGCGGTGAACAGCCAGTTTGCTTCCGTGTTCCCCATCTTTGACTTCCTCAACCTCTACAACAATGACAAGGGCAAGCTCAGTTTTGCCAACGACAAAGCCCGTCTTGACGTCTTCTTTGCAAAGTCCAGGACGCCGCCGGTCCACGCGCTCAACGCATTTGTGTACTGGGGTATGTCCACCCCGTCCTTTGCCACCGTGGCCGGACACGGCGTGGCCGCGGAGCCACCACCCAACAAGCAAGGGTATGACCTTTTTCATGCCGCCGGCTCCTGCGCGTCCTGCCACGGCTCCCACAATGAAAAGGGTATGCTCCAGTCCTTCTCCACCCGCGTCTATTCAGTCCGCAGCATTGGGACGCAACAGGAGCGCGCCTCCGCGGTTCCGGACACCTACTTTGAGACGTTCCGCACGCTGGGAAGTGCCGCAGAGGGCGGGACTGCTGCGCCGTGGATGATGATTCCCCGGCTGGAAGACGCCACCAAGGCCAACTACGGCGTTGGCTACAAGCCGCTGCCGCTGTGCAGCACGTATCTGAATTACCCATACCTTCACAACGCAGCCGTGGCGTCATTGGACCTGCTGTTGCGGCCGGCGCGGGCGCGTGCGGAGGTGGTCATGGATTGTTCGGTCATGGACACGGACAAGGTTGGCTGTTCCACGCGCGCGGCAGCGGCCACCCCATTCCGCCTGGCGCAGGCCGCGGGCCATGAAGGTCCCCAATTTGGTACCACACTTGCTGACCCGGAGCGTGCCGCGCTGCTGGAGTACCTCCGCACGCTGCGCTGTCCAGAAGGTTACGCCAACTCGCGGACCGAATTTCTCCGCCGCCAGGACCAGGTCCGGCAGTCCTGGCAGTTCCGGACGCTGGAGGCTTTGGCGCCACCGCCGCCGCTGGATCCCGCGGAGCCGCCCAGTCTGGAAGACTATCCGGACCTGGACCCGCTCAATGAAGAGCAACCGGCATTTGGTCAGACTTTATAGCCCGGCGTGATGGCCACCGGCTTGAGCGCCGTGAAGAAGGGCATCTGGAGCGGCATGGCCCTCAGGACCGGCGGTGGCGGCGGCGCGGGTGCAGGAATGCCCACGTCATCAAAAGCGCGTGTAATGGCAGCAAGGCGCGCCTGGCGCAGGGAGGGTGGATCAGACTGGAACAAGGTCTGCGCCACCAGCGTCAGCGCCTGCCGGCTGTCCGTGAACTGGGACGTGCGGGAGAGATGGTGCACCACGGCCAGGTAGAAGAGGCTGGCCAGCGCGGTGGCGTTGAAGAGCGGCTGCCCGGTGGCATCCAGCGCGCTCATGATGCGGTACCCCGCCGCGTTGTGGATGCCGCTGTTGATGTGGACACCGCCGAAATCACCCTTGGGCGTCATGGGGAGCCGGCGGAAGTCCCGCATGTGGTCCGGCTGCCCGTGGGCCCTGGGATTCTGGATGCTGCGGGCGGGCAGGTGGGTGTTGGGCAGCGTCTCACCCACGTCCCAGTTCCATTGCTTGCGGTCCGCCGTGTGGTAGTTGGAAATGAGAATACCAAAGATATCCGAGTATGACTCATTAAGTGCACCCGGCTCACCCGCATACTGGAGCCGCGCGGTGCCATCCGTGACGCCGTGGAACATCTCATGCGCCACCACGTCCAAGCCCACCGAGTAGGACTGCAATGACCCATCCGCCACGGTGCGCTGCCCGTAGACCATCTGTGAGCCGGTCCAGGCCGCGGTATGCCATTGCCGCCCATCACTGCTCTCACCCGTGCGGATGCAGCAGATGCTGGACACAATGGGCCCGCCCAATCCGTCCACACCCTGGCGGCCCAGCACATCCTTGAGAAACGCCGCTACCTGGATGGCGTTGGCATGCGCACTCACCGCCGCCGGACTCCACGCGGGTGGGGCCGCAGCGTAGCTTCCGGGGAGCAGCGCAACATTCAGGTCCCGGAACGCAAAGTCATGGGTGTGCACGTTGTATTTTCCGTCCTCAAGACGGCGTTTGCCGGCGTCATCCACCATCACACCCAGCGTGCGCATCACCCCCAGCCCATCCACCGCGGTCTCCTGGACCGAGCGCCATGCGGTGGCAATTCGCGGCAGCTCGGCCACCTTGCGGCCGGTGTGCGCATCCACAAAACAGTCCGCAACGGGTGAGCGTGTCCCAGGCCCCGGCACGTCCTCAAACAGGTACACCAGGCGCCAGCGTTTGCCGGACGGGTCAAAAAAGTAACACGTGCGCGGCGCGTTGGTGAGCCTTGTTTTGGCGGGATGTACCAGCTTCTTCCACGCGCCATCAGGCGGCATCCGTGCCACGCAGGAGGTCTTGGCCGGGTTCCCAAGGGAAGCGTTCACGCACAGCAGCGCGTTGTCATCACGCAGCTCCACCGTGATGAGGGAGCCGTACACCGTGACCTTCTGGTGCATCTGGCGGAACTTCACCACGCGGGTCCCGGTTGCCGGAATGTGCTCCGTCCCCAGCAGCCGGAACGTGGTGGTGGCCCCTGGCTGCAGCAGCGCTCTGAGGTGCTGGCGCGCGGCGGATGCCGGCTCGGGGTTGCCGGGCTCAGCGGGGACCGGGGTTGCGCCGGCGTGGACGGAGAAGCGGTGCAGGCCATTGGGCGGCATGAGGGCTCCTGACTGTAAGTGTAATACTCAAATTGGTCAAATCCGCTTTCCCGCCGGAAGAAGTCCATAGCGCTTGATCCACCTCTGGATCTGCATCCGCGCCTTGCCCATGCTGCGGGCCACCGCGCTGATATTGCCACCATGCTCCTCAAGGAGTTCCACCAGCCGGGCTCGCCGTTCTGTGTCCTCAGCAGAGAGGCCGGGATCCAGCGGCGCTGATGGCAAGCCTGGCCGCTGCAGCGCACCTCCCAGGTGGCCCACATCAAGCGGCGCGTTTCCCGCCACTGCAAACGCGGCACGCAACGTCTGGATGAGCTCCGTGAAGTTGTGCGGCCACGGATGGGCAAGCAGCGCCCGGACCGCTTCCAGTGACGGGGCCCGCGCGTCCATGCTGGCCTGCACCGAAGCCAGCGCCACGCCCACGTCTTCCACACGTTCACGCAGCGGCGGGACGTCCAGCACCAGACCCAGCAGCGCCGCCGCCACGTCCCGGCGCAGTGCCCCATCCTGCACCGCGCCGCCTGGATCCCGGTGGGTTGTTGCCAGCACCAGCGGCCCCTGTTCCTGGGACAAGATGCGCAGGATGGCTGCCTGCGCCGGTGCGGGAAGGTCCCCCATTTCTTCCAGCAGGACGGTGCCTCTGCCCGCCGCGGCCCAGTGGGATTGCAGCACGTCAAAGGCGACTGCGGTGGAGCGCGGCACGTTGCCACTGGTGGGTTCATCCGTGCGGGTGAGGGTGCCGCAATGGACGGAGATGAACGGCAAACCGGGGCGGAGGAATTGATGGAGCTGACGTGCCAGCGTCCGCTTTCCCACACCCGCTTCACCCACCAGCACCACCCGCGGGACCAGCGGCGCCGCGCGCATCAGCCCGGCCAGGCGCGTGCGCAACGCGGGCTGCACCGTCATGGCCAGGGCCGCGGGCGGCGTTGCTTCACCTTCCGGATGTTGACGCACCACCAGGAAGCAACCACCCAGTTCCACCACGTCACCGGAAACCAGCGGCGTGCGCAGCTGTTGCACACCGCGCACCTTCACGCCGTTCTTGGAGCCCAGGTCTTCCAGTTCCACGTGCAGCCCGGTGTGCACCAGCCGCACATGGCGCGAGGACACGCGCCCATCCACCACGTCCATCCGCCACAGCGCTTCCTCGCGGCGCACCTCCTGGGACGGTCCACGGCCAATCTCCACCGGCATGTCCGGGGCAATGTGCGCGGACAATGCACTGGCAGTGCCGGAGGCGGGCCAGACCAGTGTGACGGTCCACAGGGTGTGGACGGTGCCGGCGTCAACCACAGAAAGTGTATGCATATTCATGGGGGATCCCCGCGGCGCGCGGCCAGGAACGCGGCAGCCTCCGTGTGGAGGTCCTGCAGCGAGGGAACTGTTGCCGTGCGGCGCAGCGCACTTTCAGCATACTCCAATGCAGGTTTTCTGCGGGCCGGGTCTGCCCAGAGTGCGTGCGCCAGATCAATTTCCAGCTCAGCCCACCAATCCGCGCGGCGGGTCACGGCGTCCGGCGCCGCGGCGGCACTCTGAAGCAGCTCCACCGCAGCAGCATGGTGTCCCTCATCCAACGCCACGCCGCCCGCCACGCTTTGTGCCGGCGCACTCAGGCGGAGGGAGATGTCCGGTTTCTCCGCCAGCATTGCCTGGAGATCACGCACGGCGCGGGCTGCCTCCGCAATGGTTCCGCACCGCCGCTGGGCCCGTGCCAGCAGCACCATGGACCGGGCCAGCACGTGACCTTGTCCGTGGGCGGCGGCGCACACGTCCACGTTGATGCGCGCGGACGCCAATGCATCCGGGCAGCGCCGCTTGCGGAGCAACGCAGACGCCTCCACCCCGCCCATCAGGCACACATCCGAGGGCGCCTCATGGCCGCGCATGTTGGCGCGCGCGGCAACCTCATTCCGCACCTGGTGAACCAGCTCCAGCACCGCGTCTGAATCCAGGCGGGCATCCGCGGCACGCATCCGCAACAGCAGCACCTCCGCCCGCGTCTCCGGGTGGGCGGCGGCAATGTCATCCATGTGCAGAAGGTAGCGGTCCAGGCTGTCCAGGTGGTTCTGCGCCATCTCCACGGCTGCAATAGACTGCAGGGTGGCCAGCAAGGCGGGATGTGTATGACCATAAAGTTCCTCTGCCGCTGCCAGGCCTTCCAGGCTGACCACGCGCGCGTCATCATTGCGGCCCAGCAGGGACAGCGCATTTGCCAGTGAGGAGAGAAGTGTATGACGGAGGGTGAGTGCCTCCGGTCTGGCCAGGAGCGGGCGGGCGGTTTCCAGCACGTCCACCGCGCGTTGTGCCTGGCCAGCCTGACGCCACAATTCACCTTCACAGAAGACCCGTTCCAACCGCAGGCGCAACGGCGGTGTGTCCTGCCCCAGGAACGCGTCCGACGCTGCAAGCCAGTCTTCCGCCTCCCGGTGCCGTGACACCACCACCGCCTGGAATGCCAGGTACACGGCGGCGTGTGCCAGCAGCGTGTGCTCCGGGATGCGCGCCGCACTGGCCAGTGCCTGCCGGGCGTGGATGCCCGCTTGTGTCCATTGCTCCTGGTCATGGAGCGTGTCTGCCAGGAGCAGGTGCGCCTCAGACGCGGCGCCATGCGCGCCCACCGCCGCCGCCGCCGTCACCGCCTGCCGTCCCATGGCAACCGCTTCATCCGCGGCGCCGGCCCCCGCCAGCGCGCGCGCGGTGGAGAGGAGCTTTTGCACACCTTCACCCGGAGGAGCTGCGGCGTAGCGCCCGCTTGCCAGGATCTGCGAGCAGTCCTGCGGCGGCTGCAGGCGCGCCACAGCGTCAGAGATCTTCTCCGGTGGCAGTGTCCGCTCACGCGCAACTTCCAGCAACGCGCGCACGTCAGACAGACGCGCATCCAGGCACCTGTCCTGCGCCAGCCACTGCGCCTCGGGGTGGAGCTTGAGGACCAGCGAGGCCCGGCAGGCCTCCGTGCGCACGCGCAGCCACGCTTCACCAAATCCCCTCACACGCGCCAACGCCTCCG
>Ga0163144_10017537_pt1 | contig 14577 bp, 13 predicted proteins | sample OliLak19BULKMAT1_FD_123175 | JGI IMG/M metagenome (GOLD analysis project Ga0163144, IMG submission 123175) | Freshwater microbial mat bacterial communities from Lake Vanda, McMurdo Dry Valleys, Antarctica - Oligotrophic Lake LV.19.BULKMAT1 | ecosystem: Environmental > Aquatic > Freshwater >... | reverse complement strand
TTCGTAGCGCCGTGACAAATCGAAAAAACCAGGCTGGCCCATGACATGCTCCCTGTCGATGCCTCAGCCGGACTGAATCAGTTTTGCACCGCCGGGGAAAGGGACATTTTTAGAGGCGGCCTGGATTTGAAGAAGATTTGTCTGCGGCTGCTTGGAGCCGAATCGGAGGCTGAAGTAGACAGCATCGTGGCCAGCACCCCCGAGATGCAGGACCCGAAGAACTGGAAGCCGCTCGATGGTCGTGAAACCAACTTCAACGTCACTTCGAACCAGGCGAGCGACGGCCGCAAGGCCCTAACTGAGCTGATGACCAACATGGTCGACGCTGTCTTGCTAAAGCATGCTTACCAAAAAAGCATCGATCCGAAGAGCAAAGCCGCGCCCAACACGATGTACGAGGCTGTCGATGAGCTGGTCCACAAGATGCACGGCGGTAAGCTCGTCAACCTTGACGCAAACGACCCATGGTTGAAAACCTTTGCCCAGAATAACCTCGCAATCGGCATTACAGGGGCCAAGTCGAAGTCCGAAGGCCTTCCGTGCTATACGTTTGCCGACAATGGAGAAGGGCAAAACCCGGACGACTTCGAGACGACCTTTTTGTCGCTCAGCGCCGGAAATAAGAAATCCATCAATTTCGTGCAGGGCAAGTTCAACATGGGCTCGTCAGGCGTCCTGCGCTACTGCGGCCGCCATTGGTATAAGCTGATCGTCTCCCGCCGCTTCGACAAGTCTGCGCCGTGGGGGTGGACCTTGATGCGCCGGCGCCCCACCGATCCGGATCGCATGCCGGTCGCCGAGTACTTCGTTCCACCGGGTGGCAAGATGGCTCGCTTTGAGGCCTCGGAACTCTACCCGTTTCACACCGTGGAGCGGAAACGCTACGATCGCATGCACCTTGAGACGGGGACGATCGTGAAACTTTACGACTATCAGGTCGGCTCCCGTTTCATGAGCTTTAAGGGTTCCCGCGACGCTCTCAACGAGAATCTCGTCGAAACCATCCTGCCGTTCCGCATTCTCGATCTCCGCCAGAAACCGGATTCAAAGCGCGGTGCCGATCGTGCGTTGGGGGTCGACCCCCGCCCTTTCTACGGAATGGAGTTCTTGCTCCTCAACTCGCATAAGGAAGAGGGGCTAGACGATGAGGACGATGCTTCCGGCGAAGCGAAGGTCTTTGTCGGCAAATTTTCGGATCCCCGCCTTGGTACCGTCACCATCAGCGCCATCCCGCTGAAGCGCGACCTGCCCGGCTGGTTGAAGCCGAACAATTCGAACAATCGCGTCTTCCACGCTGTCAACGGGCAGGTCCAGTTCAAGCAGACTCGCGGGTACCTCTCGACCACCTGTGGGTTCCCCGCTCTGAAAGATCGGATCGTCGTCATCGTCGATTCTAGCAATCTTACCTTTGCAGCCCACAACGAGGTCTGGAAGGGTGACCGCGAGCACCTAAGCAGCACCCAGGATGGTGAGACCTACGTAGATTTGGTGACGAAGACGATTAAGGAATCTGAAGCACTCTCAGATCTCCAGAAGAAGGTGGCGGCCGAGGAGTTGGAGCGTGCGTCGAAGACAGAGAGCAACGCGCTTTTCCAGAAGCTCGTCGATCGTGACCCTAGCCTCGCCGGTCTTCTGTCGAGCAGAGATCCCTCTATCCGGCTGCCGGCCAGCGGTGGTTCCAAGCCGGGCGGCAATGAAAGCGGTGTGAAGGAGCCCTTCGCCGGGAAATACAGCCCGACCTTTGTGCGTCTTGAGGAGCGGTTTCAGACCAATGTCCTGGAAATTCCGATAGGCCGCAGCCGGCCGATCGGTGCCCGCACCGACGCCGCGAACGACTACCTGCAGCGCACCGATAACCCGGGTAAGGTCATCCTCGATTTGGATATCCGCACGAAGTTTGGGGTTCGGGAGCACCTGCAGGATGGCCGCCTCACACTGTACCTCAGCCCTGACAAAGCCTTGGTTGCGATCAATGACATCTTCTCGTTGAAGATCTCAATGACCGACGAGGCCATGCCCGAGGCCGTCGTCTCTGAGGCAGTGCAGATCAAGATTGTCCAGGAAATCGAGGACCAGGAGCCGTCGCCAAAGCCCCGGGTGAAGTCCGTTAAGACAACGAGTGCTGGCGACAGCAAGCCCGGGAAGGGGGAGGACGCCCCGACCCGCGGCTTGCCGAAGTGTCGGTTGCTCACTCGGGACGGCCGCGAGATCCCGGGTTACGATTCCGCAGAGTGGCCGGAAGGGTTCAACGAAAACGATGGCGGCATGATCGAGGACCTAGGCGCCGAGAGCGTCTACCTCATTAACTACGACAACGCCTACCATCTGAAATACCGCAAGGGTCTAGCGGTGTGGCGCGCGACGTCGTGACCGAGAAGTACATTCTTGGGATGCGCATTCTTCTGCTGGGAGCTGAGCATGCCATCAAGAGCATGCAAGCCGCCAAGGAGAAGGACGACGGCATCGGGGAGTATCTCGATGAGTTTCGTCGCGTCGCGGCTCGAGGAGCGGCATCCACCGTGCTTGCCCTCGCGGAGAACCTGCCCAAAATCGTGGACGCCTCGTCGATTCAGCAGGGCGAGAACGTAGAGTAGACTGAAGGCCAGCCGGCACGATGGCCTCTGGAATGCTGGCATGGGCGGGGGATAGCGCAAACGGGTTGGCGGCCGCCCTACTCGGCCGCCTCGACCGCATGGGCCTGCATATCGACGCCCAAATGTTTGCGGACCGCGCCGAAGATGGCGGCGAGGTTGTCCATGCCGGGATTGCCGTTTTCGGAGAGCATGCGATGGAGACTCTTGCTCGGCGTGCCGGTTTGCGCCGCCAGCGTCTCGAAGCCGACCGAGGCGTTGACGAGGTCGCGCAGGATCAGGCGCGCCGTGTGGGGTTCGCCGTTGAGGAACAGCGTGGCGGCCTCGTCCAGCATGGCCCGGGCGAAGGCGGGATCGCGCAGCATGCGCTCCTTCACGGTGTCCTTGAAATCGCGTGTCAGCGCCATGCCGCTACTTCTTTCTCTTGTTCGCCGCCGCCTTGCGGGCCTTGTATTCCGCGAGCAGGGCGGCCGCTCGTTCGATATCCGCCTGCTGCCGTTTCTTGGTGCCGCCCAGCAGCAGGACAATGAGGTCGTCACCTTCTCCGGTCAGGTAGAGCCGGTAGCCCGGCCCCCAATCGATGCGGTATTCACCGAGGCCGCCGCCGATCCATTTCAGGCTCGAAATGCTGCCCAGTTCGAGCCGCAGGATCGCGGTGGCCACTTTCGCCGCCGCCTGGGGATCGAGATCGTCGAACCACGAGCGGAACGGGTTGGAGCCGTCTTCCCTTATATATTCCCGGACGATCATGTCACGACCATATAAGTAACATATACGTTACCATATATCCAACGGTTGCGGTAACGGTAACGGCTGGTTCAGTTCCCTACCATATCCGCGTTCGTCAGCCCTACAACCTCCGCCATCACCGGGCCGATCTCGTCGTTGATGACCAGGTCGGCGAGTTCGTCCAGGTCGGTGGGGTCGCGGTTGAGGATGACCAGGGCGGCGCCGTTCCTGCTGGCCATGACCGGGAAGCCGGCGGCCGGGTAGACCACCAGCGACGAGCCGATGGAGAGGAACAGGTCGCAGGCCAGGGTGGCGTCGCGGGCGCGCAGCATCTCGTGCTCGGGCATGGACTGGCCGAACGAGATGGTGGCGGTCTTCACCACGCCGCCGCAGCCGCAGGCGGGATAGGCGCCGTGCTCCAGATATGCCCGGCGCAGGTCGTCGATCTCGTAGCGGGTGCGGCAATCGAGGCACAGCGCATAGGTGGCGTTGCCGTGCAGCTCGATGATTTTGTCGGCGGGAATGCCCGAGGCCTGGTGCAGGTTGTCGACGTTCTGGGTGACGATTTGGGTCGCCTTGCCCTGGCGCACCAGCTTGGCGATGGCCATGTGGCCCTTGTTGGGGCGGGCGTTCTCGAAGGTGCCGTCGGTATCGAACTTGCGCCGCCAGGCCTCGCGCCGGATTTCGGGCGAGGCGATGTAGTCCTGGAACATGATCGGCTTGTTCTTCGTCCAGTAGCCGCCGGGGCTGCGGAAGTCGGGGATGCCGGATTCCGTGCTGATCCCGGCGCCGGTGAAGACGACGACGCGGCGGGCCTCGTCGATCATGCGGCGCAGGGTGTGGATGGCGGTCACGGTGGGGCTCCCTGGGTTTTCTCCAAGATAGCGTTTGGCGGGTTTCGGGCAATGGTTGGGTGTTGTGCGCTGCGCGCTGGTTTTTTCGTAAGGAAGGTCTGGGTCCCGCTCTTCAGCGGGATGACAAGATGAGGAAGGGTTTGCGCGCCTACTTCACCTTATCGAAGCGGACATGGATCTGCTTCAGGGCGCGGAGCCAGAAGCCGGGGATGTGGGTGTAGTCGTCCTTCTCGGGGACCGGGCGGAGGTTGTCGAGGCGGTCGAGCAGGGTGTTCCAGGCCAGGTTCTGCTCGAAGCGGCTGAGCGCGGCGCCGGGGCAGATGTGCTCGCCGATGCCGAACGCCAGGTGGGCGGCCGAGGCGCGGCGGTCGAGGTCCGGGCGGTCGGGGTCGGGGTAGCGCTCGGGGTCGCGGTTGCCGGCGCCGTAGCGGACGTGGACGACGGCGCCCTTTGGGATGTCGACGCCGCGCAGGCTGCTGTCCTCGGCGGCGATGCGCATCAGGCCCTGCGTCGGGGATTCGATGCGCAGCGCCTCCTCGACGAAGACGCGGACCTTGGAGCGGTCGGCCTTCAGCTCGGCGTAGACGTCCGGATAGCGGAACAGCAGCCAAAGCCCGCTGGCCAAGGCGAAGGTGGTGGTCTCGTTGCCGCCGGTCAGCAGATGGTCGCTGATGCCGATCACCTCGGCGTCGGTCAGCTTGCGCGTCTCGCCGGTGAGCGGGTCGTGATAGTCGCAGGTCGCGAGATGGCTGATGACGTCGTCGGTGGGGTTGGCGCGCTTTTCCTGGGCGGTCTCGTGGATGTAGTGCTGGAACTCGATGTGGGTGCGGACGCACGCCTTCTCCTCGTCCAGCGTCAGGCCGCGCGACCACGGCTTCACCCAGGCGGCCGACCAGCGCTTGAGCCGCGGCAGGTCGACGCGGGGGAAGCCCAGCGCCTCGGCGATGATCGCCATGGGCAGCGGCTCGGCGAAGTCCTTGATGAACTCGATCTCGCCCTTGCCGATCCAGCCGTCGATCAGCTCGTTGACGCGGGCCTGCACCAGCGCCTCGCGCCTGCGCACCGCGATGGCGGTGAAATAGGGATCGACCAGGTCGCGGAACGAGCGGTGCTCGGGCAGGTTGGTCGACAGCGGCATCAGCCGGGGCCAGCCTTCGGTGTGATACAGCTTCTGCGCCTCGGGATGCTGGATCAGCGTCTCCTGCGCCTCGGCGGAATAGTCGTTGGGGAAGCCGACCGGATCCTTCAGCACCCTGTCGAGGTCGTCATATTTGGTGACGATGTACATGCCCAGATCGGCCATGTGGTAAACCGGCGCGTCGCGGTGCAGGACGCGATAGGCCTCGAACCAGTTCTCCTGGACCACAGGGTCCATGAAGTTGATGTCCTGCGGCTTCGAGAACGGGCATTGCGACATGTGGGCTGCTCCTTTGGACGGGCGTCCACTATAGAGCGCCGGCGGGCATTGGCCAGAGTTGGAAAATGCCGGTTGGTCGTTGGTCCCGCGATTCTAAAGTCATCCTTGCCGGTTTGGTGGCCCTGCTCTAGCGTGGCGCGGGGTTTCGACACGGTTACACCGGCGCCTACAAGGATGCCGCGACGGGGAAGGCATCTGCCGACATGGATGAACAGGTAAAAGCACCGCCCGCGGAGGCGCCGTGGCCGAACCAGACCTATGCCTGGTACGTGGTCATCGTGCTGTATTTCGGCGCGGTCATCTCGTTCCTCGACCGGCAGATCATCGCCCTGGTGGTGGCGGACATCAAGGCCGACCTGGGCCTGACGGATTTCGAGATCGGCCTGCTGCAGGGGCCGCCCTTCGGCATCTTCTATGCGCTGATGTCGGTGCCGATTGCGCTGGCGGCGGACCAGCGCAGCCGGCGCAACATCATCATCGCCGGCGTGACGTTCTGGAGCATGGCGACGGCGGCGTGCGGCCTCGCCAGCGGCTTCTGGCACCTGTTCCTCGCCCGCATCGGCGTGGGCGTGGGCGAGGCGACGCTGGGGCCGTCGGCCTATTCGATCATCAGCGACTATTTCCCCAAGCGGAAGCTGGCCATGGCGATGAGCGTGTTCACCATGGGCAACCTGACCGGCGTGGGGGTCGCCATGGTGCTGGGCGGCGCGCTGATCGCGGCGCTGAAGCAGATGGGTCCGCTGGAGGTGCCGCTGCTGGGCGAGCTGCGGCCGTGGCAGGCGGCGTTCGTCGCGGCCGGCATTCCGGGGCTGGTGCTCGCGGTGCTGCTGCTGACGGTGCGCGAGCCGGTGCGCCGGGGCCGGACCTCGGAAGTGGTGAGCAGTGGGCGGCAACTGGCCGAGTTCGCCGCCTTCGTGAAGGCGCACCGGGGAACGCTGACCACCCTGTTCGTCAGCTACTCGCTGCTGGTGCTGGTGGCGTATGGCAATTTCTCGTGGATGGTGGTGTTCTTCTCGCGCAGCTTCGGCTGGACGGCCTCGGAGGCCGGCTATGTCTACGGCATGGTGGTGCTGGTCTTCGGCACGGGCGGCGCGTTCTTCGGCGGCTGGTACGCCAGCTGGCTGGACCGGCGCGGCTACCGCGACGCGCCGTTCCGGGCGACGCTGATCTGCGCCATACCGACCGCGCCGGTCGCCGCGGGCGTGTTCCTGTTCGCGCCCGGCGCGTGGTGGGCGGCCGGCTTCCTGGCGCTGTGGCAGTTCCTGGCCGCGGTGCCGGCGGGCCTCAGCGGCGCGGCGATGATGTCGATCACGCCCAACCAGATGCGCGCCAAGATCTCGTCGTTCTACCTGTTCGTCAGCAATATCGTCGGCATCAGCCTGGGCGCGACCTCGGTCGGCTTCCTCACCACCTACGTGTTCCGTGACGACCAGCTGCTGCCGTGGTCGCTGGCGGCGGTGAACTGCGCCCTGCCGCCGGTGGTGTGCGTGCTGATGTATATCGGCCTGGGAAAGTATCGCAAGAGCCTGGCGGAGACGGAAGCGGCGGCATGAGCGGCTGCGGCGGCGGGGCCGGCGCGCTATCATGGCGCTGAATCTTGGGGAGGATTTCATGAGCACGCAGCCTGCCGACCAGCAGACCATGCCGTTCAACCTGATGGACCGGGACGTGCAGCAATGCCCGTACCAGGCCTATAACTGGCTGCTGCAGAACGCGCCGGTCTACCGCGACCCGAACACCGGCATGGTGATGGTGACCGGCTACGACCTCCTGCGCGAGATCGTGCGCGATCCCGTCACCTATTCCAGCGACCTGGACTGGATCGCGCTGCGGCCGGGCGGGGTGCCGGAGAAGAGCGAACGGCTGCTGCGCGAGAAGGGCTTCAAGCAGTACCCGTCGCTGTCGCGCATGGACGACCCGATCCACAAGTCGAAGCGGTCGCTGGTCGACGCGGTGTTCGCCGGCTCGCGGATCAAGAAGATGACGCCCGACATCGACGCCATCGCCCATGAACTGATCGACGCGTTCATCGATCGGGGCGAATGCGAGTTCATGCGCGAGTTCGCGTTCCCGCTTCCCTGCATCGTCATCGCCGGCCAGATCGGCGTGCCGCGCGAGGACATCCACCTGTTCAAGGAATGGTCGGACGCGTCCATGTCGCGCATCTCCAACATGCTGACCGACGAGCAGGACTACCAGGCGGCCGAGCTGCTGATCGAGGCGCAGTTCTACCTGAAGGGGGTCGTCGACAAGCGCCGGGCGGCGCCCGAGGACGACATCATCTCGGGCCTGATCTTCACCAGGCTGCCCGAAGGCCGGTACCTGGACGACGCCGAGATCCTGTCCATGCTGAGCGAGATCCTGGTAGGCGGCAACGAAACCACCACCAGCGCCATCGGCGCCGGCATGAAGATCATGCTCGACCGGCCCGACGTGGTGGAGCAACTCCGCGCCACGCCGGCGCTGATGAAAAACTTCGTCGAGGAGGTGCTGCGGCTGGAGACGCCGATCCAGGGCCTCTACCGGGTGACCACGAAGGACGTGGTGCTGGGCGGTGTGAAGCTGTCCAAGGGCACGCCGATCAACATGCGCTGGGCGGCGGGCAACCGTGACGAGGCCGTGTTCCCGAACGCCGAGGACATCGACCTCGAGCGCAAGAACGCCGGCGCGCATGTGACGTTCGGCTCGGGCATCCACCACTGCCTGGGCGCGACGCTGGCGCGGGTGGAGATGGCGTCGTCATTCTCGGCGATCGTCGCGCGGATGGCGGATTTCTGCTATCCGGCGGGGTTCGCGGGGGCCACCTACCTGCCGAGCCTGCTGCAGCGGACGATCATCGAACTGCCGATGGCGTTCGGCAAGCGCGCATAAACAGGCGGCGGGATACCCTTGGACTTACCGTCCCGGCGGCTTGCCGGCCAGGTAGTCGTGCAGTACCTCGTGGAAGCGGCGGACGCGGGTTTCCTGCGCCGCCAGGTAGGGCTCCTGATAGCCGCGCGAGCGCCAGCCGGCCTGCTGGCCGGGACTGAGGCCCCAATCCTGGAACACTACCCGGTCGCTCAGGTCCGCGACGGCTGCGGGGCCGGAATAGACGCGGCAGTCGAGCTCGGCTTCCTTCATCTCCAGCGTGGTCGAGGTGAGACGGCCGCGGTAGTGGTTCTTGGCCGGATAGGCGAACTCCCAAAGGTCGAAATAGCATTTTTCCGGGTCGTCCGGGTGCGGCTCCCAGCGGAAGAAGCCCATGCCTTCGGCATTGGCGCCGAAGGCGATGTTGGGGAACACCACCCCGAACGGGCTCTCGGTCATTTCCTCGTCGGTCAGCCGGGCGAAGTGGTCGTAGCCGCGTTCCGGGCCGAGCTTGCGCTTGGCCTCCTTGAGGTCGATCCAGCCCTGGATGGCCTTGTCCTCGAAGGTCGCATAGCGGGCCGGATCGATGTCCCAGGCGCGGAGCTGTTCGTCGAACGGGTGGGGTACGCCGTCGGGCAGCCGGTCGCGCAGCGACGGGCGGCCCATCTGGACGATGCGCGCGTGGCCGTTGGGGAAGATCTCGTAGCGCGAGGTGAAATGGTCTTGGTCGATGATCGGCGCCACCTGCGGGTGCGCCGTGCGCGTGTGGTAGGACTCGTTGAAATTGTCCGACGAGAACTTCCAGTTGCAGTTGAGCTCCACCCGCACCCGGAGCACGCGGACCAGCTTCTCCAGCGGGAAGTTCTTGTGAATGTCCGGGATCGGCTCCAGGTACTTCAGCAGCGGCGGCGCCTCGTTGTCCATGGTGTACCAGACGAAGCCGCCCCAGGTATCGATGCGGACGTCGATCAGGCGGATCTTGCCGACCGGATCGCCCTGCGGGAAATCGTCGCGGTCGCAGGCGTCGAGCAGGCTGCCGTCTGTGCTCCACTCCCAGCCGTGATACGGGCAGGTCCAGCTGTCCTGCGAGCCGTCGCCGCGCACCAGCTTCTGGGCACGGTGGCCGCAGGCGTTATAGAAGCCCTTCAGCGAGCCGTCCTTCTGGCGGGCGATGATCACCGACTCGTGCATGAAATCATGGACGATGTAGTCACCGGGCTCGGGAAGCTGGTTCTCGCGGCCGGCGATGTGCCAAACCTTAGTCCACATGTGGTCCCACTCACGCTGCATCCAGTCGCGCGAGTAGTAGCGGTCCTGCGAAATCCGGTCGCCGCGCGCGTTGCGCGGATCCTTGCCGTCGATGGCCAGGGGGTGGGTGATGATTTCCGTCATGTCCGTCTCCCGTTTCGTCCTGAGCGAGGGCGCCGTCCCGTCCCCAACGAGCGGCGCCTAAACGAATAGCGGCACCGTCAGCAGCCGCTCCTTGAACAGCCAGCGGCCGTCGCGCTTCACATAGGTGTCGTCGTAAACATACACGCCCTGGACGATCTGGCCGTCCTTCTTCCGGGCGATCTGATGGTTGTAGACGCGGCCCGTCGCGCCGTCCCCGTCCACCTGCACGCCGCCCATCTGGCAGAAAAAGCCGGTGGCCTCGAACGGCTCCATGGATTCAAGCCACGATGCCACGATCTTCTGACGCCCCTCGGTACGGACATTGGCGTGGAACCACGCCCCATCCTCCGCCCAGGTGGAGCCCCAGACATCGGCGTCGAACCTGTTGATGCCGTCGCAATAGCGCTCGGCGAGCTCGCGAATGGCGAGGCGGTCTTCGACGGGGCCGTGTGAGAGCATGGGTGGCGTCTCCAAGGACTGACGTTAATTTATAGATCAGTCGATCAAGAAGGTTAATGGCCAATTATGCAGGGGCGCGAGAAAATCGCACTCTACAACCATGGCGTAAATCCAACGCTCGTTACATTGACAATGCTTCCCCTTAACCCGATGATCTTGCCTTCGCAGGGAATGCCGACCGGATTTTTCAGGAGACGCAGGATGGATAGAGCCACGCTGATCGAAATGACCAAGGATGCGCTGGAGCACGGCAAGGCCGGCACCATGCGCCAGGCGCCGGAAGTGCTGAAGGTGAAGGCCGACATCTACACCGACCCGGAGCGCTTCGAGCGTGAGAAGAAGCTGATCTTCAAGCGGATGCCGCTGATGCTGGCGCCGACCGCCGAGCTGCCGAACCCGGGCGACTACAAGGCCATGGACGCCGTGGGCGTGCCCGTGCTGCTGACCCGCGGCAAGGACGGCAAGGTCCGCGCCTTCCTGAACTCGTGCACCCATCGCGGCACCGCCGTGGCGCAGGGCTCGGGCAACGCATCGCGGTTCATCTGCGGCTATCACGGCTGGACGTTCAACCGCGACGGCGAGTTGATCGGCGTCGCCTCGCGCGATGACTTCGGCGAGGTGAATACCGACGAGCTGGGCCTGAAGCCGTTCCCGGTGCTGGAGAAGGCGGGGCTGATCTGGGCGATCCTGGACCCGAACTCCACTCTCGACATCAACGCCTTCCTGTCCAGCTACGACACGCTGCTCGAGGGCTTCGGCCTCGAAAGCTGGCAGTTCTTCCAGAGCCGGACGCTGAACGGTCCGAACTGGAAGATCGCCTATGATGGCTACCTGGACTTCTACCACCTGCCGGTGCTGCACGGAGAGACGTTCGGGCGCAACATTCCGAACCGCGCGCTGTTCTATTCCTTCGGCCCGCACACGCGGGTGAGCGCGCCGTCCACCGTCCTGCCGATGCCGGAGGGCCTCGACCTGGCCGACCTGGCGCAGAAGGACACCAGCGAGTGGCCTACGGAAGCGCTGATGAACGGCGTGTGGACGATCTTCCCGCACATCTCCATCGCCACATTCTACGGCGGCCAGCGGGGCGTGATGATCTCGCAGCTATTCCCGGGCGAGAAGGTGGGCGAAAGCTTCACCACCCAGATGTACCTGTCGGAGAAGCCGCTGACGGATGAGACCCGCCAGGGCCTCGAAGACCAGTTCAAGCTGCTGGAATATGTCGTGCAGCACGAGGACTACGGCACCGGCCTGCGCCAGCAGAAGGCGCTCGACGCCGGCATGACGGAGTACGTCTATTTCGGCCGCAACGAGGGCGGCGGGCAGGTGTTCCACGGCTGGGTGCAGAAGTTGCTCGACACCAGCAACGACGACCTCAACAGCCTGTTCTCGCCGGTCCGGCGGGCCGCCGGGTAGCATCCGGTTTCATCAGGTTCAGGGCACCGGCGGCTCGACCGCCGGTGCCCTTTGCTTTGGCACACGCGCTTGCGCGCCATAAATCAGCGGTTAATATAGCTGCCTAGGCAGTTGTTGTGCAGGCAGTTAATGACCTCCGGCCACTACACACCCGAAACATTCACCGCCCGGAACGCCGTGGGATATCTCCTGCGCTGTACGCTGAACCTGCTGCAGCCCCGCATGGAAGCGCTGTTCACCGATCACGAGTTCACCTTCGTGCAGTGGTGCGTGCTGATGCAGCTGCGCGACGGGCTGGCCAACAGCGCGGCCGACATCAGCCGCAACCTCAATCATGACAGCGGCGCGCTGACCCGCGTGGTGGACCAGCTCGAAGGCCGCGGGCTGATCGAGCGGACGCGCAGCACCGAGGACCGCCGCATCGTCGAGCTGGCGCTGACGCCGGAAGGGCGCCGGGCCGTGGATGCGTCGATCCCGCTGGTGGTCGATCATGTCAACCGGCTGCTCGCCGATTTCAGCCGCGAGGAGATCGACATGATGGTCAGCATGCTCAAGCGGATGATCGACAAGCTGCAGGACAGCGACAAGGACCGGCAGCCATGAAACGGGGACTTGCGCTGATCGCGGTATCGTGCGCGCTGGCGGGGTGCGTGCCGAACACGCAACCGAAGGGCGGGATGCTGCAGGCAACCCAGCTCGGTCTAAGCGGCGAGGCCGCGCCCGCCGCGCCGGCCGCCTGGTGGCGCGACTGGGCCGACCCGCAGTTCGACGCGCTGGTGACGCGCGCGCTCGCCGGCAATCCGCGGCTCGCCGAGGCGCTGGCCCGTGTGGCGGCGGCGCAGGCGTCGGCGGCGGCGACGCGGGGCGACGCGCTGCCCCGGGTGACGCTCGAGGGCGACGAGCAGTTCCAGCGGTTCAGCGAACGCTTCATCTATCCGCCGCCCTATGGCGGCGGGCATTACTGGCTGGGCTCGGTACAGGGCAATTTGTCGTGGGACGCGGATTTCTGGGGTCGCCAGAAGGCGCTGATCGAACAGGCGCGGGCGGGCGCGGCAGCGGCCGAGCTGGACGCGGCGGCGGCGCGGCTGGCGCTGACCGGTGCGCTGGCCGAGGCCTATATCGGGCTCGACCGGGCCTACGCGCTGCTCGACATCGCCGAGCGGACGGTGGAACAGCGCGGCCGGCTGCTGGAGCTGGCGCGCAAGCGGGTGGTCGCCGGGCTCGACAGCCGGATCGAGGAGAAGCAGGCGGAGGGCCAACTGGCGTTGGCGCGGGTATCGCGGCAGCAGGCGGTCAACGAGCGCGACAACGCGGTGCACGCCATCGCGGCGCTGACCGGCCAGGGCGCGGGTGCCTATGCGGGCATCGTGCGGCCGACGCTCGATCCGCAGGCGGTGCTGCCGCTGCCCGAGACGCTGCCCGCCGACCTGCTGGCGCGGCGGCCGGACATCCTGGCGGCGAAGCTGCGCGTGGACGCGACCCATTCGGGGCAGAAGGCGGCGAAGGCGGCGTTCTATCCGAACGTCAACCTGGCGGCGTTCGCGGGTTTCCAGGCCATCGGGCTGAGCCATCTGCTGAGCGGCGGCGCGGGCGTCTACGGCGCCGGACCGGCGGTGCACCTGCCGCTGTTCGATGCGCGGCTGAAGCCCAATTACGAGGGCGCGGTCGCCGAGATCGACATCGCCATCGCCGGCTATAACGGCGCGGTGGTGTCGGCGGTGCAGCAGGTGGCCGACCGGTTGTCGGGGATCGACTCGCTGCGGATCGAACTGGTGGACCAGGCCAAGGCGCTCGATGCGGCCGAACAGGCGTTCGCGCTGGCCGAGCGGCGGTATGGCGCCGGGCTGTCGACCTACCTGGCGGTGTTGACAGCCGAAACGCAGCTGCTCGATGCCCGGCGGACGCTGGCCGTGTTGACCGCGCAGCAGGCGGTGGAGCGGGTGAAGCTCCTGGTGGCGGTAGGGGGCGACTTCGCGCCGCCGCAACAGACACAAACGCAAGCGGCGGGCCTTCCCGCCGCGAGGGAGTGACGAGATGGCTTCCCCTGAAACCAACCGCCGCCGCGGCCTGACGGCCATCGGGATCATCGTCGTGGTGGGCCTGATCGCCTATGGCGCCTACTGGCTGATCTACCTGTCCCACTACGAGAGCACGGACGACGCCTATGTGAGCGGCGACGTGGTGGTGGTCACCTCGCTGGAGAACGCCACGGTGCTGGCGATCCACGTGGACAGCACCCAGGCGGTCAAGCGCGGCCAGTTGCTGGTCGACCTGGACCCGGCGCGGGCCAATATCGAGATGGCGACCGCGCGGGCCGAGCTGGCGCGCACGGTGCGCGACGTGCGCGCGCAGTTTTCGCGGGCCAACGAGCTGAGGGCGCTGATCCGGCAGCGGGAGGCGGAGGCCCAGCGTGCCGACGCCAGCTACAAACGGCGTGCCGACCTGGGCGCCGACGGCGCGGTGGCGCGCGAGGACATCGACAACGCCCGCGACGAGGCGGCCGAGCTGCGCGCCCAGGTGTCGGTGGCGCGCGAGCAGCTCAACTCGACGCTGGTGATGCTGGGCAGCACCGGCGTGGTGGACAACCCGCTGGTGCTGGCGGCGGCAGGCAAGGTGCGGCAGGCGGCGCTGTTCGTGTCGCATATGCGGATCATCGCGCCCGTGGACGGCACCGTCGCCCAGCGCACGGTGCAGGTGGGCCAGCATGTCAGGCAGGGCGAGCCGCTGATGGCGGTGGTGCCGCTGTCGGAGGTTTGGGTCGACGCCAACTTCAAGGAAGTGCAGCTCACCGACATGCGGGTGGGCCAGCCGGTCGAGATGGAAGCGGACATCTATGGCGGTGACGTGACCTATCACGGCAAGGTCGCCGGCT
>Ga0163144_10017534_pt1 | contig 14578 bp, 8 predicted proteins | sample OliLak19BULKMAT1_FD_123175 | JGI IMG/M metagenome (GOLD analysis project Ga0163144, IMG submission 123175) | Freshwater microbial mat bacterial communities from Lake Vanda, McMurdo Dry Valleys, Antarctica - Oligotrophic Lake LV.19.BULKMAT1 | ecosystem: Environmental > Aquatic > Freshwater > Lake... | reverse complement strand
GGGGGCTTCCATCCCTAACCCCATAAAACTAAGTGTCGATTCTGTGAGAATAGCGCGAGGCACCGCGACCATAATACTAATGAGCATATACGGTGCAAGGTTGGGGAGGAAGTGCGTCATCACCAGACGCATCGTGCTTCCGCCCAAGCTACGATAGGCGTCCACGAAATCCTGACGTTTGAGGTAGAGGGCTTGTCCGCGAATGAGTCGCGCCGCTTCAGGCCAACTAAAAAAGGAGAGTGCCATTACCAAGCTAATTAATTTCGCAAACGGCGCCATATTCGGCGGGAGCATTTGCAGAAAGTAAGGTTCTATAAATACACTTAACAACACCACAATCATCAAGCCAGGCAAACTGTAAAGAATATCCACACCGCGCATCAGGAAGTCATCCACCGCGCCTTCGTTCATGGCGGCAATGAGTCCGTAGGTACTGCCAACAATGGCCGCGACAATCGCCGTAGCGATTCCGACCGTCATCGAAATCTGCGCACCAATTGAAAGGCGTGCGAAGAGATCACGCCCAAGGTCATCCGTGCCTAACGGAAACGCCCATGTGGTAAAGGGAGAAATGCCTGCATCATGCAAATAGATATGTGTCGGATCACGAAACAGCGCAACACTCATCAGGAGTGCTACCGCCACGAGAATCCAAATGGCGAGAGTAAACAATCCTGAGCGTTTCTTTTTGGGGAGTAAGAGGCGTTCACCTGTGGCAGCAATCGTCATCATAAAGCTATCCTTGAGATATTCTGTCTGCTTTACTTCTTGCTCCCTCTCCCTGAGGGGGAGGGCTGGGGAGGGGGAACTCAACCAGCTCGAACAAGAAGTGTTCAATAAATTTAAGAACTGGCTATATCAACGCGCCCTCATGCGTGGGTCGACTTTTGCCGTGATGATATCGGCCACAAGGTTCATCACCAAGAGAAGCAATGCATAGACGAGGGTTTCACCAAGCACGACGGTGTAGTCTCGGTTGATGATGGCGGCGATAAATTGGCGTCCCATGCCTGGAATAGCGTAAAGAAACTCAACGGCAAAGGAACCTGTCATGAGATTCGCCACCAACGGCCCTGCAAGGGAGAGCAGGGGTAGCCATGCGTTACGCAGTAGATGCTGAACCAGTACTTGTCGTTTGGGAATCCCTGCGGCGTGCTTCATTGTGAGGTAGAGAGCCGACGATTCATCTTTCAGGGATTGCTTTAATAACAGATAGCTAAAGGTAAACGGCAGAACGGCAAGCGTGATAGAGGGAAGTATCCAGTGCGCGGGCGTGGTGAGCGTGGCAGGTGGCAACCAGCCGAGGGTCACGCTAAAGACGATAATCAATAATCCTGCAATTAAAAAACTGGGAGAGGCAAGCAATATCGAGACGAGGCTATCGAGTCCTTCTTGAAGACTCTGCTTTTTTGTTTCATTGCCGATCAATGCAGCCAATACACCAAGTGGTGTGCCAATCACGAGCGCGAGTGCGCCCAATCCGAAGGAAACACCGACGGCTTCCATGAGCATATCGGATACTAGCCTGCCTTCCTGCGTCAGCGAGGGGCCAAGGTCGCCCACAAGTACCCCTTTGATGTAGAGGCCGTATTGCATCCACAGCGGTTCATCCAGATGAAACCGCGCTTCGAGAGCCTGCTTCACCAGAGGGGACAATCCCTTATCACTATCAAACGGACTCCCTGGCAAGAGGCGCAGGAGAAAGAACGTCAGCGTCATGACAATTAGCAACGTCAGTGCCCCTGAAAGCAACCGCCTCAGGAGCCATAGGCCAAACGGAATGGATTTGCCTTGAGCGGAACTCACTTAGCAAAGGCCTCCGTGGTGGGGGCGTGATCGTGTACAGCCCAGTGGAGCGCGTCTTTCACGCCTTTCTCACTGCCCGCATGGCCCGCTTCAGGCGCGAGAATAAAATGGGCATTCGGCAAGGCGCGATACAGCTCCCACGCCGTCGAGGGCGGACATACCAGATCGTAACGGCCTTGAACAATCGTTATGGGGATGTGCGAAATAGCCGCGATGCGGTCGGGGTTCAGAATGGCGTTATCTTCATTGAAAAAGCACTGGCTCATGAAGTAGTGACACTCAATCCGCGCAAGCGAGACCGTCACGTCATCGCCTGAAAGGCTGTCGATAAACGCCTGATCTTTCACCAGTGCGCAGTTGGAAAGTTCCCAGTGCGCCCAGCGTTTGCAGGCTTCCAAGCGCATATTGGTATCGGGGCTGGTGAGGCGTTTGTGATACGCGCCAATAATATCGTCGCGCTCGTTTAGGGGAATCAGCTCAACATACTCTTCCCATTCAATCGGAGACATAAGGTGCGCGCCTGATTGATAAAAATGATCAATTTCCTGCTTGCGCCCGAGGAATATACCCCGTAACACGAGACTCGCACAACGTTTAGGAAAGCTTTGCGCGTAAGCGAGCGCGAGCGTTGATCCCCATGAACCACCGTAGACAATCCATTGATCGATGTTCAATTCTTCGCGGATTTTCTCAATATCGGATACCAAGTCCCACGTTGAGTTTTCTTGCAAACTCGCGTGAGGCGTGGAGCGTCCTGCGCCGCGTTGATCGTGGATGATCGTGCGAAAACGATGTGGGTCGAAGAGCTTGCGGTGTTTTTCGCTACACCCAGACCCTGGCCCACCATGCAGAAACAGCACAGGAATGCCCGCAGGATTACCCGATTCTTCTACGTACAGCGTATGAAATTTAGAGACGGGGAGCCGCATCGCATTAAACAGTTCGGCATCGGGGTATTCAGGGGCGAGGGGCAATGTCGCAAGATCAATATGGGGCATAGGGAAAACGTCCTTGATTAACTACTCTCTATTAAACGCGATATACCCTGCTTTAGTCAATTTGCCCATGTAAGAATCATGCGTTAGTCGTTAATGTTGTTCGCTAGTTGAGGAGAGTAGAATTTGTAACAATGGGAGTAAGCCTCTCAAAGATGCGCCTTTTTTTCTGAAAAAGTGGCCTCAACCTCACTATCCATAGGAAATGTTGCCGTTCGATATACGCATTTAGGGGGTAGTCATACGGACGAAATACACCTTTCCCCCCAAAAATTCCTTATGATATACGGGCAATGGGCTAAAGGACGTGTAGTAAATATCGATTTAGGGGGGCATTTACGTGCGATATACACCTTGTTATTGCGTGTTTCGGCGTATTTAAAGAGATATTTGCATAGGCAGGGGTAAATGCAATGTAACGCCTTAGACGGAGCGTCGTTAATGGTATTAACGATTTTGTTTTGTAGGGGCGTGGCGGTGTGTCCGCCCGCCGTGGATGTCTACTATCCACAGGCTGGTTGATTGCCTTCGGACGTTAGGGGATGTCTCCACTTCGGTCGACATGACATTGTCTTATTTAGGTTGGATTTTCTAGGGGCGGGACCCTGTGTCCGCCCGCCGTGGATGTCGCCATTTGCAGGCTGGTTGATTGCCTTCGGAGCGTGAGGGGATCCTTCGATTCCGTTGCAGAGCCAACTTCACTCAGGATGACATTGTCTTTTTTAGGTTGGGATTTTGTAGGGGCGGGACCCTGTGTCCGCCCGCCGTTGATGTCGCCATTTGCAGGCTGGTTGATTGCCTGCGGAACGGGAGGAGGTCCTTCGACACGAGTCTCTCCTTGCGTCGATTCTCGGCTCAGGATGACGTGCCTCTTTTAGGGTGGGTTTTTGTAGGGGCGGGTCTTGTGTCCGCCCCCCGTGGATGCTTCGTTTTACTCGCAACGACGGAAGACGTGGGTTAAACACCTGCTCTGAATGGTTGAGGTGTTTGAAGATCGCCAGTGCCCTGCTCGATACGAAAGCACATCCATGCAATCTAATCCACAGCACAGGAGCCTTTCTATGATGATGGCAGCCCCCAGAAAAGCGCTAAACCCTTTTGAAGACTGGCTATTTGTTGATTATAAAACATGGCAGTCTGAAATTACCAACCCGCTCAATACGCGTGAGCGCGATTTGCTAAAGCGTTTGGATGCCGTTTTTGAACTAGGCGCACGCCCCGTTGAACGGAAGCTCGCGGCGTGGTTAATCTATGAGGGCATTGATAGCGCAGATTACAGCGATATGCGCTTTACACAGGATTCTGAAAAAGAAATTGAGCTTGACCTCAAGCAAGTGGATAATGTGCTGGATACGGTTGAAAGCCTATACCGCCTTTGTATGCGCGATGAAGAACGTATTTTTAGCTTGCAGCTCGGGCTGGAAGTTCTCATGACGTTTAGCAGTATTCCCAGTCTTGCGCCTTGGTGGGAAAAGCTCAGCCCCTATGCCGAAAGCATCGAACAGTTTGAGCACGAGTCGGTGACGTTTCACCAATGCCTCGCAGAACTTCTCAACTTAAGAGCTCAGTATGCCTTAATCGATCAGGATTTGGATGAGGCGCACCGCCAACACCGTGCCCTCAAAAAAGCCGGCTATACTTATACTGGCGATAAGCGAACAGGCTACCTTGAACAGTGGTCGCATGTCTCGTTGATGCTCACCGAGATTTATGCACATCGTCAGAACCTGCGTAACGCCCGCTTGCTCTATGAAGATATTTGCTTTATTGATGAAGAACTCGCTATGGGCAATACCTATGTGCGGGAAGATCACGCCAAAGGGGCGGAATTGCTTATCTGGCTGAGCCGTGAGAATCCCTCAAACCCAAAGACACTGTCGTTACAGCGCGATCTCTACCAGCTTTCTGAAGAAAACGTCACCAATTCAGTGATGGTCAGGCATTTTATCAATGGCGCGATTAGCATGGCACAAAGTTATGGCAACGGAAACCAGCTCCAGCCTGCGCTTCGTTTATGGGAACTCTCGCATAAGTTTGTGCGCGATGGTGGGCATTATGCGCACCCTGAAGTCCTTATGCTGTTAGGAAAACTTGGCATGAACGTCATCTGGGCGCATTCGGGTCGTGAAGACACTGATGGCGTGCAAGGCGTTTATGATGCCCTTTGCGAAATGGCGGGAACCTCCAAGGGTCACCCGATTCAGTTTTTCGAGCAATGTGCATGGGCGGGTGTAAACCTCGCGTGGGTGTATGCCCAGCGCGGGCAACTGGAAAACCTCCCCAACATTCTACGAGACATCCATGTTTTTGAAGCCCATTATCCAATGGTCTTTGGTTTTAAGGAAGCCGCCGCCGCCACAAGCCGTAACGGCCTTTGGGGGATGCGCAAGACCTTTAACCTCAAGCATGATTTGGTGTACCAGTGTATTCACCACGAAGCCAAACGACTGGTGTTTGAAGGGCTAGAAGAGGCTAGCGATACATCGACGGCGATGTGTTCGCCCTATTACTTACAGCAATTAAGCACGCTTCTCTTTCAACTCGGGCAACTTGATATTCGTACGAAGGATTACGCAGGATTCGCTGAACGCCTTTCGTGGGCGGAGCGATTGGTCGACTTCCGCGATACCATGAATCCTGAGCACGCGCTGTTTATCTGCGAGTTTGCGCTGATTGGCCTTGAAAACCGAAACAATCCTGAGCTGGTGAGTGAGGCGGCACGTTTCTGGAACGTCTTAACGACACTCGCAACCCATTTTGAAAGTACGGAAGAAATTCAACGTCTCTTTGCGGGCGGAGCCTGCCACTGGGTCTGGGAACTCAAACGCAAGGGCGAGTTTGAACAGATGGAAGACCTCCTCATGGAGTTCACCATGATTCACCAGAAATTTCCCGATAACGTGGAAGTGATTCGTGGGTTGTGTGGCATTTACGCCACGCTCGTGGCGGCGTATGCGGATAACGATCAGTGGAATGTCGCGAAAACACACGTCGAACCGTTTGAGATTCTCTTTGCCACTTCCAATAAAGACGAGAAGATTCTCCATGCATGGGCGGAAGTGTTGACGAAGATTATTACCTCGTGGCCGCATCACCGAGACATTAGCGCAACGATGCCCTACCTTGAGCAATTGCTCGCCTTAACAAAGGAGCATCCGCATCATAGCTTCTGGCCAAGTGTCTTATCGCAGGTGCGCGCGCATCACTGCCAAAGTTTCTATATGTTGAAAGAATCAGATTTGGCGAATGCTGAGCTGGGTTCATTGGATGTGCTTTGGCAGACCTTTAAGCCCCATCAAATCGTGGAAAAATCGCTGATGAAGGCGAAGGCGGCAAGAATCATGTGGCATTGCAGCCAAGATGATTTGGAGCAATGTCACGCAGAAACAATCAAGCTCTTTCAGCATCACGATGTTCAACACCGTGAACGTCGTCAAATTGTTGGGTGGAAGCATACGCTTACCGCAGCGCTAGCCGTCTTTGAACTCGCAATTTCTCAGCATGACCATGAAGTGGCCGATACCATCTTTAGAAAATCATTGGCTCTTGTGCAATCCATGCCGCAACGTTCGGATGACCCGTGGCGTAGTCTCGGCTACATGGCTCTTGGCTGGAGCAAGCACATTCCGCGTGAAGCTGACCCGCGCCCGTGGTTTAAGAAAGTGCTGAACAGTTCCGTGCATCAAGTGCTTGAAGACCTGCTTCACCTGCCACAGACCCAAGGCATCGCGGTGTGGGAGGCGATGCGTCACCCCGATATCACGCAAACGCTGAATCAGGAACGCCTGATAGTCGGTGTGTTGACAGACGGCAATCGCCTTAATCCGCAGACACGCGAAGCCCTTGAACGCGACCCCGATCCGTTGTGGATACAGCAGAAATGCTTTGAGGTCTGCGTCCTGCAAGGGTCTCAGGAAGCCGAAGATTTCTACCAGAAGGTCAAAGCCTTGCATGAAGGGTAGAGTCGTAATGGCTACACAAACTGCTAGCAGTTTGTCATTATTTTAATCAGGGGGAGCCTCTTTATGAGGCTCCGAGCTATCCTCCTAGTGTTTGATGACTAGAAGGAGGATAACGACTAAAGCTACAAGTAGCTGAAGATCATCCATTTAGCATCACCTCCCTTTCCTTCTCGGATGGGAGGTTACTGCTTTAAGACTCTTTAAAAGGAGAGGTCGGGAGAGGATATCATCCTTTCCCGGAACGAAAGCCTTTACTCGCAACGCGAGCCGAAGGGGTTTGAGTGGGTTAAGGGGGTTTTGCTGTATAAGCAACCCTTACTAGGTTCTATCATAATTTATCAAGCCTGTTATTCAATGGTCGAGAATGGCTAACATAAAAACAATCCTATGTAACAATTGTTACACAGCCCCCGCACTGAAAGTGGGGGCGTTTGCGTTTATGCCATTGATGCTCCCTTTAGGACGGTGGAGTCATCATTAGCAAACAACTAACTTTAAGAGAAACCGCTTTAGCAGGCAGCCTCCCGCACGGGGCACTATTTAGACAATCAATCAAACAAACTTAACCCACCCGACGATTAGGAGACACCCATCATGATGGGCATACAAAATTTATCAGGCTTTCAAAGCAAATTAAATACCCAGTTACAGGCTACTCAAATGGCTCAGACAGGTAGAAATTTAAATACTGCTGATAATTCTCACAGCCTCTTTGCTGGAAACGCATTCGGAAACTCTCAAATTGACAGTGGAGATAATGGGGGTCGTGTTCTGGGCCGTGGATTTAGACGCTTTGGTAACTTTATGGGTAACCGAGGAGTTGACGATACTAAATCTATGGATGCCACTCACAATGTGACGCATGTTCAACTGGAAATGCTGAAAGAAGCAAGTAAAAGTTCAGATGTAGGTGAAATAGTCAACTTGCTTGATAAAGTCGGCATTCCGATCGGAGAGGCACTTCGCAACAACCAAATCACGATTGACCAAGTAAAAAATGAACTTGGTAAGTTCATTGATGAGACTGAAAAAATTAACACAAAAAAGATTGCCCTTGAAGAAGTGGGTAAAAACATTTCTACTATTCAGGAGGATTACTTGAAAGAAATTGCCCGTATCAATGCAACCAATGCAAAAGGTGGCGGGATTAAGGATGTTAAAGATCAAGCACTCTTAGAAGCGGCACAGGAACGAGCCGATCAGTTGGGAGATTCTCCAATAGCATACGTGATGACAATTATGGAAGATATGGATATTCCTTCTGAAACACAAGCGAAGGTAAAAGCAGCCTATGAAAAACGTCCAGATGAAGGGCGTGGCTACAAAGCAGCCGTTGCCGTTTTACAAGAAGAAGCCAATAAGGTAAGAAACAAGCTTGCCAAAGAAGGCAAGAAGCCTAACCACGAAATCACCAAAGAAGCTTATTCTGATAAACCGAACGAACTTACGCCATACCTTAAGGCAGTGACTGCGTTAGCCAATCCTAAGGGTACACTTGATGAACTTCAAGATGAGTTAATGAGTAACCGCACTGATGCGGGTGCCATGTCAGGTGCTGATTTCTCTGTAGGCAAAGCTTACAAAATTGCAAGCGGTACTGAAGCCTTCGGTAAATCTCGCCAAGAACAGGGTATCTCTATTCGTGAAGGCGAAGAAGAAGTACACAACAGTAACGCTGGCAAAGGCGCTATCATTACCAGAGTGAAATCAGAAGGTGGAGATTACACCTACTACCTCAAGAAAACCAAGGTGAAAGACGGCGTTCGTGAAACGATGGTCACGCAACTTAAAGCACCTTCAGGCTATGAAGCAGATAAACTGTTCAAGCGCAAGGGTGAATTACCACCGACAAATGAATATGTAGGGGAAACCAAAGTCTTTATCCAAAAAAAGGAAGACGATGGCAAACGCGGTGATCTCCTAGCTGTGATGCTTCCACAAGGCACGGATTTAGAGGCTCTTCGCAAAAAACCAGAAGGCGAGCGCACCGATCAGGAAAAAGCCATTTTAAAAGCCGCGAAAGATGCAACGGATGCCACCAAGGCCTCTGAAATGGGAACGCCCACTATTTCAGAAACAACCGATAATACGTCATCTCCGTCTAAAATTTCGGAAGCAGACAAAGCGGTAGGCACCAATAGCCTCACCAGCCAAGGCTACACCCCAACCGAGAGTGGCAAGACTATTCAATACAGAAAGCAAACGTCTGCAGGCAATGGTATTACGTTAAATGAAACCATTACCGTAACTTTTAAGGATGCTGCTGAAGCAAAGGCGAAAAAAACCCAAACCTTTACCCATATTATAGGGCTTCCTGGTGTAACTGTGAAAGCCACACTAGAAGCGCAAAACAAAAGCGAGAAAAGCGGTGTCATAACCTTGGGTAAGTTGAATAATTTGGATGAGCTTAAAGCCAGACGTGAGGAAGCTGTTCAGCAGCTTGAAGATAAGATCAAAGATTAGAGCGATGGTAAAGTCTTACCTCGTTCAACTTCTGGAATAGCTCCAGTAGGAGCTCAAAATGGACGAGGTAAAAGCGCAAGTGCTAGCGCACCGACAAATCGTAGCTCAAATACACAAGAGACTGAAGAGACATCTATAAAATCCACTCCTTCAAAAGGTGGTGGTGGGGTTGGTGATGAATCTAACGATTTCGGTACCAAGAAAATTGGTAATGGTACATTAACCGAAATATCAAAAGGTAACTATAAACTTGTCACCGAAGATTCTGGTAATGGATACACATTAAAAATCGAACGCACCGTGGAAATGAAAGAAGCCGATGCGCGCAAAGCGAACAGTATCATCTCACTCACGCCCAATAGTAAGGGTGAAGTCAAGGTAACTGTTTTGTCCATGAAGCCTGCGCTTAAAGGTAAAGCAGATGGAACAGTTGTCAAAACTTACGCGTCAGAAGCAGCCTTGGATAAAGCAAAAAAAGAAGCCGGTAGTGAAGAGAAGAGTCTCTTCCAATCGATTGCAGATGATATGAACTAATTGCTCACTGAAAAATTAAGCGGCCCTCAAGGATTTTTAACTCTTTGGGGGTTTGCGCATTTTGACATCGCGCTTTTGACAAAGATGCTCCACAGGGCAAACATCACACCGCGCACCTACTGGTTTACAACAGTCGCGGCCATGCGCCACCATGAGCGTGTTGATTTTCTGCCAATAGGTGACATCCAACCCACGACGCAGCGCAAACTCGGTGTGGTCAGGTTCCTTAGACGTCACCGCGCCTAATCGGTTGCAAATACGGTGGACGTGAATATCCACACAAATGGCGGGTTCTAGATGTCCCAAGCCTACCACGAGATTCGCCGTCTTTCGCCCCACGCCTTTTAGGGTAATCAGTTCCTCAATCGTATTCGGAACCTCGCCGTTAAAGTCATCGCAAATGACTGCGCAGGCATTCAGAATAGCCTCCGCTTTATTGCGGTAAAACCCTGCAGGATAAATCAACGCCTCCATTTGCGCTTGGCTCATGCGGCGCATAGTATCTGGGGTATCCGCCACAGCAAACAATCGTTTGCTTGCGGGAATCGTGACTTCATCCTTGGTGCGCAGGCTAATAATACAACTCACCAAGGTCTTAAACGGATTGCCCGCCGTTAAGTCTCCCATCGGATGATCGTCATACGTCGCATCGAGAATAGCCAGCACCTCGGGGAGCGGGAAGGCTTTGTGATAGGTGTAGGGTTTCTTTTTGGTCAGGGGCATAAGGAGGTGTCCAAGGGCTTTGGTTGTGAGTATACTATAAGATAAATACTCGCTTCTTGCTCAGGAGATTGCCACGCTCTACGTTCCTTACGAAACTACGGCTCGCAATGACACTATACGCTTATGTTTGATGCTTCTATTGCTTTAACGTTGGTCGTGGCCACAGGGGTGGCGACGCTATTTCATCGAATCGGGCTGCCTGCGATTTTGGGTTTCATGCTTACAGGTGCCTTCGTCGGACCTTCAGGGTTTGGCGTATTGAACGACATGCACGCGATTGAGGAAATGGCCGAGATCGGCTTGGTCTTCCTGCTGTTTATGGTCGGTTTGGAACTCTCTCCCGATAAGCTCAAAGCCATGCGAGGCGTTGCGCTAAAAGCAGGATCGCTCTACATGATCTTTGGGACAGTCCTGCTGGGGCTGGGCATTTTGGCGATGAATGTCCCGCCGTTGCTAGCGTTTATTCTGGGGGGCGTATTGACGATTAGCTCCACCGCGCTAGTGGTTAAATCCCTTGAAGACGCCAAGCAAATGGGCAACATCGTCGGGGGCGTGAGCTTAGGGACGCTGATTGTTCAAGATATTGTCGTGATTCCGCTATTGCTCTTGGTTCCCCTAACGCACACCGTTTACGCAACGGCGGGCGATATTTCGTGGATGACTGTCGGGATTGATCTAGGCAAAGCCTTTGCCGTTTTAGCAGCCACCGTTATTCTTAGCTTGTTCATTGTGCCGCGCTTAGTCGATAAACTGGCACACGCGAGAAGCCGCGAATTGTTTACGCTATCCGTCTTTAGCCTAGGGATTGGCATGGCCTACCTGACTCACCTGCTCGGGCTTTCGATGGAAGCGGGCGCGTTTGTTGGCGGCCTCGCCCTTAGCGGAAGTGTTTACAGTAAACAGGTGTTGAGCGATAGCCGCCCGTTTCGCGATGTCTTTGCCGCGCTGTTTTTTGTTTCTTTAGGAGCGATGCTCGATGCGCGTTTTTTAGTTGCCAATCTTGGCGAGATTCTGGGCGTGTTGCTGACGGTATCCGCCATCAAGTTTTTTGGGGGCGTGGCTGCGATGAAGGCCGCGCGTCTTTCATGGAAAACCGCAATTATCGGCAGTCTCGCGCTTTTTCAAGTCGGAGAACTTGCCTTCATGGTACTGCGTAGCTTGGATACCACCTTACGCGATGTGCCGTGGGTAGGGAGCTGGTTCGACAGCTGGATGGCTATTTTTGTTCACGCGATTGTGTTGAGCATGTTTCTCACGCCGCTTCTCAGTCGCACGCTGTTTGGCAAACTCGGGGATGCAATTACACGATGGGTTGATCCCATTGATCATAAAGACCTCATCGCAACGCCTGAAATCAATCGTAGTGTTGAAGATCGTGGAGATATTCCCCGCCCCAAAGAAGCTCTCATTGTCGGCTATGGGCCGATTGCTCAACAGGTGAGCGAGGCCTGCAACGCGCAGGGCATTCCCTACCATGTCATTGAAACCAATCCTTCTACAGTGAAAGAACTCCGCGCCCAAGGGATTCACGCAGTGTACGGGGATGCGTCATCTCCTGAAGTGCTGAAAAGTGCGCGACTGTCTCAGATGGATGTGTTCGTGGTGACGGTACCCGATAGTCGCGCTACACAGGAAATCGTGTATGCCGCGCGATGCCTGAACCCAGACATCCATATTATTGCGAGAGCGCGTTTTACCCCCGATGTTGAAAAACTTAAAATGGCGGGTGCCAGTGAGGTGATTCACGATGAACAAGAAACAGGCGACCGCTTTGTCAGCCATAGTTTAATGACTCTTGGCCTTTCAGAATCGAAGGCCGATGAAGCCTGCGAAGACCTCCGCTAACTTATTCCGTATATGTTTTTATACAGTGCCCAATTCTGTAATCACATTAGCCCCTGCATTCCCATTATAATCGATCACAAACCCATCGTCTTTTTTAGGTTGGATTTAATGTAGGGGCGGGTCTTGTGTCCGCCCGCCTTAGATGTCTACCATCCGCAGGCTGGTTGATGGCCTGCGGACGTGAGTGGATCCTTCGACACGAGTCTCTCCTTGCGTCGATTCTCGGCTCAGGATGACGTGCCTCTTTTAGGGTGGTTTTGTTGTAGGGGCGGGTCTTGTGTCCGCCCGTTTCGCGCTGTCCGCCCTTTATTATTGGGATGGGTATAAGTTCTTAGGGAAGCACTCACGCGAGTATCGGAAAAGAAAGGGAGAACTTTAGTGTCTAAATAAAATTGTTACGCGGGTATGCTCACACTGAACGGAGGGGGAACATGGTATACTGGAACCATTGATGCAAGTGAAATACATCACCGTTTTATTGTTTTATGAGGTAAACCCTATATGCCAATCGTGCAAGCAAACTTATCCGTCAGTAGCGAATGTCCGTTCATGATTGCGGGAATCACCACTGTGATTACCCCTGTATGGCAAGCGGAATCCGATGACAAAGAAAGCGATAAAACACCGCGACTTCCTGAAGGGCACGGCCTCGATGCATTCAATGATCTCATCGGCGAAAATACTTATGATCTATTGCAAGCCGAAGGCTTTAGTGGGGCACGTGGCAAAACAGTTGTTCTTCGTGTTCCCCCTTCCGAAATAACGCCTGTTAGACGCTTTATTCTTTTAGGTCTTGGTAAGCCTAAAGATTTAAGTAAAGATGCTTTACGCACAGCGTATGAAAAAGCCTTTAAACTCGCAGCCAGTTGGGATGCCCCATTAAGACATGTTGCGGCATCCATGCCGAAGCCTTACGAACGTTTTGGTGGCGGGTTGTTTAACGAAGAAGACACTAAGACAACCGTTACTATTGAAGAAATCGCGACAGCAGTTGCGTCTGCGGTTCATTCATCGACCTATGTTTCTGGTGAATCAAAAAAACCAGGCAAGGGCCTTGAGCGCGTCATTCTGGTTTCTGAGCATGCGTCCGCTGTTGAGAGCGTTCTTCCCTTTGTACTCGCGCTTAACGAAGGCCGTACCTTTGCGAAAGATTTGGTCAACATGCCCGCAAACATCAAGCGGACGTCTTCAATGGCAGCAGCGGCCAAGGCTGTTGCTGATGGCTCCAACGGATCGATCACGCTGGATATTATCGATGATGTGGCATGGATTGAAAAAGAAATGCCCTGCTTCTTTGAAGTTGCTCGTGGTAGCGTAAAATCTGATCCACCGAAGTTTATTCACCTTACCTACAAGGGTGCGAACCCTACGCGCAAAGTTGCGCTTGTGGGTAAGTCTGTTATCTTCGATACAGGCGGATATCAAGTAAAACCAGGCAATTACATGGTGACTATGAAGGGTGATATGGCAGGGGCAGCATCTGTGATGGGTGCGGCGAAAGCACTTTCCATGATGAAAGTAGAACACCTCGAAGCACACTTCTACTTTGCAGCCACCCCAAACATGATCGATGATTTTGCAATGATTCCTGACTCGATTGTCAATACATCCTGCGGTAAAAAAGTTGAAATTCGTCACACCGATGCTGAGGGTCGTTTAACGTTGATTGATGCTGTGACTAAAGCGGCTGAAGTTAAGCCTGAAGCGATTGTAACAGTAGCGACACTGACGGGAGCGGCTAAAATGTCTGTGGGGATGACGATTTGCCTCATGGCCAATAATACCGCATGGCGTGATAAAGTGGAAGCCGCCGCTAATGAAAGCGGTGACCCTGTTCAGGTAGCAGATGTGCGCCCTGATGACTTTGAGAATATTAAATCGAAGCTCGATGGTGCAGATATTCGCAACACCAATAAAGGGTCGAGTCGTGGGTATCAAACCGCAGCGGCCTTTGTGATGAGCGGTGCGCCAGAAGGCATGCCTGTGATTCACCTTGATATTGCGGGTGCAGATATGCACGATGATGAAACCGCGACAGGGTACAGCGTCGGGACATTGATCCACTTCCTTAAAAACCTCTAGGCGAAAGCTCCCTAGCTTTAAATCGCGCCTTCACATCGAGGGCGCGTTTTTAAATAGACCTCTTTCGAAACTCCCCATTAGGCGCACCTTCTGTGCGCGGGGCGCGAGTGATTGCAAAGCCAATCAACAAGCCAAGCCGTTTTTCGGTTATGAACCATGTGTTCACGC
>Ga0163144_10017532_pt1 | contig 14579 bp, 15 predicted proteins | sample OliLak19BULKMAT1_FD_123175 | JGI IMG/M metagenome (GOLD analysis project Ga0163144, IMG submission 123175) | Freshwater microbial mat bacterial communities from Lake Vanda, McMurdo Dry Valleys, Antarctica - Oligotrophic Lake LV.19.BULKMAT1 | ecosystem: Environmental > Aquatic > Freshwater >... | reverse complement strand
TTCGGTCACCGCTACGAGCCGGCCATCGCGCTGGATGGGGACGATGCTGATGCTCAGGTGGCCGAGGCTATGTTCCTCGAACGCGCGGCAATCCTCGAAGGGGACGGTGAAGTCGTCGAGCCCACCCCGGAGGAAGTCGCGTCACGCAAGCTCGAGCTGCGTCGCCTGGCAAAGATTGAGAATGCGCGCCTCAAAACCTTCTTCGATTTCTGCTGCCATGAGCACAGCTTCGTCGACCTACGCAGGCGCACGCGCCAAGACCTCGAGGTGACGGGCAACGCCTACTGGGAGGTGCTGCGTGATGGGCGCGGGGAGATCGCTCGCTTCGCTTACGTGCCGGCTCACACAGTTCGCCTGCTGCCCCTTGATGCAGAGCCGGTGGACGTGGAGGAGAGCGTGCGCGTGTCACCGGTCGACTACGAGACGGTGAAGGTAGCTCGAAGGCTGCGCCGCTATGTTCAGCTCGAGGGAACGGCCTGCGTGTTCTTTCGGTCGTTCGGCGATCCTCGCATCGTGTCGCGAAAAACGGGCGCCGTCGTGGCGTCGGCAGAGTCGCTCAGCGAGCGCGATGGCCTCGCCCACGAGCTCATCCACTTCGCGATTCACTCGCCCCGCTCACCTTACGGTGTGCCGCGCTGGGTCGGAAACCTGCTCAGCGTGCTGGGTTCGCGATCGTCCGAAGAGGTGAACTATCTCTACTTCGAGTCGAAGTCGGTGCCACCGCTCGCCCTACTCGTCTCGGGCGGCAAGCTCTCCGAATCATCGGTGCCGCGCATCGAGCGTTTCATCGAGGATAACATCAAGGGCAAACGCAACTTCCATCGCATCTTGATCCTCGAAGCCGAGGGCGCTGCCAACGCGAGCGACACGGCGAAGGCCAAAATTGAGATCGTGCCGCTCACGCAGGTGCAGCAGAAGGACGGGCTGTTCCAGGCGTACGACGAGCGCAACATCGACAAGGTCGGCAGCTCGTTTCGCGTGCCTCGTCTGCTGCGCGGTGACAGCCGCGACTTGAACCGTTCGACAGCGGAGAGCGCGCTGCGCTTTGCCGAGGACCAGGTGTTTGCGCCAGAGCGAGACGAGTTCGACTTCACGATGAACCGACGGATCTTGCCTGACATGGGGATCCGGTTCTGGCGCTTCCGCTCGCAGACTCCGGTGACGCGCGACCCTGAGCGTACGAGCGATATGGTCACGCAACTCGTTCGCGTGGGTGTTCTGACTCCCGAGGAAGGGCGCCTTTTGGCGAGCGACATCTTCAATCGAGAGCTGGCTAAGATCAGCGACGACTGGGTGAAGCGGCCCATCACCCTTACGCTTGCGGGTGTTCAAACCCAGAGCGTAGATCTCTGGCCTGGCAGTGGGAACGGCGACGATGCGGTGACGCAGGCCAAGAAGCTTATCACCCTTCGCTCCGCGCTTGAGAACGAGGAGGGGCGCCTCGCTGCGCGACGGTTGGAGCTTGCTCGCGAGTACGCCCGAGGCGACGAACCCGAGCGAGTGAAGGTGCCGGACGCTGAGTTCGATCGCTGGTTTGGGGACGACATCGAGACGGAGAGTAAGTGATGTGCGAGCAGCACTTGATGCAGGTCTCACAAGCGCGCGAGTGCCTCGACACCGTGCTCCAGGGTTACCTACGGCTGCCAGTCACGAAGGCTCTCGATCTGTCCACGGCGAAGGGCTTTGACGCAGCGGTCGCGCGGCTCGCGGGCACGTTGCGCAACGCAACCGCGAAGACCGAGGACCAGGCCCTGCGCGCAGCGATCGTGGCGCTCGACGTGGACTGGCCGCGCACGTCCGCCGCACAGCGGGCGGCGCTGATTCGAACGGCCATGGGCGATGCCGGCTCGCTCCTTCGCGCGGGCGTGCCGGCAGTCGAGGCCAAGCTCGGCGGCGCCGCGAGGGAGGTTCTGCGCGCCACGCGGCAAGGCGCTCGTGCGCAGGGCCTTACGGTCTCGGCCGACTTCAACGCGCTTGACCGCCGAATGCTCGACTACCTGCGCTTGAGCGAGACCGCGTTCGTGCGCGACGAGTACGGGCGCAGGCTTCGCGACTTGTCCGAGCGAGCGCGCGCAGTCGTCGCTGATGGACTCGAACAGGGCCTTGCTCGCAGCGACATCGCTTCAGCCCTCGAACAAGCCGCTGGCACTGCGATCAAGGCCCCGAGCAGGTTCTACTGGGAGACCATCGCGGGCTCCTTCACGGGGCGCGGCAGGGCTTACGGTCAGCTCTCTTCGTTCGCCGAGGCGGGCATCGAGCGCTACCGCATCGAAGCCGTACTCGATGAGAACACGACACCGACCTGTCGCTTTCTGCACGGTCGCGTGATCACGGTGCAGAGCGCGCTCGCGAGCTTCAGAGATGCCGAAGACCGCCCCGAAGACCTGAAGGAGATCTCTCCCTGGGTGCGCGAACGGCTAGACGCAGAGAACGGGAGACGGCTCTTGTACGTCAACCGCGGAGGTGAGCGCGTCACTCTTGCCGAGGAGCTCCGTTCGGGGCTCGGTCGGCGTGATGACGTGGGCGAGTTCCGCACGCTCGCGGACCCCGCAGCGAACGGAACGATGTTCCCCCCATTCCACGGGCTCTGCAGAAGTACTTGTCTGCCGGTCGCCTGAATTCGCGCTCATTCCAAGCCAGCAACTAGCGAGACAGCTTCGTCCGCGGAGGGCTACGCCGCTCGGTGGCGACACTACCACGTTGTTGAGACCTGGAGGAGCATGACCGACCTGACGAGACAGAGCTGCGCCGACTTTGCTAACGACCTCCCGCCGGACATCGGAGGGAACGACGTCGAGGCCACATCGTTCGGCGCGTGCATTCGGACGCTCCGCAAGCGCGCGGGGCTGAGTCTCACCGAGATGGCCGCGCGCGTCGGTGTGAGCGTCAGCCACTATCACCGCATCGAGTTCGACGAGAAAGCTCCCCTTGACTCGACGCGCTGGGGACCACTGATCGAACTTGGTGCCGACGATTCCACCCTCACCACGCTTGAGCAGCGGTTTCGCACGGCTCGTAACGTGCAACGCCGGTCGCGCCGCCTGGCGGAGCGCACCGCTGTGCGGCCGGGCCTGCCCGGAAGCGCCAGTTGGGACGAGCTCTCCTGGGACGAGGACGACTTCTGCTGGTACGCGGTGGTTTGCCATTCCCACGGCCTTACTATTGAACAAGTCGCCGCCCTCACCGGATACACAGCGGAACGCGTCCGCCAGATTGAGAAGGAGGCTCTTGCAAAGCTTGCCACCGAACCGGAGGCGGTCGAAGGGATGGAGGTGATCGACGACCGCGAGAATCAGCGCGCGATTTGGACCGTCGCGTGCGAGGCCGAGACGCTTCGGATCTTGGGCGACGCCTCACTGGAGGACTTCCCAAGCAATGACCTGTCATGACCCGCAAACCAGCGCTCGCGATTTGGACAAAAGGAGCCGTCGTGAGATGATCAAATTATGAGGCAACGCAAGCGCGAGTGGCGACTCGCTGCGAAGTCTTCCGCAGCTCTCGAACGAGGTTTTCCCCTTGGCCACGCCTGCTGTCGAACGCGCACGCGCGCTCTTGACGCGCTTGCCGCTGCAGATCGAAAAGACGATCTTCGCATCCCCCGCGGGCAAGAAGCGGCTTGCGAAGCGCCTGGTCGCGATGCTCCCCGCGCACGGTACGTACGTCGAGCCGTTCGCGGGGAGCGCTGCGGTCCTATTCGCGAAGAATGAGGTGGGCGTTGAGGTCTTGAACGATGCGGACGCAAGGATCGCTGGCGCATATCGACTTCTGAAGCGGCTCACGTCTAAGGACGTGGCTCAGCTAGCCAAGCTCGATTGGCGCGGTGACAGAGCGACCTACGATCGTCTCCGGAGCAGCAACCCTACGAGCGACGTCGCCAAGCTCCACAAGTTTCTCTACGTCGCGCACTTCAGCTACGGCAAGATGTGGGGCAGGAGCTTCAGCCCAACCCAGCAAGGCGTCGAAGCGCAAATGCCGGCGCGCCTCGAGAAGCATCTGCCGCGTATCAAAAAGGTGCACGTCTTCAGCGGCGACTACGAGCCGGTGGTGCGCAAGTTCGATGGTAAGGACACGGTGCTTTTCTTGGACCCACCTTACGCAGGCTACGACGCGTACGTGGGCGAGAAGAAGTTCGACGAGCAGCGCTTCTTCAAGATGCTGAAATCGATCAAGGGCAACTTCCTGATGACCTACGGCATCCGCGGGGAGCTACCCAGGCTCGTCAAAGATGCCGGCTTCGTCGTGAAGCAGATTCGTGTGCCGCGCACGATCGCGTCGATGCGCGGAGTCGGCGGACCGAGCGTGCTCACGCAGCTGCTCGTGTCGAACTACGATATCGCGCACAAAGCCGAAGGGCCTGACGCCGACAGCGTGGAGATCCTGGACTTCAATCCGCATGACGCGACGGACTGCAAGGCTGCATTCGCGACCACCTCGACCTTGATCAAGGGCATCGATCCCGGTGACGAGCGCTTCGTGCTCGGGGTGGTACTCGAGCCTGAGGTAGTCGACGCGCAGGGCGACATCTACTCGGCCGAGGAGATCCGCAGCGCCGCACACAAGTTCATGGAGGACTTCCAGGGTCTTGGACTCCAGCACCGGGACCGCGTGAACGGCGACGTGAAGATCCTCGAGAGCTACCTCGCACCTGACGATCTCGTGATCGGTGGCACGGCCATGAAGAAGGGCACCTGGCTCTTCGGCGTGCGCGTCTTGTCCGATGAGCTGTGGGGCATGGTCAAGGATGGCGAGTTGACCGGGTTCAGCATTGGCGGCTCTGCGCGCAGGACCGCTGAAGACGCCGCATAGCGACTCGCCTTTGGGCGTGAGCAGGAGCGTGCATGGCAACGGCAGACGGCCAGGTCCATCGCCTGGTCGACATGGAAGTTCAAGAAGTGAGTCTGGTAGACCGCGCTGCCAACAAGCGCCGGTTTCTCATCGTCAAACGGAGTGAGAGCATGGGCGACAAGGGCACAAGCGACACGGCAGACAGTCAGAGTGATGCCGACACACAGGTCGACACGGACGAAGGCGACGCGGGTGACTCCGCCGCCCCCGGAGATGGCGATAGCGATACTGCGGGCGCAGTCGCCGTCGCGTGCGATGCGCTTGAAGGTCTCACGCGGGCCGTGGAGCAGCTGCAGGCGGGCGGCGGGCGCGGCAAGGTGGTCGGCGACGTGGTGCAGGAGCTACGTGCCGCCGCTGACCTCCTTCAGGAACAGCTCGGCGGTGAGGCAACCGTCGACCCAGCACCCACTCCAACGCGCGCTGACGGACTGATCACAGCCGTGAGCGAGCTCGTGTCCGAGCTACGCGCATCGCGCAAGGCGGCCCAACCCTCGGCCGACGATGGGGAAGAGGACGACGAATCCTCCGGCAAGCCGAAGGGCAAGGCCAAGAAGGCAGACGGGTCCGAGTCGCCCGACACGGCACTGGGTCCGGTCCACGACGCGCTGAAGAAGATCAACACGCACATGGAGCAGCAGACGCGCCGCCTCGATCGGCTCGAAAAGCGCGCAGGTGTGCCGAGCAGCCAGCCTGCGGGCGAACGACCCGGCCGCGCTCCGGTGCCTGTCGCAGACGACGTGTCGTGGCCGCTCGACCTCAACATTCCCCGGAGCCGCTGAGGGCCTCTCGCCCGCGAAGGAGCTTTGAAAGATGGCCCATATGTCCAACCGCAGCATTCTGGAGAAGGCTGACCTTGCACTGAGCGACCTCGTGCAAGGTGGCGGCCTGCTGAGGCCCGCCCAAGCGCAGGCGTTCCTCGAAATGATCACCAAGGAGTCCACGCTTCTGAAGCAGGTGACGGCGGTGCCGATGAAGTCGCCGTCGCAGCAGATTCCGTTCATTGGATTCAAGGAGCGCATTCTGCGACCGCGTCAGGAAGGTGTCGTCCTTACGCAGGCGCAGCGGGCCAAGCCCAGCTTCAACATGGTGCAGCTGGACGCCAAGAGCTTCATCGGCGAGGTGCACCTGTCCGATGAGCAGCTTGAGGACAACCTCGAGGGCGACAACCTGCGTCAGACGGTGTTGCGTCTGATCGCCAAGCGCGTCGCCGTCGACATGGAGGAAGTTGCAATCAACGGCGACACGCAAAACGCCGACCCCGTGCTCGCGACCCTGGATGGACTCTTGGTGCAGGCGCGCAGTCACGTCGTCGATGCGGCAGGGGCGCGCATCGACACCGACATCCTGCATGACCTGCTGCGTGTGATGCCGCAGGAATACAGGCGCAACAAGTCCGAGATGCGCTTCTACACGGGTTGTGACGCCGAGCTTCGGTATCGCAGGGCGCTAGCGGAGCGGCTCACGAACGTGGGCGACCGCTTCCTCGAGGGCAGTACGCCGATCACGTTCAGCGGTGTGCCGCTCGAAGACGTCCCGCTGTTCGCAGAGAACACCGGGCCGACGAATAACCTGACGACCATTCTTTTTACACATCCCAAAAACATCACGCTTGGCATCTGGCGTGACGTGAAAATCGAGTGGGCGCGGGATATCCGTCAGCAGGTGCTGCAGATCGTGGTCAGCCTGCGATTCGACGTGAAATACGCGGATGAGAACGGGGTCAGTAAGGCCATCCGAGTATCTGCAACTTGAACACGTCGCCGCAACAGCACGAGAGAGGTGAGTCAGTGAGCGAGAACGTTCTTTGTGTTCGTCTGAAGCCATGCCTGCCACGGGCAGGCCAGGTGCTACAGCACTACTCCTATCGCGGCATTCTCTTCAAGGCGGGAGCCGGCTGGGTCAAGGTGGCCGACAGTGTAGCCGAGCACCTGCGCACGGTGCGTCAGCAAGCGCACGACTCCTACTCCCCATTGGCGTTCGACGTGTGCTGTGAGGATGATGCGCGCAAGCTCGACGTGAAGGACATCGAGCAGAGCGCGGAAGCGGTGCCCGTGGATCGGGCGCGGTTGCAGCTGGCGCGCGAGAGTGCGCCGAGCAGTGAGTTGACGGGGCTCGTCGCTACGGGTGGAGCGACGGCCGAGGTTAGCAAAGAGCGCCCGGCCGCCCGCGCCAAACACTGAGGCAAGCCTTGTACGCGACTGCGCAAGACCTCCGCGATGAGGGTGTGACGACGCATGAAGCGTCCGATACCCGCCTGATTGCCCTCATCGCGGAGGCGACCGATACCATCGACCGCGTGACCGGCTGGTTCTTCGAACCGCGGGTGCGAACGCTGCGCCTTGACGGGCGTGGCACACCCTATCTGAGTGTTCCGTGGGTGCCGCTACTCATCGACCGTGTGAGCGTGGACGATCACCTGGTGGACTCTGCTGACGTGCGATGGGTAGGTGCGCCAGTTGAGCCAGGCTTCATCGAACCGCGTGTCGAGCTCCGGGCGGGGCTGTTCACGCGCGGCGATGGTAACGTCGCGCTGCAAGGTACCTGGGGCTACACAGAGCCTGACGGCTCGCCCTTCGGTCACACGCCGCTTGCCATTCGTCGCGCTTGCATGCTGCTCGTCATGCGCGCACTTCCGAAGCTCACTGACCATGACCTTGTGAGCGATGCCCGCTCGGCCTGGCGCACCCTCGAGCAACGGACGCGCGACCAGTCGTTCTCGCTCAGTAAGCCTGTGCAACGAGCAGACCTTACTGGCGACCCCGAAGTGGATACCATCCTTTCGCGGTATGCGCGACCCATCGCGCTGGGCGCCGCATGAATGCCGGGCAGGCTCATCTATACCTTCCTCGCCGCTCTGCATAGGCTGGACCGTACCCGAGCCGGCACGATGCCGCTGATGGATCCGGACTTTCGCGAACCGATCTCGCTCGACCTTGATGAAGACGGGATCGGTGAAGTCGCACGAACCGAACTGCCCGAAGTACGCATCCCCTGCCAAGTGGAACCTCAGACCTTCGAGCAGCTACGTATGCTGCCCTCAGGAAGAGCGCCGCGAACCTCGCTCGACTTGGTGATGCACTTTCGAGACCTCGAGCGGCTTGGGCTCGTCGGCACCGACGGGCGAGCTCGCATCACCACGGGAGATCGGCTCTCGGGGATCTACACACTTGACGGGGAGCTTGTGCTTCCCGTGCAGACGCCACCTGGACTGTTCGTGACCGAGTCACGCCCGACGGGCTTCGGTCTCGGCCTTGGACGTGCGCGTCGAAATCTGCTGCTGGTGACATTTTCAGATCGCGCCGCGAGCGCGTCGTAGGGGGAAGCGAATGGGATGGTTGATGCTGGCGGTGCTGGTGCTCCTCGGAGCGATGGGCTGCAAGGGCGAGGACTGCAGTGTCGGTGAGACGCGCTGCAGCAACGTCGGGGTCGATGTCTGCGATGGCGCGGGACACTGGGCTGAGATCGCCGACTGCCGCGGGGTAAGTGTCGAGCAGAATGCTCCGTGGGCTTGCTGCGCGGTGAGCGTCGGGCGCGATAGTAAGGTGCTTCATGCCTGCCTGCCCGCGGACGAGTGCGTAGAGGTCGACCGATGAGCTTGAAGCATCCGAACGCCCAGCTTGTGCGCGACTTCTGGGCATTCATGACGAGGCACTTTCGCACGCATGCTGTCGTGAAAGCGGACGCGACCGAGATGCGCGCCGTCGCTACGGCGCTCGATGTGATGGGGGTGGCCGACAAGCGCGACTTCATGGGTCGCTTCGCCACCACGGTCGGCCGCCGAATCTATCTTCCCTTCACTCCCGGCGACGACCATAGTACGTGGGATCCTTGGGAGCAGATGCGGACGTGCGCCCATGAGCACGAACACGTCGTGCAAATGGATCGCGATGGCGCGTTGCGCTTTGGGTACCGCTACCTGCGGAGCGATGCCATGCGCGCGCAGTACGAAGCCGAGGCGCGCACCACAGAGCTCGAGCTTCACTTCTGGCGCTTCAACTCCATCCCGCGTCTCGAGCTCGCGGTCGAGGGGCTCGCGAGCTACTCGCTCAGCAAGAGCGACATCGCCGCCGCGCTGATGACGCTGCGCTCAAACGCCGAAGCGGTGAAGCGCGGAGCCGTGCTCACCGAAGCCGGCCGCGTCGCGATCGATTGGCTGAACGACCACGCACCTGACCTTCGCCGCGTCGGCCAAGCGTAGAGAGGTGCCGGTCAAGCGTACGGGCGACTGGAGGCTCGCTCGGGAGCTGCTCCAAGGAGCCCCCACAAGGCTCAAAATCGCCACCGACCGTGCGCTTCGTCAGGAAGCCGAGCAACTGCGCAGCGAGGTGGTCGAGGGCATCACGAAGCAAGCGCCTGCCGGGCAGGCCTTCAGCTCGCTTTCACGCTTCACCCTCGCCAAGCGCAGGCTGCGCAAGTTCTCAGGCTCGAAGGCGCTCATCCGAAACGCGGACCTACGCAACGCGGTGACCGCCACGGTGAGAAACGGCGAAGCCTTCGTGGGTGTGCCTCGCAAGGCCCGGGGACGCGATGGCGCCGATCTCGCGGACGTGGCGAAGCTGAACGAGTTTGGCAGCGACCCGATCGTCATCCCTGTCACGCCCAAGATGCGCAGGTTTTTGTATGTCCTTAGACGTGAAGCTGGCGGTGACTCGGCCCCGGCGGGATTTGCAGCGACGCCCGGTGTGATCATCACCCGCATCCCCGCGCGGCCGTTCCTCCGGCCCGTGTTCGACAAGTTTCGGCGCGACGCTGGCAAGCGCTTTCTCGGCCGCGTCGCAACCCAGTGGAAGGTCCTCGGATAGACACATGGCGACACCGACCCTCATACGCATCTCGCAAGACCGTGGTCCCACCTCCGGGGGAGACCTTGTTCGGCTCAACGGCACAGACCTCGGCGATCGTGTCGCGGTGTGGTTCGGCGGAGCCGAGGCCGAGGTGCAGCGCTTCGTGCGCATCTCCAGCACCACCGCGTTCGTGGATGTACGCACCCCAGCTCACGTGCCCGCTCTCGTCGACGTCGTGGTGTGGAACCTCGACGCCGAGGGGCTTCCGATCGCAGGCGAGCGCTCGACACTCGCCCAATCGTATCGCTACCTGCGCACGCCACTGACGGCTGAGGCCACGCTCACTCGCATCGTGCGGGCGATGCTGCAGGCGCTCAAGCGCGACGTGCTCGAGAACACCACGATCACGGTGTCGGTTGACTACCAGGAACCCGTCGACGATGACGACGCCCCAGCCGTTGTCGCGCGCGTTCCCTCGCTCGTGCTTTCTGGACCTACGCTCCGCGAGAACCGCTTCTATCGAACGGTCGAGCCGAAGGAAGAGGTCGTGCTCGGCGAGCACGGCCCGGAGATTCGAAAACGCCGACCGCCCTTCACGGCCGACCTTACTTTCACCATCACGGGCACAAGCTCAAGCACCGTCGAGCTCCTGAATCTCATGAGCGCTGCGGTGACCTTCATCTCGCGCAATCGCTGGCTCTCCGTTCAACGAGATCCCGAGAGCTCCAGTGACCAGGTGCGATGGGAGATGCACCCCGACGGGGAGATGCGTACCAAGCTCGCCTCAGGTGATGGCACCCGCGCCTTCACCGCAAGCCTCATCGTTCGCGGGGTGGACATCGAGGAGGGCCAGCCGCTCTCGCTCACACGAATCGTCGAGAACACCTCGGTGATCGCGGAACCCCTTCGCATCGAGGCCATCGCATGAGCATCGCGCTGACGAATCTGCGAAGGCGGCTTGTCACCATCCTGGTGCCTGCGGGCTCGGCGGGCTCGAACACGGGCGCTCTGCGCATCGCCTCGATGCAAACCGTGACGGGGCTCGAGGACTCAGTTCTCGATCTCCCTGCCGTGCAGGCGGCGCTCCGCGCAGGCGAGCTCGAAGCGCGACGCGTTGCGCCCACGACACCCCCTCTGGCTGCCGCGCAGTCGCAGTCTCCCCGCTCGCGAAAGGCGAAGACGGATGGCTGAGCTTCTCGCGAGTAAGGTCGCTGTCTTTGAGGAGCCGCCGCCCGTGCGCGGCATCCCATCGCTCTCGACCAGCGTCGCGGGCGCAGTGGGCGTGACCGAGCGCGGTCCTGTTGGCGAGGCCATTCGGGTGACCTCCTTCCCCGCGTTCGTGGAGCGCTTTGGTGGGTTCACAGCGGACTCCGACCTTACTCTCGCTGCGATGGGTTTTTTCGGCGAGGGCGGCACGCAGCTCTATGTAGTGCGTACGGCGCACTATGAGCGGCCCCTCGACCCGCAGAGCCTGACGGCGCGCTCTGCACGCACCGCGCTCGTGGCAAGTCAGGTCCCGACTCCCGCGCTCGTCGAGGGCAGCGCACGTGCGCCATTTCGGTTGACGCAGGACACCGAGCTTCAGCTGCGCCTCGTCGAAGGGCCGCCTCGCGCCGTTCGCTTTGCAGGAGAGCCCGCCGCGGTCCGCGTCGCTGCGCCGGAACCAATCGCGCTCGCCGATGCGATGACGCTTCAGTTGCGGGTCGACAGCGGCGCCGTGCAGACCGTGCTCTTTCGCGCGGAGGACTTCGAGAACATCGCCGCAGCGTCACTGGGTGATGTTGAGCGGATACTGACGGCGCAGCTCACGGGCGTGCGCATCGTGCAAGGCGAGGTGGGTCTTCTCATCGAAAGCCAAACACGCGGCAGACGCAGTCGTGTGGAAGTGCTCGGCGGACGCGCAGCGCCCCTCCTTCGATTTCTGCCCGTGCGCGAAGGCAGCGGGACCGTGGCCGACCTCAGCGCCGTCACGGCCGAGGAAGTGAGGCTGCTCGTCGAGTCCGAAGCGCGCGAGGTTCTTGTCTCCGTGCTCCCCGACCAGACCCTTACGCTTCGAACGCGCGCCACCGGAGCAAGCGCACTTTTGCAAGTCCTTGGGGAGGGACGAGGGCCGTTCGGGTTTGACGTCGACGAGCACGTTGGAAGCGACGCTGGCGACTTGACCCTGTTGGACGTGCGGGCGCGCGACCCCGGCGCCTACGCAAACCAACTTACCATTGCGGCACAGCCCGCGGCGGACGGGCGCGAAACGTTCGGCTTCGACCTGAGGGTCTACGAGCGCTCCCTGCTCCGCGAGACCTGGCCTGCGCTCTCGCTCGAGCCGACCTCGTCGCGCTATGCCCCTACGATCGTCAACGACCGCGTGAGCGGTTCGCGGCTCATCCGCGTGACGCCTGCGCCCGGTACACGCGGCCGCTCGATCCCCGCACAGGCTCAGCCGCTGCTCGGCGGTGATGACGGGCTTGCCGATCTCTCAGACGTCGACTTTCTCGGCACGGCGCCCGCGCGCAGCGGGCTTCGAGCGCTCGACCGCGTTCAGGACTTGTCGATTCTGCTCGTACCAGGGCAAGCCACGCCTGCCGTGCACCAAGGGATGATCCAGTACTGCGAGGTCGTGCGCGGTGGCAGCTGCTTTCCCGTGCTCGATCCGCCCGAGCGCATGAGCGGCACTGAGATCGTCGAATACGTCGACAACACCGCAGCGCTCGGCGGCGCGAGTGAGCACGGCGCCCTCTACTGGCCGCGCGTAGAAGTGCTCAATCCTGATCGGAGCGTGTTCGGGGCCGACACGCGCCTCGTTGTGGCACCGTCAGGCATCATCGCGGGTGTGTATGCGCGAACCGACGGCGCCCGTCCTGGCGGCGTGTACGACCCGCCTGCAGGCATCGAAAAAGGTCGCATGCTGACGGTGCTCGGCTTTGAAACCGACGAGGTGCTTGAGGAGCCGACGCGCGACCTGGTCTACCCGCGCCGCATCAATCCCCTGACCACGGCTCCTGGCTTTCCCCGCTACATCGACGGCTCGCGCACGTTGAAGGGCGACGGAAACTTCCCCTTTGTATCCGAGAGGAGGGGCGTTTCGTTCATCGCGAGGTCGTTGAGAGCTGGATTGGAATTCGCACGACACCGTAACAACGACGAACGACTTCGCGCCGAAGTGAAGCGCACGATCACGGCGTTCCTTATCCAGCAGATGAACCAAGGCGCCTTCCGAACACGCGACCCCAAGTCCGCGTTCTTCGTGGATTTGAGCCAAAACACGCCCAGCGTAGTTTTTAGTGGTCGACTCCTGGTGCGTGTGGGCCTCGCCACCCAGCGTCCCGCCGAGTGGATCGTGATCGCGCTCAGCCAAGACACGCGCGCACTCGATGCGGAGCTGGCGGCGTAGTCGCTCTTCGAGTCTCGGTACCCAGTTTCCCACCTCACCAGGTGGGCAGGAGGTTTGTAGTGTTCAACGTCATGAAGAAGACGCGCGGCATGATGTGCGCGTTTTGGCTCTTTCTGTTCCGTCAATGGACCCTGTGCCGCACGTGCGACGAGTGCTGGGACGCGCCCTCGCCGAACCCCGAGCCTTCGGGTCCACCACCCAGTCCATCAAAACCGCCCGTACTGCGCATCGTGCCTTCGCCTGTAAAGGCCGCTGCGACAAAGGCAGTCCGCACGCCATCGAAAAGCTTGCGGCCGTCTCGTGCCACCAGAGCGCTGTCTACGATGGTGGCAACCCTCAGTGGTGTGATCGATTGGAGCGGGACGCTGTCGATGGGGGTGCTGCTAAGTAAGATCGACTCACCCATCTTTCTGAAGTCACTTTCAAGGTCGGCCATCGTGCGTTTTGCGCTCTGGCAGCGCATTGACTCGGCACCTCCCGCTACCTGGGAGCAGCGACCGAAACCGACAGACCAAGATGTCGACGTAACGCATGGCGTACCCATCGAAGTGATGGTGGAGGTGGCGAATCAGACCGGGCTCGACCCCTGGTTCTGCATGCCGCATTGGGGGGATGACGCCTACGTCAAGAGCTTCGCACAGCTCGTGAAGGAAAAGCTCGACCCCGAGCGCGTCGTGTACCTCGAACACTCAAACGACGTCGCCAACAGCGCTCTGCCTCAGCATCACTACCTAAGAGCCACTGCTCGCTCTTCGGTGGCTCGCTTCGGCGAGGACTGCGTTGGCGCTGCCGTCAAGTGTCACGCCGCACGCTCGCTCGAGATCTTCCGCATCTGGCGAGAAGTGTTTGAAGACCGTGAGCGCGTCGTGAGTGTCCTTGGCGCATCTGCCACGGAAGAAGAGACGCTCGCAGAGATTTTCAGCCTTGAGGCCATCCGCCAATCGGTCGATGCCGTGGTGCTTGGCCCTATCGTCGAAGGCGTGATCGGCGAAGGGGTAGACGTCTTGCAGGGTGTGCTCGAGATCGTCGGCGATGCAGCAGGCCAACTGACCACCGCGATGAGCGACGTGGCCAAGGTCGTCGCGTCCTGCGACAAGCGCTTGTTCGTGTGCAGGAGCGAGTCCGCGGCACGAGACCTGGAGTGATGCATGCCCATCGTAGGCACACCGCGGTCGTTCCATCACAAGAGTTCCTTTATTTGCGAAATTCCAGGAGTGGGATCCGCTTCGTTCGCCTCCTGCGGCGAAGTCTCGGTAGAAGCCGCAATTACGCAACATTGGGAGGGCGGAGCTGTTGTGGCCTACAAGGCGCCCGGGAGACTGACCTTCGCGGACGTCGACTTGCAGCGTGGCGTAACGAAAGACCGCGACCTCTACGACTGGTTTTTGGAAGTCGCCAACGCCGCAAGCGGACGCGGCCTCGCCGATGGTGCCTACAAGCGCTCAGTCGACATCGTGCAGCTTGATCGCGATGGCGAGACACTCAGGCGCTGGACGCTCTTCAATGCCTGGCCCTCGAAGTTCGTGGCAGGCGAATGGGACAACGATTCGGATGACGTCGTG
>Ga0163144_10017529_pt1 | contig 14580 bp, 25 predicted proteins | sample OliLak19BULKMAT1_FD_123175 | JGI IMG/M metagenome (GOLD analysis project Ga0163144, IMG submission 123175) | Freshwater microbial mat bacterial communities from Lake Vanda, McMurdo Dry Valleys, Antarctica - Oligotrophic Lake LV.19.BULKMAT1 | ecosystem: Environmental > Aquatic > Freshwater >... | reverse complement strand
TCGAGGCACGCCTGAGGGCTCGATAAACGCTGCCGGAACTCCCGCATGTCCTTCGGATACCCCGGACGGCCCATGCCGGCATAGTCTCAATCTACCCAACCGGAGTCAACCGTAGAAGCAATACGGTGGATATTGCGGCGGAGGACGCAGCCCACCTTCAGGAAGCGTTGGGTGGACACATGATCAGATCCGTAATCATCAGCAGGCGCATAAACATAAGGGTCCACGTGAGACAGTGCCATCCAAGATGGAGTGCGAAAAATCTCATCTTGGGGACGATGGATAAAAGCGAAATACCGGTGTGGACTGGCGTGGATCGGCTTCACGGTCTGATCTAGAGCATTCAAGAAGGATCGGCAGATGGCGACATAAAAGGGGACCGTTTACACTAACAGGAGGGCATTATGATGAACTCGAAGCGATGGATACAGCGTGGTGTGTTGTGCGGGTTGCTGCTGACGGGGTTAGTCGGTTGCTCGATGGTTGCGAGTCCTCAGGTATCTCAGATTGCCCCAACCGATTATGCTTCATTGGCGGCCTGGTATGACAAGGAAGCGGCCCAACTTCGACAAAAGTCGAAGGACATGGAGTTGATGGCGCAAAGGTATCTAGAACGTCCAGCACTCGTCGCCATCGAGGGAAAGCACGCTTCCAAAACCGATGTTCAACAGCACTGCAACAACCTTGTCAGCCTCTATACGAAGGCAGCTGAAGAAGCCGATGGGTTAGCCCAGATGCATCGTGGCATGGTGAAGTAGGCGAAGCGAATAGATGGTGAGATGGGGGTCGGGTGCTACGCACAAGGGCGTGCGTGTCGACAACGTCGTCGACTCCGCTCCCCATCTTTCCGGTATCACCATCCACCGGCAGCTCGATGGCTCTCATGCGGCCCCGAATCTAATCGTTGTGCACGATGGGCGAGTCGAATCCTACGGGTAGAGGAACTCTCGGATGACGGTCGCCGCGATCATGGGTGGCTTGCTCCCCATTATGTGGACCGCCGGCACAGGCGCCGACGTCATGAAACGAATCGCCGCACCGATGATCGGCGGCATGGTGAGTTCAACGATTTTGACGCTTCTGGTGATTCCAGCACTGTATTTTATCTGGAGGCGTTCGACATTGCCTCCGAACTCTTAGCCTGCATCACGTCGAGCGATAAAATTGATCCACCGGCCCTTGCGCTCCCGGTTGGTCACCACGTTCAACTCAAGAATGGTCCATCCGGCTCGACGAACCGCGCGAGCGAGCTCATCCTTTTTCCATCGAGCAAAATAGCGCCCGGGGACCCATCCATTCGTCACAAGGCGGCTCGCCACACCATAGGTGACTGTCGCAGCGAAAAGGCCACCTGGGCGAGCAAGCCCGCACAGGTCGGCCAGGATACGACGTGCCTCAGGTTTAGGGAAATGCATCAGCGAGGCGGCGGCCCAGAGGCCATCGAACGACAACACCTGAAAGGGAAGGTCTCGTAGATCGGCGCGGACCAGCGGTAAAGAAGGATATCGACGTCGCCCCGCTGAGAGCAACGCGCTTGTCCGATCCACGCCCACAATGCGATACCCGCGCCGAACGAGATCGCCTGCATCCTGCCCTCCACCACAGCCGAGGTCCAACAGGTTCGCACCGGCAGGGAGATATTGGAGCCACTCGACCAATAATGGTGGCCGGCGATGCCGCCTCTTGTCCCAGCGGGCCAGACATTCCTTCGCCGACCGTTCATACGCGTCGGTCGTCTGCAAAACAAGTTGCGTTGTGCTATCGTCAGCTGAACGAAGAGGAGCCATTTATGCGGCAAGTAGGTGGACGATGACTGTTCTCGCGTTGGCACTCATCCTACTGGGAGGGAGCTGGAGCACCGCATGGGCAGCCGATCCACCCTGCGACAAGTACCCCATTGTCATACAGACTAAATGTGAGGCGATCTGGAAATCGCTGTACCAGGAAGACGGCCCCGTGATCGCGCAATTCGGACTGGACCAACAGAAGCGGCGCGAGGAAGGCAAAATCAACGCCGAACAACACCTCGGAGAAAATATGGCCTTCATCAAACAGTCCACCGAGAAACGCCTCGCACGATTGAAGGAACGGATGGCCAAAGAGTAGGCCTCATAACGTGTCGGCTTTCGGCTTCTCCGGCAACCTTCCGGCTGAGTTCAACAAATCCCTCCCCGCGATGATCGGCGCCTTAAAGTGAATGGCGAGCGCGATCGAGTCTGACGACCGGCTATCGAACGCCTTCACCTGACCCTGCACCGAAACAGTCAACGCACCATAATACGTGCCATCGTGTAGCGTGATGACCGTTTGCAAAACTGTCCCGCCATAGGCCTCCAGGATCGTATGCATCAGATCATGAGAGAGGGGGCGAGGAATTTTCTCGCCGCTCAACGCACTTTGAATCGAGAGTGCAACTGTCGGATCGACAAAAATCGGGATGGCCTTGCCTTCGGCCAGCAACAGCACCACGGTGCCGTGATCGGAGTTGCGAACCTGGACATCGGTGATTGTCACCTGTTCTGAGATTGCCGGTGAGGATTCTGCTGCTTGTGCAACCGGGAGCATGAGCCCGCCAAGAACACAGAGACAGAGGACGAACCGCATGGATGCCATCATGGTCACACCTCCTGCAGCGGGCTATGAGGCTGCGGAAAAACTATGTCGGTGCGTGAAAACTTCGGTGGTCCATAGATAGACCACAACAGAAGAACACTCCCGCAGGATGTTCAAAAAGCTCATACATCCCATCCAACCAACCCTGCGCGCCAAGACGCGCCTTACCCAAGCAAAACAGCAGATGAGCGATTACTTACTCGTTTTCAAATGGGTGGCTGGGGTAATCCCAACTGCGCGCGTTTTCTCAATTCCCTATTTCGTTTTCAAGGGTAGCCTGGTCGATTCTCGATTGCGCGCGTCGAACGAGCACATTCTGATCGTGCGCGTTCCGCGAGCAGGAGAACGGCCAGGCTACCCTCTCGTCATTTTTCAGCATCCAGCTAGAAACGGACAAACTGATTCGTTGTTTTCTCCACCCCAATTTCGGTCTCCGGTCCATGCCCCGTCACCACAATCGTCGCATCCTTCAAGGTGTACAACCGTTCTCGAATCGATCGCTCGATGGCATCGAAGTCTCCGCCCCAGAGATCGGTGCGCCCAATGCTGCCGCGAAAGAGCGTATCGCCGGCCACCACAACGTTGTCGTCAGGAAAATGAAAACTCATGGATCCAGGAGTGTGGCCGGGCGTATGGAGTGCGACCGCGGAGACTTGGCCGACCAGCAACTTCTCCTCATCCTTGAGCCAGTAGTCAGGCATCGGAACCGGCACGTAGGCCACGCCGAACATCCGGCATTGCAATTCGAGATTCTTCCACAGCTCAAGATCAAGCTGATGCAGACAGAGCGTCGCCCCTGTCGCCTTCTTCATTTCTCCGGACGCGAGAAAATGGTCGAAGTGGGCATGGGTGTGAAGGATATGCGTGACCGTCAATCCGAGTTGGTGCACCTCGTGGAGAATTCGCTCGTGCGCTCCACCCGGATCGATCACGATCGCCTGCTTCGTCACCGGATCGCCGATGATCGAGCAATTGCAGCCAAGGGGCGGGACGGAAAAGGTTTTTCGGACTATGGCCGTCAACATGGACGCATGCTACCGTCCAACCCCCTTAGGGTGCAAGCAACGGCCCTTCTTCTGGTTCTACTTGAGGCTGGATGGTCCACACAACTTCCGTGTCGAACAACGTCCAGCTTCGTCCTTGACGGCGACACCACACAAGGAATCCCGCTCCGCTGCCGTCGGGGCGAAGGGCTTCGACATACAGTAGTGCATGATCGTTACGCAGACTGCGCGCCACACGAGAGAACGCCAAACGATCCAAGATCGACGGCGCTTGAACCGGCAACGCGGCAGCAACAGTGATTGGGCGTGCCAGAGAGACCTCCGGCTCTTCGAGCCGGCCCTCCGTGGCGAACCGGTAGCCGACAGCAAAGTGAAATCGCCCTTCAAGCCTGCTTACTCGCCGGTTGGCCGAAATAAATTCCCGAATCATATCCGTCGGCAGCTCGTCATTGAAGTAGCCCTGCTCCTGAAACACTCCGACCGCCGTCGCCCCCTCCTGATCCGGAGAGAGACGGAGCCTGGTCATGCGTTCGATCACCACCAACTGAGTCGATGACGTAAGAAACTTACTCATCACCACCTGGTCATACAACGCATAGTCTTCAGCAGAAATGGCATCGGTCTTCTGATCTGGCACCGCCATCGCTCCCGGCAGGCAGAGAACAACATTCACGAACAGCACCGCTGCGATTACAACTATCAAGCGGTTCATCATTGTGCGAGCATAGCGTCCAGTACGACGCACGGTCAATTCAGGGAATCCAGCGTGGACAAGTCGGAGCGAAGCGTAGATAATCCGAAAAACTGGAGGGACATCACGTGCGCGATAAGACTCAATCAAACCAATGGCCTTTGTGGATCGGAGCAATCGCTCTCTGTGTCTTCGCCAGCAGTTGCAAGCCGGACGATTCGCCGTTCAAAGCGGAAAATGAGTCGCTCCGCAAGCAACTGGCTAAGCAGGAGTCGGTGGTCACCTCGCTGCAGGACGGGAACAAGGTCATGCACCAACAAATCGATCTACTGAACCAGGAATTGCGCGATGCAATGAAATCCGCCCAAAGCGCCAAGGCCGAAGCCAAAGCCGCCTCCGCCGACTTGGCGGTACAAGCAGTCCAGGCAAAAAAACTGAGCGCGGATGTCCAAAAATCCATAGCCGCCCAAGCGGCGCAGACAATCCACGTCGAAGAGAAAGGGACTCAGACTGAAGACATCCCCCGCCCCTTGAGCACCGTCGCCAAGGTGGTAGAAGACACCCTCAGCCGCAATGGATACCACATCAAAGTGAGTATCAAGACCGACCAAAAGGCGGTCTACGTGACGGAGCGAAAAGTTTCCCCGCCTGCCTCACTGGAGGTCTCCGGCTCACGGAATCAATACGTGCTGTCGCTCCATGGCCTCCCTTCAAATATCACCCGACTCAACGTCAAAGCCGACTTTGAAAAACTGGCCCAGGGGGGGCGCGTCCTCAGCGTGAGCGCGGAGGAGGTCGCGGAAATTGAGCGGAGTCTCCTCCGGGAAGTCAACAAGGCCTTAGCCTCCCCCAGCAAAACCTAACAGGATGCTGAAACAGTCCGCCAGCTTCGTTCTCAGCTCATCGAAATCCTCAACGGGGACCCGGCCGCCTCACCACTCGGCGGCGCGCCCAGACGTGGTGCTCCTTATTCGTCGCACCGTGCGCCCCAGAGGGTACGCCTCCGGTATCGACTCGCCTACGGCCTTGCTGGACGGCCTTTTTGAGCATCCTGAAACTATTTTGATATCGCCGCTATATGAAAGACCCCTTCGTCGTTTTGTGTATAAACTGAGCTTCCCGTAGCCTACTAACACAACCGCTGCCCATCGATCCGTGGAACGTGGACCAAGAAAGATTGCGGGGGAAAAGCCCGCAGCAAAGATCCCTTTCCTTGGTGAAGCGCGAGCCACGTGCTAGCATTTCACTCCGAGGGTGTTCTCGACCTACGGTGAGGCAATGCGATTCCTCTTCATCATGACCACTATCACGATCGCGACGCTCGCAGGCTGTGTCACGCAGCCGATCGAACGTCCTCGCACATCAGTACCAACAGAGCGCCCCTGTTGCCGATCCGTCGAGCGCGCGCCAAGCCGCAATGCGATCGTACAGACAGCAGCCCAACTCGTAGGCGCCACCACGATTGACAGCAACGGCCGGCGCATCGCCTATGATTGTGCAGGGGTAACCCGTGCAGTGTTTCTCAGACACGGGATCGATCTTTATGACGCTGAACCAATCGCCCCTCACGCCAACGGCGTCCGGATTATCTATGCGCACATCAGGCAACAGGGCTCATTCTACCAGGGACCGGTCGCCCATCCCGGCGATCTTGTCTTCTTTAATAATACATGGGACTACAACGGAGACGGCAAGGTAAACGATCCGCTGACGCACGTCGGGATCGTGGAACGGCAGGAGCCGGATGGCACGATAGTCTTCATCAGTCGCGTGGCCAAGGCCATCGAACGCTACCGGATGAACCTCCGCCAACCAAACACTCACAAAGCCGCCGACGGCCGGATCCTCAACGACTACCTTCGCCGCAAGCATGTGCGCGACTCAGACAACACCCCCTACCTCACCGGGCAGCTCTTTGCGCAGTTTGCCTCCCAGGTGAGGCACTAACCGTATTTTTTATAACGGATTGAATCAGTTGATCTGTTGAATGCTCGGAATTCATCAGAGCGATGGACATCTCCCACCTCACCCGTCATACCTCCTGGCCGCAACACGAGAATGCCTCTGGCGTCTCCTACACAGCGTGCTTCAGTATGGGGTTCCATATGCCGATATGACCCACAGTGATGGATATCGACCTCTAACCCGAATCTCATGTTAGGGGCCACCATTTTTAAAATAATCTGCTAAAGTTATTTTATGGCGTCTGTCTCACACAAGAACTCAACCAAGAAATCCACTCCTCTCCGCGAGAAAATCCTCGACGTGCGGGGGAGCCTCTTGAGTCTCCATAAGGCCCTCATTCTGGCAGAACAAGTCACCTATGAGCGGATCAATGGCCGTGTCGAGTCAACCACCGAACTCCTGCACTTGGTGTTAAACGATCCTTGGTTTACCTGGCTTCACCCTCTCTCGCAACTGGTAGTCCGTATTGACGAACTCTTGGACGACAAATCTGAGCTCTCGCTTGTTGAGGTGGAGCACTTTCTGATAGAAGCACGATCCCTCATCCGCCCTTCGGAAGAAGGAGATGGCTTTGAACGGAGTTACTACGAAGCCCTCCAGCGGGAACCTGACGTCATCTTCGCCCACGTGGAAGTGAAGAGACTTCTGACCAACGTCGCCGCGTAATGTTCTGAAATACTCGCACCTCTCCTGTCTCCTGAGCCGCCCTAGCCTTCCTCTGAAACAATGCCCAGCAGTTCGACCGCTTACGTCTCATCGCCATGTCCTAGCAGGATGCTCAAAAAAACCATTGTTCTCACACGCCCAGCCCCGGCACCTATTTCGCCCTCCCGCCCTGAGTCTGCCAAGACAGCCTCTTTACCCAGGGACGCGTCGTTCCCCAAGCAAGGCCGCAGCGAGTGACCCCTTACCACCTTTTACTAAGGGGTGGCTGGGATGATCCCAACTGCGCGCGTCCAACGAGGGCCTTCTGAGGCCGCGCGTTGCGCGAGCACGGGGATCGTCCCAGCTACCCCGCTCCATTTTTCAGCATCCTGCTCATCCAAGAATCAAGTTTTTCTTGCCTGTACCGATACTTACAAGTACCCTCATCTACGGAGATTATGACGATGCAACCACGATGTCGAATGCGAGTCCCGGTCCACTACCCTGCAAGTATCCAATGCGACACCGAGGCCGGAGAGGGTGTCCTGTTCGACCTCTCACCTGCCGGCTGTCGAATGCGCAGCGACATCGCGCTGAATGCGGGAACCTATCTCGCACTGCGGATTGCGGTGGCGCAGGAACCAACCCCCCTGGCCGTAGAAGTCTCGGTCGTTCGCTGGTGCAAAGACGGGCACTTCGGAGTGGAGTTTCTGCGGTACAGTCAGGGAGACCGTGAACGAGTCGCAAATCTTGTCGAGCCGCCGCTACAGACCGAAATACCTGCCCATCCTACTTACGCGACACCGAGCCTTAGCGCCGTTGGCTCGTGAAACGTGAGAATGGCGTGACCCGACGTTTGACGTTCGGAGTTCAACTCCCAAAATAGTTTCCGCGCAATCTCCCTCACATTCTCCAAAACACCAAGGCGACCGGCCCCGAAGGACCGATCGCCTTGGTTCGAGTTGCCCGAGGGCGGTATTAGTTAGTTCTTCTCTTGCTTATCGCCGTCTTCGTGCTCGTCCTTGTCCCCGTGCTTCTCCCGATCTTTGTGCTTCCCGCGGCCCTTATGCTCACCATCTTTCCGGTGCTCTCCGCTCTTGCCTCTCTCGCGATGCTCTTTTTTCATCTTGCCATGCTTCTTCTTATGTCCTTCGCCCTTAGGCGCTTCCATCGATGGAGCAGGAGCGGTTGCCGGCGCCGTGACCTCAGGAGCCGGTGCTACCGGTGGGGCTGTCGAAGCCGGAGCCAACTCCGGCGCTTGGGCCAAGACACTGGTAAAGGCATACAACACGGCGGCAGCCGTCAAAGAAGCCACTGTTCTGGTCATGCAAATCCTCCCTGGGTTAAGTTCGAGTAATGAGGTGGCAACCACCCCTTGGTCCTACCAACGCAAGGCCGGTGCCACAGCGCGAGGGGGAAACCGCCTACTTTTCAAGAAATCACAGGGCGATATCCCGCAGTTCGATCAATCTGCACAAAGACTGAGGCAGGATGGAGGATAAACCTGCCAGACTGCCTCACGGCCAAGACCAGCTACAACCGCCCTTCATCGAGCTCGATCACATCAGCCCAGGTGGAGACAGGAGGGAGGGACACAACCGGCACGCCACGTTTCGTCGCCACCTCTTGCAACCTTCCCTGAAACCGTTGACGTGCAGCATCATCTTTTGGACCGGAGGACAGAAGGCCCTGGCTCCATTCCACAATTTCCTGGTCAGACGGTTTTCGGCTGTTGGCCTTCACCCAGACGAAGAGTTCGTCATCCGTTCCTCCAGCCAACACCCGCTGCTCGAAAGCCTTCGGATCGATCTGCAAAAAATCGACCAGATACTTATCGAACCCCACCGTGATGTAATTGTAGTCCTGAATCGCGCCCGCATGGCGCAAGCGAATCTTATCGATAAACCGCCCCAAGTGGGCAATGCCACCGAGGAGGGCTTTGGGACTGCGAGGATACTGTTGATTAGCCATACACGCTGTTTCCTCTCAAGGGTGGATAACTTTCAAATCGAGCACATCTTCAAACGAATCATAATCACGGTCATTGTGGAGTAAGGCATGTCCTTCCAACAAACAAAACGTCGCGATCAGAGAATCGATCGTCTTACGAACGGTTCGCCCAGCAGCCCTCAGGCGCCGATAGTTCAGCGCTGCTTCGATAGCTAATTCGACCGTCCCTGTCTCAAAGACCGCGAACTTCAACAACTCCTCTTGAACCGCATCAAATTGGCGGTCAGTGTTGACCCCCTGCAACACTTCACACAGGATCAGATCGGTGAGACCAAGTCGCTCTCTCGTTAGTTGAGCTTCAAGCCAGTCGGCATGGGGAGTACGTGTCCCTCGGAGGTAGTCCACCCATACCGTCGTATCGACAATAATCATGAAGCAGCCTTGATACGACCTTCCCGCATCGCGCTGAGGTCGCATTCCCACTCAATCTTACCGCGCAAACGGCGGATGCCTTCTTGCCCCTTCACCTTAATCAGTAATCGAAGGCCCTCCTCCACCACCGCTTTCTTGGTCGAGAGACCGGTGGCCTTCATCGCCTGCCGCATCAAGCTATTATCGATCACGATGTTGGTACGCATAGTCCCTCCAAACAGAAGTGTGTATGTATTGATCGATAATACACACGATTATTAGGAGAAGCAAGGAATGAGAAACGTCAGCCGAATAGAGGGGAGATGGGAAGGTGATGTAGTTGAGGGAAAAGAGAGCCTGAGTGTCTATAACTCTGCATGCCGCAAACGAATCTTGTCGATGAACCGCCCCAAGTGGGCAATGCCACCGAAGAGGGCCTTGGGACTCCGTGGATACTTCATCATCTCAGCTGTCTCCGGACGATTATCTTGCTTGACCTTCAGCTCTTGCCCCGCGAGACCCAATAGCCAGGCTTGCGTTTCAGATGCATGACGGCTGCTATATAGATCACTTTCCCTTCGACAGCATAGATGATGCCATAGGGAAACCTCTGAAGGAGATAGCGTCGGAATCTCCCTTTCAGGATGCGCCACACGGTGGGATGTTGCTGAATCTGTTCGAGGGCTGATTCAACCGAGTCCACGAACTCTTGTCCCAGCCCATCCCGGCAATCTTCATAGAACAATGCAGCTTGGTGGGTTTCCTGCTTCGCGGCGAGATCGAAACGGACTGTCAATGATGGAGTTCCTTGCGTATCTCACGCAGTGCCTTGCTCGCAGAAACGGTCTTTGTCGCCTTTCGCTTCCACGCGCCAAAACGTCTCTCGGCCTCTGCGATCCACGCTTCATCTACGGCTGTAAGCGGTTCGTGCTTCATCTGCACAAGCAGTCGCTCGGCCAACCGTTCGCGTTCCGTTGCGGGTAACTTCTGCGCCTGCTTTTCGAGGGCCAACGCTCGTGCAGTCATCGCCTTCCTCTCGGTAGGGGAACCTACAGCCTCGGTCGAGAACTCTACAAGGTTTAACCAATCGTTGCAACGGCAGGACGCGTTATCTTCCCGTCAACAGCCGCAAACTACGGTTCTCATTCCTCCGAGATGCCCAGAGGACAATCAATGGTTCCTGGAACCTTTTTCTTCTCCAACTATCCACCCAAACGAGACGGCGGGCGGCAGAAGCGAATGGTTAGCCGCCAGCGGCGATGATGCAATCACATTCATCAATAATGAACGAAGGCACGAGCTCATATTTACGAGGATTCAGTTGCATGATGTATTCATTCTCGATGTGGAATTTTTCATTGATAAATTTCTGAATGACATCATCTGCGGTCGAGCCCTCTCGAAGAACTCGAAATATTTGGAGCTTTTCGTAGTTGTTGGTCGCCTCGCTGTAAGCTTTCGTCAAGTAGGCTTTGTCTGAGAGGGTCGCCAATAGTTTGTTGTAGTCAAACTCTGGAAGCTTGCCTTTGATTTCATCCGTGCCCTGCTTCATTTCATCGGAGCTGATTGGCGCCTCTTCTCCCATCACGCGCCTGAATGGCAATGCGCGCTTATGAAGAAGGTTGGAGAGCAATTCGTAGGCGATTCCTTTATTATTTTGGACTTCAAAATATCTTCGAAGATATACGAGCTTCACCAAGTCGTTCTTGGCGCTTTGGATGTTGTCATTACAGATGGCGCCAAAAGTCAGGAGATCCTCACGAGTAATTGGAGTCTCAAGAAGCTTGCCGGAGTTTAAGCTTAAGAAAGCTGCAACTGGAGTTGGGTGCAGAAACTTGTGTGAAAGCGTGTACAACACATCGATTATGGGCTCTAAATCATGCGTCATTAGCAGAACCGTCTTATCGCGCAAGCTCCGGCTACCGCGAAACAGCATGTCCATAACGGCGTATTTTTTATTTCTGTCGAACGAAGAAATCGGATCATCCAATATGATTAGGTCCTGATTTTTTGCCAAACATTCGAACATGAACAGGACCAGCGAAAACGCATTCTTTTCTCCATAGCTGAGATGTTGCCCTCCGCTTTCAACCGGCTGAGAAAAGTCTGCGTGGCGCAGGCGCATCTTGTATGTCTCATTTGAGTATTCAACATCCACGGAATATCGATATCCGGCCGTCTTCAAGAAGGTGTTAACATCGGCCTTGTTCTCTTTGATTGTTTTGCTAATCAGTTTGGTCTGCTTTGCAATTTCTCCCTGGAGTTCTCCGACTTTGGCTAGGACCTCATCGAGTGATTTATTAATTGGATCAACCAGCTCCCGAGTGCTCGTTGAGTCCATCTCCGACAGAAACTTCAGATCTATCTTTAACCCGGAAATATAGTCCGAAACCTTCTCCGCATCTTTCATGGAGAAATAAGTCATTCCCTTTAGATTAAGCATCCGCGTTCTGAGAATTTCAGCCTGCTCTTTGATTTGGTGAAGATAAATCAGTTGTTCTTTGCTGAACCCTTTCACATTTGTGGCCAGCGTTTTCAGCTTTTCATTTGCACCATCGGAAAAGTACTTTCCCAAACTTTCCAGCACCGTGATGATCTTGTTGAGATGCTCGATTGACTTCGCGTCATACTCCTTGCCGACCTTCGAAATAACGTCCTTCTTCTCTTTTGTTGGAGAAGTGCAGTAGGGGCAATTATCTGACAAGACGGAATACGTGTTTCCGTCCAGAAGCCACTTCAGCCATTTCGAATTTAGAGGGCTACGGAGGTATTCCGTGTAACTTTCAAGGCCTGCGGGGATGTTCGCGACTTTGTTCCCTTTGCCCATCCCCTTTGCCAATGCGCCCGCTTCCGAGTACCCCGTTTTCGATCTACCAAAACTATCGATTAGCGTTGATAAGTCAGCAATTACCTGATCGATGTCTTTAGAATCACGGAAGGTGTTCTTGATGCTCGTGATGATTGCCTCAATCGCATTAATCTGCTTTTCGTAATCGGCCGTTTTGACGAAAACCTCAAAACTGTTTGCGAGCACTTCGTCCTGTTTAAAGGCGAATTGGTTAATAAACTCATCGTTGAAGATCGCTACGGTCTTTATTTCATCGAGACCAGTGAGACTTGGCTGATTCTTCTCGTCCCCCGCCTCGCGCAGCTTAAACGGCGTTAATTCCTTGATGCTGCCATCGCTTTTTAATTGGAGCTCAATAGCACGCGCGATGGTGCTCTTGCCGGTACCATTCATCGCGTACTTGATGTTTAACTTCTTCTTCTCAAGGTTAATTTTTGCGGAATCAATGTTGTTGCAGTTGAGGATTTCTAGCATTGTCATACCTTCCTTGATGTACGACTGGTGCGGTCTAACTATGAAGTGAGCAGCGGCAGGGACATGGCTACAGGCAGCCTATCCCTGACCGTGCCAGAACTCTGGTGACTGAAAAGCTCAGGATCATCCGCATTTCGAGGATCTGTGTCAATAACCGCCCACAAGCATACATTGCCATTCGCGCGGCTTATCTTCCTATTTGCCCGCAGCCTATTTCTGCCGGGCAGGGACGCACAATTTGCCCAACCCTAACCAGTCTGCGAAGATTCGAATGGTGTCTGGAACTGTTTCAGACTTCAATAGGTGTGTCGGGGCTCAGAGCGAACTTTGCCGGAGGAGCGGGGGCCCACCGAGGTTTAGCCGAGAGGGAAATCTATAACTACCCAAGCCGTTAAATGGTTCCTGGAAGCTATTTAGCTTGCATACTATCACCAGCCTTCCGAACTTCTAGGAGTGCAACCTGCAACATGCCGCGCAATGCCACAGCTATCAGGACGAACTTCTCCTTGGGAGTCAGATTCTTGAAACTTGGAGGACTAACACCCAACTGGGAATTGGTTCTCGCGTATGCAACTTGGACTATTTCCTTGTCCGTAGTCGATAAAGACTCATACAGGTTATTGATACGGCTGTCGGATAATTTAGAATTTAGATCGTGCGCAAACTCATTGCGAAGCTTGCCAAAAGCGCGAAGCCCATTGGCATGTTCTGGACCTAGCCCTAGTGCAATCGCCAAATCAACGCTTTGAGAGAATTCGAGATTCAGTTTTCTTAAGGCCCCTTCGTCTTTGACTAGTAATCGGAGCAACTCAAGCAGAAGAGCCTCAATATGAATGTGTGCTCGAATAACGGCGCCAAGCTCGTCCTCACCATCTAGCACCTTGATGAAGTCTTCGATCGTAGATCCCGCTGGCTGGTCTGTCGACATGGAGGTGAGGTCTTCTTCTTACCTTATTCCTAGCGCTTTCCTACAACTAAGGAGTACGGTACGTCGCGTAGAAACCGATGTCAACGGGACACAATGTTCCCTAGGCCGCTCAAAACGGTCTTCCAACAAGGCCGCAGCGAGCGAAAGCCCGAGGCGTACTGTTCTAAGTACGTTGAGGGTTTGAGCGAAGCGAGAACGCAGTTGGAGGCCGTTTTCAGCGGCCGGTTTTGGCAGACTTGCCGGCATGCAGATACTGATCAATCCCCGTCGCCATCTTTCTTCCTTCGGCGATGGCCCAGACGATGAGTGAGATTCTGCTTACGATTTCGCCGCTGGAGGTCCCGCGCCAACTAGCGCCGCGCCTTCTCGCTCCAACGCAGTAAGCGCTCTCTGAATTAGTTCCACTTCTTTGGCTTCAAAATATGGCTCGCCGCATTGCACGCACACCCACGCTGGAATGGCATCCCAGGATACATGGTACCCTTTCCGATCCAAGCTGAACGGAGCCGTCTTCCGTTCCATGCGCCCCTTACAATGGAAACATTCCATCTCTCACGCCCTCCTCAAGAAATCCGATGACCACTGAGTTGGATCAGGCACATAGGCTGTGATGACAGCAAGATAGTCATCCTTCGGCGCCACAACGACATGAATCGGACGTCCTCCATCCCCAAGCCCCAGAAGCAAGCAACTGTGTCCGCGAGGATCATCGGGATAATCTTCCACTAATCGACCAGTAATGGCAACCGTTTGCACTTCTTGTGGCGCAATCATCCGCTCCGTTCGAGACATCTGTCGAATGGCGTGAGGCAGGTATAAGAGCCGCTTTCGGCCTGCCGCCCGCACACGTTCTATAACGTCCTCTGCCACGCAATTGCCCCCAACATCTTCTCAAAATTCAAGGATCTTTGTGACAGGCTACTTTTTGTGGTTCTTCGCGTGAGAGTATGGGTAAAAATGGCATTAAAATCACAATTTCGGGAGCATGGATGTGAGAATTTTCAGCCGCAGATATTCCTCGTCGCGCAATCCATATGCGCGTCGCTGGATG
>Ga0163144_10017528_pt1 | contig 14580 bp, 9 predicted proteins | sample OliLak19BULKMAT1_FD_123175 | JGI IMG/M metagenome (GOLD analysis project Ga0163144, IMG submission 123175) | Freshwater microbial mat bacterial communities from Lake Vanda, McMurdo Dry Valleys, Antarctica - Oligotrophic Lake LV.19.BULKMAT1 | ecosystem: Environmental > Aquatic > Freshwater > Lake... | reverse complement strand
TTGATCTGGTTCCCTTCGCCACCCACTCGGATGGTTTGCGAACCTGTCCCGACGAGGCCAATCTCGTTATTTTTGCCCTGAAGCACCGCTTCACTTTCCGATTCTCCTGAAAAGCTAAAGGCCATGATTTTATTTTCTTCGCCTATCACGCCTAAACGTTTAATACCTTTTTCAGCGGTGATGTTACTTTCAGACCCTTTCGAACCGATTGCAAATTCGTTTATGCCTCCAAAAGTATTGAGCCTATTGATAGTGTTTTCGCCTGCAAGATATCCTTGGTTAATATTGTCGTAGGCCATTAAGATGTTTTTCGTTTGCGCCCCTGATTCACTAAAGAGGTCAATATCGCCCATGACTTGCGCGTTGGAGCGAACGCCTTTGCCTCCAAAGAATAAATCTTTAACACCATTCGTGACCATCGCATTATTGTTCGATTCATCTGAATCAACGGTAGCGTTACCAGCCAAATACAATTTATCGACAGAATTTGCGGTGAAGTGGTTGCTATTGTTTGATCCATCGAGTAGCGCATCTTTCACATTGCCAATCGCTAAAAACTGATTCACCGATTGCTCTCCCGCAAGTGCGGCCGTTTCGGTATCCCCGTTAATGGTGAGATCATGCGTGGCCTGATTGCCTGCCAAGAAACTGTGTTTCGCCCCGCCATTCGCCTGAACTTGGTGAAGTCCACCTTGTGAACCCATGAGATAAAACGCCTCAACAGGATTTTTGAATAACGCCTGCTGCTGACCTGATCCTGACAGGGTGGCATGTTTGACATCGTAGTCGTAAATACCTTTAAAGTTCTGTGGGTTGTTGAGTTTGATTATTTGATCGCCAGTGGTAGTAGGCGTCACGCCCTTGAAGGTGCTTGCATCCATAGGCTTAATTTTGGGTTGCGCACCGTAGGGATTTTGCAATCCTGACAATCCTGCTAAATTATTCATTCCGATGCTTGACATAAGACCTATGATTCCCTAATGCATTGTTAGTCTATATTCCTTGCCTCAACACTATCATAAGCATTAAACCTAAGATCGGCACAATATGTGCGGGCATACAAAAAGAACCCTTTAGCATGAAAGGGTTCTTTTTAATTATAAGTATATACTAGGTTGTTCCAAGAGTTGCAGCTTCGTTGAGGTTTCTGCTACCAACAACGAGACGCAACTGAGCAAGAACTTTCTGAGCGGCTAGGCTGGGTTCATTGCCCATGTACTTACGCACTGGGCCTCCGATGAGATTACTAATTTTGCTGGTATCGACAAAGACAGCATTGACGTTTCTACCAGGACCCGTCCGAATAGATAGTGGGGCGAGTGCCTCTTTTTTGTCAGTGTTTCTAGTAAGCATTTGACGGTGTAGATCTTTGGTTCCGCCGTGTGCACGGCCTGCCATCCATTTAAACGGACCGCCCCAACCAAAGATACCTTTTTTAGTTTCTTCAGCAACTTTAGGGTCATCAATAAAGTGAGTAGTTGGAAGTGCTTTATCAGAAACAGTTTCAGCGTTTTCTCCAAAGAGCTTATCTGCACCCATTGCGCGTTTGGTAATTTCTGAACGTAACATACGATTTGCACTCGGGATGCTATCCTGATCCGCCGCAGATTCAAGCGTGGTATCCATATGAGTGACGGCTTTATCTTTTAACACATCACGGATCGCAAGGTTGTGTTGCTTCTCAGTTGGACGAACAGTAACTAAGTGCCAGCCGTCAACCTCTAGAGGTTCAACGGATGTATGATTGCGCTCGAATATCTTGGCTGGATCAAGTCGGCCAAGTTGACGTCCACCCTCTGGGCGTAATTGTCTGTCGAAACTGCGCTCAAAGCCTCCACGTTTCTTATCAACCAATGGCTTCTCACCAATTTTAACGAGGTACTGTAGATCACCATTTTTATCAGGCGTGAGCATTACAGGAATGTAATCAGTTACACGAGTATCATTTTTAAAGGCTTTATTCAAGCGCTCGTTAATCAAATGCACATCATACTGCTGCTTTTTCAAGCCATCGACGTAGCGTGGATCGTAAGCGAAGCCATCATCAGTCTTCACACGAATACCCGCTGGCATTTTGCTGTCGTAGCCGTGGATTTGAACACCCATGTGATCTGCATCGCGGGCAATCAGAGAAACATATACTTTGTTAGCAAGTGCGTGAACGGCATCTAGCTCTTCTTTGCTCATGCCTTCAAGGGCATGTGCATCAAGGCTAACAACTTTCTTGTTAGCACCGAGTTGATGAGCAAGTGCCTCGGCAGGATTCGCGCTAATCGGATTTTTTTCTGCCAAACGCTCGGCATCAGTTTTCAACATGGCCTGCACCGCATCGTGATCTTTATTGCGTAAGGCATCCATGAACTTTGCGCTGCCAAAGTGAAGGACTTCTTCAACTTTATGTTCTACATTTGCAGCAGCCTTTTGAACAGGGGCTTTAATTTCTTCAGCAGCTTTATCTAGCGTAGCTTCAGGGTTTTTGAAAAAACCCATCATTCCAAGGACTGCTGCTACGCCCCCAGCGGCGAGTGATCCCCAGCCGATTATCTTGGCGGGTTTGCTCTGATACCATGGTTGAGGCTTATTTTCAAGCTCAAGGTCTCCACCCATTTGCTTCCCAGTAGGCATAGGCTCAAGGGGTGGAGCAACATCGTCATCACCCTCAGCTTGGACGTTTACCGTATTTGCGGAAATATCCGCCATTGGCAATGTCTTTGCAAGAGGTGGGGCAAAACTGTCAGAGGTCATGGATGGATCGGAAGGATTCATCTGATCGGCGTTTTGACCACCCATTGGTGTTGTCATAATGGAGAGTCTATCGGAACCATCAGGGGCAACAGATGCATTGGTGTCATCGCTTTTAGGAGATGGGGTAAACGAATCCAGCGCAGGGGCTTGATTGGTAATAAAGTCAGGAAGCGTGGATTTTGTTTCAACCATGTTGCCTTCAACAATAGGACCAGACGGACGGACATCCACATTCTTGACTTCAATCGTACGATTCACCTGTACAGGAACATCCACAGTGTAGGTTTTTGTCACGGTTCCCTGAATATGGTCAGGTTCAGAATAGGTATACGTGCCACCGTTCATTAAAATATCTTTGGGGTTGGCTTGTTTATCGGATGGGGTAGCAGCAGCAGGGGCAGCAGGCGCAGAGGGGGCAGACTCATCGGACTCTTTATCAGGCGCATCAAGGCCTGCATCGTTGTTCGACATAGATGAATCATCATCGCCGTTACGAAGGTTAAGCTGTTGGGGCTGGCGTAGGGCACGTTGTGGAGAAGCAGGAGAGAAAGCAATCATGTGGTCGTTTTCCTAATTGTATGGAGAGAGAAGAGCAACGGCTGGAGCCGCAGACGTTTCAAGTTTACATTCGTTTTATCATAAGACGAGAAGTGTATCAAGTATATGGGTAAGAAAGCAGAAGAATGTTACCTAGTGCGGGTCTGTAACGAAGTATTAAGATGCTACATTGTCTTAAAATGGAGGATGGTGGGCTCGAACCACCGACCTTCGACGTGCGATGCCGACACTCTACCAACTGAGCTAATCCCCCACGGTATATATATCATACGGCATCCAGCAAAGCGTTCAAGACTTTTTTGTCATCACCGTCTTAAGGTTCGTTTGAAAGGGTAAGGTTATTGTGACAGATTCTTAAATAACGCTTAAACTGTAACTATGCCTAACGAAGAATCTACCGCTATTTGGAATACCCCCGATACTGACACCTTCAACGCTTTTCTAGATCCTTTTTCATCGTTCTGTTTAAGATAAGAGATATCAATGCCCAGCCCGCTCCCACCATTAGCCCAATCGACGCCAAGAGACTAAGCGTGTTTCTAAAGATTTCCCCAGTTTTAAAAAAGTGGTTTTTCACTTTAACTCAACGTGGGGTAACGCTGATCACTGTAATACTATCGCTGCCCCTGAAATTTTTCCGATGGAATGGGTTTGTGATTTGTCTAGTCATTGCTGCGGGGCTGTTTATACTCTGTTCCAGTAACCTCTACAACTATGTTTTAAATGGTCATGGGTGGGAAGGGTTACACGGCTTCGTCCCTAAAAATGCGACACTCAGTGTTGATAAGTATCTGGATGGCTTGCACGGGTTCATCACAGGCGGGCTTACCTTTTTTGGGGGTATTTTCGCTGCAAGAACCCTGTTGTTGAGCATGGAACGCTTTGAGCAAACCAAGAAAGAACATTCCACTACCCAGTTTAAAGATGCCGTTGAACTGCTAGGTAGTGATAACAGCACCACCCGAATGGGCGCCTTGGTGACTTTGGAATCGTTGATGCACCAAGACCCTGAAACATTGGGGGTGCGCATTACGAATTTAATTGTGGCCTATGTTCGCCAACAGGGACAAGATGCCAGCCTGCACGACCCAAAGAGCTTTTTTTACTGGAACAAGCCGCCAGAAAACCAAACAACGCCCCCTGAACGGTTGAAGAATAAGAGCATTGCCCCCTATGAAGACATTAAGCTGGGCTTGGAAATTTTAGCCAAGCGCAAACTTAGCAAAGAACTGGAAGCCCAGATTGATTTTGATTTACACCAGATAGACCATGATTTATTTCGCACTAGCCATTTTGATCTCCCCCAAGTGTACAAGCAAAAAACCAAGGTTAAGTCATACGTCAGAGCTAATCTGCAAAAGGCTAATCTGCAAGGGGCTTATCTACAAGGGGCGAAACTGGAAGGGGCTGATCTGAAAAGGGCTGATCTGCAAGGGGCTTATCTGCAAAGGGCTGATCTGCAAGGGGCTTATCTGCAAGGGGCTTATCTGCGAGAGGCGAAACTGTATGAGGCGAAACTGGAAGGGGCTGATCTAAAAGGGGCGAAACTGGAAGGGGCTGATCTTCGATGGGCGAAACTGTATGGGGCGAAACTGAAAGGGGCTTATCTGAAAGGGGCTAATCTTCGCTGGGCGAAACTGTATGGGGCGGAACTGTATGGGGCTGATCTACGAGAGGCTAATCTGTATGAGGCTCATCTGCAAAGGGCTGATCTTCGAGAGGCTGATCTGGAAGGAGTAATGTTTGATCAAACGAAGTATTCCCTAAGAACCATATGGCCACAGGGCTTTGATCCGCTTGCGCGCGGAGGCTTAGGCCTTGTTGATGACCAAGACGAGTTCATTTAATTAAGGGAAACGTAAGACCCTTTTTCGCAAAACAGGTACACTAGATTAATGACTACCGATACCCCTAACGCCATTTGGGATACCCCCGATACGGACGCCTCTAACGCATTTGTGGAGAGGCAGTTTGAGCAACAACAGTCAGGATTGTTCACCCCTAAAAAAGATGGCTTTGATTTTCAGTTGCCCACCATTCCCAAAGATGTGATGCAAGCCGAACAGCAACGCCTCTTCAGGTTGCTTGGCGGGCTGGATACCTATCAGTACAAGGGGCGTGTTTCCAAACTGCTTGGGATGATGTTGGAAGCGTCGCTTCCCAAAGTGAAAATTGGCGATTTGTGCTTTGTCGAAACGATGGATGGCGAGATGAAAGCCGCTGAAGTAGTGGCCTTCCGTGGCGATAAAGCGCAGTTGATTCTCCTTTATGATGCCAAGGGTATTTTCATGGGATCGTGGGTGTTTTCTACAGGCGAACCCACCAAAATTCCTGTAGGCGATTTTCTTTTAGGGCGGCTTGTCTCCCCACTAGGTGAACCGATGGACGGTCGCCCGATGGATACGCGGGATGCGAATTTTCAGGTCATCAACGGGCCACCGCCTGATCCAATGGATCGCCCGATTATTAACCAGCGCTTTCAAACAGGCGTTCGGGCGGTTGATGGATTGCTCACGATGGGGAACGGCCAGCGCATGGGGCTTTTTGCGGGGTCTGGTGTGGGGAAATCCACCTTGCTTGGCATGATTGCGCGTGAATCTGAAGCGGATGTCAACGTCATGGCGCTTATCGGCGAGCGGGGCCGTGAAGTCAAGGAATTCATGGATGAATCCCTTGGTGAAAAAGGGATGAAACGCTCGGTGCTCGTGTGCGCGACGGGGGATCAACCGCCGTTGCTGAGGATGAAAGCCCTTCAAAGCGCAACAGCCGTTGCAGAATATTTTCGTAATCAGGGCAAGAAGGTCTTTTTAATGACCGATACCGTCACGCGGTGTGCGATGTCAGGGCGGGAAGTGGGGCTTTCGATTGGCGAACCGCCCACCATGAAGGGCTACCCACCCTCGATATTCTCGTGGTTGCAGGTGGTTTTGGAACGTGCAGGCCGAACGAAGAAGGGCAGTATTACCGCACTGTATACCACCCTTATGGAAGGCGATGATATTAATGACCCTGTGGTCGATACCGTTCGCGGTATTGTGGATGGTCACATCTTCCTGTCTCGGAAAGTGGCCGCGATGAACCACTACCCTGCCATTGACGTTTTAGGATCGGTGAGTCGGGTGTTTACGGCGGTAGCCGAAGAAGATCATAAAGAGGCAGCGGGAAAGATGCGTGAATTGATGGCGATTTATGCGGATGCGAAAGATTTGATCGACATTGGCGCGTATGAACACGGCTCTAGCCCAAAGATTGATAAGGCCATTGAAATGATGCCAGACATCAACCGATTCCTGCGACAAAAAACAGAAGATGCGGTTTCACTTGAAAGCACGGTAGAACGACTTGTGGATATGATGCAGGATGTCGAGCTTTAAGACCCTGGGTAGACGGATGCTGCACATCGTGCCGCTGCAACCGTAAATCCGCGTTCTGTAGAATAAGGAGTCACTTCTCCCCCACGAAGACTCACCCCGTCCCGAACAACATCAGTGACGGCCAGAACCCCCGGAAACTGATCCACGCAATGTTCGTTTGGAGACCCTACTCCATTTATAGCCGACGTTATAATCTTTGATACGCTTTCAGGTTGAGCGGGTTGGTTTCCCCCACCCCAGCATAGCCCGCCAACCGCCCTCGCCTGCGAGAGGCGAGCGAGGCGTGCCCCCCTAAGGGAGAGGGGGTAAGAAGTAAAGTGTATCATTATTTTAGACGTTAGCTATAACAAGCGACTATAAATAGTGTCTCAAATACCTGTATTCCTTGGTGTGAACATTACATACGCTTATCCAGAACAGAACGACGATACGCCTGAATCCCCGCTTTCAGTCTGTTTAAAAGACAGACATTAGGAGAAGATATCTCGCTCCGAATAAGGGTATGAGGATTTCCGCCAGTCTCCAAGCGCAGTGTATTCTCCGCAAGGCTATACGGAAACCCTGAGGTGTTTAAGACACTGATCGCCGCAAGCAAACAGTCTTCCGTTGTGGCAAACCGAGAAGCTAGAACACTTAGGGGAATCCCCTGCGGTTGCTTGGCGAGCAGCATCGTTAAGCCTTGGTGCATGGCTTTCAAAAACGCAGCTGTTTCCATATCGAGTTGAACTTTCTGATACTTCGCCCCGACCAAGTGGATGGTCTTGGCGTGCGTTGCATGAAGAAGGGTATCCATCGCTTCAGCACTTGGAGGAATATCCCACAACACGAGCGCATCGCAGGGTTGACAATTTAAGCGACTCATCACCTGATCGGGTTTGATAAAGGGGATATCGGGGGCTTTTCCTTCATTGTAGATCAACGTGTTTGTATCACCAGACATCAGCATCTGCGAGACAAACTCCCCCGCTTGCGGACGGCTACGGTGGTCTATCCATGCGGTTTCTTGAATACGGGCGGGCACAGAACCCGCCCCTACAGGGGAAGGGCTTACTTGTAAAATTCCTAATGGTATAGGTGGTGAACTTACCGTCTTGCCCATACTCGCTTCAAGTTGTTTAGCGAGCGTTGGGGCGGGAGCCACGGCTCCCTGCGTTTCATGCACCGTCGAGTATTTGCCTTTGTTCGCAGGCTGAATATCTTTAATCGTGAGCCGCACAGGGGTTCCGTTCGGGAAGCTGTTTTTCTCAATCGTACAGGCGACGTGGTAGTGCTTATTTGAATCGAGTTTAAAATTAGAGCCACACTTCCATAAGAACGCTTCGACGTGTTGAAGCTGACCTTTCACTATGCCGTTGCGCTCACTCGGTTGGAGCATGGCTTTAAGGTGGTTTTGATCTGTACCAATCAGGCGTTGCGCACCTACTGCCATGTCTTCCATGACAAAGACAGGGCTGGGGTTATGCATCCCAAAGGGAGCCATGGCTCCCAGTTGATCCACGAACCCAGGATGCAAGTGTTCAAAGGTGAGCTTGGCATCGACTTGAATCGTGCCGTGGATGTCTGAGTCGCTCAACGATTGCGCGGCCAGTTTCCACAAATCGTTTTTAAAATTGTTGAGCTTCTCTAATGGCAGCGCGAATCCCGCTGCGCCCGCGTGTCCGCCCATGTTAATAAAGTAATCGCTCAGCTTTTCAAGATGTGCCGTTAAGTGAAATCCTGGAATACTTCTTGCGGAACAGCGCACTTTGGCCTCATCTTCTTCAATCACCATCATAAAGGTGGGCAGGTTGTATTTTTCAATAAGGCGCGAAGCGACAATTCCAATGACTCCTGGGTTCCAATGCTCCGCTGCAAGAATAATGGCCTTGCGTCCATCCAATCCGCCTGATGAAAGCAATTGTTGTTCCGCTTCGATAAACGTCTGATTACACAATTCTTTACGGCGACCATTGAGCATTTCCAATTTTAGCGCGAGTTCTTTCGCGCGCGTTTCATCCGAACTCGTTAAAAACTCGATGCCTTCAGTGGCATTCTCCAAGCGCCCCAAGGCATTCAAGCGTGGCCCAATCGTAAACCCGACGGTTTCTGAATTAAGCTCGGCATCGTCTGCAACACCCGCATTTTTAAGGATGAGATTCACGCCCAATCGCTCGCGCTTGGCCAGTTGCTGAAGCCCTAGTTGCACGAGCAAGCGGTTTTCTCCTACCAAAGGCACCATGTCCGCAATGAGGCCAATCGCGCATAAATCAAGCAAGCCATCGCCTGCGGCAATCGCAGCGTCAGTATCGTCCATGCGTTGAATCAGGAGTTCCGCACATAATTTGTAAGCTACCCCTGCGCCTGAAAGCTGCCCCAGTCGATGCGCTTCAGGGTCCTCAAAGCGTTGAGGGTTTACATTGGCGACAGAAAGCGGTAGATTTTCAGGCAGCTCGTGGTGATCCGTGACAATGGTATCCACGCCCAAGCCTTTGAGAAAGGCAATTTCAGCGAAGTTGGAAATGCCTGTATCGGTGGTAATCAGTAAGCCCACTTGTCGCGATGATTTCAGACGTATTAACGACGGCGTATTCAGGCCGTGGCCTTCATCCTTACGGTCAGGAATATAGTAGCTACAGTTGGCGTTGAGGTGTGTTTTCAACGTTTCGTAAAAAATAGACGAACCTGTCAAACCATCCACGTCAAAATCGCCGTAAATCAGGATGTGCTCGTTTTTATCGAGGGCTTGCCCAATGCGAGCCAGTGCGATATCGGCATCTTCGAGTTCATGCACATCAAGTAAATCTTCTTTAGACGGCTCTTTCAGGAAAATATCCGCAGCTTCAAGGGTGGTAATCCCGCGATTAACCAATAAGCGCGCGAGGACTTCGTTGCCTTCTACTTTTGCAAGGATGTCGGCGGGCAAGGTGACATCGGGTGCGCCGCCACGATACTGCCATGTATTTGGTTTATCCGTCATCATTGCCTGCGCCATATCGTTGCTCGATTCATGCTTGTATTGTAATTTGAGAAGGTGTCTTAAAAATTGTAGAATTGATGTAGGGATTTTCCTCAAGCACATTATAAACGATGCTTAAAGCTGTTGGATCCATTGAGTCAATCAGTTCTTCTAAGGTTGCCTTAAAATAAGAATAGTTAGGTTTCCATGGTTGCAGATGAGAAATACGATTACGCCAGTTTTTAATAACTATTAACTTTTTTGTTGTTTTGGCATGAAGTTCTGTTTTAAATGTGCTCCAAGGTTGTGTTGAATTAACCCCAGTGTAAAAGGCACTAAAGACAGGGGGCCAGTGGTGACTGTAACCCCCCGAAAACAATCCTGTCCAGAACCCAAAATCAAGATCATGCACTAGTCGGTCAGAGTTTATCACCTTACGGCCTGATTGCTTCCCTGACTTACCAATGAAAACACGTTGTTTTTTTAAAGCATATTCTATTTTTTGACGCATCTCTTTAGAAATCGCCTGCTCTTTAAAAATTCGCTCTATAACCCAGTCGCTTCCATAATGTGCAGAAAATACATTATGGAGACGGTTGCGTAAAAAGAGTTCAAACAGGTTGATCAATTGCAATGAACTGTAAGCATCGGCATGGGAATATCCGATATATTCGTTTAACTTTAAAGCCTGCGGGAGACACTTCTCCCTAGAGAGAAAGTAAGCGTATTTTTGTAGACGAGGTTCCGAAAAAAACGAGTAAAGCGCTTTTTGTTGCTCTCCTGCCAAGCCTGCCATGTGATTTAAAAGCGTCATATAGAACCTTTAACATTTGTACAAAACTATTGACATTCTAAGGCCAAAGAGTAATACTAGTATCGTACAGACATGTAAATGTCGCAATAACTCCTAGGGTTGCGTTGAACTTTACGTTGTAGAGAGACGTCCGAACGAGGCCCGAAGCCGCGCAGGTTGAACTGGTTTACCAGAGACAGCGCGGCTTCATTGTATCTCTGGTTTTTTCGCATCTACACCGACTCTTTTTTATGCTAAGCTCATGCCCATTATGACCCCCTTCTTCGCGCTGGAGCAATCCCCTATGCATCGTTTAATTAAGACAGCCTCTTTGACCTTTTTAAGCGTGATGACATTGATGTGTGCTTTTACTGGTTCTCCTGCATACGCAGAAGAAGATGAAATTGAACCTCAAGAAACCGAAGCACTGAAGGCATCGATTGAAGCCCCTGCTACCATCGATGAAGTGAACCTCCCCATTTATATTTTGGGAGCCTTAGGCAAACAGCATAAAATAAAATTGACCTACCCTAAAAAATCAGAGGGAAAAGACCTCTACCTCCTTCAAATACTCCTGCAAGCCCTCGATCAATCGGAAGGGTTTAAGGCAACAGGGCTAAACTATGTGAAGATGAAGCTGGTCTATGAAACACAGTGCCCCATCGTCCCCACGCCTGACAATCAAAAACAGTCTGAGTGCCTGCCTGGGCTGGATGAAGTGATTATTAAATACAACATTGAGGAAGATCGCGTGAATCGTCGCTTCTGGTGGTTTAAGCAAAGCACCAGTCACTTCCCTGAAGAGCACCCCTTCTGGTTCAACGTTGGGCGAGTCCTTAATCTGGTAGATGACGACAACTACCTGAGTCGCACGATTCAGACCGTCAACAATGCAGAGCACCCCAAAAATAAGCAGGGGGATTACATGCAACTTAAAATGGTGACCATTTACGCGCCTGGAGTGACTGAAAGTAGCCTGCGTCAAGCCATCGGCGGCTTTTTGGGAAACATGGCCCGAACAGGGGCCAGTGGGGCACTTGCAGGCGTCACCGCAGGCATCGTGAACAATTAGGGCAATGAGATAAATTACTTCAGGGGACTGGCTTTCGTACAAAATAAAGATGTCCGTTTTAAGCACGACTCTTTCTTGAGGGGTCTTAACTCTTTTATCCCCTCTCTCTACCCCTATTTGGATAACCCCATGCGTTTGGCGGCACCACCCTCCCCAGCATCACCCCGTCTGGCTCAACAGGCAGGGCAACGCAGTGGATTCACCGTTGAACCCCAGATCAGAGCGGTTGAAAGCGCCTTAGATCGTGCGTTGAAGCTTCTTCCCTATGTCGATGACCACAGCCTGAATAGCACAAAGCTTCTGGGCGCGAGTTATCTGAAACTCATCAATCCACTCGTGTTGGGGACAACCCTTGGTGGGAGCGTGTTTAACATCTGGCGATGGCCACTAACCATGATCGGGATGGGCGGTAGTTATCTGGGTGGCAAAGGTGCAGAACATCTGGCCAAAGGGTTGCTCCAACAGGCAGATTATTTCAATGCCAACCCTCATATACCTAAACCCAAGTTCATGACAAATACAGCCACTACCTTAATGATGCAGGCGTTGCAGTCTGATTTTTCAGGGTTGCTGGTTGACCCAACCCGCTACAAAGAACTGGGAAACAGAAGCAAGTACGATCACTTCTTAACCCTCATTAACAAAATGGGTGCTCATTATACAGGTATTTACAAGCCCAATCATGGGCCTAGCTTTACGACGGCTACTGCTGGCGATACTCGCACCCGTCAGTGGGGAAAGAGTGCCCTTGAACACTTGCATAGTTATGAATCACTCCTTTCCACCCGAAAACTAAATTCGGCAAAACACACCGCCCCGCTCATGTCTCTTGGGCATCATGAACACGGCATGTCGCGTATTGCGCGTGGGGTGAATGCATTGACCAAATATCGAGCGGTTCGCTGGGTCACAACAACACCACTCATGGCGATCATGCCCAAATTGCAACCCTCTTATCTAAGCAACACAACTCACCCTCCCGTGTGGATTGAAGAGATTCCCATTGTGGGTGATGCCTTGGCAGATAAAATCAGCAGCCTCTCTAAAGCACGATCCCTGTATTTTAGAACGGATCCGCAAAAAGATTTAGAAACGCTTCGCCTCACACACTGGAAATCGTTTATCGCACAGACTAAGCGCGCCAACCATCTGATTGATGCACATGGCCAACCCAACACGCCAAAACTAAAGGTAGATGATACGCATTTTAAGGTCTATCTTGAAGCAGCATCCCGCCACGAGAAGCAGCTAGCGGTTCGATTAGCACTTTATAAAACAGTGTTTGGCTTGTACAACAATCGCCCTGGCAATCTGGCAGATTTACTTCAAAGATGGCACGATGTGGATGCGGCCGCCATGCGTTCCATGTTTGATATCGCGCAATGCGGAAACCTTAAGCAGGGCATGGGCTATTTGATTAGCAACACTATTAACGAAGGATGGGAACGCATCGCCAACGGCGGGTTCTCAGCCATTATGGAATTTGGCGTTTCACAAATTCCGCCGCCGTTATATGCTCCTGCTCGCGTGGTGAGTCAACTCATCGAACTAGCCTTTGACATCGAACGCAAGCCTATCACCAAGCAACCGTTTAGCTACAATGCGGTGAAAAACCCTAATGACAAATAGTTAAAGTCAAAAGGGCTAACGACATGATTATGAATGATACAGTTTCTATGAAGCAAGGGCGTATCGCGTCTTCATTGTTGCCACCTCTTTTTGTTCAAACATGTATTATGTATACACTTATTTTACAAAAAGAGTCGTCGCCTAGAATCCATCCATCCGCCCTTACTTCCGATAAAGGGTATGAGAGGCCATGGAAAAAGGTTCAGTGGGATGTAGAGAACGTTGATTGACACTTATTAAAGTGACACAATCAATCGCTAAGTGGGCAATACAAACGGCTTTGAAGGCGTGAACATGGGGTTGACAACCGAAAAACGGCTTGGATTAACGAAGTATATGCGCCCAATGGGGCTTTTTCCGTGGCCTCAAAAATGTAAAGAGTAGTCATGCTTGATGGAATGAGTATACGCTAACGATGACCTAACCCCTAAACCTCTAAATCAATCAGCCCAAGGTCTTTAGCCACGTCATGCCATTCAGCATCAGGCAATAAATCAGCGTGGGACCAGAATTGCTCCAGCTGGTAAAAACGTCGTGTTTCTTGCTCCATCACATGAATCACAATGTCCTTAAAGTCAAGAAGGCACCATGTATTGGCGACATCCCGTTCATCGCTAGAAGGCGCATTATCAACGTGCTTAAATTCATACGCAATTTCTTCAGCAATGGCACGGACTTGCGTCTTGGATTGCCCTGAACAGATGATGAAATAATCCGCCAGTTGAGACACTTTTTCGGTATGGAGAATTTGAATATCCGTCGCTTTTTTGGAATCCGCGAGATACGCAGCCCATGCCGCCCATTCAAGAGAGGTTTCGGGACGACGGTTTGGGGTATGTTGAGACATATTTAATTATAAATCTTTCTGTTAGCATATGAGAGCAAAGCATACCGCTTAGGAAATCCTTCGGCTGCGCTACAGAGCCAGCTTCGCTCAGGACGACAATTAAGGTATGATAGACCAAACAGAAACGAATAACGAGACCCACTCCCTATGCCTTCCACACTTCCGCAACATTTGTTACTTATTCCTTTGGATGCTCGGCCTGTCTGCTTGCACGCCCCGCAACAGCTTGCAGCGATAATGGGCATCACGCTCCATACGCCACCTGTGGAAATCCTCGGCCACCTCAAACAATGCGCTAATTTTGACGCGCTTAACGAGTGGATGCATAATACGACAACCAAGCATTCGATTGATGCCGCTGTCGTCTCGCTGGATATGCTTACCTATGGCGGACTCATTCCCAGCCGCAGTGGCAATGATTCGAGCGACCAACTGGATGATCGTCTCGAAACAGGCTTGGGCATTTTACAGGACATTCCTGTCTACGCATTTTCAAGCGTTATGCGTATTCCTAACTATAACAACGCCGAAGAAGAACCTCAGTATTGGGAACATTACGGCGAACAGCTTTACGCATTATCATCCGCTCTCCATAAAGCCTTTTCAGAAAACAGCTTCACCTCTATC
>Ga0163144_10017526_pt1 | contig 14580 bp, 12 predicted proteins | sample OliLak19BULKMAT1_FD_123175 | JGI IMG/M metagenome (GOLD analysis project Ga0163144, IMG submission 123175) | Freshwater microbial mat bacterial communities from Lake Vanda, McMurdo Dry Valleys, Antarctica - Oligotrophic Lake LV.19.BULKMAT1 | ecosystem: Environmental > Aquatic > Freshwater >... | reverse complement strand
GCCGCGCAGCGACCGAGGCGCGTCGCATGAGCATCATCACGGCGGCCTTGCGCGCGAAGGAGCGCGGCCGATCGGCTCGCTTCGCGCGCACCGGTTTTGCCGAGTCGACGCTGGCAGAGCTGGCCTGGCAGCGCACTCGCAGCGTGGCCGGGCGCTGGGCGGTAACAGGGGCTGTGGTGGGCGCCCTGGTGGGCTTCGTGGCCTATGCCCCGGCCGCCTGGTTGGCCTCGGCGGTGGCCTCCGCCACGGGCGACAAGGTGCTGCTGACCGACGCGCGCGGCACGCTATGGCGTGGCAGCGCCCTGCCGGTGCTGACCGGCGGACCCGGCAGCCGCGACGCCAGTGCCCTGCCCGGCCGGCTCGAATGGACTCTGGGCTGGAGCGGCCTGGGCGCCGAGCTGCGCGCGCGCCAGGCCTGCTGCCTGCGCGGCGAAGTGCGCGCGTTGATCCGCCCGGGGTTCGGACGCCTGAGCCTGCAGATCCTGCCCGACCAGAGCACGACGCTGGGCCAATGGCCCGCCGCTTGGCTGGCCGGTCTGGGCACGCCGTGGAACACCTTGCAACTCGGCGGCATCCTGCGCATGACCTCGCCCGGACTGACCGTCGAGTGGGTGCAGGGCCGGATGCGTTTTTCGGGCGAAGCCTCGCTCGACATCGCCCACGCTTCGTCGCGCGTGGCCACGCTCGACACCCTGGGCAGCTACCGTCTGACACTGCGCGGTGATGCGGCGCGCGGCGATGCGGCCAGCCTCAGCCTGATCACCGTCGATGGCGCCTTGCGTCTCGCCGGCCAGGGCGAGTGGACCGGCAAGGGCCTGCGCTTTCGCGGCGAGGCCCAGGCGGCCGAGGGCAGCGAAACCGCACTCAACAATCTCCTGAACATCATCGGGCGGCGCCAAGGGGCGCGCTCGGTCATCTCGATCGGATGAACATGAAACACCACACCAGTTCGATCGCCCTGCGTCTGATCGCGACCCTCCTCTCGGCCAGCCTGGTGGCGCCCCCGCTCGCCGCGCAGACCGCCGCCAAGCGTGCCACCGGTCCCGGCCCGGCCTTGAAGTCCGGCGCGCAGGTGACGCTGAACTTCGTCAACGCCGACATCGAAGCGGTGACGCGCGCCATGGGCGCGATGCTCGACCGCCAGTTCATCGTCGATCCGCGCGTCAAGGGCAACATCACGGTCTACAGCGAGACGCCGCTGACGGTGCGCGAGGCCTACCTCAACTACCTGGCCGCCCTGCGCGGTCTGGGTTTCACGGTGGTCGAGAACGCCGGGCTGCTCAAGGTGGTGCCCGAGGCCGACGCCAAACTGCAGGCCGGCACCGTTTCGGTCGGCCCGGTGCAACAACGCGGCGATCAAATCCTGACCCAGATCTTCAAGCTCAACCACGAGAACCCGAACAACCTGGTGGCGGTGCTGCGGCCCCTGATCAGCCCGAACAACACGATCAACGCCAATCCGGGCAGCAACACCCTGGTGATCACCGACTACGCCGACAACCTGGCGCGGCTGGGCAAGATCATCGCCGCGCTGGACCAACCGGCGGCCTCCGAGATCGAAGTGGTGGCCCTCAAACACGGCCTGGCCGCCGACATGGCGCCCCTGGTGCAACGCCTGGCTGACAGCAGCACCACCGCGACGCCGGGCGTGCCGACCGGCAATGCCGGGGTCTCGGTGATCGCCGACGCCCGCAGCAACGCGCTGATCGTCCGCGCCGCCAACCCGGCCCGGCAAGCGCAGGTGCGTGCCATCATCGACAAGCTCGACCTGCCGACCCAGGGCGGCGGCCCGGGCGGATCGATCTGGGTGGTGCATCTGAAGAATGCCGACGCGGTCAAGCTGGCACAAGTGCTGCGCGCGGCCTTTGCGACCGGCGGTGGTGGCGGTGGCTCGCCGAGCACAGCCGGCGTGAACGCCATTGCGCCGCAAGCCGGAGGCGCCACGGCAGCGACGGCCCCGCTCCAGGCCTCGGCCGGACCCAGCACGGGCGGCTTCATTCAGGCCGACCCGTCGACCAACTCCCTGATCATCAGTGCCGCCGAGCCGCTGTACCGGCAAGTTCGCGCGATGATCGACCAGCTCGACTCGCGCCGTGCCCAGGTCTACATCGAAAGCATGATCGTGGAGGTCAGCGGCGACAACGCCGCCGACTTCGGCTTCCAGTGGCAGGGCCTGATCGGCAAAAGCGGCGACAAGAACGGCGTCATCGCCGGCAGCAATTTCGGCACCGGCAGCGGCAACATCATCAACATCAACACCAGCGCGGCGGGCGGCACGGTGGCGGTCGGCGAGGGTTTCAATATCGGTCTGATCCGCGACTTCGGCGGCACCTACGCGCTGGCCGCGATCGCGCGCATGTTGCAGACACAGAGCAACACCAACATCATCTCGACGCCCAACCTGATCACCCTGGACAACGAAGAAGCCAAGATCGTCGTCGGCTCCAATGTGCCCTTCATCACCGGCCAGTTCACCAATACCGGCACCGGCACCACCAACCCGTTCCAGACCATCGAGCGCAAGGACGTCGGTCTGACCCTGCGCATCCGGCCGCAGATCGGCGAAGGCGGCACCGTGCGCATGACGATCTTTCAGGAGTCGTCGAGCGTGCAGGAGAAGGCCGCAGTCGGCACCAGCAACGCGGGCCCGTCCACCAACAAGCGCTCGATCGAGTCCAATGTGGTTGTCGACGACGGCTCCATCATCGTGCTCGGCGGCCTGATCGAAGACCGTTACAGCGACTCGACCGCCCAGGTGCCCCTGCTCGGCAGCCTGCCTCTGATCGGCAACCTGTTTCGCAGCCAGAACCGCACCAAGAACCGCACCAATCTGATGGTCTTCCTGCGCCCCGTGGTGCTGCGCGACGCCGGCAGCGCCGACAAGCTGTCACTCGACCGCTACGACCTGATCCGCGCGCAGCAGAAGGACGCACAACCCGCACCGAGCGTGCTGGTGCCGATCAACGACGCTCCTGTGGTGCCGCCGCTTCGACGCGACCTCGGGGTGGCGCCAGTGCCCCCGGCCGCATCGGCCGCCAAACCGAACTGAGCACGAGCATGGGCGCCCGTCACCCCCTGCCCTACGGCTTCGCCAAAGCACACACGCTGCTGCTCGAAGACGATGGCCAGCAGCTGATCCTGTGGAGCGGCGAGCAATCGCCACCGGCCGCGCTGTCCGAGGTGCTGCGCGTCTATGACGTACAGCGCTTCGAGCGCGAGGCCCAGGCCAGCCTGGCGCAGCGCATTGCGGTGGCCTACGCGGGCGGCGAGTCGAGTGCGGCCACGGTGGTCGGCGAAGTCGAGAGTGCCGTCGACCTGTCGCGCCTGATGCAGGACCTGCCGGCGGTCGAAGACTTGCTCGAAGCCGCCAACGACGCGCCGATCATCCGCATGCTCAATGCGCTGCTGACCCAGGCCGCCAAGGACGGCGCCAGCGACATCCACATCGAACCCTACGAGCGCAACTCCTCCGTGCGTTTTCGCGTCGACGGCTCGCTGCGCGAAGTGGTGCAGCCCAACCGCGCGCTGCACGCCGCATTGATCTCGCGCCTGAAGATCATGGCCGAGCTCGACATCGCCGAGAAACGCCTGCCACAGGATGGTCGCATCTCGCTGCGCATCGGCGGCCGAGCCATCGACGTGCGGGTCTCGACCCTGCCCTCGGCCCATGGCGAGCGCGCCGTGCTGCGTTTGCTCGACAAAGGCGACTCCAAGTTCACGCTCGAGTCGCTGGGCATGGGCGGCGACGTGCTGGCCGGCTTCAACAAACTGGTGCAGCAGCCGCACGGCATCGTGCTGGTCACTGGCCCCACCGGCTCGGGCAAGACCACCACGCTCTACGCGGCGCTGCAGACCCTGGAGACTGCGACCACCAATGTGCTGACGGTCGAAGACCCGATCGAGTACGAGCTGGCCGGTATCGGCCAGACCCAGGTCAATCCGAAGATCGACCTCGACTTCGCCAAGGCGCTGCGCGCAATCCTGCGCCAGGATCCCGACGTGATCATGATCGGCGAGATTCGCGACTTCGAAACCGCGCAGATCGCGATCCAGGCCTCGCTGACCGGCCACCTGGTGCTGGCCACCGTGCACACCAACGACGCGCCCAGCCTGGTCACGCGCCTGATCGACATGGGCATCGAGCCCTACTTGCTGAGTTCGTCCTTGCTCGGGGTGCTGGCGCAGCGCTTGGTGCGCAAGTTGTGCTCTAGCTGCAAGCGGGTCGACGGGCGTGGCCGCTACCACCCTGTCGGCTGCGCCGAGTGCGGCATGACCGGTTACCGGGGCCGCACCGGGGTCTATGAGCTGATGACGGTGGACGAGAAAATCAGCGGCCTGATCCACAACCGCGCCGCCGAGAGTCAGCTCTTCGTCGCAGCCGAGGCTGCCGGCCTGCGCTCCATGCGGGACGACGGCGAGCGCCTGGTCGAGCAGGGCATCACCTCGGCCGAAGAAGTGATGCGCGTCACCCGAGAGTAGCTGAGTGCCCGCCTACAAATTCGAGGCCCTCGACGCCAGCGGCAAGTCGCGCAGCGGCTTGCTCGACGCCGACAACCCGAGGGCCGCGCGGGCCCAGTTGCGGGCGCAGGCGCTGGTGCCGCTCGAGGTCGCGCCGGTGGCTCAGGCAGCCAACGACGGCTCAGCCTCGCGCTTTGGCCGGCGGGTGTTTTCAAGCAACGAGTTGTCGGTCTGGACACGTCAGATGGCCGGCCTGGTGGGCTCCGGCCTGCCGTTGGAGCGCGCTCTCACGGCCCTGATCGACGAAGCTGAAGACCCGCGCCAGCGCGAGTTGGTGGCTCACCTGCGCAGCGAGGTCAACGCCGGCAGCCCCTTTGCCCGTGCGCTGACCAGCGCGCCGCGCGAGTTCGACGATGTCTACCGTGCCGTGGTCGCGGCCGGGGAGCAGAGCGGCGCGCTGGGCACCGTACTGGAGAAGCTGGCCGATGACCTGGAGGAGCGGCAGTCGCTGCGCAGCAAGCTGATCGGCGCCACGCTCTACCCGGCCATCGTCTCGCTGATCGCGCTGGTGATCGTGATCTTCCTGGTGACCTATGTCGTGCCCCAGGTGGCCAGCGTTTTCACGGGCAGCAAGCGCGCCCTGCCCACCCTGACCGTCGTGATGCTGGCTGTGAGCGCCTTCGTCCGCCAATGGGGTTGGTTGGTGATTCTGGTCGCGGGTGCCGGTGCCGCCGCCTTCGCCTACGCGTTGCGCAATGAAGCCGTGCGCGAGCGCTTCGACGCGCTGTGGCTGACCGTGCCCCTGGTCGGGCGGCTGGCCCGCGGCTACAACGCGGCCCGATTTGCGGGCACGCTGTCGATGCTGGCCGCTGCCGGGGTACCGATCCTGAAAGCCCTGCAGGCGGCCGCCGAAACGCTGGGCAACCGCGCCATGCGGGCCGACGCGATGGCAGCCCTGGTGCAAGTGCGTGAAGGTGCGCCACTGGCGAGCGCCCTGGCGGCGAAGAAGCGTTTTCCAGGCTTGTTGCCCATGTTTGCCCGCCTGGGCGAGCAGACCGGGACCCTGCCGAAAATGCTGGAGCGGGCTGCGACGCAGCTGAGCCTGGAGGTTCAGCGCCGAGCCATGGCCTTGGCCACCGTGCTCGAACCCCTGCTCATCGTCGCCATGGGCGCCGTCGTGATGCTGATCGTGCTGGCGGTCTTGCTGCCCATCATCCAGCTCAACACCTGGGTCAAGTAGCTGTCAGCGGCTACAGCGGGTGCGGGCTCGGCCGGCGTCGGCGCGCCTCAGGCCAGCGGGGGCACTACGGCGAAGGCCAGGCCGAGCAAGGCCACAGCGATCGGTACCGCGCTGACCCACCAGCGCGACGGCGCGACGGCGCTCGGCTCGGCGACCGGCATCTCGGCGACGAGATCGAGCACGTCCTCAGCGAAGGCTTCGCTGCGATAGACGGGGAACTCGGCGGCGGTGCTCATGGTGTGGCTCCAAAGGTGACAACAGTGTCAGAGCTAGACGTGTCAGATCGATGTCTGGTTGACCACAAGATGTGAAAGCTTGTGTGCAGAACTGCCGCGAACAGGGTGGCACCGCTCAGGCGCCCTGCGACGTTTCGGTCTGCGCCAGCTGCGCCATCGTGGTCTGGTTCAAGGCCATGACATCGATGCCGGCCAGCAGTGTCAACGTGACGACGGCCGCCGCCGTCAAGGCACTCAGCCGGGCGGTGATCGAAACAGTGGGCAGTGAGTTCATGGTGGGATGCGCGGGTCGGGTTTGTCGGTGTCGATGGCGGAACTCTAGGGACGCAACGGTTGCGCTGCGAGGGCCTTGTAACGAAGCGTCGTGGTCGCGGTGCGAGCAGCCGCCACGGCCGACGCGCTGTCGGCGGGCCCGGCCTGGCGCCGAGCCTGGCCTCTATCATCCTGCGCATGCCGACCTCGCTCGACGGCCGCCTGATCGTTGCCCTGTCTTCCCGCGCCCTGTTCGACTTCGAAGACGAGAACCGCGTCTTCGAAGCCACGGACGACCGCGCCTACATGCAACTGCAGTTGCAACGCCTCGAGCAACCGGCCCAGGCGGGTGTTGCGTTCTCGCTGGTCAACAAGCTGCTGGCCTTCAATGCCGATCGCGCGCCCCTGGTCGAAGTGGTGATCCTGTCGCGCAACGACCCCGTCTCGGGCATGCGCGTCTTCCGCTCCTGCCAGCACTATCGTTTGCCCATCGAGCGCGGAGTGTTCACACGCGGCCAGAGCCCGTGGCGCTATCTCAAGCCGCTGAATGCCCACCTGTTCCTGTCGACCAACGAGGCTGACGTGCGCTCTGCACTGGCCGCCGGCGTGCCCGCGGCGCGCGTCTACCCGCACTCGGCGCGGGCCTCGAGCGCACACCCGACTGAAGTACGGATTGCCTTCGACGGCGACGCGGTGCTGTTCTCCGACGAGTCCGAGCGCGTCTATCAGGATGGTGGCCTGGCCGCCTTCCAAGCCCACGAGCGCGCCCGTGCCGCCACCCCGCTGGCACCCGGGCCCTTCAAACCGCTGCTTGAAGCCCTGCAGCGCCTGCAGCGCGAGCCCGGCAACGCCATGCGCATCCGCACCGCCCTGGTCACCGCGCGCAGCGCCCCGGCCCACGAACGCGCGATCCGCACCCTCATGGATTGGCACATCGATGTCGATGAAGCGATGTTCCTCGGCGGCCTGCCCAAGGGCGAGTTCCTGCGCGAGTTCGAGCCCGATTTCTTCTTCGACGACCAGACCGGTCACATCGACAACGCCGCGCAGCATGTCCCGGCCGGGCATGTCGCGGCGGGCATTGCGAACAGCGGGTAATGGCGCAAGGCCCGGCTGGACAGGTGGCCGCCACCGGCAAGCTGGCAGCGCCGCGCTTGGGGCGGGTGTTTGCACGCGAGCGGCTGTTTGCCGAGCTTGACCTGGCAGTCGAGCGGCCGGCGCTGTGGCTCGGCGCGGCACCGGGCGCGGGCAAATCGACGCTGATCTCGAGTTGGCTGCTGGCACGACAGCGGCGCGCGCTGTGGCTGCAAGTCGATGCCGGCGATGCCGACCCGGCGACCTTCGTGCAATCGCTCGATGCGTTGTTCACGCGCACCACCGATACGCCGCTCGAACTGCCCGCCTTCCGCGCCGATGACCGAACCGACCTGGTCGGCTGGCTGCGGCGCCGCGTGCGCCTGTACTTGGCGAAGCTCGCGCCGCCGTGGGTGCTGGTGTTCGACAACCACCAGGAGATGGCGGCCGACTCGGCGCTGCACGGCGCGTTGGCACAAGCGCTGGCTGAGCTGCCGAGCGGCGTGCACTGGGTCTTCATCAGCCGCGAGGCGCCACCGGCGCCGTATGCGCGCGCACTGGCGCAGCAGCAGCTCGCATTGCTGGACGCGCAAACGCTGCGTTTCGACGCGGCCGAAACGCTGGCGCTGACGCACTTGCACGGCCGTCCGACGGCGATGGCCGGAGCACTGGCCAGTGCGCAGGGCTGGGTCGGTGGCATGACACTGATGCTGCTCGGATCGCCCAGCGATGCCACGCTGCCCACGCCGCAAGCGCGCGAGCGCCTGTTCGACTACTTCGCCGAAGAGGTGCTGGCGCGTATGCCGGCCGACGATCAGCACGCGCTGTGCGCCGTGGCCTACCTGCCGAGTGCCACGGTGCCGATGGCCTGCGCGCTCAGTGGCCAGCCACACGTGGGCGCGCTGCTCGAGCGCCTGGCCGCGCAAAGCTTGTTCACCGACCGGCGCGAGGCGGGGACCGAAACGGTGTACGTGTTCCACGATCTGTTCAGCTTGTTCCTGCGCCGCCGCTACGAGCGCAAGCACTTGCCGCAGCAGAGCCAGTCCATGAAGCAAGGTGCCGGCCTGCTGCTGGTGGCGCATGGCCAACTCGACGCCGGCTTGCAGCGGTTGATCGACGCCAAGTGCTGGCTCGACGCCGCCACCGTGCTGCAACGCCACGCAGCGGCGTATGTTGCCGGCGGGCGCACCGAAGCCTTGCGCCGCGCCATCGACAGCCTGCCCGACGACTACCTCGGCCCGCTGCGCTACTGGCGCGGCCTGTGCGCGCTGGACACCGACCCCAGCGCGGCGCTGCGCGACTTGGAACAAGCGCATGAACGCAGTGTGGCCGCAGACGACGTCGATGGCCAACTCGCCGCGGCGGCCGCGGCCGCCACCGCGCTGGTCGGCCTGGGCCGAATCAGGGCGCTGGACCGCTGGCTGGCGGTGCTCGATACGCACGCCGCGCGCGCGGCCGTCGTGCACGCCGAAGAGGTGGAGATGCGTCTGGTGCCGGGCCTGCTCGCCGCGGTGGTCTACCGCGTGCCGTGGCACCCGATGGCCGAAGCCTTGGCCGAGCGCGCCGAACGCCTGCTCCATTGGGACTTCGCGGCCGGGCAGCGGCTGTTGCTCGGCTCGCTGGCCTATCACCTGTTGTGGCGCGGCCATGTCAGCCGCTTGGAGCGCATCGTGTTGCGCATCGACGCGCTGTGCGCCGAACAAGCGGCCGCGCCGGCCACACTCATGCGCTGGTGGGGCGTGGCGATTCTCGTGAAGACCCTGCTCGGCCATCACGACTCGGCGCTCGCCGATGCAGAGCGTGCACGCATGCTGGTGGCCGCCGAGCCCTCAGTGGCTCGGCAGCGCGCGTCGATTGAGCTGCTGGCGATGATCGTGGCGCTGGCCGCCAGCGACGTGCCTTCGGCGCGGCGCCATCTGAACGACGCTGCGTCAGCCCTGCACCCAGACCAGGCCGTCGAGCGCTCGGTGCTCGAACACCAGCGCGGCATCCTGGCGCTGCTCGAGGACGACCGCCCGACCGCCTTGCGCCTGATGCGCGAATCGGTGGCCAGCGGCCGCGTCGGCGGCTTCCCGATGCGCGAGCACATTGCGCTGATCGCCAATGCGCTGGCCGCGGCGTGCAGCGACGAGCATGCCGAGGCCAGCGCCCTGCTCGACGCCGTGTTCGCGCATCCCTTCCAAGCCGAGTGCCGCTGGCACCACTGGGTGGCTGGCGCCGTGGCTGCCTACGCAGCAGTGCGCCGCGGCGATCAGCGCGCGGCGCTCACGCACTTGCGCAGCGCGCTGGGCGCCGCGCGCACGCACGGGTTCCGTCACGGGCCGATGCTGTTCGCCTGCGGCGACATGATGAGCCGGCTGATGGACCTGGCCCTGCGGCATGGCATCGAGACCGATGTGGCGCGCGACATCGTGCTGCGCAATCAGCTGAAAGCGCCGCCGCAAGCCGGCCCATCGTGGCCTTGGGCGATCCGCATCCACGCCCTCGGCGGTTGGCAGATCGAGCGCTCCGACGGCCCGCTCGCCACCAGCCGCAAGGAAAGCAAACGACTGATCGAGTTGCTGCACCTGCTCGTCGCACAGGGCAATGCAGCGCTACCGCAGGACCAGGTGGCCGACGTGCTCTGGCCCGATGCCGACGGCGACGCCGCGCGCAACGCACTCGACAACGCGGTCCATCGCCTGCGCAAATGGCTCGGCGGCGAAGACCGCATCGTGCTGCGCCACGGCGCGCTGGCGCTGAACCGGGAGCGCTGCTGGAGCGATGTGCAGGCATTGCACGCAGCGCTCGACCGGTTCGAAAACGGCGCGCCCGAAGAGGCCGCCGCGCAGCTGAAGATCATTCGCCAGCTCTACCGCGGCGCGCTGTTGCCAGGCGATGAGCAGGCGGGCATCGCCATGCGTCGCAACGAATTGCAACGGCGCGTGCAGGTGGCGCTCGCCGCAGGCCAATCGCTACCCGATCGCTAAGGCAGCCCCGCGCATGCTCCTTCTCACCCGCCGAGCATCGGCACCCTGAAGGAGCACACCATGGCGAATCGCCTCACCGCACGACGCGTCTTCCTGCAACGCGGCGCCACCTGGGCCACGACCTTGGGCCTGGGCTTGCACCTCGGCGCCGGGGCCCAGCCGGCCACCGCCCCCAACAGCCTGCGCATCCTGTGCACGGCACCGGGCGGCTCGATCCCCGACATCGTGGCGCGGCGCTACAGCGAACACCTGGGCGGCCGCTATGCCGGCGGCGTGATCGTCGACAACCGGGGCGGCGCAGCCGGACGCATCGCCGTGGCGGCGCTCAAGCAGGCCGCGCCCGATGGCGCCACCCTGCTGCTGGCGCAAGGCGCGGTGGCCACGGTGTACCCCTACCTCTACGACAAACTGGCCTACGACCCGATCACCGATCTGAAGCCGGTGTCGGTCGCCGCGGAAGCGGTGCTCGGCCTGGCCGTCGGACCCGCAGTACCCGAGAGCGTGACCACCCTGCGCCAGTTCGTCGATTGGCTTCGCGCCAACCCGGCGCAGGCCAACTACGGTTCGCCCGGCATCGGCACGCTGCCGCACCTGATGGGTGCGCTGCTGGCACACGAAGCGCAAATGAGCTGGACGCATGTGGCCTACGCCGGCGGACCGGCAGCACTGCTGGATCTGATGGCCGGCAGGCTCACCGCACTGTCGCTGCCCGAAGGCCTGCTGCGTCCGCACCTGGCCGCCGGCAAGCTGCGCGTGCTGGCCACCTCAGGCGCGACACGCAGCAGCTTCCTGCCCAACGTGGCCAGCGTGGCCGAGCAGGGTTTTCCGAAACTCGTCATGCGCGAGTGGTTTGCTTTCTTCATGCCGGGCGGTACGGCCCAGGCCATGGTCGACGAGACCTCACGCGCCTTGCAACAGGCCGCCGCACAACCTGCGCTGCGCGCATCGCTCGCCGACATCGGCATGCTGGCCGTGGCCGGCAGCGCGAACGATATGCGCGAGCGCATTGCGCAAGAGCAGCCTTACTGGCGCGGTGTGATCGGTGCCACCGGCATCCGCGCCGAATGAAGGCGCCCACTGAAGCGCACGCCACGGCGGTGGCGTGGGACGACGCCGCGCAAGGCTGGGATCAGCACAGTGCGCTGATCCGGGAATGGCTGCGCGAGGCCACAGCCGCGATGCTCGACGCAGCCGCTGTCGTGCCAGGCGCCAAGGTGCTCGATGTGGCCGCCGGTGCCGGCGACCAGACGCTCGACATCGCGCAGCGCGTCGGCGCGCAGGGCCAGGTGCTGGCCACCGACATCTCGCCGGGCATCCTCGAACGCGCAGCGCAAAAGCTGGATGGCGCGGGCTGGCGCAATGTACGTACGCTCCAAGCCGATGCGCAGGCCCTCGACCTCGGCGGCGCGAACTTCGACGCAGCCGTGTGTCGATTGGGCTTGATGTTCTGCGCAGCGCCGCTGCGCTCGTTGCAATCGATCCTTCTGGCCTTGGCGCCCGGCGCACGACTCAGTGGGCTGGTGTTCGCGGGGCCTGAGACCAACCCCTGCATCACGATCACGATGCAGACCGCGCTGCGCCACGCCGGCGCCGAAGGGCGCAACCCGTTCGAGCCTGGCTCGCTGCTCAGCCTGGGCCGGCCGGGCTTGATGGCAGCATTGCTGCGCGAGGCCGGCTTCGAGCAGATCGAAGTGCGCCCGCTGTCGGCACCCTTTGCAACACTGCGCTGCTCAGACTATGTGGCCTTCGTGCGCAGCGCCGGCTCGCCGGTGCGTGAGCTTCTCAAGCCGCTCGACGCCGCCGCGCGCGAGCACGCATGGGTCGAGATTGAGCAGCGGCTGGACCTGTTCTCGACGCCCGGCGGCTGGTCCGGCCCCAACGAGTTGCTGCTGTTCGTGGGCAGCAAGCCAAGGGGTTGACCGCCGCTCGGCTCAGTGTCACGCGCCGATGTACGCCGTCCAGCGCCCCACAGTGCGGGTGGATGGCCCGGTTGGCGGCCGACCCCTTCCGAAAAAAACGCCGCTGGACCAGCGTGACCACGCCACTGCCGGCTTTCTCGGCTGTCTCGGTTCTCAGCCCAGCCTGGACCTGCGGCAACCTCCGTCTGCGGGTCTAAGGACGCGCCGGGGGACAAACGTCGCGACGGCGGCGCGCTGTGTGCGCCACCACACCGACAGGACCGTGAGCTTGCTTGCAAGCTCGGGTTCCTGGAGGTCTTCGATCTCCATGGCTCCATGCCCGTAGAAAGGGATCCTCATGAACACGAAACTCGCCATGGCGGGCGTCATCGTCGTCGCCCTGCTTGTGCCGACCATCGGCAGCGCTGCCGACGACAAGGACCAGGACCGAAGCCGCCCCGTGACCTACGTCAAGGACTCGGCCATCACAGTGAAGATCAAGACCAAGCTGGCGGCTGAAAAGCTGAGCAGCCTGGCCACGATCCACGTCGATACCGACGCGAAAGGCACCGTCTGGCTGACCGGCACGGCCAGGAGCCAGGAACAGATTGACAAGGCCGGGTCGATCGCGCGCGCCACCGAGAACGTCGTCGAGGTGAAGAACCAGCTGAAGGTCAAGAAGGACGATTGAGCGGCGAGCGATCATCGATCAGGTGTCGATCGAGGAGCAGCCAGGCCAAGGCCCAGCCCGTGCCGAAGGCCCAGCCGCCCAGCACATCGGTAGCCCAGTGCACGCCGAGCGCGGCGCGGCTGAGGCCGACCAGCATGGTGAGGAGCGCCGCGGTGGCCAGGATGACGCCGCGTTCGGCGGCGCGGCTGCGTGTCGATGCGAGGAATGCCCCGAGCGTCAGAAAGACGATCGTGGCCATGCTCGCATGGCCGCTCGGAAAGCTCAGGCCCGGCACCACCAGCTCGGCAAATTGCACATCCGGCCGCGCGCGCCCGAACACCACCTTCAGCGCGCCGACCGCGAGCGTGCCCGTGAGCACCGAGGCGGCGACCAGCATCGCCGTCGTGCGCGCCTGGATGCTCGCCAAGTAGGCCACGGACATGACCGTGAACAGCGTCAGCACCGTGGTACTGCCCAAGCTGCTCAGATCCCGCATGGCTTCAACGAACCCTGGGCGCGCGCCGCGCAGGGACTGGGCCAACTGAAGCAAATGCATGTCGAAGCTGCGCGTCTCGCCCTCGCCGACTTCGCTGGCCAGCACGAAGAAGGCCAGGCCCAACAGGCTGGCCGCCAATCCGACAGCCAGTGACTTGAGCAGCGGTCCGTGCCGCTCAGCCCGACGCAGAAGCGGCGCCACGCGGCGGCTCATTTGGCCGGCCGAGGGCGCCAATCGACTTCGCCGAAGCCTTGCTGGCCCAGCAGCGTGTAGTAGATGCCCACCGTTCCGAGCGATTGACGCGAGCCGTCGATACCCTGGTAGCTCGCGCTGCGGTGCGACCAGAGGTAGTTGATGCCCACGCCGTGCGGCCCTTGGATGCGCCACGTGAACGCCGTGTCGACGCGATAGATCTCGTCACGCCCGGCCGAGCGACGGGCGATGCTGCCCAAAGACACCATGCGCGCCGAGACGTCGAGCGCGGCGCGATCGCCCTTGATCGCGCGCAGCGACACCGCAGCCCGCGTGGCCATGCCGTAGTGGTACTCGCTGTCGTTGCTGAGACCAGCGTTGACAGTGCGCGCCGAGCTGGCGGCCGCGTAGCCCAGGCCCGCGAGCACCGTGCCCTGCAGCGCGTAGTCCTTCCAGCCGAGCCATTGTGCGGTGGTGCCGAGCGACAGCGACGTCGTCGAGACGTGAAAGATCTGCGGTGACAGGTAGTCGTAGTTGCCGTACAGCCCCCAGATGCCGCGGTAGTTGTCGCCGAACCCGTAATCGCTGCCGTACAGCAGGCCGCGCGTGCTGAGGTTCTCCACCCCGTTGGCGCTGGAGAACAGGACCTGCGCGCTGAAGTAGTCGAAGGGCCGCTTGTAGGTGTAGCCGGTCTTGCCGGGTAGGCCGTACTCGAGCGCGAAGTCGAACTGCAGCATGTTGCGCTTGAAGTTGACCGTCGTGTTGAAGTCGTGCTGTGCCACACGGGTGGCGCCGACGTGCATCCGGCCGTAGTACGCCGGGTCGTTGTCGACGAAGGCGCCGTCGAAGCGCGAGCCGTAGATCATGCGGTTCAAGCCGACCGCCGGCGAGATGCCCGCCGCGAGCCAGTTGCGGTACGAGGCCGGGAGGTCGCTGCGGTCGATCACCAGCCGCGCCATGCGAAACAGCGGCTCGCCGAGAAAACTGCCGCCGATGCCGCTGGCGATCTGGTCGTTGCGCGACGGTGGCGTCTTCTCGCCGGTGATTTCCCACCATAGGCTGCCGGCGAAGGTCAGCGCGGAGGACTGCCAGTAG
>Ga0163144_10017524_pt1 | contig 14581 bp, 10 predicted proteins | sample OliLak19BULKMAT1_FD_123175 | JGI IMG/M metagenome (GOLD analysis project Ga0163144, IMG submission 123175) | Freshwater microbial mat bacterial communities from Lake Vanda, McMurdo Dry Valleys, Antarctica - Oligotrophic Lake LV.19.BULKMAT1 | ecosystem: Environmental > Aquatic > Freshwater >... | reverse complement strand
GGCGCGATGGGGTTTATGCAAGGAAAAGTGACATTTCTAAAAAGTTAAAAACATGACATTTCTAAAGAGTCGCAACACCCCTCAATCAACTCGGGGCGAACGGAGTTGATATCAAACCGCTTGCCCCGACATCTTATTTCTGGAAATTATTTAAACCGTTCGTCCCGCCTGTCCCGATTTGAATTGAGGGGAAGTCTTGAGGGACAGTCCTTTGAAAAAAATAAGGGGCTCCGGAGAGCCCCTTTTAAACTTGCCCGCCATAGCTCTAAAGAGAGAAGGAGGATCAATCTTCTTTTTTTCTCATGGTCGGAAACAGAATTACATCACGAATGGATGTAGTCCCGGTAATGAGCATGACCAAACGATCAATGCCTATGCCCGCTCCCACTGTTGGCGGTAATCCATATTCCACCGCAGTGACAAAATCAGCATCATAATAATGCGCTTCTTCATCGCCACCAGCGCGTGCGCCAGCTTGCTCATGGAACCGTTCCGCTTGATCGAATGGATCATTCAACTCATTGAAGGCATTGCAAATTTCCATGCCCGCAATAAACATCTCAAACCGATCAACCAATGCCGGATTTTCAGGATTACGTTTTGCAAGTGGAGAAACCTCAACAGGGAATTCGGTAACGAAGGTTGGTTGAATCAATTGGGACTCGACCAGCTCTTCGAATAAAACGTAGAGCTTCTGGCCCCATGATGCATTTTTATCGACCGGTTTGATTTTGTGTTTTTTTAAAAGAACGTCGATGTTATCACAATCGAGTTCTTGTTCCGTGCAACCGACGTATTGCATCACTGCTTGCTTCATCGGTAAACGAATGAATGGTTTTCCAAAATCAAGCGTCATTTCGCCGTACTGCACAACCATTGAATCATTCACATTTTTGATTACGTGCTTGAGGAGCTCTTCCACAAAATCCATCATCCAGTTGTAATCTTGATGTGCGATATACCATTCAACGCTCGTGAATTCAGGGTTATGGCGAGTTGAGAGACCTTCGTTACGGAAGTTACGATTAATTTCATAGACGCGTTCAAGACCACCAATGGTTAATCGTTTGAGGAATAATTCTGGCGCGATTCGCAAGTAAAGTTGCATATCGAGCGCATTGTGATGGGTCAAAAATGGCTTTGCAGCAGCACCACCCGGGATTGGATGAAGCATTGGCGTTTCAACTTCAATAAAATCATGCTTATCAAAAAACTCACGCATAAGGCGAATAATTTTAGAACGCTTTTTGAAACGTTCGCAGCTTTCTGGCGAACTGATCAAATCGAGATAGCGTTGGCGATGTTTAATTTCCACATCATGAATGCCGTGGAATTTTTCCGGCAATGGATGGAGGCATTTGCTGAGCAATTCGAAACTTGCCACTTTGATTGTAATTTCACCCATTTTGGTTCGGAACGAAGTTCCTTTGCACCAAATGATGTCGCCAAGATCAATATACTTTTTGAAGAAATCAAAACGCTCTTGCCCAATTTCATCAGAGCGAAGATAGATTTGCAAGCGTCCAGTGCGATCTTGAATGGTCGCAAAAATGGTTTTACCATGTTCGCGAAGAGTGATAACACGACCTGCAACGAGATATTCTTTACCGAGTTGCCCTTCAATAGGCTCCATAAATTGGTCTAACACATCTTGAGTAGTCGCAGTAACCGGTGCAAATTGCGGCCATGGTTCGATGCCAGCGGCACGCATATCTTTTACTTTTTGAACACGAACCTCATGTTCACCTGAGGTATGATGTGCTTCAGGCTGAGTTTGATTTTTAATGGTCATGATATCTCAATAATAGAATTTACCTTAATAAAACACTCAAATAGTATACTCAAAGGGGCTATTTAGGACAAATCAGCCTATACCGACGCCCGATAGTTTTCCTCAACCATATCCCAATCGATCACGTTCCACCACGCAGAAATATAATCAACCCGTTTGTTTTGGTACTTGAGATAATACGCATGCTCCCAAACATCGAGCCCTAGAATCGGAATATCGCCTTCATACAGGGGAACATCTTGATTTGCGGTAGTCGTGATGACCGGATTGCCTTCTGCATCGAGCACCAACCACGCCCAGCCACTGCCAAAAACGGTCTTTGCGGCACCATTGAATTGGTCTTGAAAAGCTTCAAAGCCACCGAATGCTTTTTCAATTTCTTCAGCAACTTTTCCTTTTGGCTTACCGCCGCCATCTTTTTTCATGATTTGCCAGAAAAACGAATGGTTATAGTGGCCGCCACCGTTATTGCGAACAGCTATTTGAATATCTTCGGGTAATGATTCGAGGTTCCACAATAGCTCCATAATCGATACTTCTCGGAGCTCGGGGTATTTTGCAAGCGCGGCATTCAAATTATCCACGTAAGCTTGGTGATGCCGATCATGATGAATTTCCATCGTGCGCGCATCAATGTAGGGTTCAAGTGCGTCAAATGCATAGGGTAATGGGGGCAAAATATGTAGCATAAATAAAAGTCCTTTTTAATTTTTAGAATGAATAATCATACCCTACTATGGAGAGCTGAAGGCGTCAAATTAATCCTCAAGAATGTAAATCTCTTCGTCCGCGCGTGCCATATGGAGATGCTCGCGTGCGAGCTTTTCTTTGTAGAATGGTTCTGTTTGCCATGCCACCACCTCAGTGGCCAAATCGGTAAGTTCCGATTCAACAGCAAAGATATCCTTTTCAAGAACCGCATTTTCTCGTTTGAGTTTGTAAAGATTGTAATATCCCTGCGAGCCAAATAAATATGCCAAGCCAAAGACAAAAATCTCTGCGGCAAAGAAAATACGTAAAATTTTTCGCTTGAGTTGCCTCATGAGGGGACCCTCGATCTATTTATTAATTCTTTTCTCCATTAATCATGCAGTACTGTTGACACCAAGCACAAGAAAAGCGTTGAATGAAGGAGAATAATACGAATAAATTTAGGAGTTACTATGAAGAAAATATTGATTTTACTACTCGCTATACGCACCATCACCGCTGCCCCGATAGATGTTAAACCCGAAGACAAAAGAGTCATCGACACAAAGCCCTATGACCAAACGATGTTTGAAATGTCTCGCGTATTTGCTCAAATTACCCAACTGGTTGGGGACAAGCATTACCACGTGGATAGTGCAAAAGACGGCATGATAAAAGCATTCGATAGCTTTGTGAGCAATACCGACAAGCACTCAGCGTTCCTTGATGAAGAGACTTATCGCTCCATGATGGAAGCAACAAGCGGAGAACTCATTGGAATCGGCGTCAAAATTGATGCGACGCGCAAACCAAAAGATAAATTCCTCACCATTGTGGAAACAATTCCGGATGGCCCAGCAGATAAAGCAGGCATCGAGGCAATGGACAAGATAATGGAAATCGAAGGCAAGCCACTCGAAGGTATGGAAACAGACGTCGCCATCACCAAACTCAAAGGGGAGCGTAATTCGCAGGTCACGTTCAAGGTATTGCGAGACAAAGAAAAAGATTTGCTCACCTTCACGGTAACGCGTGACATCGTTGAAAATGAAAGCTCACTCAGTTTCCACATTAAAAATCATGATATTTATTATATTTCCCTTTCGAGCTTTAGTTCAAACTCGCTCGCCCAAGTGGAGAAGCTGCTCAAGGAATCAACCAAGAAAAAATATAAAGGAATCATCCTTGATCTGCGCAACAACTCCGGCGGACTCCTGACCTCGGTTGTAGATATTGCAGGACTGTTCCTTGATAAAGGCAGCCTGGTGGTTACCACCAAAGATAAGAACGACAAAGAAAAAGAACGGTACGTCACCACGCGCCAACCAATCGCAAGTGGCACCGTTCCCATCTTTATTCTGATCAACAACTTTACGGCTTCGGCGGCTGAAATTTTGGCCGGATGCTTGAAGATTCACTCGTCTCTCACCTCAGCAAAGACCGCTAAAGATAAAACCCAGAAGTCTCTCATCTTTGTGGTTGGTACCCCGTCCTACGGTAAAGGATCGGTCCAAGAGGTGATTCCGATCGATAATTATGCAATTAAATTGACCACCTCACTTTATTTTCTACCGAATGATACCACGGTCCAAGGGGTGGGTATCCAACCTGATTTTGTGATTGAACGCACCTTCCCGCCTACAGAACAGATGCAATGGTTCACCAAATACTACGGACGGGAAGATGGCATGGGAAACTTCATTAAACCAAATGGTACAAAATCAGGGGATGCTAAATCAAATCCCGATAATTCACCCGCAGGCAGTATACCTGCCAAGGGTGATAATAAGTCCGGTGGATGGGTCAAACGAGCTCAAACCATGATCAATACCGATAACCAGGTACGAGAAACAATATCCCTGATTAACTTGTTTGACACCTTCAAAACCACCTGCCCGAGCAATGTGTGCAATCGGGACAAGGCGGTGGATTTCTTGAAGAAGCATCATATTACGAATGATACAATTGAGATCGAAACTATTGGTTAACAAATGAAAAGATTTACCTCCAGGTTCCAAATGTGTACATTAAAACACAGCACACTTAGGCCCTCACAAAGGATACATTGATGATCAAGAAAAAAGCACCCCTCCAACCAATCACCACCCAAGAGTACGTGCAAGTATTATTCGACATCAAACAACGTATTAAAGAAGCTCAAATAAAAGCCGTATTTACCGTTAACCATGAACTCATTCAATTGTATTGGTCAATAGGCAAAACAATTGTTGAAAAACAACAAGAGTGTGGATGGGGATCGGGTGTTATCGACCAGCTGGCAAAAGACCTACAAAACTCCTTCCCTGGAATGGGTGGATTCTCGAGAACTAATGTCTTTTATATGAGAGCGTTTTACCTGTCCTATGCAATTGTCCAACAGCCTATTGGACAATTAGCAGAACTACCTGTTTTTATGGTTCCATGGGGTCACAATATCTCCTTGATGGAGAAGGTTAAAGATAATGATCAACGCCTCTGGTACGCTCGAAAGGCCATCGAGCATGGCTGGAGCCGTAGCATGCTTGAAATATGGATCAAATCAGATTTGTTTGAGAGAGAAGGCAAAGCTGTCTCCAATTTTAAAAACACTTTACCGGCGCCCCAATCTGACATGGCACAGCAATCGCTCAAAGACCCCTATATGCTCGATTTCCTTGGATTGCATGGAGACTTTTCCGAAAGTGATATCGAGCAGGGTCTGATGGTCCATATTCAAAAATTCTTGCTTGAACTAGGGAAGGGATTTGCATTCGTCAGCCGCCAACACCATCTTGACGTGAATGGAAATGATTTTTACATCGACTTACTCTTTTACAATTTCAAACTACGCTGCTTTGTCGTGGTTGAGATCAAGGCACGAAAATTTGATCCAAGAGATGCTGGCCAGTTAAACTTCTACCTTTCGGTTGTTGATGATCACCTCAAACAGCCCGATGACCAACCAACCATTGGAATCCTACTCTGCAAAAGTAAAGACAACGTAGTAGTCGAATACGCACTGCGCAGTATAAACAAACCAATCGGTGTAGCTGGCTTTGAAACGGAGATAGTAAAAAGCTTGCCCAAGGAGCTCAAGAGCAGCCTGCCCACCATTGAAGAAATCGAATCTGAGTTTGAAAAGCAAAAAATAGCCGGTGGGTCAAAAATAGGTTCAGATGAGTAGTTCAAAGGTCAAAATGTAATTGTCCAACAGGCTGTTGGACAATTACAGATTTCTTAAAAACACCCCATATAAGAGCCTTTTATCAGGTTTATGAAAAGTCTAGCAGCTTGCTAGACGATTTAGATTCACTGCCCATTTACTATTGTCCAACAGGCTGTTGGACAATTGCAGAATAAGGGCTAAAACAGGTTGAAATGAGATTGTCTAACAAGCTGTTAGACTTTTTAAAACATCCCGAAAACCAAGATTAAAGCCCCGACTCGGATAAAATCGGGGCTGCGCCATTCTTTAGGATTTGATTATTTTAATTTGTCCCATGCATTACTGATTTTTGTAAATACATCTTGAGCTTGTTCTTTTGTAAATATTCCTCGTTTAGCCAGTTCAGCTTTATTGTCGTCGAACTTATCCGGGTGATATATGAGTGCCAACGTGCGATACGCTCTTTTTGCATCACTTACAGATGCCGTCGGAGGCAGACCAAGAACTTGGCGAGCTGTTGCGCCCGGTCTTAAATCAGGCAATAGCCGACGCGGTCCTACTGGAAGGGGCTGAGCTGGTGCAGGCTTTTCCTTGCGTGCAGGCTTTTTTTCTGGAGCAGGTTTCTTTTCTGGTGCAGGTCTTTGCTGGGATTGTGCTGCCGCCATTTGCGCCTGTTCAAACACGTCATCCCAGGGCTTAGGTTGAGCCTTCAATGCCTGCTTTAAAATATCCTTTGCCCACAAAATGAGGGCAAATACTTTCTGGGCATACACCTGCGATCCTGGATATATTGCCGGGTTCCATTTTGGAAGCAGTTTACGAACGGATGTCATTACGCTCGCTTGAGTATATACGCCAGAAGGCAAGCCAAGTAGATATCGTGCAATATGTTCGGCGGTTGTCGCTCCCACTGGCGGAACCCAACTTCCCTCCAAACCCCTACCCTTTGGCACATCTTGGTATTTTTTTAAGTTATTTAAAATGTCATATCCGCGTAAGGCTTTTTGAACATACGTATTTTCCTGCTTGAAGATAAACGCATCTATTGGATCTGCGGCTGCAGAACCCTCAACGGGGCTTTGGCCCGCGGCTTTATAGGATTCACCTACCATTTCATAGTCGCCTATGGTAACCGTTGTCCCAAGCCTGCCACTTGCGCGAACGGGTATTAACAAAACAATAGCATGCTCTGGCTTAGTTTGCTGGTCCCACCATTGGCCCAATTGAGCGACCAAAATGGTTTTTTCCGATACTATCAATCCTGCTTTTTTATAAGAAATTACCACATCTCCTTGTAATTCATCTAATGGCCCTAGGTCTAGTACGGAATTTGGCTGTAGCGCCAAAGGGATTGTTTCTGATCGAGATTTTTCTTGGTAAGCAATTATTAATTCGGTGCCAAAACTATTGAATATCACAATCGCCGGCCCAGCTTCTTTTTTCATGGCAACGATGGAAGAACTCAGTAGAGCTACGAGAAAAAACGACATGATTTTGAATTTATTAAACATGACTCCCCCTTGAATGTATTTTCTTTATTTCATCATAAGGGTAGCAGTCGAATGTTTCAGGTAGCAATATTACTAAGGAATTAACGCTGAAATTGCTTCCAAACGGGCTCCGAGAGCCATTTGAAAGTTTATCAGATATTTTGCCATATCCTTGGCAATCTGAGTCCATTCAGTTTCGTTCAGCACAATAGATCGTAGATTGCGGTAGGTGAGGGGAATAGGAATTTCATCAAAGATAAAGCCCTTTATTAGTCCACTACGCCACGTGAGCGTGCTGAGTAGTTGCGCCACTTCCATTGTATGCCATGATCCGGCTATAACCACTGCTTGTGCGGTGGGATCGAGCTGCATCAAGCGACGAAAGATATGCAGATCAAATAGATCAGAGAAAGCACGTCTTGTTGTTAAAGCTAGCCCCCTGCAATCAGCCACTCTTTCTCGGGCAAGGCTTAGGATGTTAGTATCATAACCGAGCTCATTCTCCCGCAGGAAGCTTTTTATTTTGTTCAATGAGTTGCGAGCCAGGGTGTATCTCCTAACCACATGGGGCGCTTCAGGGCAGTTGGCGTTTTCTTGGACCACCCTTTGGGCAAATGGCTCAAGCTCAGAAGCATATTCTTCAAATTCGTCAAAAAGGTCTTGGAACTCGAGTTCACCAAACGCTTTTGACCCATAATTCCAGGTCGCTTGCTCGTTCCGAACATCGCCATTGTGAGAAAATATGTGGTAGGCCGCATTGGAAAAATCTCGCATTTCAATATTCTCGATTATGCAATCCGGAACCTGAGCCTCTGCAAAGAATTCTTCGATATCGCCCAAGATATTCTTTTCAGACCTAAAAAACTGTGGCATGTCCCCGGACCGTTCGTAGAGAATATGGAATTTCTTTCCCTCCTGAACTCCTTGCTTGCAAATGGCCACCAAATCGATAAGTTGCCGCTCTTCATGATCGATGCCTGTTCGCTTGTGGTGATGCCCGAGCAGGGCGATAAAGCGAGTTTTATCCGGGGAAACCATCGTATTGCCAGTCATAAGCATGGCATGGGAAGGAAAGACGAAAATCGTGGCTAGAATAGCGAACAAGCAAAGACGGAAAAATGAACGCATAAATTTCTGGTGCCCCGGTTAGCGGTATAGTTGTATTTTTTAAACGCATCTAACCCCCCTACCTTGCTCTGCGAGCTCCGAAGGGCATGCCACCCAAAACAACAGATTGAAATTTTATCCATTTTTATAAAACCCATCTGATTTCAGCCTACTTGATTGCGTGGTTTTGACAAGAAAAAATCATATTTTTATTTAAGATATCGCAAGACAGCATGGAATGGGGGGATAACAAACGGATTAGGTGACAATTCCTCAATGGTTTGCTACGTTAATGTAGTGAAATAAGCCTTTTGAATAGGGCAAAACCAATCGTACAGGGTTATATGTGTAGAAAATATCGTTATAGACTTACCGTGACCTTCATTACCTGCCTGACTTTTGCCTTTTTATATGGCCTAACGGCGACTAACCACCCGCACTCAGCCATCAGCATTAAAAATATCCGACCCTTAAACCCCGAGTAATATCAATGTTAATTTTGCGAGACATCCTTCTTCAATTTGGCGAACGAACACTTTTTGATCACATCAATGCACACATCACCTTTGATCAAAAGATCGGTATCGTGGGTCGCAATGGCGCCGGCAAATCCACCCTCCTTGAGGTCATCACCCGTCAGATTCCAATCGACGAAGGTGAAATCATCACCGATCGCAAAAAGACCATCGCCTACTTCCCGCAGCATATTGTCTTGGAATCAACCAAAAATGTCTTTGATGAAACCTATGATATCTTTCACATCTACATCAAAGCACAAGCACGCGTAACTGCAATCGAACTCGAACTTCAAAATGCTCCCGATAATGCCGAAGAGCTACTCGATGAATACATGGAGCTCCTCGAAAAACTCAAACAGTTCGACCAACCAAAAGCACTCGGCCGTACACACGAAGTACTCAACGGACTCGGGTTTACTGAAAAACAAAAAAATGATCAAGTGAGCTCGCTCAGCGTGGGTTGGAAGATGCGCGTCGTTTTGGCGAAATTACTTCTTTCTAATGCCGATTTCTACCTGCTTGATGAACCTACTAACCATTTGGATTTATCAACAAAAGAATGGTTCTGCGACTTTTTAAAACATGCACCTTTCGGATTCTTGCTCGTGACTCACGATCGCTACTTCTTAGAAAAAGCATGTTCAAAAATTTTGGAACTAGAAAATGGCCGCGGCACCATGTACGAAGGTAACTTCAGCTCCTACATTAATCAAAAAGAACGGCAACGCGCAATAACGAAATCTGCTCACGAAACACAACAAAAAGAAATTGAACGCAAACAAGAGACCATCGACCGCTTCCGCGCAAAAGCCAGCAAAGCGACCATGGTCAAAAGTATGATCAAGCAACTTGATAAAATTGAGCGAATCGAAATTGAACCGCCAATTCCAAAAATTCGCATCACCTTCCCAGAAACAACTGCTCCGGGAAAAACGGTACTCACACTCAAAGATCTTTCCTATAAATTTGGAGATCACCAAATTTTTAAAAATGCATCTGCAGTTATTTCCCGCGGGCAAAAGGTAGCGCTCGTCGCACCAAACGGAACAGGTAAAACCACCTTGTTCAACGTGATCACCGGAAAATATCCATTGCAAACAGGTGAGATTGTTCTTGGCCACAACGTGAAAGCAGCATTCTTTGAGCAAGAACAAAGTTCCGTTCTAAACCCCCAAAACACGATCTACGAAGAAGTTGCCCGTGGATGCAAGGATGTCCGGGAAGAAACCATTCGCGCGTTCTTGGGCTCATTTTTATTCAGCGGGAGCGACATTCATAAAAAGATCTCCGTGCTGAGTGGTGGCGAAAAGAATAGAGTTGCAATGGTGAAGGTGCTTTTGCAAAAAGCGAACTTCTTGATCCTTGATGAACCCACCAACCATCTTGACTTGGTCACCAAGGAACTTCTCTTGCAAGCATTGCAACAGTACCAAGGCACCATCCTTATCGTTTCGCATGATCACACATTCATCGAAGGTTTAGCGACAGATATTTTGGAACTCATGCCAAACGAACTGCTCCATTTCCCGGGCACGTATGAAGCATATTTGGATTACCGCAAAGAGCACGTAGTTCAGGCACAAGCACCTGTAGCTGCGGCCGTAAACGTGCTAGCCACTCAAACTGATACTGCAAAAACACCAAGCAAAGATCAGTTGGATATTCGTAAACAGATGGGTAAAATTGAAAAGAATATTGAAAGACTCGAACAAGATCAGAAGAATATAAGTGAACGTTTTGCAGATCTTGAGTATGGAACAAAAGAATATCAAGATGCGGCACAGAAATTGCAAAGCATCACCAATGAGCTGAAGCAAAAAACAATTGATTGGGAAAACTTGCAATTGAAAGTCGATCTCGAGTAAGATCTCTGCAAGTAATCCCTACTTCGCTCTTCGAGCTTCGAAGGGCAGGCAAACATAAAAAAAGGAACTTGTATGAAATTACGCACAACACAGCTTTGCATTCTTATTCTCACTCCCTATGCTACTCACGCGATGAAAGCCACAGAAGCGCTCGGCCATGCATTGCATGAGATGGAACAAGCGCAAAGGAGATCCGGCTCTACGAGCCATCAAAAGTCGGGGGCTACAGATCATCAGCAAATCTGCGCTGCATTTGCAAAAAAAGATATGCGCGCCATTGATGCGTTCATTAAAAAATCAAGCGATCTCGTGCAGAACATTATTAACCAAAACGCGAATGATCCAGATGGTGACTATCTTAGAATAACGTCGCTGCTTGAACTTGCCTGTGAAAATAACCTTGGAGAGGTAATATCACAACTACGCACACGCGGCGTCAGTATTGCGCAACCGGATGAATCAGGCAATACGCCACTTGCGCGCTGCTTGGCAAGAGGGGTTAATGACAAAAAAACGTTATTCTTTTTGATCACGGAAGAAACTATTAATCGCCAGAACAAGCAAATGCGCACTCCCCTACACATTCTGCTCAATCAAAACGAAATATACAAAAGTGCACTTGAAGCCCTGTGCGAAGAAGGAGCTCGCCTGGATATCCAGGATGATACCGGCAATACACCTCTTCATTATGCAGCGCTCAGAGGGGGATCTGGAAAATTAATCGAACACTTAATGAACCCCATTCGCAGTGAAGAACAAAAAATAGCTTTAATTAATATGCAAAATAAACAAGGGGCAACTGCATTACATCTTGCTATTCAAAACTATCTGGATGCACCTGATGCCTCTTTCGCAGTAAACACCATTAAATACTTACTTAATTATGGATCGCTCAGCGTTGCAAATATCGAAGGCGTAACTCCTATGGATCTTGTCTATCAATTAGTGGCTCAAAAAGATCCCCGCGCTCTCAAACTTGAATCGTTTTTGGATGAATATTATACACAAGATAATCCTCCTGCAGATGATGCTTCTGAAGATTATTCTTCTGAAGAAAAAAGCAGCTCTCCCTCATTTGCAGAAAAAGTGGAAAATTTTTTCAAGTTTCTGAAACTTTAATATATCGTTTTATTATTTCATTAACTCTAAAGGAGAGTCCTTATGGAACACGGTCATTCAAATGGCGCTGATCATCACGGTCAATCGCACGTCGCCTATATGCTGCTCAGATGGACATATGGATTAGTGTTCATTGTTGCAGGGCTTGATAAGTTCTTCAACTTGGTCACGGTGTGGCAACAATACGTGAGCCCATTTGCCATACGCATTGCACCCGTTAAGCTCAACCAGCTCATGATGGGCATCGGCGCATTCGAAGTGCTTCTTGGCGCTTTGATTCTAGCAAAACCACGCTGGGGCGGTTTCATAGCTGCAGCCTGGCTTTTGCTCATTGCCGCAAACCTCGTCAGTATGCAGGCATTTTATGATGTTGCCGTGCGTGATGTGGTGATGGCAGTTGGTGCATTGGTTCTTGCACTTCTGACTTGCAGCAAGGAATAGTTTTAGGAATCAGACTTTGATAAAACGGAACACCCCGCTAAGCATTTTGCTCGGCGGGGTGTTCCATTTTTAATCTAACTATTTTTCAACTACCAGGTATTCAATTCTACGATGGTAATGAATGCAACTATGCCCGTGGTATCGGCGTTACTTATCGAAAAGGTTCTATCTGTGGCTAATGTATTAATTACATCAAGGGTATCACCCGCCGATGCTCTAATCACCGCCGTTTTCGGGGCCATATCGTTGTTGTTTGATTGCACTGAACTCGTTCCGTTAGAACCATCAACGTTCAATATCTGTATTCCATTGAGCCTTAAGGGCCATTTGTTACCCCCGCCAGCCGTACTTGCACCTTGGCCCCAGGTAACGAGATAGTAGGCTTGATCGGGTAGAGTAAATGAGGTCGAAGTTCCGGGCACATAACCCGCAAAGCCTATCGGGTTAGCAAGAACGTGAGTGTACCTGATAGCCGCACCGGCTACTGTTGTCCGTTGAATCGCCGTATCACCTTGTTGTATCGTGGCGGTGATATAGGCACTATTCCCTCCTTTAGGGCCAGTATTACCTGTGGCGCCTGTGGCACCAGTTCGCCCAGTTAATCCTGTTGCGCCTGTATTACCGGTGTTACCAGTAGCGCCTGTGAGGCCGGTAGCACCCGTATTTCCAGTGGCACCTGTATTTCCGGTAGCGCCGGTGTTGCCCGTAGCGCCTGTGTTGCCAGTGGCGCCTGTGTTGCCAGTGGCGCCCGTCCTTCCGGTCAGTCCAGTAGCACCTGTATTGCCGGTATTTCCGGTTGCGCCTGTATTTCCGGTGGCGCCTGTGGCCCCTGTATTTCCAGTTGCCCCTGTATTGCCCGTAGCGCCCGTGTTACCTGTTAATCCTGTGTTACCAGTAGCGCCTGTGTTGCCGGTCAATCCAGTAGATCCGGTATTACCAGTTGCGCCAGTGGCTCCAGTATTTCCTGTTAATCCTGTGTTACCAGTGGCACCTGTTAGACCTGTATTTCCTGTGAGGCCGGTAGCACCCGTATTACCAGTGGCGCCTGTATTTCCTGTTGCGCCCGTGTTACCGGTAGCGCCTTTGAGGCCGGTAGCACCCGTATTTCCAGTGGCACCTGTATTTCCGGTAGCGCCGGTGTTGCCCGTAGCGCCTGTGTTGCCGGTTAATCCTGTATTTCCAGTAGCGCCTGTCGAACCAGTTAATCCGGTAGATCCGGTATTTCCTGTGAGGCCGGTTAATCCTGTATTTCCAGTAGCGCCTGTTAAACCTGTTAATCCTGTGTTACCAGTTGCACCTGTGTTGCCTGTATTTCCAGTAGCGCCTGTATTTCCTGTGGCTCCAGTATTTCCTGTGAGGCCGGTGTTACCTGTCAAGCCAGTGCTGCCTGTATTTCCAGTGGCGCCTGTGTTACCCGTATTACCAGTGGCACCTGTGTTGCCAGTTAATCCGGTAGATCCGGTACTACCCGTGTTACCAGTTGCGCCAGTGAGGCCAGTATTTCCTGTGAGGCCCGTGTTACCCGTCAATCCTGTTGCGCCTGTGTTACCCGTAGCGCCTGTGTTGCCTGTATTTCCAGTTGCGCCCGTGTTACCTGATAATCCTGTGTTACCAGTAGCCCCGGTTAGGCCTGTATTTCCGGTTGCACCTGTCATACCAGCACCCGTGTTACCGGTAAGGCCAGTAGCTCCTTGATCTCCTGTTGCACCAGTAGCACCAGTCATTCCTGCACCTGTTGCGCCAGTAACTCCCGTTGGTCCAGTTACACCGATATCACCCGTAGCGCCAGTTACGCCTGTCATACCTGCACCCGTGTTACCTGTTGCACCCGTGTTGCCTGTAAAGCCGGTTAAGCCAGTCGCACCCGTGTTGCCTGTTAAGCCAGTTAATCCGGTTAATCCAGTTGATCCGGTATTACCCGTAGCGCCTGTTAAACCTGTTAATCCCGTAGATCCGGCATTACCCGTGTTACCAGTAGCGCCTGTTAATCCAGTTAAGCCAGTGTTTCCGGTGGCGCCTGTTTGGCCATCATTTCCTGTGAGGCCGGTGGCACCAGTGTTGCCTGTTAATCCAGTAGATCCGGTATTACCCGTAGCGCCCGTGTTTCCGGTCAATCCTGTTGCGCCTGTTTCACCTGTGGCACCCGTGTTCCCGGTAAGACCAGTAGCACCAGTCATGCCTGCACCTGTTGCGCCAGCAACTCCCGTTGGTCCAGTTACACCGATATCACCCGTAGCGCCAGTTACGCCAGTCATACCAGCACCCGTGTTACCTGTTGCACCCGTGTTGCCTGTTAAGCCGGTTAATCCAGTTGCACCCGTTTCACCTGTGGCACCCGTTAATCCAGTTAATCCTCTTGCGCCGGTGTTACCTGTAGCCCCGGTTAATCCAGTTGCACCCGTTTCACCTGTGGC
>Ga0163144_10017523_pt1 | contig 14581 bp, 11 predicted proteins | sample OliLak19BULKMAT1_FD_123175 | JGI IMG/M metagenome (GOLD analysis project Ga0163144, IMG submission 123175) | Freshwater microbial mat bacterial communities from Lake Vanda, McMurdo Dry Valleys, Antarctica - Oligotrophic Lake LV.19.BULKMAT1 | ecosystem: Environmental > Aquatic > Freshwater >... | reverse complement strand
GGGCACGCGACGCGGCTCACTCGGAAAATCGTCGTCGGTCAGGATGTCACTGTTCTCGCCCCGCTTTTTCAACCAGTTGATCAGGGCGGAACCGCCCGCGATCAGCAGGAAAATAAACAGAGACTCAATTCCAGCGGCTAAAATCATCTTGTGTTCTTCAAAAGCTCAGTCGTCGGAACAAGGAGCGCGGAATTTATTCCGCTTCGGCTTGATTGCTCCCGCACTCAACGCACGCCAAACAACGCGCCGTCTCGAAGCGGACTGAAGTCCGCGCTCCCGTTCCGGCTCAGACGGACTATGGCGTCGTGAACGGGCGAATCCAACTATTTTCTCATCGGTTCGACGACTTTGAAGGCAGGATCAAGGACGGGCGAATACAAAGCGTCGTCCTGTTTCTCGTTCACTTTGGGATTGTTGAAATCATTTCGCATCGTTGAGCCGTCGGCGAATTGCAGTTCCGTGGCGCGCAGCGAATAGTCGTTTGTCCCAAAAGCAATCTTGATGAGCGACATCATCGCGCGCGCGGAGGAGGAGCGCGGCTGCAAGGTGAGTTCGCAGACATCGTCGTTCACGTTGATCGCTTGAATCTTGAACCGGGATTGCAATTCCTTTTCGTCGCGGGGAAAGCCGGCCTCAAGGAGTGCGAGCGCGTCGCGCCAGGGCCCGGCCTCTTTGCCGTTCAGCGGATATTTTTCGATCCGTTTCAATTTTGGATAAATCACCAGCATCTGGTCGGGCTGCCGGATGGCGATGGTTTGCGCCGGCTGCCCGAGTTCCCAGTGGAAGCGGTTGGGCGCGGCGAACCAGACCTGCCCGGTGGATTTGAGGGGTTCGGTCAGGGATTTGAGCCTGCGGGTCTGGGTGAAATCGGCGGACCAGGTTTGGATATCGGGCTGGGCACGGAGCCAGTTGGCGACCAGCTCGTCTGGGGTGGCGGCGGGTGCGGTTTTTGGCGCAGCGAACGAGAGGAGCAGGGCGAAAACGAACGCAAATTTTATGAACGAGTGAAAACGGTTGCCATCGCGCTTTGCATTGGAGCGCGGACATTCGTGTCCGCCTGGAATTTCCGTGGCGGCGGGGACGCGGACAGAAATGTCCGCGCTCCGAATGGGCCGGGCACGGCTTGCAACCCACGGCGCGCAGGGACTGACGCGCCCTACCACGCCGCAGGCCATTCTGCCGATCATCATTGGAACGCGGTATAAAAACTCTTTAATCATATTTCTTTTGACGCAGCGGTTTCAGGCCAGACCGGCACGAAATGATACCATTGATCCAAATGTTCGCGAATCGGTTGCTCGAAAACGGTGATGATTTTCTGGGTGAGCTGCTGCCGGTTCTCCACGCTGCGCAGCGCGGGCCGGTCGTAGGGAATCTCCGGCAGGATGTGCGCCGCGTAGCCGTTTTCCAGTCGAGGGATATAAACCGGCAACAAGACGCAGCCGGAGGCGCGCGCCAGTTCCGCAGCCGCCACCGACGCTGCGAAAGGTTTGCCAAAAAGTGTCACGGAGGCCGCGCTGCTCTCTGGAGGGCGGTCCACCAGGAGAGCCACGATGGCCTCGGCTTCCAGGCGGCGGATGATCTCGACGAAGGCAAACGGGTCGTTGCCGATGACGAGCGTCTCGATTCCCCATTTAGCGCGTGCGGCCTGCCGCATCTCAGTGAGGGCCGGGTCGGGCTCGTCGAGCGTGATGACAAGGAGTTTGAATCCGCGGTTGGCCAGCAGGGGTGCGCCGAACTCCCAATTGCCGAGGTGAGGCGTGAGAAGGAGCACTCCCCGCTTCTTTTCTTGCGCCGCAAGAAAATGATCCCAACCGGTGAGCTCGGAAAACAAATCGTCGATCGGAATCCCGCTTTCGTAGCGCCAAAGATCGGCAAGCTTGATCGCGAACTGGCGAAATAGCGCCTTTCCGACACGGGACGCTTTACCCCGGTCTCCCTCAAGCGCACCGGCGAGATTCTGGATGACAACTGCGCGCCGCTTTGAAACCAAATTCCAATAAAGGCTGGCGACAATCCGACAAAGGATTTGCGAGAGCCACAGCGGTAGATGGCGGGCCAGCGCCAGTCCGAGATTCCAAACACCGCTGCGATAGAAACTCGACGGTTCGCTGGAGGGAGAAGTCTCTGTGGTCACACTTTTTTTTCCGTGGGAAGCGGTTTTTTCTGAGCGAAGGTGCGCCACCAGATGGGCAGAAGATAAATGGAGGTGAGCATCGATCCTGCGATTCCGACTGCGCAAACTTGTCCGAGGCTGGAAAGACCGGCGTTGTTGGAAAAGCCAAGAGAACCGAATCCTGTGATGGTGGTCCCGCCGCACAACCAAAGCGCGCGCCCGATGCTGCGCCGAACCTCACGGATGTTTCCGCCATGACGGCGCAACGCGAGTTGCATGTGGATGCTGTAATCGACACTCGCGCCGAGGAGCAGTGGAAGCGCCATGAGGTTGAGGAGATTCCAGGACCAGTTGGCCATCGACATGATCAGCAACAGAACAACTCCGTTAAATATCAACGTGGCGAGACTGAGCAGAACCTCGGCGGGACGACGGAAGGCAAGCCACAGCGAAAAAATCAAGAGCGCCAGCATCGGCAGCAGAACTCGGGGAAAATCCTTCTCTACCAGATCGAACATAGAGGTGCCGATCAACGTCCAGCCGGATAGGATGACTCCTTCCCTTTCCAGCTCCGGTGTCAAAACTTTGGCAGCCGCGCGCGCTTCGGCGAGCGCTTTGTCGGGGGCCATTCCAGGATTTGGATAGACCAGACCGACGGCGAGGAAGCCATCTGGAACTCGCGCCGTCACCTTTTCCAGAATCCATTGGCTCGCGTGGTTGGTCGGCCAGAAAACATTGGTTTGGTCCAGGACCCGCTGCCAGGTTTGGAATAGTTGTTCGGTCAGAGCGAACGAATTGCTGGTGAAACCATTGTCGGCGGCGGCGCTGCGCATCCGCTCTTTGCCCGCGGCGAGGATTTTTAACGCCTCGCGATTGGCCAGTTGGTTCTGTGGCTGCGGCCAGAGCGTGGTCGGCATTGTGTAACTGGCGATCAGTTGATTGGAAATCGCGCGGTTCAAAACGGACTCGGTGTATTTCAGGCGCTGGGCCATTTCGGTTTCGTCGCGCCCCTGAGCGATGATCCAAAGCGGTTCGTCTGGTCGGCCGAGGGAACGTTTGATGTCCTCAACGGCGGCGTAGGCAGGACTGTTCTTCGGCCGAAGCGCGTCGGCCGAATAATCGAAGACCATTGGTTTTTTCCACAAAACAAGAGGCGCAAGCAGGAGAATTAAAACCGTGATGGACCAGAGAGATTTTGGACCTGCTACCGAAATTCTCTCGGCAGTTTTGGTTGCGGGCGGTTCCGGGGAGAGAATTTCGGCAGAACTTTTCAACGGCGGCAAAAAGGCGAACAACATCACGAGCCCGGCGAAGATGACTCCGATGGCTACCAGCGAGCCGAGTTGGCCGAGGCCGGGAAGACCACTCAGATTTAGAATGGAAAACGCGCCCGCCGTTGTGATGGCCGACCAGAGGATGCTGGGTGCAATCTCGCGGCGCAGTTGTTGGACCGTAAGGTGCGGGGCCGCCCGCGATTCCTGATAGAGGACGAGCCCGTAATCGACTGCCAGGCCGAGCAGGATCGCGGCGAACCCCATGCTGACGACATTGAGCGTCCCGAAAAACAATCCGCCCAACGCCATCGTCCCGCCGAGGATGATCGCGAGCAGAAAGAGCAGCCAGAAAAGAGGACGAAAGCGCCGATGCGCAATCCAGAACAGAATGGAAATGATGACCATCGTGCCGCCGACAGAAGCAAACATATCGCGTTCCATGCCGCCGGCGATTTCCGCGACGAACGCGGGGCGACCGGTGTAATGGATCTCGATTTTTCCCGGAACACCTCCGGCAGCCTGTTGGGCCGCCACGATTTCTTTTACCTTGATCAGCCAGGCCAGACATTCGCGGTAGCTGGAGAGATCGGTAGTGGCCTCGACAAAAACGAGACGAAATGTTCCGTCGGCGGAGGAAAACAATTCCTGGCCGGAGCCGATTGGCATCGCGGAGGAAACCGATTCCGGAAGCTGCATCAGGCTGAACGGATCGTAACTGCGCATGGCGATTTCGTTTGGCGAAAGAGAGGTCGCAAGCTGTTCCTTGGTTTCCGCGAGGGTGGCGTTCAGGTTTTCTGGAGCGAGGCGATTTGTGAGTTCCCCAAAAATATCCGGCGGTTGATTGAGCCAAAGAAACGCGACGAGTTCGGCCGACTGGCTTGGGTATTCGCGCCAGGCCGGTTGCCAGGTTGCCTCCGAAATCAGGTTGGTGTGCTGGCGCAGGGCCGTGGCAATCGAAAGGGCTGCGGCTTCGGTGTCGTTGGGGTTGTCGGAACGGACGGTGATGATGAGCTCGCGGCCATTGGAAAAATTCTGCTGGTAAAGTTTCAGTCCTTGAACGATCCCGGAATCCTCCGGCAGCAAGTTCAGGATTTCGACGTCGAAACGGAGCCGGGCCAGGCCAAGAGCAATCGGCACGAGGACAAGCAGCCAGAGCCAGCGGCGGGAAAATTTCATGCGTTGGAATAACGGCGGGCGCGGAATGATGGAATGAAAACAGTCAGGAAATCCGGAATGGAACGAAGGACTGGGGAAGGAGCGTGGCCGTCAGGCCGCTTCAACAGCGAACACCCCTGCTGGGCTGTCTCCCAACTTCGTTGCGTCTGGGGAAGATTTTCCAGGAGCGCGGACAGCCTAGTACGCGCGAAGCAGGCGTCGAGGAAGGAGCATGCGGACATGGCTGTCCGCGCTCCTTTGGTTGCGGCTTTGCCGCGCTGTGTGTAGGCATCACCCAGCGTGCGCCCAATCCCAAAGCGGCCTGAAGGCCGCGCGCCGGAACAGGGGGAATGGCGTGCTGTTTCGCAATTCGGGATCAGGGCGGAGCGGCAGCTCCGCTCTGCCGAGGGCGTGGAGGCAGCGCTGCTGCGCGGCGTGGTTTTGGCGGACATCAATTCCTTCATGGATTCAGATAGCCCTCAATCATCTCGCCGCTCGACCGATTTTCCAAATGCCAATTTTCATTTTCCGGCCGGCGAAATGTCCACGGCTTCGGGGGAGCGACGCCCTGGAGGGCCGGCGGCAAATGGAACCAACCGATGCGGGCGGGCGCTTTTCCCGGGCCGGAATATTTTTTATTTTGTGCTGGAACCTCAAATTGCCAGCTCTGTGGCGTGGTTTGCGCGATGACAAATGGGAACGGCGTCTTGGTGAATTGAAGGACCGTCCGCCCATCGGAATGAGTCGCGACCAAAAGTTCTCCGGCAATTTCGGGCGACATCTTTTTCGCCCGCCAAACCGCCTGGCCTTGCTGAATTTTCCACCCCGCTTCGGAGAAATTCGCAGGGGGGAGTGGCCTCGTGTGGCAAGCGCTCAGAAGAACGGCGAGCGCGAAAAGGCTGAATCTTTGCACCTTTATGAAAAAGGGTGGAACAGGCCACCGGCCTGTTCCGTTCGGCGACCCTCCGACCGGAAGGGGAAGGCGTCCGCACGAAGCAAGCCCGCCTTCTTGGTTCAAGCGTTCTCCCCGTTGCGTCCGGCGAGCGGCCGGGCGCCACAGGCCGGTGGCCTGTGCTACCGCGTTCGGGATTTTCGGAACGGCTCTTAATCGCAAACGTTTTCTTGAGCGCTGGAGGGCTGGCATTGAGATGAAGCTGGAGATTAAGAGTAAGATTGCGATCAAGATTAAGCACAAGAATTCCAATTTCGCCGCCAAATTCACAGCGAAATTTTTTTGAACGTTTTTCCAGCGATTTGTCAAAATGACTCGAATGAGTTGACGGAACTGCGGGAAAACCTTAGTCAGTGCAGTTCAAAATCCACGTCAGGACTGGATTCATGGAGATAAGCGGATGATTAAAGTCGAAAATTTAAGCAAATCCTTCGGGCCGAAGCTCGCGGTGAACAAGATTTCGTTCGAAGTGCAACGCGGGGAGGTGCTCGGTTTTCTCGGGCCTAACGGCGCGGGCAAATCCACCACCATGCGCATGATTACCGGCTACATCCCTCCGTCCGGGGGGAAAGCCTCGGTTGGCGGCTTCGACATCGTGGAAAAGCCCATCGAAGCCAAGCGGCTGATGGGATACCTGCCCGAGAACGCCCCTTCCTACGCCGATATGACGGTGAGCGGCTTTCTACATTTTACGGCCGAGATTCGCGGCCTGCGCGGCGACGCAAAGAAGCGGGCGGTCAATCGCGTGGTCGAAATGTGTTTCCTCGAAAACGTGCTCCATCAGAGTGTCGAAACCCTGTCCAAAGGTTATCGGCATCGCACCTGTTTTGCTCAATCGATCATTCATGACCCGGACGTTCTAATTTTGGACGAGCCGACCGACGGACTGGACCCGAACCAGAAACATGAGGTGCGCACCTTGATCCGGCGGATGGGTGAAAAGAAGGCCATCATTTTCTCAACGCACATTCTGGAGGAGGTCGAGGCGGTCTGTTCCCGGGCGATCATTATTGACCGAGGCGAGATCGTCGCGAACGGGACGCCCCAGGAATTAAAACAACGATCTGACGTGGCGGGCGCAGTCTCGCTGCGGATCAACGGCGTGGAATCGGCGGCGGCGAAGCAGAAACTTTCTCAACTGGCGCTGGCCGACAAAGTCAATGTGGTCAAGGAAAGCGGCCAGAAAGTGACCTTGCGCGTTTTTGCCAAGGGCGAAAATGTGGATGGCGAACTGGCCCGGAACGTAGCGGAATTGGTTATGAAGGAAAATTGGCGAGTCGAAGAATTGCACACCGAAGAGGGACGATTGGATGAAGTCTTCCGCAACATCACGTTGCCGGATACGAAAGAGGTGGAGAAATGAACGCCTTCGCCAACATAAAGACCATCGCAAAACGGGAACTGGGCGGCTATTTCGCCTCGCCCGTCGCCTACGTGTTCATCGTTATTTTCCTGCTTCTCATCGGGTTTTTCACCTTCATGGCGGGCGGGTTCTTTGAGCGGGGAGAAGCCTCGCTGACCTCCTTCTTCACCTGGCATCCGTGGCTGTATTTATTTCTGGTGCCGGCCATAGGAATGCGTTTGTGGTCCGAGGAAAGGCGGCTGGGCACCATGGAATTGCTGCTGACGATGCCGATAACAACATGGCAGGCCATCGTCGGAAAATTCCTTGCCTCGTGGCTGTTTCTGATCCTCGCCCTCGTGTTGACGTTCCCGGTTGTAATCACCGTGAATTATCTCGGGAACCCGGATAACGGCGTCATTTTCGGCGCTTACGTCGGCAGCATGCTGTTGGGCGGGAGTTATCTTGCGATCAGTTGCATGACCTCCGCGTTAACCCGCAATCAGGTGGTCAGTTTTATCATTTCGGTCGTCATCTGCCTGTTTCTGATCCTCTGTGGTTATCCGCCTGTGACCAATTTGCTGCTTCGGCTAGAAATGCCGCGGCTGGTGGAGGCGGTCGCCGCGTTCAGCGTGATGACTCATTTCGAAGGATTTCAAAAGGGCGTGCTGGATTCCCGGGATATAATATTCTTTCTATCGATCATCGGATTCTCGCTCTTTACCACGGGCGTGATCATTCGCGGAAATCGAGCAGGTTAAGCAAAAGGATGCGATGAAAAATAAACAAATTGAGACATTTCTATATTCGACGGTTGGCGTCGTGGCGCTGTTGATCATCGTTCTGGCGATCAATGTCATTGCCAGCGCGGCCAAGCAGCGCATCGACTTGACCGAGGAAAAGGCCTACACGCTCTCCCCGGGAACCAAGGCCATCCTGAACAAGCTCGATTCCAAGGTTACCATTCGTTTCTATTGCAGCCAGGGCGATGAAATGCCGGTTTATTTCAAGACCTACGCGCGTCGCGTCGAGGATTTGCTCGCGGAATACAAACAGGCGGGCAAGGGGAAAATTGTGATCGAGAAATACAACCCGACTCCGGATTCCGACGCGGAAGATTCAGCGCGCCTGAACGGGGTGGACGGCCAGATGATCCAGAACGGGGAAAGAATTTACCTCGGCCTGGTGGTCAGTTTGCTGGACGAGAAGGCGGCGCTGCCGTTTCTCGCGCCGGATAGGGAAAGATTGCTGGAATACGATTTGTCCCGCGCGATTGCGCGGGTCGTCACTCCCACCAAACCGGTCGTTGGTGTGATGAGCGCGTTTCCAGTCTTTGGCCAGCCGTCGAATCCGATGATGGCGCGCATGGGCCAGCAGGGGCAACAACCGTGGGTGTTTCTCACGGAGCTAAAAAACGATTTCGATGTAAAGGAGGTTGATCTGAAGGCGGAGACGATTCCGGATGACATTAAGGTTCTCGTCGTCGCCCATCCCAGGGACATCACCGATGCGACCGAGTACGCCATCGACCAGTTCGTTTTGCGCGGCGGCAAGCTCATCGCCTTCATCGACCCGATGGCCTACTTCGATCAGCAGAACAATCAGTTCGCGCAGTTCGGCGGGGGCGGGGGCAAGTCGTCCCTCGACAAATTGCTCAAGGCTTGGGGCGTGGAAATGGAATCAGGCAAAGTGGCGGCCGACCGAATTCTCGCTGCGCGCAATCAGCAGGGCGGCATCATGCCGGCAGTTCTCCTGATGAATCAAAAGGGAATGAACACGAACGATATTGTGACCAGCGAACTCAATTCCCTCGTCCTTCCGTTTCCGGGCGCATTCACCGGAACACCGGCTAGCGGATTAAAAGAGACTGTGCTTCTGAAAACGACGACTGACTCCCAACTCGTCGATGGTTTGATGGCCAGCATGAGCGGCGATCAGATCACCAAGGAATTCAAATCCTCCGGCAAGGAATATGCCGTGGCCATCCGGGTGACTGGAAAATTCAAAACAGCTTTTCCCGATGGAAAACCGGCAGCCGGAGAAAAAGACGCAGCGGAGCCCAAGCCTGCAGCGGATGGAGCTTCTTTGAAAGAATCGACAGGCGAAAACGCCGTCGTCCTGGTCGCGGATGCGGACATGTTGCAAGACCAGGTCAGCGTGGAGGTGCAAAACTTCTTCGGCCAGCGCATTCTCCGTCCGCTCAACGACAATCTGAATTTCCTTCAGAGCCTCGTGGAGCAATTGTCCGGCGACAGCAATTTAATCAACCTGCGAAGCCGCGCTTCGATGAACCGGCCTTTCACGCTCATCAACGAGATGCGAGCCAGGGCGGATGAAAATTATCGCGGCAAAATCAAGGAGATGGAAGAGAGCCTGGCCGAGGCGCAACGGAAGCTCAATGAATTGCAGCAGAGCAAACAGTCGGGCCAGAAATTCATCCTGTCTCCCGAGCAGCAGGCGGAGATCGAGAAATTCCGCAAGAAAGAGGCGGAGGTAAAAATTGCACTGAAGGAAGAGCGGAAAAAATTGAAAAAAGAAACGGACGCGTTGGAATTCAAGACGAAGGTCATCAACATCGCGGCGATGCCGATGGCGGTAGCAGTCGCGGGGCTGGCGCTGGCGATGGTGAAACGAAAAAGGACGGCGGCAAAATGAATCGCAAACAACTGACGACTCTCATTGTTCTGGTGGCGCTGGTGGGCGGCGCCGGATGGTTTTTTCTCAAGCGGCAACAGAACGCCTACGCACCCAGCGGCGCGAAGTTTGGCGAAAAATTGTTCCCGAAGCTGACGGTCAATGATGTGGCGCGGATTCAGGTGAAAAGCAGCTCGGCGGAATTGAACCTCGTGAAAAAAGACGACCTCTGGCGGGTGCAGGAACGGGGCGATTATCCGGCCAACTTTTCGCAGATCAGCGGACTCCTTTTGAAAGCGGCGGATTTGAAGATCGGCCAGACTGAAGAAGTTGGACCGTCCCAGTTCGCCAGGCTCGAATTGCTGGACCCTTCAAAGGGAAAAGATTCCGGAACGTTGCTCGACCTGAAGGATGTCAGCGGAAAAACGATTCAGTCTGCCATCTTGGGCAAAAAGCAGATTAAGAAATCGGATCGCCCCTCGCAGTTTGGCGAAGACGGGTTCCCGGTCGGGCGTTACGTCCTGCTGCCGAGCGACGATAAAAATGTATTTCTCGTTTCGGATGCCCTGAGCGAGATCGAACCGAAGCCGGAGAATTGGTTGAACAAGGATTTCTTCAAAATCGAAAAGACGAAATCCATCTCGATGGTTTCAGCGAACGCCACGAATTCGTGGCACCTCTCCCGGACAAATGAAACCGCAGCCTGGACGCTGGCCGAATTAAAAGAGGGAGAAGAGCTGGATTCGAACAAAGTCTCGGGCGTGGCGAATTCGCTTTCGTCCCCGAGCTTTGTCGATGTGGCCACGAACGCCAAACCTGAGGAAACCGGCCTGGACAAACCGATGGTGGCCACGTTGGAAACATTCGACGGGTTTACCTACACGCTGAACATCGGAAAGACGGATGCGGAGAATTATCATTTAACCATGAAGGTCGCCGCGGATTTACCCAAGGCGCGTGTTGCCGGCGCGGACGAAAAACCCGAGGACAAAGCGAAGCTGGACAAGGAATTTGCCGACAAACACAAGTCGCTTGAGGAAAAGTTGAAAAATGAGAAAGCCTTCGAGAAGTGGACCTACCTGGTTGCAAAATGGACGATTGATCCGCTGCTGCGGGATCGAGTCCAATTGATGGCTGAGAAAAAGGAAGAAGCCCCGAAAGACGACGCAAGGAAAATTGATGCGGCGCTGGATCCGGCCGAGGCCATCAAATAGTCAGGGTCGCAGGCGCACAAACAGGGTGCGCGTCCTCGAGTTTGGCGGACAGGCGTCGCTCGGGGGTGTTATTATTAAACCGGGTTGAACCTTGAACCCACTGGCTGGAGCGCCGGTCTGTGACCGGCTTTCGACACGCGCAAACCCGAAAGCCGGCTACAAGCCGGCGCTCCGGTTCGTGGGGAAGCTGGAGCGCTGCGGTGTTTCTTGATTTGAATTTCCCTCCTCTCCCCGCATGCTCGTCGCAAGTTTCATGAGCGACGAATTCAAAGAGCTGAAGAAAAAGCACGAGCGGCTCAGCCTTCTGTTCCAGGTCAGCAACGTCCTCCACTCCACGCTCGACTCACAAGAAGCGCTCCAGCTCATCCTGCGCGAGGCGGTACGGGTGATGCGCGCCCCGAGCGGTTCGGTGATCCTGATCAATCCCACCACCGGTTTTCTGGAAATCCACGCGTCGATCGGTTTGGTCGGGAGCGCGGCCAAACTGAAACTCCGCGTGGGAGAGGGCATCACCGGATGGGTGGCACGCACGGGTAAACCAGCATTGATTGGAGACGTTTCGAAGGATTCCCGCTACGTGATGTTGAAGCCGAAAATCCGCTCGGAACTGGCCGTACCCCTGGAGGTGGCAGGCGAAGTGCGCGGGGTCCTAAACGTGGATTCCAACCGCCTGAACGCGTTCGACGCCGAGGATCTCGAGTTGTTGGAGGCACTGGCAGTCCAGGCGGCCAAAGTCATCCACAACACCTGGCTTTACGAACGGCTCCGAGTCAAAGCGCGACTGTTCGAAACGCTCGTCGCAGTTGGCCAGACGATCAATTCGACATTGAATCTCGACGAGGCGTTGCAGGTCATCACCCGGGAAGCGTGCCACCTGATGGACGCTAGAATGTGTTCGCTTCTGATGGTGGATGAGACGGGCGAATGGCTCGATCTGCGCGCCAGTTTCGGGGCGGGCACGGAGTATATCAACAAGCCGCGCCTGCTCATGGCAGAAAGCTTGTTGGGCACCGTGGTGCGCCGGAGAAAGCCGCAACAGATCGACAACGTGCAGGTCTCCAGTCGGTATCAGAATGTCGAGGTTGCGCGACGGGAAGGACTGATCGCGCTATTGAGCGTGCCGCTGATATTCGGAGGGCAAGCCATCGGGACCGTCAACGTTTACAAAGAGGAGGTGCATAACTTCTCCAACGAGGAGATTCGGATCCTCTCAGCACTAGCGGAATTATCCGGCCCGGCCATCGAGAAGGCGCGGCTCTACGAGCACATCATTAACATGGAAGAGGAACTGCGCCAAAACGAGAAGCTCTCCGCCATTGGGTTGCTCGCGGCGGAGGTGGCGCATGAGATTCGCAACCCGCTCACCGTGATGAAAATGATGTTCCACTCGCTGGACCTGAAGTTTCCATCGGACGACCCGCGCTCGCGCGACGCGAAGATCATGGGAGAGAAGATGGAGCACCTGAACAAAATCGTCGGGCAGATTTTGACCTTTGCCCGCTCGACCGAACCGAGTTTTTCGCCTGTGGACATCAACCAGTTGCTCGACGACCTCGCGTTGCTGGTGCGACACAAGCTACGCAATCAAGCCGTGGAGTTCGTGCGACGACTTGCCCCGGGCCTTCCGCTGGTGACCGGCGACGCCGCGCAGTTGGCCCAGGTATTTTTGAATCTAACGCTCAACGCCGCCGAAGCCATGGCAAACGGGGGTAAACTGACGATTACATCGGGTCTAGGGCCGGTGGATGCGAACGGAAAAGAGCGAGTCCTGATCACCTTCAAGGACACCGGCGAGGGAATGTCGCGTCAGCAGCAGGAGAGAGCGTTCGGCTCGCTTCTCAGCACGACGAAGCCGCAGGGGACGGGTCTTGGTCTCGTGCTGGTCAAGCGCGTCGTCGAAACGCACCGCGGCGAACTTCAGCTCAAGTCTAAGCTGGGGAAAGGGACGGTAATCTTTGTTTCGTTGCCGGTTTGAAGGCCGGAAGTTCCCCGCCGAGCGACACCTCAGATAAATTCGTTGATCAAATTTTCCAAAAATTCCTGGCGCCCGCTTTGATTCGTGGGGGCTTCGCCCTTCTTGAAAATGTATTTTTCCAAGTCGGCCAAGTTGGTTTTTCCGGTTTCGATTTTTGCGCCGATGCCAGAATCCCACGAGGCGTAACGTTGCTTCACAAAATCCGCGAGTCGCCCATCATTGCGGATCGCCGCCGCGATCTTCAATCCGCGGGCGAAGGCGTCCATGCCGCCGATGTGCGCGTGGAATAAATCAACCGGCTCAAAGCTCTCGCGTCGGACTTTGGCGTCGAAGTTGACGCCGCCGGTCGTCAGGCCGCCCGCGTTTAAAATCGCGAGCATGCATTGCGTGGTGAGATAGATGTCGGTCGGGAATTGGTCCGTATCCCAGCCGAGCAGAGCGTCGCCGGTGTTGGCGTCGATCGATCCGAGAGCGTTCGCCGCCGCGGCGACTTCCATCTCGTGTTGCATGGAGTGGCCGGCCAGCGTGGCGTGGTTGGTTTCGAGATTGAGTTTGAGATGATCCTTCAAGCCGTATTCGCGGAGGAAATTCAGACACGCAGCCGCGTCCGAATCGTATTGATGCTTGGTCGGCTCCTTCGGCTTCGGCTCGATGTAGAATTGGCCTTTGAACCCGATCTTCTTTTTGTAGGCGACGGCCATGTGCAAAAACTTCGCAAGATGATCCAGCTCGCGTTTCATGTCGGTGTTGAGCAAGGTCGAATAGCCTTCGCGCCCGCCCCAGAACGTGTAGCCAACGCCGCCGAGTTCGTGGGTGACTTCCAGCGCTTTTTTTACCTGCGCGGCCGCGTAGGCAAAGACATCCGCGTTCGGGCTCGTGGCCGCGCCATGCATGTAGCGCGGATTGGAAAACAAGTTGGCTGTGCCCCAAAGCAATTTGATCCCGGTGCGCTGCTGTTCTTCCTTGAGGACCTTGGCGATGGCGTCGAGATTCTTGTTCGATTGGCTCAGGGTTTTCCCCTCCGGCGCAACGTCTCGATCGTGGAACGCGTAGAATGGCGCGCCGAGCTTTTCGATAAACTCAAACGCAACACGGACGCGCTCCTGCGCATTCTTCAGTGACTCCGAGCCATCATCCCAAGGGCGAACCGCTGTCCCGGCTCCGAACACATCCACGCCACGCCCGCGGAACGTGTGCCAGTAAACAACGGAGAATCGCAGGTGATCGCGCATGGTCTTGCCCTCGACGATTTCGTCGGCGTTGTAATGCTTGAAAGCGAGCGGTTTTTTGGAGTCGGGTCCGTCGAATTGAATTTTGGAAATTTTAGGAAAAGCGGCTGGCATAAATTTTAGTGGCGAACAGCTAATGAGAAATTGGGCGGCCGCGCAAGGGCGAATGCGGAATGGAATGCGGGTCGAATGCGCGCAGAGATTCGTTGGGAATCAGGCTTGCCCCGACAGATAGCGAGATCCTTGGGCATAGGCGAAGGACGGCTGGCAGTTGTCTATAAATCTCGCTGTGGTGAAAGATGATGGTTTGTTCATGGCAGTTTTGACATTTTTCTACCGTCATGAGTAAAGCCTCCAAGCGTCGTCAATGTCCTGCGGTAAAGCGGGAGATCACCGCGGCCGAATGCGGAGAGAATCGCGGCAGCCGTTATGAGTGTCCGGCCGACTGTGCTTATTCGCTGCTGGCACCGGCCAATTACGTCCAGTTACTCGAGCTGGAGGGAGCGGTGGATAAAAAGTGCATGGATCTCATGCGCGAGGAAGCGCGCAAATCACCGGCCCTCGATAAGGCGCAGCAGAAGGCTTATGCCGATCGCTCTCCTCACGCCATCCACGCTTTTTTTGAGAAGCATCTGTTTTTTCAACGGGATTCCGCCGGCCTCACGCTCTCGGAGAAGTGGTTGCGGGATC
>Ga0163144_10017522_pt1 | contig 14581 bp, 14 predicted proteins | sample OliLak19BULKMAT1_FD_123175 | JGI IMG/M metagenome (GOLD analysis project Ga0163144, IMG submission 123175) | Freshwater microbial mat bacterial communities from Lake Vanda, McMurdo Dry Valleys, Antarctica - Oligotrophic Lake LV.19.BULKMAT1 | ecosystem: Environmental > Aquatic > Freshwater >... | reverse complement strand
TGATTTACCCCGACTATGAATTGGTCGAAATCTATGACGCGGGCGCTGACATCCGTATTTTGAAGGCGACAGATACGCTGGACGGGGGCGAACTTCTGCCGGGATTTTCGCTCCTGGTCAATGGGATTTTCCCACAAGCCTAACGTTCGCCGCGCAGCAGGTCGTCCCACGTCTCGCGTTGACGGGCGACGCGCCATGATTGACCGTCCGGCTCGACTACGATTTCCGGCGGGCGAGGGCGGGCATTATAATTCGACGCCATGACCATCCCATACGCCCCCGCCGTCAAGACGGCCAGCACGTCTCCGGGTTCGACTTCCGGCAATAGCACATCTTTCCCCAACACGTCCGCCGTCTCGCAGACCGGCCCGACCACCTGCGCGGGTGAAACGTCTCCGTGAGATTCTTTCAGCGGCACAATCATGTGTTTGGCCTGATATAGCGCCGGACGCAGCAATTCGGCCATGCTGCCATCGACAATCACGATTCGCTGACCGGCCTGTTGCTTGATATACAACACGCGCATCAACATTACGCCCGCGTCCGCGATGATAGCGCGACCCGGCTCCATAATCACGTCATAGCCACTGACCAATGGGCGTAAATCGGTGGCAAAGGCCGACGGCGCGGGCAAGTCTTGATCCGGCCAATAGGCGGCGGGCATCCCGCCACCTATGTCTATCGTGCGGATGTCGGGGTAGGGGGCGATCATCTCTAGTGCGGCTTCAACCGCTTGGACGGTGGCGTGGGTATCACCCAATTGACTGCCGATATGGACATGAATCCCCGAAATTTTGACGTGCGGAAATTTCGCTTGACCCGCCAAAACCTCCGCGACAGTTTGCGGCGTCAGGCCAAACTTTGCCCCTCCATGACCGGTGGCGATATACGGGTGAGTATTGGCGGTCACATCGGGATTGAGTCGCAGACTGATTTGTGCCGTAACGCCGATTTCACCGGCCAATTGGCTGAGGAGTTCGATTTCGCGGACGTTTTCGGCGTTGAACCAACCAATTCCGTTTTCCAGCGCCCAGCGTAATTCTTCGTGCGTTTTGCCGACGCCCGCAAACACGATGTCGGATGCTTCACACCCGGCTTGTAAGGCGCGGTAGCACTCCCCGGCGCTGACGGCATCGACGCCCGCCCCGGCTTGAATCAGCGCCCGCAAGACCGATAAATTGCCGTTGGCTTTGGCGCTATAGTGAATTTTCGCGTTGAGTCCGGCAAAGGCGTCGGCGATTCGGCGATAGTTTTCTAGCGCACGGGGCAAGCTGTAGGCGTAAGCCGGTGTCCCGACCGCGGCGGCCAAACTGTCCAGCCGCACGTCATCCATGCACAGAATCCCGTCCACATAACGTATAGAGGTATTGAGCATCATCAAGTCCTTGTAAGGACATGGCACTGCCATGTCCGCCTTATCATCATTTATAGGTCTGATGTGTAGTTTAACTGGTGCTACCGTCTCACCCAATACCAAAGATAATCTTGTATCTTAGAAGTAAAGGGCTGTATGCTGGCAACTGCTAACGATGCGCCCATCCATCAAGGAGCGTGGCCTTTGACCGAACAGGCTCAAGATAACCGGCTGGTACGGGAATATGATGAATTGCGGCGGCGCGAATTTACCACGCTGTCCGACCTGCTAGAAGTGCTTCCCAAAATCGACGGCCTCCCGCCGGAATACGCCGCCCAAGCGCGTGATGCGCTGTTTCATGCCGATAACCCGTACCTAATGGTACTGGTTGGGGCGTTCAACGCGGGCAAGAGCAGTATTATCAACGCGCTATTGGGCGCGGGGGATGTGATGCCGGTTGGCCCAGTGCCGACCACAGATCGCATCACGATTTTACGCTATGGCGATAGCTCGCAGCGCTTGGCTTCTGGTGAGGTTGATACCGTGTTGTATCCGGCGCCGATTTTGCAGCGCGTCAGCCTCGTCGATACGCCGGGGTTAGAATCGGTGTTTCAGACCCATGAGACTCAAACCCGTAAATTTTTACACCGTGCGGATGTTGTTTTATATGTGATGTTAGCGACTCAAGCGATGAGCGCTGACAGCCTAGAATCGCTGACCCATCTGCGCGAATACGGCAAAAAAGTCATCCTCATCGTCAACCAAATTGACTTGTTGACGCCGGAAGAACAAAAAACCGTCAAGCAATATGTGACCGAGCAAGCGCAAGCCCAGTTGAGCGTCGGTGCGCCGGTCTGGATGATGTCGGCCAAGCAGGGATTGGCCGCCAACCTCGCCGATGATAAACCCGGCTGGCGTGACAGCGGCTTGGCTCAGGTTGAGGAATATGTCGAGCGTCAATTGGATGACGGCGAACGCCTACGCCAGAAATTGCTCACGCCGTTACAAATCGCAGAGACGGCGGCGGCACGGGCGATTACCAAGCTGAAAGACAATCAGGCCGCGCTGGATGTCTCTAAGGCGATTGCTGAGAACGTCCGCGCCCAACTCGCCGCCCAAGAACGTGACCAAAAAGCCGTCGCTAAAGAAATCCTGACCGAGGCAGGCGCTAAGTTTGATGAGGTCGCCAAGCGCGGTAGCGACGCCATCCGCGATATTTTCCAACTCAGCCGAGTGATAGGGGCGTTGGGGCGCGGCCTGTTTGAATTGACCGGGATTGCGCGGTTGCTCCGGCGCGGCAAGACGCCCAACTATGTCTTGCAGGCGTTCGAGTCGCAGAAGGTGTTCGACCCCTTGGTTGAGCTGCCCCCCGTGGCCGATAAACTTGCGCCGCGCTTAGAAGGGCGTGACCTGAAAGACCTTGATGAGTTGGTGGCTTATACTGTGCGCGAAATTAACGGCTTGCCGGAAGCCATCCAACAGAAGGTGATTGGCGCACCCCAAGCCCCAATGGTTTATGACCGTAAGGCATTGCAAGAGATTCGCCCGACGTTGGCAATCTTGGAAGCGGACGCCCGCACGCTGGAGACAGACCGTTTTGCCGTCGCTAGCCGCCAAGCGATTATCGCCCTCGCGCTGTGGGAAGTCTTGCTGCTGGTGTTTGGCGTAGCGATTCTGGGCAGTGGCATCTTGGGCGAGAACAGCCAGACCGCCTTCATTGTGGTGGTTTTGCTGTTGGGTTTGGGGATGCTGGGTCTGGTGGTCGTGCCGTTGGCTGGGCGGGTGATGGCCGCACGTTATGCCACCCGTATCTACGAGAAGCAGCAAGCTTATCTGGACAAATTTAGCGCCGCCGCCGATTCACAAATTGAATATGGGATGCGTTTGCGCCACGATGTGGCCTCGCCACTGACCCGCTTGGTCGAGGCGCAAGTCGGCGTCCAGAGCGAACAACTTGGGCGGCTGCACAGCGTCGAAGCCGAGATTGGCCGCCTCAGCAATGATGTCAATAAGCTGGGGCGCAAGGGTTTATTCGGACTGGGAAGGTAATCAACCATGATGATGCAGACACCGGTTTCTACGAGCGGGGTATTGGACGCCCTACGTGAGCAGACCATTCATCTCCTCACGGATACGTCGGCGGCGCTGAATGACCTCAACACCGAGGCAAAATCTGACCGTCAGCGCCTGTTGGATATGGCGCAGGACTTACGCGAGTCGTTCTTCCTAGTCGCCATCATTGGGGAGTTCAACGCAGGAAAGTCATCGTTCATCAACGCTTTGTTAGGCGAAGCGCTGCTGCCGATGGGGATTACCCCTACCACCGAGGCGATTGAACTGGTGCGCTATAGCCCCACTCCCAACCGCATCCCAATATTGCGCGAGGGCAACGGAACCCGCGAATGGTCGCACCCAAATACCGGTGCGCCGGGAGTCGCGCTGGTCGATACGCCGGGGACGGGTTCGGTCTTTCAACGCCACGAGACCACGGCAAAGGCGTTTCTCCACCGCGCCGACCTCGTGATTTTCGTCATGAGCGCCAAACGCGCCGTCGCTGATTCCGAGCGCATGTATCTGGATTTGGCGCAACAGTACGGCAAGAAAATTATCTTGGTCATCAATCAAGTTGACTTGTTGGAGCCGAATGAGCAGGACATCGTGCGGCGCTTTGTCGAGCAACAGGTCAAGCAGCACCTAGACCTACAACCGCTGATATTCATGGTCAGCGCGAAGAAGGCGCTCAACGGTGAAGACGGCGGCATCGGCGCGGTGAAGGCGCACTTGCGCGGCGTGTTTGCTCAGACGCCACCTGCACAGCAAAAACTGTTGGCGCAATTGAACACCGCCGAGCAGTTGATTGGTCGTCATGTCGGGATGTTGCAAGAGCGCTACGACACCGTAAGCGCTGATTCGACCCGTGCTAAGACCTTGCGCGTTGAACTGGAACAGCAGTCGATTGGGATGAGTTCCCCCTTAAAGATGGCACGCCAAGAGGTTGAGGGCGTGTTTGACGGATTGCGGGCGCGTGGCACGGCCTTCATCGACGCTAATTTGACCGTGCGCCTGATTATAAGCGGCACGAACAAAGACAGGCTGCAAGCCGATTTCATGGACACGGTGATTGCCCGCGCCCCGCGTGATTTGTCTGATGCGGCCACGACCTATATAAACGCGGTGGTTGATAACAGCCGGACGTATTGGCGCGGCGTGATTGACCGCCTGAACAAGCTCAAAGATGTGCTGGAAAATGAGATTGGCGGCCTCGACGCCACCGCCTATGCCCAACAGCGCGAGGGGTTGGATGAGGCTATCCGTATCGCGGAAGGTGAACTGCGGACGTATCAGAATGGACAAGTCGTCAACGATTTGACGCGCCTGTTCGACTCTAATATGGCTGGCCTCCGCAATAGTCTGTTCGGGACGCTGGGTGGGGCGGTGTTGATTATTTTAGCCATTAGTGCGCCGGGGGCGTTGTTCACCACGGCTGGAGCTGTAGCTGCACCGTTTGCTGTCCCCGCGTTCATCATCGGCGCACCGTTGGCCTTGATTGGTGGATGGCGCTTGGTGCGCTATCTGGGCAAGGTGGCGAACGATACCAAGAAAGACTTTTTGGCGAAAGTCGATAAGCTGCAAAAGACTTACGACGAGGCGCTCGACGCGCTGACCCAAAAAGAGCGTGCGCGTTTGTCTCAATATGGGATACAAGTGCTGACGCCAGTCTTTAGCCGCTTGGAATCTATCACCAATGAGAGCAAGACCAAGCTCGAACAGTTTTCCGCCTATAGCCAACGGTTGGACGCGCTACGGAAATCGGTGGAGACGGAACTTTAACCTTGATCACGGGGAAATGTAGGGGAAATTTACATTTTCCCGTGCGAAATTTTACACAACTCTCATTTGCCATACAGGTAAAGCCCGTATTCTGGGCAAATCTTTTGATGTTGGGCGGTGTAAAAACCGCAGGGAGTTGTGTTTGAATGAGTCGGAATAGCAACTTGGGGATTGTCGCGCTGATTGCTTTTGTCGTCGGCGCTGGCGTTGGTGTGTTGGGCTATATCTATACTGTGGGCGGCTCTGGTGAGGCCAGTGCGACCATCAGCGCACCGACGCTGAGTCCGTTTGATGGGGAAGCGCTCGCCACCGAAAATGCAGTCTTGCGCACTCAGGTCGAGAGCCTCAGTACTGCTGCCGCCTCGTTAGTGCTAGAGATGTCACCGGAAGCTGCTGCAACTGTGGCGGATGTTACGCCCATGCCTACCGCTGAACCAACGGTTGAGACGGCTGCGCCCGTGACTTTTAACATCGTACCGGAAGAGTCACAGGTCACATTTACGCTGGAAGAAGACCTACAGGGTGTCCGCACCGTCGTGGTCGGCACAACCGATCAAGTCGCGGGGCAGATACAGATTGATTTCGCCGACCCCTCAGCGTCGCGCATGGGATCGATTCGCATTAATATCCGTACATTGGAGACCGACACCGAGTTCCGTAACCGCGCTATCCGCAGTGAAATTTTACAAAGCGCTAAACCAGACTATGAGTTTTCGGACTTCACGCCCAAGACCATCACCGGCCTGCCGGAGTCGGTAGCCGTGGGTGATACCTTCACCTTCCAAGTGACCGGCGACCTGCCGTTGGCTGGCGTCACCCGTGAAGTGACATTCGATGTGACATTGACCGTGGTCAGCGAGACACGCATCGAAGGCACTGGGACAGCGCTCGTCCTCCGTAGCGATTACGGCCTGCAAATCCCGTCTGTCCCCAGCGTCGCCAATGTGACCGATGAAGTCGCGCTGGAAATCCAATTCGTGGCTGTCGCGCAGTAACTAGCGATATTGGCCTACAAACAAAACAGCGCCGGAAGTTATCTTCTGGCGCTGTTTTATTGCTCTATTTGAATTCTGCACAGTACCAGTTAAAACCCGACAATGCTGGGTCTGATAACTGACCAGCATCATTCCATGTCACCGATGGATCAGTCTCAGCGCACATATCCAGTGCCGTATCATACGACACAAAACTGGTTGTCTGCATCCAAATCACAGGCGTTTCATCCACCTTGAGGACATCGCACGGGCTAGCGTCTCCGCGTAAGAAGTAGGTATGGTATGTGGCATTGTCCGGTACATTGGGGAAATCTTGTAACCAGATATATTCCCCCTCTTCAATACGTCCATTACTACCACCAAGCTTTAGGCACAGTGAGATTGGTTCAACAACGATGGTTTCAAAGATTATCTTGCAGGTTTCAGGGGCTTGTTCAAGGCTGATTTTGCCGCTGACATAGCTTGCGTAATAATAACCGCAATTCCATGCCCACTCATCTTCTTCCTCAGTTTCAAAGGCACTACATTTGCCTTCGAGATCACCGCCGGTATAGCAGGCATTCTCATGTGGGTCTTCGGTTTCATCTTGTGCGTTGACCACCCCGACCAAGATGAAACTCAGTAACAAAACTAGAAACACCCCAATACGCTTCATAATCCCTCCCATAAGGATTAAAACTTGAGCGGTAAAATCAAGACATCTCTAGTATAAGAGAAATTCGCGAAATTAGAGTAAAAGTACCGGTTAGAAACCCGATACATTATTTTGGTGCTAATCTGACCGCGCCGTCGAGCCTGATGACCTCACCGTTGAGCATCGGGTTTTCGATGATGCTCTGCGCGAGTTGGGCGTATTCATTCGGATGGCCGAGGCGGGATGGGAACGGCACTTGCTGGCCGAGTGATAAGCGTGCTGCTTCCGGCAGGCTACTCATCAGCGGGGTATCGAATAGGCCGGGGGCGATGGTCATGACGCGGATTCCGTTACGGGCGAGGTCACGGGCGATGGGGAGCGTCATCCCGATGATTCCACCCTTTGATGCGGCGTATGCAGCTTGCCCAATCTGACCGTCATACGCCGCCACAGATGATGTATTGATGATGACGCCGCGCTCACCGTGGTCATTCGGCTCATTATCGGCCATCACTTGGGCGGCGAGGCGGATACAGTTAAACGTGCCAATCAGGTTGACGCGAATAGTCCTCTCGAACAAATCCAGCGGGTGTGCGCCGTCCCTGCCCACCGTCCGCACCGCAATCACAATCCCCGCGCAGTTGACCAAAACGTCTAGTCGGCCAAAAACGCTCACAGCGCTATCAATGGCGGCCTTGACTTGTGCCTCGTCGCTGACATCGGTGCGGACGAAATGCGCCGAGTCGCCTAACGCCGCCGCGTGGGCTTGCCCGACCTCTGTGTTAATATCCGCGATGATGACCTTGCCCCCGGCTGCCACGATGCGCTGCGCGGTTGCCCCTCCGAGTCCCGATGCTCCGCCGGTAACGACGGCCACGATATTTTGCATATCCATTTTTAACGTCCTCCAAAGTAGGGACAACGGCACTGCCGTGTCCGTTTTTACACAACATTTATCCTATGAGGCTCAACTGATTTAGCTATGCCCCATTACCTCAACCGAAATATCGAGGGCGACAAAGTACGATTCATCCAACAGAAAGGCTTTACGGCGCTGCGAACGCCCGTGTTCATCCTTATTCACGCCCTCCTCTTGGAATTGTTTGGTCTCTACGCCGTGGGCTTGCAGGGCGGGTTCTAGCGCGTCGGCCAGTGGTTTTGGCATCTCACCGATTAAATCCCCGCCGGATGCCAGCAGCGATACTAGCGGGCGCGACGGGTTAAGATACATCGGCGGCTGATGCCACATCCCGAAGGTCTGGGCGTAGGCTTGCAGCACGTCGATGGTCGCGCTCTCTGGGTTCTGCACCTCGCCTTTGAAGAACAGTCCCACTGTCGGCATGTTATAGCGGTAGGTGAGGGGGTGGTCGTCTATCAAACGTGCCGTCTTGAATAGACCGAGGCTGATTTTATGCTCGACCACGCCTAATACGCGCACCAGATAGCGGTTGACATCGCGTAGGTTGCCTGTAGCGGGGTCGTCTTGGGTCGTGGCGATGATGAGTTGCAGGGTCTCCGGCACGGAATCCAATTGGCTCATAACCAATACCCCGTAACCGTCCTCGCGGCTGAGTTCATCAAAGAGTTGTTGACGTTTGGGCATAATGAAAACTACTCCGGGCGGATACGGGAGGCGAACCAGTGTGGTAGGGGGTGATTGGCGGTGTGCAGGTCGGCAATGGCGGACTCGACATCATACGGGATATGGCGGAGGTCTACATCGACTTCCCCGTTGTCGAACGTGAAGATGCCATATTGGGCGAAACCCGGCTGGTCATACGACATACCGATGCTGCCGATATTCACCATCCGCCAGCGCCCGACCAGCCTGTCCATTTGGCGGTGGGTATGGCCGCCTATGCCGAGCCGCCCCTCGCGGTCTAAGAAATAATCGGCGGCCTGTTCGGGGGTCGTTGTCGGCAGCAAAAATGCCTCATCATCGCCGGGGATTCCGTGATAGCCGAGGATCAGGCCGTAGTTTTCAACATCTTTGATGAGTTCACGCCGTAGCGTGCTTTTGAGGAATTGATAACACTCCCAATCGAGTTGGGCGAAATTCCAATTGAGGATGGTGTCTCGGTCTGAGAGGTTTTGGGCGTATTGGGCGAGTTCGGCCTCGTCCTGTGCGCTAGGGACGCGCAGTCGTTCCCCGTGGACGAGGTATCTGTCTGTATTGCCGCCAATCACGCGGAAGTTTTTGCCTTCGTCAACGTCGGCTAAGGCTTTAATCCGGCGGATGCACTCGGCTGGGCGCGGCCCAAAGGCGGCGAGGTCGCCCAGACACCACGTTAAGTCAACTGGTTCGGCTTGGCTGAGGTCTTCTAAGATGGTGTCGAGGGCGGTGAGGTTGCCGTGGATGTCTGAAATAACCGCAAGGCGCATAGTATTCTCTATGTTGATGGATATGCGCTAAGTCTAACCAAACATCCGATTTATTGTAATGCTTTGATTTATCTCATGGCAGACGCTAATCAGCGGATGCGTGAGGTTGTGGCTTGTTGCACAGTATAAAGGATTTTTGGACGGGGCGTTCTGAGGAGATTGAAACCGGTTGGCCTATTTTGATTACTTCATTGACCGCGAAGCCGATAGGGTGTTTGGGGGATGGAAAGGCCGCATTCGCACAGATAATAAGCTGAAGCCACTGGCCGACTCTTTTGCCATCTCTCGAGACGCTCATCACCGAGTAACTCTCGACGATACAGATTGCATCGCCTTTGTGGATGGGTGCGGCGGCTGGGTAAGTGTTCTGAGCAGTCAATTTATCCACTCCAGTTATTTCATAAAAATGTTGAAAATTTATTATTCTGAGTATATAAGCATAAACTTAAATCCCTATTGGTCTTTAGGATGAAAAGGTATAGGCCAAATGGATGAGATATATATCGCGCATTATAGTCGCCGTCCCTGAACCACTTGCTCGGGGAGAAAGTGTGCTACACTCGCTAAAGCTAAGACTTTTGGAGAGGACATGTTTATGCGCCGTTTGATGCTCCTTTTATTTGCGCTGTTGACTCTTGCGGTGAGTGTGGTTGCCGCACAAGACCTCAGCTATGTCGTGCGCTACGGGGATACACTGTATCGGATTTCGCTCCGATTCGGCGTCCCAGTTTCAGCGATTGCCCAAGCCAATAATATCACCAACATTAACCTGATTTACGCCGGTCAGACTCTGCGTATCCCGTCGGGCGGCACGACCCCCACCCCAACGCCCGTCCCCGGCGCGACAACCGTCCCCGGCGGCACAACCAGCTATATCGTCGTCCCCGGTGATACATTGGGGCGGATTGCGGCGCGTTTCGGCTCAACCGTAGCGGCAATTGCCCAAGCCAACGGCATCACCAATATCAACCTGATTTTCGTCGGCCAGCGCCTGACCATCCCCACGGGTGGGGTGATTATCGTCCCGACACCTATCCCCGGCGCGACGGCCATCCCCGGTGGTGGCGGTTTGACCGGGTTCTCGTTGGGCGGCCATATCACCGGTTACGGGTTTGTTGACCAGATGCGTTCGGCGCGTATGACATGGGCAAAACAGCAGATTCGCTGGAATCGCGGCGACCCAGCCAGCATCGCACAAGGCGCTATCGACGCCGCCCACGCCAACGGCTTCAAGGTCTTGCTCTCGATTGTTGGGTCAAAAGACCAATTCGGCGGCAATGCGGCGCAGTATTATCAAGACTTCGCCAATTTCCTCGGCGGGGTGGCCGCACTAGGCCCAGACGCAATTGAGGTCTGGAACGAGCCGAATATTGACCGCGAGTGGCCGAATGGTCAGGTCAACGGCACGAACTACACGTCGATGTTGGCGGCGGCCTATGGCGCGATTAAGCGAGTCAATTCCAATGTCATCGTCATCAGCGCCGCACCGTCACCGACGGGCTTCTTCGGCGGCCAATGCCAAGCCGGGGGCTGCGACGATAACATCTTCATCACTCAGATGCGGAATGCGGGCGCGGCTAATTTCATGGACTGCGTAGGCGTTCATTACAACGAGGGGATTTTGCCCCCGACGGCTACCAGCGGTGACCCACGCGGTAATAGCAGTCACTATACGCGCTATTTCCCGTCGATGGTCAGCTTGTACGGCAATACCTTCCCGACCAAGCCGTTGTGTTTCACCGAGTTGGGCTACTTGACACCGGAAGGCTACGGCGCACTGCCGGGCGGCTTCGCGTGGGCAGCCGATACCAGCGTACAGGAGCAAGCGCAGTGGTTGGCCGATGCGGTGCGCTTGTCACGTCAAGGCGGGCGCGTGCGGATGTTCATCGTCTGGAACGTCGATTTCCGCGCCTATGGTGAAGACCCGCAAGGCGGCTTTGCGATTGTCCGCCCTGACGGGTCATGTCAAGCCTGTGCCACGCTCAGCGCGGCGATGCAGTAAGGTTTAGTCGTTCGTCCCTAAAATCCACGCCGAGATGTCTTGAATGGGTTGGCTGTCCATCACTGTAAAGACATCCTCGGCGGGATTCTTTGTCAGACTGAGGGCGTGACCGAGGCCGGGATAGGTGATGAGAGTCACTTGTTCCGGCGCGTTTGCTTGAATCGCCTGTGCGCTGCGGAGTGGAACCCAGCCGTCATGCTCACCTTGCAGAATCAGAGTCGGGATGTCGCTGGCGCTGATGAGTTCGCCCGTCAGATACGACGCCTCAATCTGCGGCAGATAATTTGCGTAATTCTCGACCACCATCTCGACCATCGGGCGTAGCTCCCCCTCAATGTCGATTCCTTCATCCCCGTTGCTGTTGGTATACGGGTTCAATTTCGGGCTTTCGACGCTAGAGTTTTGGGCGTATAGATAGAACGACGCCATCAATCCAACTGAACTCTGGGGCAAAGTAGCGATTTCCTCTAGCGTGAGCAGGCCGTCACCATCCGCGTCGGTAATCTCAGCCATATAAGGCAGACCCAATTCCAGATGTTGATAGGATAGGATTGCCGCTAAGCTGTCATTCGGTGCGCCTTGTAAAATCAGACCGGCCAAATCGGGATGTGTCTGCGCGGCATTGCTGACCACCCAAGCGCCCTCGCTCCACCCATATAGATACAATGCCTCCGCATCAACCTCAGATTGTTCTAACGCGGCTGCAATCACGCTATCGGCGTCCAAAACCAATTGGTCGAGTGTCGAGGCTTGAATCTGTGCGAAATCATATTCCCCACCCGCCAATACCCCGCGCTTATTGAAGCGCAGCACGGCAATTCCCTGTTTGGGCAGCGCCTCCGCCATCAGCTTGAAATTGGCCGACAGCGGTGCTTCACCGGGTGCAGTCATAGCTGTGGCGTCCATGTCATAGGGGCCGCTACCGTGGAACAAAATCACAGTTGGATAGGGCGCTTCGCCAGAGGTCGGCAAGGTCAAAATCGCTTGTGTCTCGAAACTCCCATCAAGGTTGATGGTCAGGGCGCGTTCGGTGAATCCGGACTCTTGGGCGGCGATGGGGTGGGATTGCGGTTGGATATACAGGCCGGTGATGAGCAACACGAAGCCAATCAACAGATTCCTCATGGTGATATTTCCTTTGCATGATAACGATGTGCTTAAACAGGAGACGGGGTAACGGTTATTGCATCTCTTCTTCTTTGGGGAAGAAGATGGTGTCAATCGAGCGTTCAAACAGGCGGGCGATTTTGAAGGCAAGGATTAGGCTGGGGTCATATTTGCCGGTTTCCAGCGCATTGATGGTCTGACGTGAGACGTTTAGGTGTTCTGCGAGGTCATTTTGTGACCAGTTACGTTCTGCCCGCAGCACTTTGAGTTTGTTTTCCATTGCAGCCGCCTTTTACTCGTAGCGTTTTCCGGCGAAGCGTAGTCCGATGCCCCAGAAACCGATTAACATCGGCATCACCCACACCAATCCGATGCTGGGCAGTCCGGCGGTCTCTAACATGCCGAGGGTGAAGGTGATGATTGTGGTCAGCACGACGCTGAAGCCAACCGCGTCCAGTTGAATGCGACGTTGCAATTCATCCATAGTGCGAAGGTAGCTGAGGAAGGCGAACATCCCGAATCCGACGGGTATTACGGGGATGATTGACACCAGATAGCTCGGTAGGCTATTGGCTTCCATGTTGTTGAGCAGACTTTGGGTGATGAGGATGGTGATGACGTATCCGACCATCGCTAAGGTGAAACGGCGGGTGTATTGGCGGGCTGCTTGAGTCATGAGGGTTACTCCATTGGTCATGTGAAGATACCAATAGTGTAAAGCGGAGTTGATTTTATGTCAAGCGTGTTTTACATAAAGTCGCTATAGCTTGTCTTATTGAATAAAAAAGGCGTAGCACGCTACGCCCTTACGCGGCACAGGAAATCCCTATATCGAGAGCATCTGCAAAATCTTGGGCGTCAGTTGCGAGAGGTCGGTGAGGCCGTCGGCGAATTCGGCTTTGCGCTCGCCGATGATGACGGTTGGGACGAGATTCTCGGTGTGTTTGCCGTGACTGAGGTCTTCAAAGTTGCCGTGGTCACTGGTCAGAATCATCAATCCCTCGGAGTCATCCCAAACTTCTAGCGCCCCTTGCATCACCGCGTCAATGGTCTCCCACAGCGCTACCCCGTCCGCAAACGGGCCGCGATGCCCGATGATATCGGTCAGCCAATGGCTGAAAAAGGCGAAATCATATCGGCGCGAGAGTTCAACCATCTTGCGGCCTGCCTCAAGTGGGGCGTAAATCGGGGCGTCAGGGTAGCCTAGATACTCTCGCCAACCTTTAGCCGTCCATTCCTCGCTCATGGCGTCGCCGCTCATCAAATCCTCGGCGGTGTGCATCGGGAGGCCAGCCGCCCATGCCGCGTGTTGGATGCTGCTGCGGAGGGTTTTGCCTCGGTTGATGTCGTAATGCAGGCGCGGCGGATAGGCGTTGATGAGGTCAGCGGTTTTGCCGGATTCGATGACGGTCTTAAACAGGTTAGTTCGCTCTAATAGGGCGCGGGTGGCTTCATCTGGCTTGGGGCCAAAGTGGTAGCCTAACTGCGCGGGGACGTTGATTCCGGTTAGGATAGCGGCCTGACTCGTCCCCGATTGCGGGCGACCCTGTATGCCCATCACGGGGTCTGTCGGGACGAACTCGGCGCGGGGACTGGACTGCCGACCAGTGTCGATTGACCATTTATGGCCGTTGGCAAGCGCCCAGAGGGTTGGGGTGTTGGCGGCGGACAGCGGGTTAATGGTTGTGTCATCTGCGCCGAGGCCGACCCCATCCACGAAAATTAAGAGGATATGCACGGGATCACTGCGCCCGAATCAGGATGTCATCTGACGGCGGAACATGGTCACGCCAGACCTCAGCCCCGTCCGCGTCCAACAGCACAAATTCCGGCGTAAAGCTGAATCCGAGGCGGTCACGCAATTCACGCCCCGCGTCGGTGTGGATATTCACGCGTAGGATATTAAAATCCCCTTTGATGTCCGCAATCAGCGCGTCTACCGTTGGGCGCACGACCAAGCAGCCGGTGCAGAAATTTGAGAAAAATTCGATGAATGTCGGGCGGTCATTCGTGATCACCGTCTCAAAGGTGGCGATGTCGGTCAGATCGCCGTCCCCGGTGCGGAGCGCGAAAAATCCGCCGACAAAAACCACGACTAAGGTGATTTCGACGAACAAAATGCGTGCTGGTCTGACGCGGCGATACATCCAAAAAAAGACGACTAGCAGCACGCCCGCCGCAATCAGCGGGTATGAAAATTGGTTAAAGACGACGCTCATGATTGATAGTCGAGGATATGTTCGTTGGTCTCTTTTTCGAGGCCGATGGTGGTTGGC
>Ga0163144_10017521_pt1 | contig 14582 bp, 15 predicted proteins | sample OliLak19BULKMAT1_FD_123175 | JGI IMG/M metagenome (GOLD analysis project Ga0163144, IMG submission 123175) | Freshwater microbial mat bacterial communities from Lake Vanda, McMurdo Dry Valleys, Antarctica - Oligotrophic Lake LV.19.BULKMAT1 | ecosystem: Environmental > Aquatic > Freshwater >... | reverse complement strand
GTGGAGGGGGAGCAGGCGAGCGTCGAGCCGTAAGGCCGACGTGTCTTAGTCCGGGCGGACGGTCGCCGATGGTCGAAGTCCACGTCGGGCTGACGCCTCGACGCTCGCCGTTAAAAGATCGACGCGCTCGTGTACGAACTCTACGGCCTGAGCGACGAGGAGATTAGAATAGTTGAGCAGGGGACTGGTACGACCCAGATAATGGGTTCAGGAGGTGCCGAATGAACTTTTCCAGCTTCGACGCTGTCTTCTTCACGGCCGGGTTCCTGGTTCCGGGCTTCATCTGGTCGACGGTGCTGTCGATGCTGGTGCCGCGCCTGTCGGCGAAACCCGAGTCGCGCGTCGTCGAGTTCCTCACGCTAAGCTGCATCAATCATGGGTTCTGGTCGTGGGCGTTGCTCCTTATCTTTCGAGTCGGCCCCCTCAACGAGCAGCCGATTTGGTGTGTAGCGGCTCTTTTTGGTATAGTCTTTGTGTCGCCGATAGTATTTGGGCTGCTTCACGCCCGGTTGCAGCAAATCGAATGGGTTGCCCGCCAATTGAGGAGATTGGGGTATCGGCCGATTCATTCGGTTCCGACGGCATGGGATTGGAAGTTCAGTCAGGGAAAATCGGGCTGGGCACGCGTCACACTGAAAAGCGGATCGATCGTGTATGGGCTTTTTGCCGAAGGATCGTTTGCCGGTAGCGATCCCGAGCGACGCGATCTGTTCCCTGTAGCAACGTACCGGCTTTTGGAGTCCGGCGATTGGGCACCCGAGGAAGATACGCAGGGTGTCTTGATCCTCGCGGATCAGATTGCAACAATTGAATTCAGAAATCTTCCGGAGGACTCTAATGAGTGAGAAGAAGTCATCGACACCGACCCAAGGGCGCCCTCTTCTGGAAGGCTACCAGCCCACGGACGGGAAAGGTTGCGATCCACAGACCGGCAAACTCGATCTCAGTCGGCTCAAGCCGCCGAAAGGCGGCAGCGCCGTGCAACCGCCATCGACTGGAAAGCCGAGCCTGCCGCCAAAAGCATCCGGCGAGTAACGCGTAGTTGGTCGAGCCTGTGCATGCGCTGCGCCAGCACCTGATGAGTGTGGAATCGTCACGCGCGCAATCCCCCCTCCACTCCCAAATCGCCGCCACCGACCGGCAGATCGACGCGCTCGTGTACGAACTCTACGGCCTGAGCGCCGAGGAGATTCGGATTGTGGAGGGGGAGGCGTGACGCCGCTCAACCGACCTCGGCAAAACTGGCGTCTACCGGTAGAATGGCATTTGTGATGGGAATTATTGCCTTCTGCAAACCATGTCGAACACTGTCTCTGTCAAACCCGAGCTTTTCCGCTGGGCGATCAAGCGCTCCGGCCTGACGTTTGCCGATTTGTCCGCAAAGATTCCTCAACTGAGCGCATGGCAGAGCGGCCAGAAAGAGCCGACAATGCGACAACTCGAGGAGTTTGCCAAGCGGACCATGACTCCCTTGGGTTATCTGTTCCTTTCCAAGCCTCCGGTCGAAAAGTTCGCGATACCCGATTTCCGTACCAAGACTGATCATGCTCCCAAGCAGCCGAGCCCGAATTTGATCGAAACACTGCACGATATGCAGCGGCGACAAGAATGGATGCGCGACTATCTGATCGAGGAGGGTCACGATGCATTGGCTTTCGTTGGCTCTGCGAAGACCAGTGATCCGATCGTGAAAGTTGCCGCCGAGATTCGCCGAGTTCTCGGTCTCGACGACGATTGGTCCGAGCACTGTGCGAATTGGGAAGATGCTCTTCGCAAGCTGCGCGATTCTATGGACGAAGTCGGCATCATGGTCGCCACAAGCGGCGTCGTTGGCTTGAACAATCGGCGAAAGCTGGATCCGGATGAGTTTCGCGGCTTCGTGTTGAGCGACAGCCACGCACCGCTAGTTTTCGTCAACGGTGCGGACACAAAATCCGCACAGATGTTTACACTCGCCCATGAATTGGCTCACGTCTGGCTGGGCAAGGATGGCTTGTTCAATCTCGTCAACACGATGCCTGGTGACGACGAGGCCGAAAAATACTGCAATCGAGTCGCCGCCGAGTTTCTCGTACCTGCGGAGGCGATGCGCGCCAACTGGCCCGAAGTCGCGGATTCGGCGAATCCGTTCGACAAGCTGGCCCGCACTTTTAAGGTCAGCCCGATCGTGATCGCCCGGCGTGCGTTGGACTTGCGGTTCATCGACCAATCACGTTTTTTTGCGTTCTATCGCCAGAAGCAACTCGAATGGGAAAAGAACAAGGAGAAAAAGGAAACGAGCGGCGGAAACTTTTATGCGACACAAGCCGTGCGATTGGGACGGAAGTTTTCGTCGACCGTCGTTCGTGCAGTCCGCGCGGACAAACTCCTCTATCGAAGTGCGTACCAACTTACTGGCCTGAGCGGCCAGACTTTCGATAGCTATGCGACCCGCATCCTTCGGGAGCCCGGTGCATGACGCCCCCGAAGAAATACCTTCTGGATGCCAACATATTCATCGAGGCGCAACACCGGTATTATCCCATGGACGTGGTTCCAGGATTCTGGGATGCACTGCTCGAACACCACGAGAACAAGCGTGTCTTCAGCATTGACAAGATCAAAGATGAGATAGCCAATCACGCCAACGACCTCTCTCGCTGGGCGACGAAAACTGCGCCGCCGTCCCTATTCAAGGGAACCGCTGACAAGAAAGTTGTCGATTGCTTTGGGAAGTTAATGGAATGGGTCGAAAAACAGGCTCAACTCACTGACGCCGCCAAGGAGCAATTTGCCAATTGTGCTGACGGTTGGCTTATCGCTTATGCAAAGATCAACGGGCTCGTCGTGGTTACACACGAAGAGTCGAGGAGGGGCGCAAAAAAAAGCGTCAAGATCCCTGACATTTGCGATGCGTTCGATGTCGAGTCGACAAACACTTTCGAAATGCTGCGTGAGCTTGGAGTTCAGTTGGTTCGTGGCCGTCCCAAGAAATGAGGCCGCCACCGACCGGCAGATTGACGCGCTCGTGTACGAACTCTACGGCCTGAGCGACGAGGAGATTCAGATTGTGGAGGAGGCTTGATTTGTAGGGTGGGTGGAGCCTTTGCGCAACCCACCACTGCGTCAAGGTGGGTTGCGCAAAGCCTTCACCCACCCTACACACAACGCGACGAGGAGATTCAGATTGTGGTGGGAAAGGCGTGATTGCCTTTACGCTGAAAGCGTTACAGCGCTCAGCCCGGGGTTCGATGCGAAGCGTCGTACCCTGGGTAGACAGTGCCAAAAAATCCACGCTGCCCTGAAGAGGCACGAGCAAGATACGTGGAGTTCTGCGACACCTTCCGGGTCGATCGAAATGGGCGACGGATGAAGGTGGCCGATTGCAATTTCGGCAGGAGAAGTGTGGACTGTTTGGCAGACTTGCAAGTTGGAGTTCCGGTTTTAGCCGGCTAAAATCGGAACTCTAACTCAATTTTCCATCGACTATTTGATGACCAGCATGGTCCCCGAGGCGGCTGGCAGCGTGATGTTGATCTCTCCGTTCACGCTCTGGGCATCCTTCGTCGCGGCCACGACTTGCTTGCCCGTGGTTTGATCGAATCGCCAGACTTGCAGCGAGCCATTTAGGCCAGGGACAGCCAGCTTCAATGTGCAGGGCGAACAGAGGTTCTTGTTTACCACTGCGATTGTGGTGGCACCGTCATTCCGTTTTGAGGCGAACACCGAAAGGTCGGCTTGCTTGCTGATGGAAGGAAGATAGCGATCGCCGAACTTGCTGCCGGTGCCGTCGAAGTTGCGGAAGAGTTTCCAGGCCAGTTCTTGTGAGCCTTCCGGATGCGTCCAGATGAAGGCGAGATCGATCTGCTCGCGGGCCAACGTGCCGAACACCTCGGCCTGGGCGAGAGCCCCCGTGATGTTGTCCTCGCCGCCGAAGTTGTACTCGCCCAGGCAGATTTCCATGCCGGGGTTGTGCTTGGCGATCCAGTCCTTGGCCCGGCGAAGGATCATCGTCGGCTTGCCGCCGCTGGCACCGTGAATCCACGATTCTTGCCGATAATTTGGATCCCAAAGATCGCGTGTCGTTCGCATTCTTAACTGATTGAACCCGAGGCTCGTGTCACGACCGAGGTATGGCGATCGGCCAGCCATCTCAGCCTGCGGATACCAGTGCAGATCGAAAACATCAACTAGCGACTTGCCGTGCTCGCGTTTGTAGTCGCCACACTTCATGATGAACCACTCGGCCAGGGGACACGAGCCATGATTGCGATGATCCATCTTGGTGCGATAGTCGTCGCCACCTTCGTCCGCGGCGGAGTAGAAGAGATCGGTCCAACCCCACGAGCAGAAGCCCGCAACCTTGGAAGTCGGATCGGCTGCCTTAATGGCTTCGGCATACTTCAACGTGCGTTCCCAAAGCTCGTCGTAGGACATGGGCTTCGTGCGAACATCGCGGTGAGTTTCGTGCCAGAGCATCGGCTCGTTGTCGAGCGCCCAGTAGCGAGGCTTTTCACCGGCACGGAGTACGGCAAAGCGCACGCCCTCGGCCATGAACTCCGGACCGGCTTCGATCGATGTGTCTCGCCAATCGTTGCCGGTTAGCGACTGCCCTGCCGAGATAAACCCATCGCCGACATCTGCGTGGCCCGCTTCACTTGTATGCTGCTTGCCGTACTTCTTGATCGAGAAAGCGTGGGATTCGTGGTCCTTGGAAACATACCCGAGAGTTGGGATGGTCACATACCCGCTGGAACCAAGCGCCTGCTTTTCAAACAGAAACCGCGTCCAGCCGCCTTCGGCAGGGTCGTTCACGCGGCTGCCGCCGTTTTTGTAGAACCAGTCCTTCCCGGCATTATCGGCGTTAATTTTCCAGTTGAAACGCGAGGATCGATTCCCGCCCCAGCGAACATTCGTCAGGCTGTATGCCTGGAGCTTTTCTTTCGACATATCGCAGGTGCCGTAAATGTCGTCGCGGATGGCGTGTCCTGCAGCACCGATATCGATGCTGGCTTCAGCCGCGTAGGCAGCCGATTCAGGAAAGCTGGGTGCCAAAACTTCGGTAGACACGATTCGAGCAACCTCGTTCGAGAAGCCAATCTGGTCAATCTGGAACGCCAGCGGCTTGCCCGAGGAATTCGAGAAATCGATGCCCCAGAGTCGTGTCAGATTCAGGTCTTTGCCGCGAGACAGGGCATCGAGCGAGACAACGACCTTACGCCATTCGCCGTCGATGCGGGCGAGTGTCCCGCTCCCGACGATTGCAATTGGGTTGCTGGTTGGCCCCTTTTCCGTCCGCTTCACGTTGTCCAAAAGTTGAACGGTGAGATCGGCCTCCGGCACGTTGGTGAGTTGCCGAATGTGGAAGACAAGCGATTTGAAAGAAGCAGCGTCGTCGCACGCGTTGGACGGATACCAGTTTTTCCAGTTTAGGCCGCAGCCTCGCCAGCCGTGACTATCGAAGCGAATGGTCAATGGCTTGCCCTTTCCGGCCACCCCCGTTCCTTCACGTTCGATGGAGTTCTTGGGATCGTTCGCCCAAAACTTGCCCTTGGACGATTCCGCATTCCAGACGGTGAGTTCGTCGGCCCCGACGTTCTTGGTTTCCGCAGCGGAGCCCAGCGTGGCGCGATACTGGCCGGAAATCATCCAGATGGCGAATGCCTGGCCTAGAACGAGCACGATAAGAAAAGGTCGTAGTCCCGGTGACATTGGCGAGTCCTGCGGGCTGGGAGGATTGTTCCGTTGGCGTCAACTGTTCGAGTTGAGCAAACGGTAGGACGGGAAAGGCCGGCCAGCAAACCGGTAAGTCCCCGCAAGCGTTCGAGACGCCCAAGTCGTTATGACCGGCGCAAGCGCCAATTTCATTACAGGCCGCAAAGTTCGCCGCTTTTTCATCCGGTTCTCGGCTTGCACAGTTAGGATTTCTGTATCGCCTGAACAGAATGTAGGGGTTACGTGAACTTTGCCGCTATGGAGTTAAGCGGAGCAGTGTCACGATTCAGGGAAGAAAAAATGGAAAAAAGAGCAAAAAGCGTCTCAAGTCACCGATAATGCACGTTCAAGCTCAGCCGTAGCCACGTTCGCCTCTGTTCGCACAACAAGCCGAAGTGGGCAAGGTTTCCCGCTTTCTGGCGAAGGACGATCGATGAACGAAACTCTCCTGGGCTGTCCGCACTGTGGCAAACCAGTTGGCTACGCGGCCTCAATGGCGGGCCAGGTTGTCGCATGTCCGCACTGCCGAGGCCCCTTTCAGATGCCGGATCGGCCTCCAGCGAGTCAGCCACCGCAGCAGATCCTTCCACCGCCCTCTCCACCTCCTCGAACTCGAACGGCACATCTGACAGACGATCCGGGACTTGAGTTCGGCAACGAGCCAGCTGGTTCCGGTCCGAGCGTGAGAGCGGAACTCGATTCGTACCGGTCTGCCGATTTCCTCGCTACAGTATTTGCCCTGCTCGGTTCGCTCGGCGTGTTAATCGTGCTTGGCCTGACGATTTACACGTTTGTTTTGCCGGTGTTCCGTGGCGGCGACGATCGACCGGGCCAGGTCGTTCCCGGATTGCTGTGGTTGATCTCGTCGTTCGTGTTCGCGGCTCTCTTCATTGTTGGGCTATTCATGATTCGGGCCTGCGTTCTGGTGGGCCTCGATGTGGCTCGATCGTTGCGATCGCAAGAACGCGATGCGGCCGCCAGACCTCGGGGAAAGTGAAACTTGTGAACCCTGCCGAACGCTGTTACAGGAACGGTCTCAAAATGACTCAACGTGACCTTGTACCCGACGCAACTTTTCTTCGCTCGACTGGCGAAAGCGTCCAACTCTCGGACCTTATCACGGGTCCGACCCTACTCATCTTCCTCCGCCATCTCGCCTGAATTCCGTGTCAGGTCCACCTGGTCGAGGTGGTGAAACGTGCCGAGGAATTTCGAGCGATCGGTGTAAACATTCTTGCCATCTCGATGAGTACGCCGGAAACGCTGGCTCGTTATTTGAAGGAGAACGCACTTCCATTTCCGTTGCTCGCCGATCCGACGCGTGATTCTTACCGTGCCTTCGGACTGGAACGCACTTCTTGGGGAAAGATCTTTCGTCCCCGTTTGATCTGGAAGTATCTCAAGCTCGTCGCACGCGGCGGCAAGGTTCGACGCGTTCCAGAGGGCGAAGATGCCCTTCAATTGGGTGGCGACTTTCTGATTGATGGCGAACGCCACGTGATGTGGACGTTCAGAAGTGTCGATCCGGCCGATCGGCCTTCGGTTGATGTGCTGCTTGGCGAGGCGATGAGGGTATTCGTTCGAGAGGGTTGACTGCAACAAAACTCTCATTGAAGCGGTGAACCCGTTAACTTCTCGACCGCCTCCAGATATTTCGCTCGTGTTTTCTCGACCACTGAAGTCGGCAATTCAGGAGGAGGGCTATTCTTGTCCCAGGTTGTCGATTCCAGCCAGTCGCGGACGAATTGCTTGTCGAATGACGGCTGACTGCGGCCTGGGGCATAACCATCCGCCGGCCAGAAGCGGGAACTGTCGGGAGTGAGAACTTCGTCGATCAGGATGATCTCGCCCGAGGGCAACCGTCCCCACTCGAACTTGGTATCGGCGAGTAGGACGCCTTTTGTTGCCGCGTAGGCCGATGCTCGGCTGTAAATATCGAGACTTCTGCTTCGCAACTCCGTGGCCGCCACTCGCCCAACGGCGGCGACCATCTGGTCGAAGGAGATGTTCTCGTCGTGCCCCGACTCGGCCTTGGATGCCGGCGTGAAGATCGGTTCGGGTAGCTTCTGAGATTGCTGCATTCCCTCGGCGAGATTCACGCCGCAGACGGCCCCGGTTCGGCGATAGTCCTTCCAGCCGGAGCCTGCGAGATAGCCACGCACGACACACTCGATCGGCAGAACTTCCGTTTTCTGAACGAGCATCGTGCGGCCAGCAAACTCGGACCCGCGAAATTCGGCCGGAAAATCAACGGGGCGGTCGCTGAGGAAGTGGTTGGGCACCTTCAACCAGCGCAGCCAAAAGAGCGTCAGTGCCGTGAGAATCCGCCCCTTTTCGGGAATCGGCGTGGGCAGCACCCAATCGAAAGCACTGATCCGATCCGTCGCGACGATTACCAGGCGTTCGCCGAGATCGTAAACGTCGCGAACCTTGCCTTGACGACGGGGGTATGCCGTAATGTGACTCTGGAGCATGTTCTTTAGCGTCGGTTTGGAAAGTGTTCGGTCATAGCTTCCTTCATGTCCCGGACGGCTTGCACCATGCCAATCAACATCGCACGCGACACAATGCTGTGACCGATATTCAGTTCTTCAACGCCCGGGATCCGGCAGATCGGTTTGACGTTCAGGTAGTTTAACCCGTGGCCCATGTGGACGTGCAGGCCAAGTGAAATCGCGTGTGCCGACCCCTTGGCGAGTTGCTCGATCTGGCTGGCCGCTTCCTTCGCGGTCAGGGCCTCGGCGTAAGTGCCCGTGTGAAACTCCACTGCCTTCACGCCAAGCTTTTTCGCGGCGTCTACCTGCTGCAAGTCGGCATCGATGAATAACGCAACGGGTATGCCGACTTGTTGAAGAAGACGTGTGGCATGTTCTACGGCGGACAAATTTCCGACCACGTCCAGGCCACCCTCGGTGGTGAGTTCCTCACGCTTCTCGGGAACCAGGGTGACTTGATCGGGCTTAGTATGCACCGCGATTAACAGGATTTCCTGCGAGCAGGCCATCTCAAGGTTCAAACCCGTTGGCACGGTTTCGCGAAGGATCCGCACATCGCGGTCCTGGATGTGGCGGCGATCTTCGCGAAGATGGATCGTGATTCCATCCGCTCCACCCAAAAGAGCGAGGGCGGCCGCCGGCACCGGGTCCGGTTCTTTGCCACGCCGAGCTTGGCGAACCGTAGCGACATGGTCGATATTGACACCCAGTCGAATTGTCACGGGCTCTCCGTGCGGCGTAAGGCAGCCGTCTCGGGGTCGTTGTTCACCAGAGCGGCCGGAACGGTCTTCCACATCCGCGAACTACCAGCGATTTGGGCAATAATTTGGCGATAGCGGGTCACCTCGCGAATGATGACTTTATACAGCAGGACCGCCAACACGATAGCGACCAGCCGCTCCACGATTTCTGTAAGCACTGGCACATGCAGGAAGAGCAGGTTCCAGAGAAAATAGTTGGCGATCAAGACGCCAAAGAGGGCTGGAACCATCAGTTGCGTCGAACGCCGAACCCGATAACGTGGATCCATGTACATCCGAGCGGTAGCCCCGCAATCGCGAAGCAGTTCGATCAGCAGCCACGGTTTACGCACGGCCTTCATGGCGTTCAATGCGCTTTGGCCGCCTGGAATGAGCGAATCGGGGATGGAAATCTCGGAAACCGGGGCGGAAACAGCAATTGCCGCTTCACGGCGTTCCCGAATGTCGCCGACTACGATTTGCGCCAGTTCGGACACTGTGTGCCGCAACTCCGCGACTTCGCCTTCCATCAGCTCCAGGCGTTCTGCTATGTTGCTGCTGAGGTCTTCGATGATATCCGTTTCGGTTGCGGTCATTGCCCCCTCCTGTAATTCAGGATACCAGGTTGGGTTCCCAGAGGGTTATTCGTCACGATACCGCAATTCTGAACGGAAACGAGCCTGAATCGCAAGCGAAGGGCTTTTCCTCCGCTAACGCTTCAGGCTCGAATGTTCGTACTGTCCTAAGTTGGAGTCCCGGCTTTAGCCGGTACTCCAACTTAGGTCAGTACTCGAATGTTCGAACTCGACTGGCGAATTACTTCAGGGCTTCAGAGAAGGCCTTCAGAGCGCGAGCGCGAACCTTGACGCTAGCGGCCTTTGGCTTGGTGATAATGAACTCACCTGGCTTGAACGGGTTCGGGCGTTTCTCGCCACCCTTGCTGGCCGGCTTCTTGACTGCCGTCAACTTGACGAGACCGGGCAACGTGATGACTCCCGAGCCCTTCTTGCCGAGTTGCTTGACCACCATCCCCTCAAGGGCGGCGAAGAATTTCTTCACCTCCGCCTTCGGGTGGCCGGTTTCCTTGGCGACCGTGTCGTAGATCTCGGCCTTGGTGATCGACTTCTTAGCGGACTTTGCCATTGTGTCTCCTCATGAAAAATAGGGAAATCCGTCTAAAACCGTAAAGCGAGGGTAAGAAGATGCGCGAGCAGTGTCAACCAAAACAGAGAGAAATCCCTTGGTTTTTCAGGGTTTTCTCTTTGGGTTCTGAAAAACACCTGAAATCATGAGTATTTTACGGTGGCAGTCGGGAGAAAACCTTGCCCAAATCGCGAGGCCTCTCAAAGCCCCCATCGTCAGCTGCCCAAGCGGAGAATGTGATGCGGAAGCTATTTTTCACCGGAATTGGAGTTCTGGAGATCGTCATCGCCCTGGCGATTGTACTCATCGGCATGAAGCTGCCGAGCCGACAGGAAGTGTCCGCCAACTTCGACCGGGTCGAGAAAGTGACCGAGGGATCGGAAACGCAGGTTCGCTTGATGAAGGTGCAGGTGGCGGATTTACGAAAGCAGGATTTCGCCAAGCAAGCCGATCAGCTTCGGATTCATACCCGCACGGCCGCAGCCACGGCTGGCCGACAATCCGTCAATTTCGATACCGTCGTTGCCATCGCCGGATCGCTGTCCGAGGTTTCCAAAGGCCTGACCGCCTGGGCGAACACCGTCGATGCCGAGCGGATGAGGAAAGTCAGCACGGGACTCGGCGAGACTGCCAACTATCTGGAAACTGGCGTCGCTGATCCCTCCGAAAAATCGGCTGCCGAACTGGAAATCGCGCTGGGTACGCTTGAAAAGGATTCCATTCGCCTCGCAACGCTGCTTCGACAATCGCCCCCCGATCTCAAGGCCGCGAAGTCGATTTACGATGGCCTGGCCTCCTTCGATACCGGCCTCGAAAAGCTCGGCGTCCTCGTGAAGCCCGACAAAATCACTGCCATGAAAGAGGGCCTGGCCGGGCTTGAAACCTCTCTCTCCTCCACGGCCGATCAGATCGACAAAGTGAGCGCGATTACCTACCCCGTCGTCACCTTCGTTGGACTCAAACCGAATGTCGAAATGAAGCCGTTCTGGCCGGAGGGTGAGAAAGTCGCGGAAGGCTTACGCAAGGCAACCAAAGGCACACAAGCAGCAAATAAACAACTCGCGACGATGGAGAGTAGCTTGCCGGATTTGGAAAAAGCCCTGCTAGAAAGCCGCAAGTCTGTCGGCCAAACTCGCGCTTCACTGGGCGCGGCACTCAAGCAACAGGCCGAAACCGAAAAGCTGCTTCAGTCTGTGCCGACTCAGACGGCAGCACTCGCTGAGGCCTTACCTAAGATCGGCCGCACTATGGCAACGATGCTAAAAGAAACCAAAAAGCTCCGCGAGTTGGCCAAAGGATTGAAAGCTGTTCAACAATCGCTTGACGACTCGCTCAAATCCTGGCCGGAAGTCGCAAAGGGTTTGAAGCAATCCGCCGCCGTGCTCGATAAGGCTCGAGCACAACTCGACGAGACGACCTCCCAACGCGGCGAGTACGAACAGGCGATGCAAAGCACCGCTCAGGTCGCCCGATCACTCGCCGATCTATTGCCCGCCTTCACGGATCAACTCGATAGCCGGCTTGGGCAACAGGAGGCATCACTCGAGCAGATGGAAACCGGACTTGGGGAAGTAAACAAGTCGCTTCCGATGATGGAAGAGAAAACTTCAGACTTGATTGGGATGGTGAAGTTGCTGCTTTATTTGGTGGGTACGCTGCTCGCATTCCACGCGTTGTGGGTTTTGGCAGAGAGCCTGACGAATAAGCAAAAGCTGGCGAGCGGAGCGGCGTAAGCCGCCCGATGAAATTTCTGGCGAGCGGAGCGGCGTAAGCCGCCCGATGAAGTTTCTGGCGAGCGGAGCGGCGTAAGCCGCCCGATGAAGTTTCAGAGACTTCCTCGGGCGGCTTACGCCGCTCCGCTCGCCTGGAAACTAGCGAATAAAGAGCATCTCGCGATACGTCGGCATCGGCCACAGATCGTCCGCCACGATAACTTCGAGCTTGTCGGCAGCCACACGAACGGAGTTCATCGCCGGGATCACGTTGTCTCTTGCAAACTTCGCGTGATCGAGCAACTCGCCCTCGGCATGATGAGCAATGGCGTGATCGAGATCCCCAAGGCATTTCTGCAAATCGCTAATCAGGCTCGTAATCGTTTTCAGCAAGCCAAGTTGGGCCGCGCAGTCCACGCCCGCCGTCTTGGTTGCGTTCACTGCGGTAGCAATTTCCGTTTGATAGCGGATGCAGGCCGGCAAGATCTGGGTTTGACCCATAAATCTGGTCAACTTGGATTCAATCGCCACGGTCTTGACGTAGGTCTCGCACAGGATGTTGAACCGGCTCTTGAGTTCGCCTTCCGAATAAACTTTGTACTTCGTAAACAGTTCAACCGAATCCTTGCGCACGATGACGGGAAGCGAGTCGACCGAATTTTTCATATTCGGGAGGCCGCGTTTTTCGGCTTCCTTGTGCCAGTCTTCCGAATAACCGTCGCCGTTGAAGAGCACCTTCTTGCTTTCCTTGATAATCGATGGCAGCAGATCCTGAATCGCGGTATGCAGCGGCTTGCCGGCCGTAATGGAAGCTTCGAGCTTCGTCGCGATAAAATCGAGCGATTCCGCCACGATGGTATTGAGTACCGTGTTCGGCCCGGCGATCGACTGAGAACTACCGACAGCCCGGAACTCGAATTTGTTACCGGTGAATGCGAACGGGCTAGTGCGATTGCGGTCGCCTGCATCTTTCGGCAGCTTCGGCAAAACGGAAACGCCGATATCCATGGTGCCGCCCGCCTTCGTCGATTTCGGCGGACCTTGCTCAAGTTGATCGATAATGTCCTGAAGCTGCGATCCGAGGAATATCGACATGATGGCCGGTGGGGCCTCGTTTGCACCCAGGCGGTGATCGTTTGCCGCGCTGGCGACCGTCACACGAAGCAATTCCGGATACTTGGCAACGGCCCGAATCACGGCCGTGCAGAACACCAGGAACTGAGCGTTATCGTGCGGCGTCTCGCCCGGGTTGAGCAGGTTTTCACCCTCGTCGGTGGACATCGACCAGTTGTTGTGCTTGCCCGATCCATTGATGCCCGCGAACGGCTTCTCGTGGAACAAGGCGGCCAGGCCGTACTTGGGGGCTGTCTTGCGCAGCACCTCCATCATGAGTTGATTGTGATCGGTCGCAATGTTCGAATCTTCGAAGATCGGTGCGAATTCGTACTGACTCGGTGCGACCTCGTTGTGGCGAGTCTTGACGGGAATACCGAGCTTGAACATCTCGATTTCCACGTCCGCCATGCAGGCGAGAATCCGCTCCGGAATCGCCCCGAAATACTGGTCCTCCATCTCCTGGCCCTTCGGAGGAGTCGCCCCGAACAACGTACGACCCGCATTCAACAAGTCGGGTCGAGCCATGAAGAACTGGCGATCGATCAGGAAGTACTCTTGCTCTGGGCCGACAGTCGTGAACACCTTGCTGACGTTTTTGCCAAAGACCTTCAGGATGCGCTTGGCCTGAGTGTTCAGGGCATCCATCGAACGAAGGAGGGGGGTCTTCTTGTCGAGTGCCTCGTGCGTCCATGAGACAAACGCCGTGGGAATGACAAGCGTGGCCCCGTTGGGAGCCTCCATGATGTACGGGGGACTGGTCGGATCCCATGCGGTGTAGCCACGCGCCTCGAATGTTGCCCGCAATCCTCCCGAAGGAAAGGACGATGCATCCGGCTCGCCTTTGACTAGTTCCTTGCCGCTAAACTCGGCAATCGCGGTCCCATCGCCGTTCGGCGAGAGAAAACTATCGTGCTTCTCCGCCGTGATCCCGGTCATCGGCTGGAACAAGTGTGTGAAGTGCGTCGCACCTTTCTCAAGAGCCCAGTCTTTCAGGGCGCTCGCGAAGGCGTCCGCGATATCCTCGGAAAGGTTATCGCCTTTCTTGATGGTCTTCTGGATCGCCTTGAACACTGCTTTGGGCAGACGCTCGCGTTGAAAAGCCTCGTTGAACACGTTCGAGCCGAACGCGTCCTTGAAGTGTAATTCCTTGAAGTCGATTCGATCGAGCTTGTGCTCTGTGGTGGCGATCTTCTGGATGATCTCACCGCGTCCCGTCGCCTTGGCCATGTTAGATCGTGTCCTTGTAATGGAGAGTGTTGCGAACCGTTGATGTTCAGTTACGAGTTCCAGGTGAATGCTCAAGCAGTGGATGGGAATCTTATGCCACGGCCGTAGCTACGAGGTAGTATCTCAGTTTCGTAGCACAACCGTCTCGGTTGTGCTTTAGTAGGCACAACTGAGACGGTCAATGGTACTTGTTTTCTCGCGACGTCCCTTCGCTGACGCTTCAGGCTCCGCTGAATCGGCGTGCAGGCGGAGCCTGAAGCGTCAGCGAAGGCGAGAAAGTAAGTGCCATTCACCGTCTCGGTTGTGCTACGATGTTTCGCAAACTGAGAACTACAGGCTCCGCTGAATCGGCGTGCAGGCGGAGCCTGAAGTGACTATATGGGAAGTCAAGTGATTTTGATCAAACGGAGTTTGGTGTTTCTCGGTAGGGTTTCATGTCGCGGATCATGGCGTTG
>Ga0163144_10017517_pt1 | contig 14584 bp, 9 predicted proteins | sample OliLak19BULKMAT1_FD_123175 | JGI IMG/M metagenome (GOLD analysis project Ga0163144, IMG submission 123175) | Freshwater microbial mat bacterial communities from Lake Vanda, McMurdo Dry Valleys, Antarctica - Oligotrophic Lake LV.19.BULKMAT1 | ecosystem: Environmental > Aquatic > Freshwater > Lake... | reverse complement strand
GTCGCTTCAGAGCCCAATCGTTGGCCGGACTACGCCGCCCCAACGAGCTTGAACATGCCCTCCGCAACATTCAGAGCGATTGCTGGCGCTCAGGTGCAGACGCGACGGCCGTGGGGAGCGGACGCGAACGTGCAACGCCCAACGCGGACGCGGGGGACGCGGAACGCGGGGGACGCGGAACGCGGGGGACGCGGAACGCGGGGGACGCGGAACGCGGGGCGGGGCTGCAGTAGGCGTACGTTTGGTTTTGCCTGGCTTTACCAGTGTTACTGCTCGCGCGTGCCTCCTCCAGGCCGCGCCCGGCGCAGGTCGCCTGAGCGCGCCTCCCGCGTCCCGCGTCCCGCGTCCCACTTCCAACGTCCCACCTTCGCGTTGGGCGTTGCACGTTCGCCCCCGCTTCCCACAAAAATCCGAAAGGCGACTCCCGTCTCCGGGAAGTCGCCTCTCGTCATCGTCCGGCGATTACGTGATGGGCACTTGAATAGTCGCACACGCGCGTGCGAGCGGCCCCCGGGACTCCTCTGTTCGCGCGTCGTCTGCAGTTCCGTCGTGCCTTGATCAGGCAGCCAAAAACGGCGTACCGTCGGGGCCAATGCCTAGAAACAGCGTGGTCGACATGACAGTGACGTCAGGCGCGGCAAAGGGCCGCGCCACGACGGACACGGTCCCTCCGCCGTCGCCACGGAGCTTTGCCGGGTTCTCGGAGGTTACAAGCTTCCTTTGGTCGATCGCGGATCTGCTGCGGGGCGACTATAAGCAGGCGGACTATGGCAAGGTGATTTTGCCGCTGACGGTGCTGCGGCGGCTCGACTGCGTGCTGGAGAAGAGCAAGGCGAAGGGTGTTGGCCAAGCATGCCGATTTGAAGCAGGCCAAGCACCCGGAGGGGACCATCGACAGGATGCTGGTTCGCATCACGGGCGTGCCCTTCTACAACACGAGCAGGCTCGACTTCGAGAAGCTGAAGGGCGACCCGAACCACATCGGCGCCAACCTGACCTCGTACATCAAGGGCTTCTCGCCGAACGCGCGCGACGTGATCGAGCAGTTCAAGCTCGCCGATCAGATCGCCAAGCTCGACGAGTCCAACCTGCTTTTTCAGGTCATCTCGCGTTTCGCCGAGGTGGACCTGCACCCAGACACGGTCCCCAACCACGTCATGGGGTCAATCTTCGAGGAGCTGATCCGGAAATTCGCGGAAGCTTCGAACGAAACCGCTGGCGAGCACTTCACTCCGCGCGAGGTGATTCGCCTGATGGTGGATCTGCTGTTCATCGAAGACGAAGAGACGCTGACCAAGAAGGGCATCGTGCGCACGCTATTCGACCCGGCGTGCGGCACAGGCGGCATGCTCTCGGTGGCGGAAGAATACCTGCGCGAGCTGAACCCACAGGCCAAGACTCGAAGTCTTCGGGCAGGAGCTGAACTCTGAGTCCTTCGCCATCTGCGAGAGCGACATGATGATCAAGGGCCAGAACCCCCAGAACATCGTGCGCGGCAACTCCTTCTCGGAGGACGGGCACGTCGGCAAGAAGTTCGATTACATGCTGAGTAACCCGCCCTTTGGCGTGGAGTGGAAGAAGGTCCAGAAAGAGATCGAGGACGAACACGATAAGCAAGGCTTCGCCGGTCGCTTCGGCCCCGGCCTACCGCGCATCAACGACGGCTCGCTGCTGTTCTTGATGCACATGCTGTCGAAGATGAAGCCGGTGGATCCGAAGACGGGCGAAGGCGGCTCGCGCCTGGCCATCGTCTTCAACGGCACGCCCCTCTTCACCGGTGACGCCGGCTCCGGCGAGAGCGAAATCCGCAAATGGGTGATCGAAAACGACTGGCTCGAAGCCATCGTCGCCCTGCCCGACCAGCTCTTCTACAACACCGGCATCTCCACCTACGTCTGGATCGTCACCAACCGCAAGCCGAAGCCCCGCAAGGGCAAAGTGCAGCTCGTCAACGGAGTCGAGCTGTTCCGAAAAATGCGCAAATCCCTCGGTAACAAGCGCAACGAGCTGAGCAAAGAGCACATCTCGACGCTCGTCCAAACTTACGGCGAATTCCTGACCAGCGACATCGCCAAGATCTTCGACAACAAAGACTTCGGTTACCGCCGCATCACCGTCGAACGCCCGCTGCGCCTCAACTTCCAGGCTTCGGCGGAGCGCATCGAGCGGCTATCGGAGGAATCCGGATTCACGGGCCTGACGAAGTCGAAGAAGAAGGGCGCTCCGGGCGAGCGCGAGGCGGAGGAGGGGCGCGTGGTGCAAGAGCAAGTGTTCGGCGTGCTGAAGGCGCTCGATGCGACCAAGGTCGTCAAGAACCGAGACGCCTTCGAGAAACGCCTACGCGGTGCCTTTCAGAAGGCGAAGCTCGACGTGCCGATGCCAGTCTTCAAGGCGATGATGTCCGCGCTGTCGGAGCGCGACGAGACTGCTGAGATCTGCACCGACAGCAAAGGTCGCCCCGAGCCCGACGTCGACTTGCGCGAGAATGAGAACGTGCCGCTGAAGGAAGACATCAACACCTACTTCAGGCGCGAGGTTCTGCCTCACGTGCCGCATGTGTGGATCGACGAAGGCAAGACCAAGATTGGGTATGAGATCCCGTTTACGCGGCATTTCTACGAGTACAAGGCGCTCCGACCGCTGGCAGAGATTGAGGGGGAGATTCGGGCGCTAGAGGCGGAGATTCAGGGGATGCTGGATGAGGCGCTGCGATGAGCTATGACCTCACTGAACACCCGTGGATCGCATGCACTCCCGTCGGCTGGCGGGTGGTCCGCCTCAAAACAACCATCGCCTTCTCCCAAAATGGGCTGTGGGGAGACGAGCCCGATGGGACGAACGACATTGCGTGTGTTCGGGTCGCCGACTTCGATCGCGTGCGCCGCCGAGTTGTACTTGATGAGCCGACAATTCGCTCCGTCCCCGCGGGAAAGATTGGGCGACGCTTGCTCCGGCGGGGCGATCTGCTGATCGAAAAATCCGGCGGGGGCGAGCATCAGCCGGTGGGCACTGTCGTCAGCTACGACCACGACCTGCGAGCCGTATGCTCGAACTTTGTCGCACGGATTGAGCCGCACCCGGAAGTCGATTCCGCCTTCCTCTGCTACCTCCATGCAGCGCTCTACGGGCTCCGCATCCCTCACCGTTCCATCAAGCAAACGACCGGCATCCAGAACCTGGACGCCGAGTCTTACTTCAATGAACCGGTCGCGCTTCCGCCCCTTCCGACGCAGACCCGTGCGGTCGCCTTCCTCGACCGCAAGACCGCGGCCATCGATGCGCTCATCGCCAAGAAGGAGCGCCTCATCGCGTTGCTCCAGGAGAAGCGGCAGGCGCTCATCACGCAGGCCGTAACGAAGGGGCTGGACCCGAACGTGCCGATGAAAGACTCGGGCGTGCCATTCCTAGGCAACGTCCCGAGCCACTGGATGGTTCTTCGTCTCAAGCAGCTCTCTCATCGGATCAGCGGACGCCTTGTCTATCAACCTGCGCAGTATTTCAGCGATGACGGCGTCCCCTTCATCATGGGGAACAACGTTACCGAGCGGGGCATTGTCCTCGACAACACCAAGTACATTCCGCCCGACGTCAACGCCCGCTTCGCCCACCATGCTCTTAGTGCCGGTGACGTGGTGATGGTTCGCGTAGGCGCGCCTGGTGTCACAGCGGTCGTGGGTCCGGAAGCAGATGGTCTGAATTGCGGCTCGCTGATGATCGTGCGCCGCAACCAGGCCTTCGAATCCAGGTGGCTTGCGGCCGTGTTGAATAGCCCCGTGACCCGAGCTCAGATTGATCTCGTGCAGTACGGGGCCGCCCAAGAGCAGATCAACATTACGGATGCGGTGAACTTCTGGATCGCAACTCCGCCGATTGAAGAGCAGTTGAAGATCGCAGACTTCGTTAGCACTGTCGCCAGTCGTCTGGACGCCGCCCTCGACAAGGTGCGCGAGCAGGTCGAACGGTTACGGGAATACCGTCAAGCTCTCATCACCGCCGCCGTCACCGGCAAGATCGACGTGTCGACGGAGGCGGCGTGAGCCCAGCGGGCAGTGCCGTTCGATTTGATGGCGCACCCGTTGACCCAGCCACGAGCATCCACTTTTCCCAGCAAGTCTCGCAGTCTACGTCACTTGACGGTCATTTGATGGGAACCGCAGGCGGCGGCACGTTGCCAAGGCTATTGGGGGCCATGCGCGCCGTTCAAGTCGCCGCCTCGGAGCCTGCCGCGTGACCGCACCGCTCTCGATCGCAGAGCTCATCGCTCGTTTGAACGAGGTGGATGAGTCGCACGAGATCGAAGCCAAGCGCTCGGAGTCCGAGGTCGGCAAGAGCGCGCTGGAAACGATCTCGGCGTTTTCCAACGAGCCGGGGCTGGGTGGGGGTTACCTCCTTTTGGGCGTGACGGAGAACGCCTCGCGCGTGTTCAGAGCCAGCGGGTTGAACGATCCGAAGAAGAGCGAACAGGAGGTATCGTCACTCTGTGCCTCGGCGTTCAATCGCACGCTGCGACCGCGGGTGTGGACCGAGCTCGTAGACGGCGTGGCCTTGGTGGCGGCCTTCGTGCCCGAAGCGGCTGCGCCCGAAAAGCCAATCTTCATCAAGTCGAAGGGGATGCAGCACGGGACGTACCGACGAATTGGCAGCACTGACCAACATTGTACTGAAGACGATCTGCGGGTGCTGTTTCAGGCGTCGTCCACCACGCCGCACGAGGATACGGTCGTCGAAGGCGCCACGATGGAGGACCTCGACGCCGAGGTGATCACCAACTACCGCCGCTCGCTGATCGAGGCGAACCCGGCCACCGAGCTGCGCGACGCCAGCCTCGATGAGTTGGTGCAGTCACTTGGGGGCGCCAAGCGCGTCGATGGTGTGCTCATGCCGACCGTCGCGGGCGTGCTGTTGTTCGGCAAGCGGCTTTCTCTGCGGCGCTTGTTTCCTGCGGCGCGGGTGGACTACGTGCGCATTCCCGGCACCGAATGGGTGCCGGATCCCGATCGCCGCTACGAGTCGATCGATGTTCGTGAGCCACTGCTCGTCGCCTTCCGGCGCATCTACAACGCGATCGTGGACGACCTACCGAAATCGTTCACGCTGGCTCCGGGAGACCCAGAACGGCGTGATCAGCTTGCCTTGCCCGAGTCGGCCGTGCGCGAGGCGCTGGTCAATGCGCTGACTCATCGTGACTATCGCGTGGCGAGCGCGGTTCAGGTCTTGCGCTATCAAGACCGCATCGAGGTCAGAAACCCGGGCTACTCGCTGGTCGAAGATGAGCAGCTCGGCGAGCCCGGCTCGTTTCCGCGCAACCCGAGAATCGCCGACGTCTTTCGCGAGATGCGGCTGGCGGAGAACAAAGGCACCGGGGTGGCGGCGATTCGCAAGGTCATGCAGCGCGCAGGGCTGACGCCGCCGCTGTTCGATTCAGATCGGGGACGAAACCAGTTCGTCGTTGCCCTCTGGCTTCACAACCTGATTGGCGAGGACGACACGATGTGGCTGCGCAGCTTTGCAGCCATGCGCTTGTCGGACGAGCAAGCGCGCGCGCTCGTGGTGGCGCGGCGCACAGGCTCAGTCAGCAACGCCATGTTGCGCGACGTGAGTGGGCTCGACGTCCTGGCTTCCAGTAACCAGCTACGACAGCTGCGCGATCTGGGACTGCTGGAGCCGCGCGGTAAGGGCTCGGCGACGCACTATGTTTTGGCCGGCCTCGCGCGGACGCCGGCAGCCAGCGTGGCTGAACCGGAAACAGGGGGAATTGCAGGACAAACAGCGGGGCTGGTCGGGCATTCGGAGCAACAAAAGGGGGCGCCGGCGGGCCCGGCGGATCGACCGGACCTCGCCTCGGATCGACCGGATCCCCCCTCGGATCGACCGGACCTCCCCTCGGATCGACCGGACCTGCCTGAGCACCTCGAGCCGCTACCCGAGGAGCTGACTCGGTCCGTCGAGGCGCTCGGCCAGCGTCCGAGGCAGGAACCCCTGCGAGCCGTCATCGAAGCCTTGTGCGGTTGGCGCGCGCTCTCCGCCGAAGCGCTCGGGCTCTACCTCGGCATGAACTACGAGAATCTCTCGAAGCGGCATCTGGCGCCCATGGTCGCGGACAAGCGACTGAGCCGCACCTACCCGGAGAGCCCGAATCACCCCGCGCAGGCGTATCGAGCCCCCCAGGGTTCGCTGTTGCCAACGACGAAGCGCACGGAGAACGAGTAAGGCTATGCCCAAAACCCAGGAGCGCCACTTCGAAGACGCCATCGAGCACCACCTCGTCACGGCCGGCGGTTGGACTAAGGGCAGCCCGGCAGACTTCGACCGGCAGACGGCGTTGGTGTCGAAAGATCTGTTCGCGTTCATCGAGTCGACGCAGCCGGAGCTCTGGGCCGACCTGCGCAAGCACCACCAAGCGGGGCTGGAAGCCGCGGTGCTCGATACGTTGGTAAGGACGCTCGACAACCGAGGCGCACTCGATGTGTTGCGGCATGGGTTCAAGTTCTTCGGCAAGAAGATCGAGTGCGCTTACTTCAAGCCCGCGCATGGTATGAACCCTGACATCTTGGCGAAGTACGCCAAGAACCGGCTGGTACTGACACGGCAGGTGAAGTTTGCGCTCGATGAGGAAAAGTCCTTGGACATGGGGCTGTTCCTCAACGGCTTCCCGGTCGCGACGGTCGAGCTGAAGAACCACCTCACGCAGCAGACAGTTCGACACGCGATCGACCAGTACCGAAAGCGCGATCCGCGGCACACCCTGTTTCAGTTCAAGAAGCGGGCGCTCGTTCACTTCGCGGTGGACCCAGACGTCGTCTACATGACGAGCAAGCTGAACGCCGAAGCGACGGTTTTCTTGCCCTTCAACCGTGGCGATGGGGACGGCGCCGGCAATCCGGAGCATCCGAGCGGCTACCGCACCAGCTACCTCTGGGAGGAGGTGTGGGCGCGCGACAGCTTCCTCGACATCCTCGGTCGCTTCGCCCACGTGGCCACTGAAGAAAAGCAGGTCGCCGGCAAGACGGTCACGAAGGAGACGGTGATCTTTCCGCGCTATCACCAGCTCGACGTCGTTCGCAAGCTGGATGCTGCCGCGCGCAGCGAGGGCGCCGGGCACAGCTACCTGGTGCAGCACTCAGCCGGCTCGGGCAAGTCGAACAGCATTGCGTGGCTCGCACATCGGCTGTCGAGCCTGCACGATGACAAAGACCAGAAGGTCTTCGACTCGGTGGTGGTGATCACGGATCGCCGGGTGCTCGACAAGCAGCTGCAGGACACCATCTACCAGTTCGAGCACAAGCAGGGCGTCGTCCAGAAGATCGATGAGCACTCCGATCAGCTCGCAGACGCGATCAAGTCCGGCACCCCGATTATCATCACCACGCTACAAAAGTTCCCCTTCGTGACCGAGAAGATCGGGGCCATGCCGAATCGGCGCTACGCCCTGATCGTGGACGAAGCCCATTCGTCCCAAACGGGCGAAGGCGCTCGGCAGATGAAAGAAGTGCTCGCGGTCAAAAGCTTGGAGGACGCCGAGGACGCGGAGCAAGACCAGGGCGAAGACTCAGAGGATCGGCTGGTGAAGGTGATGGCTTCACGCGGAAAGCAAAAGAACCTGTCGTTCTTCGCGTTCACGGCCACGCCCAAATCCAAGACACTCGAGGTGTTCGGCCACCGGAGTGCGGAGGGCAAGCCGGTTCCGTTTCACCTCTACAGCATGCGTCAAGTCATCGAGGAGAACTTCATCCTCGACGTGCTGAAGAGCTACACGACCTACAAGGCGTTCTACCGGCTGGTGAAGGCGATCGAGGACGACCCGAACGTAAACAAGCGCAAGGCGACGAGCCAGCTAGCGCGCTTCATGTCCCTGCACCCGCACAACATCGCTCAGAAAACGCAGATCATGGTCGAGCACTTCCGTAGCAAAGTGCGCCACAAGATCGGCGGCAAAGCCAAAGCGATGGTCGTCACCACCTCGCGCCTGCACGCCGTCCGCTATCGGCAGGCGTTCGACAAGTACATCGCCGAGCAGGGCTACACGGATGTGGGCGTGTTGGTGGCGTTCTCGGGCGTCGTTCAAGATCCCGACGTCGAAGGTGTCGAGTACACCGAGCAAGGCATGAACAAGGGTGTGAAGGAGCGCGAGCTGCCCGATAAATTCGAGAGCGACGCCTACCAAGTGCTCCTGGTCGCTAACAAGTACCAAACCGGCTTCGACCAGCCGCTGCTACACACCATGTACGTGGACAAGCGGCTATCCGGCGTTCAGGCCGTGCAGACACTGTCGCGCCTGAACCGCATGGCGCCGGGCAAGGAGGACACCTTCGTTCTCGACTTCGTCAACGGCACCGAAGAGATAGAGCGCTCATTTCAGCCGTATTTCGAGCAGACGACCGTCGCCGAAACCGCCGACCCGCACCAGCTGTACGAGCTGCAACATCGTCTCGAAGCCACGCAGGTCTTCTGGACCGCTGAAGTCGAGGGCTTCTGCAAGTTCTTCTACGCCCCCAAGGAAAAGCAAAGCGTGTCGGACCAAGCCGAGATGTACCGACACCTTGGCCCAGCCGTGGACCGCTTCAAAGCGAAGGACGAAGAAGAGCAAGCCGAGTTCCGCAACGCGCTAGCCGGCTACGTGAAGCTCTACTCGTTCCTCTCACAGATCATGCCCTTCAGCGACCCGGATCTCGAAAAGCTGTACACCTTCGGCCGCTACCTCGAGCTCAAGCTACCGCGCGACGAAAAGAGCGCGCCGCTCGACCTCGACGGCGACGTCGCCCTGAAATACTACCGCCTCGACAAGCTCAACGAGGGCCAGCTCGTCCTCAAGGTCGGCGAAAATGTCGGCCTCAAATCGCTCACCGACGTCGGCACGCGCCAAGCCAAAGACGAAGAAGTCGCCCTCTCGCAAATCATCGAGGTCCTCAACGACCGCTTCGGCACCGAATTCACCAAAGCCGACCAGCTCCTCTTCGACCAATTCATCCAAGAAGCAAAGCAAGACGCCGAAGTCGTCGAGCGCGCCCTCGCAAACCCCCTCGACAACTTCGAGCTCGCGATGAAGCCCAAGGTCGAAGGCCTCATGATCGACCGTATGGATCAAAACCAGGAGATCGTAAATCGGTACCTGAATGATCCGACGTTCCAGGCGGCGGCGTTCAAGGCGATCGTGAAGCAGATCTACAACGAGATTCGCAGGCCAAGCTCGAGCCCGCCGCCGGCAGCGGGCGCGTGAGCATCAGCGCCCGCTCGTCGCACCAGCAGGCATCAGGGTCGCCCCGCTTGTGACCGCGATGCAGCGCTCAGCCGGCACCAACCAGCTTGACCACCGTTCCCACCAGACAACCATCAACCGTAAAATCGGAGCAGGGTCGCATCGTGCACGTGGGGCCGGCCCCCACACCAATCAGAAAGCAGTATTCGGGGCAAGCTGCCGGGCTGAAGGTCCAGCACGATGCTGCATCTTGTGGATAGACCAGTCGTGGATAAACCAACGTCGGGGCGCCGGCTTGTCTCGCGGCTGGTGCGCCCGCGTCGCCTGAGAATCCTTGTCCCGCAGCGCTGTTGGAGGGTTCTTGTCCCGCCGCTCCCGCGGCAGGCGGCATAGTGCCGGTAACGGCTTGTCGGCACAGTTCGCGAGCCCTGCGACGAGGAGCGCGGGCCCAGCGACCAAGAGTATCTACGGCCTGCGCAAGCACATCGCGCGGCGTTTGCGCGATGCAGGTGAGACCGCGCGAGCCGATTCCATCGCTCAAGGTCTTAGCCAATCTGACCAAGGTGTCAGCGCCGACTGATCAGGGTCACGTGCTCAGGGCCATCGCCAACTCCGGGGCGGCCAGCGCCTTCGATGCAGTGCGACCCTACCTGGTAGTCAGCGCGAGCAAGGTTCGCGTTGCGGCCGTGGACGCGCTGCGTCTGATGCAGCGGCCGGAAGTCGACGGCATCATCGTAGAGCGCCTGAGTCAGCCTGATGGCCCCATGCAGGACGCTGCGCTCGACGCCGACGCCGGCGCTCGCGGCTGCGCTCGAGAAAGCCGCGGCCGCTGCCGTCAAGCCGGCGCTGCGCATGAAGGCGGTACGCATTTTGGCGCAGTGGTTGCCTCACCGACCGGATGTGCGTCCGATCCTGGACCGCGTGGCGACCAACAACGAGCTCAAGCAAATACGAAAAGCGGCCAAGAGCGCTCTCGGATCCTGAGCACCACGTCTACTTACAATTCTCGAAGAAGAAGTAGCTGGGGCCGAGCGCGCACGGGTTTTCGCCCTCGAACGGAACGAAACTGTCACAGGTCAGGCTGCCCCAGATGCTGCGAGCCGTGTTGTTGACCTCGATGGCGTTGTAGGTGCAGTTGCCCATGAACTGCTTGTCGTCGGGCAGGGCCACGATGGCATTGCCTTGCACGCTCATGCCGGCGTCGATCGTAACCCCGAAGCTCAGCACACGTGCGGCCTTTCCGGCACCCGCCCTGAGCGCGGCTTGGATCAAGAAGGGCGGGCTGTTGCCGATCCACTGGCAAGCCACCGTCGCCGGCGAGCCGTCACTTTGCTTGCCGCCGTCTTCGATGCCCGGCCCTTTTTCGCTGGCCGTGACCGCGTGTCCCATCGCGGTCAGCGGCAATTCCTCATAATGGGGTGTGAGCGAACAACCCGCAGGCGCCAAAATGTTGAGCGAAACTGCCCCGCGGGCCTTGTTTGCGCTGCCGGCGGCGCCGCCGCCCGTGCCGCTCTTCCCGCCGGAGCTTCCGCCGCTCGTCGAGCTCGAGCCGCTCGCGCCTGCTGCGCTGGCGCCCGCGGTGTTTCCGCCCGCAGAGCTTCCACCCCCGCCGCTTCCACCGCTGCCGTCAGGTGATCCAGCTCCGCCGCACGCGCCAACGAAACAGAGCAGGGTTAGTCCAGCGCCAAGCCGGTGCATAGCGAGAGTGTTGCGCGGAACTGGTGGGCTTGTCACTCTCAAGCCGCTGGATTCGACGCTTGACGCTCGCCGGCGTACAAGGTGCGCGCGCTGCCAGAGGTTTGGAGTCGGGATGTGACCTGGATCGGAGACGCAAGGACAACGCCTCGCTCCTCGATGCGCGGCTCGAGAGCGAGACGATTCCGATCGCAGTCCCGAAGACCGAGTGCTCTCGCCCCAGTGCGGCGCAACTGAGCACCGCCGCGCGTCTGCACCGAGCTCCGCCCCACTACCTCTATGATCGCGCCGCGTTTCGCCTGTCCCAAGCCGACAGGCGAGACCAGCGGCCTACGCCGCCCCAACGAGCTTCACGAGCGTGCCCACGACGCGCTTCAGCTGCTCATTCAACTCTTCATCCAGGGCGCCGAGATACCCGAACGCTTCCGCAACCTCCAAACAAGCGAGCGTCTCCCGCGCCGACCCCAGCGCGGAATGGTACCGCGCGCTCCTGTTCCTCCCGCGACTGTACATACCCTCCGCAACATTCAAAGCCACGCTAGCGCTGCACCGCCGCAGCTGCCGCCCCAAATCCTTGTCCTTCAGCTCAATGCGCCGCAACACCGGCTGCAACTTCTTCAGGACCTCCAGAATGATCGGATAAATGCGCAACATGCTGACCTTCCTTCCCGGCGCGCGACCCGCACGCCCTGCCCATCAACACGGCTGCTCGCGCGTGCCGGGTCCAGGCTGAACGCGAGCGCCCGCGAGCGTTCACCGGCGCGCCCCGCGCCGGCCGCGGCCTGGATGCGGCACGCGCGAGCAGGCACAATGGAAATGCCAGGCAAAACCAAAACGTAAGCCTGCTGCAACCCGCATCCCGCGTCCCGCGTCCCACTTCCCACTTCCCACGTCCGCGTTGGGCGTTGCACTTTCGCGTCCGCCTCCCGCCTCCCGCCTCCCACCTCCGCGCTGAGCGTTGCACGTTCGCCTCCGCTTCCCCAACGAAACACCTGCACCAAGCTCCGCCACAAAAGCTTCTGCAATCAAGCTGCGCAGCGGCAGCCCCAAAATCCGCTCCCGCCAGCGCCAACCCGCCTCGCCGCTGGAGCGTCTCCGGCCGGTTCGATCCATCGGCGCGTCGTAGGTCTTGACCCGGGCGCGCCTCAACTCCACATGACGGGTCTCCGAAAAGTCGAATGAGCCCGCCCGTCCCCGAAGCCCTGCCTCCTCCCGCTTTCGGCTTGGCCGCGGTCGACCCCGTGGCTGCGCGCTTGCCGTTCGGGCTCTGGGGTCAGTTTGGGCGGCACGCGCGCCGCTACGCAGTGGGGCTCTTGCTGCTCGCCATCTACCAGTATGCCCAGTATTGGTTCGATACGCGCTTCAGCACGGCCATCAACTTGGCCGACCAGCATCAGAGTCGGCAAGCCGTGGAGCTGGGGGTTCTGCTGGTACTGGTGGCGCTGTTCGCCTTCGGTGTTCGCGTGCTCTCGCGCGTGGCGGTGTTCAATGCCGGTCGCAACGCCGAGTACGAGCTCCGCCGCGTGCTGTCGGCCAAACTGCTCACCCTCGGGCCGTCTTTCTACCGGCGCATGAACACCGGCGAGATCATGAGTCGGGTGACGAACGACCTGTCGCAAGTGCGACTGCTGCTCGGCTTTGGTGTGCTCAACGTCATCAACACCGTTTTCGCGTTGGTTAGCGCGCTGTTCGTGATTCTGCCGATGTCGCCGAAGCTCACGGCCGCCGCCATGTTGCCGTTGCCCATCTTGCTGCTGGTCACGCGCGCTTTCTCGACGCAGTTTTACGTGCGCACCCGTGCAGCGCAAGCCGCGCTCGGTGAAATGAGCGGTCGAGTGCAGTCCAGTATTGCGGGTGTTCGGGTAGTGCGTTCTTTCGCGCTCGAAGACCGTGAGGCGGACGCCTTCGAGGTGACGAACCAGAAGTATTTGGAGAAGAGCCTCGGCCTGGCGCGACTGCGCGGCTCGATGACGCCGATCCTGCAGATCACGCTGGCGATGGGCGTCTTGGTGGTGTTCTGGTACGGCGGGCATTTGGTGATGAGCGGCGAGCTGAACAAGGGGCAGTTCCTCTCGTTCACGCGCGCGCTCGGGCGGCTGACCTGGCCGCTCATGTCGCTGGGCTTCATCGTGGGCATGTTGCAGCGCGGGCGAGCTTCGTACTCGCGCCTAGCCGAAATATTTCAAGCCGATCCGGATATCAAGGACGGCTCGGTAAGTCCCCCGGCGCTGTCTGCGGAGCTCAGCGTAAAGGGCCTGTGTTTCGCCTACGACAAAGCCGCGGTTATCGACGACGTGACTTTCTCTCTGAAGCCCGGCCAGTCGCTGGCCATCGTGGGGCGTACGGGCAGCGGCAAGTCCACGCTAGCGCTCTTGCTAGCCCGGCTCTTGCCCACACCTCGGGGTAGCGTGTTCGTCGGCGGTCACGACGTTTGCGACTTGCCGCTCGCCACAGTACGAAGAGCCGTCGGCTACGCCCAGCAGAACGCTTTCTTGTTCAGCACCACCGTAGGTCGCAACATCGCCTTCGGTTTGGACGATCCGGATTCGGCAGAGGCGGGCGAGCGCATTCAGCGAGCGGCGGAGGAAGCCCGCATCGCGCAGGAAGTGTCCGAGCTTCCGGACGGCTTCGACACCGTGGTGGGCGAACGCGGCGTGCAGCTCTCGGGCGGGCAAAAGCAGCGTGTGGCACTGGCCGCAGCGTTCGTTTCGGAGCCGCAAATCCTGGTGCTAGACGACCCGCTCAGCGCCGTGGATGCGCGCACGGAGCGCGGCATTCTGGAGGCGATAGAGCGCCAGCGGCGCGCGCGGTCGCTGATCCTCATTACGCATCGGGTCGCGGCGGCCTCCCAGTGTGATCGCATCTTGGTGCTCGAGCAGGGGCGTGTCGTCGAGAGCGGCACGCACGACCAACTTCGGCAGAGCGGCGGGCTGTATGCGACTTTCGCCGAGGAGCAGCGCATCGAGCGTGAGCTCCAGGCGCTCGAAGGCGAACCGGTGGCAACTCCGCCTTCACTGTTGCCACCGGCAGAGCAGGCTCGACCGTGAGCGACGCCAGTCGCCCAGGCGCCGAAGGTTCAGGGGCCGAAGGTTCCGCAAAGCCCGCTCGCAACACGCGCGCCGTAGCTGCGCTGAAGGCGTTTCACGAAGAGGAGCGCTACGGCAAGGCTTACGATCTTCAGCTGATCAAGAAAATCTGGCCGTTCGTAGCGCCGCACCAGAAGCTGCTCTGGCTATCGCTGTTCGTGATCCTGTTTACCTCGGCCGGCGCGCTGGTGCGTCCGCTCATCATGCGCAGCGCGGTGGATGACGGGATAGTAGCCGGCAACGCCGAGAAGCTGATGCAAGGCGGCCTCGTCCTAGCCAGCGTGTTGATCGTCGAGCAGGTGCTCGGCTTTCTGCAGATGTACGCGATGCAAGTCGCGGGTGCGCGCGCCATGTCGGATCTGCGTAGGCATGTTTTCCGCTTTCTGCACCGTCAGCGCCTCGGCTTCTTCGATCGTCAATTGGTTGGCAAGCTGGTGTCGCGCGTCACCAACGACGTGGACGCTATGCTCGAGCTGTTCGCCTCTGGGGCGCTACTCTCCGTTGGGGACTTGCTGAAGCTCGTCGGCATCGTAGTCCTCATGTTGTCGCTGGATTTGCGGCTTTCGCTGATTACCTTCATCGGCGTGCCCCCGGTGGCGCTGCTCGT
>Ga0163144_10017516_pt1 | contig 14584 bp, 12 predicted proteins | sample OliLak19BULKMAT1_FD_123175 | JGI IMG/M metagenome (GOLD analysis project Ga0163144, IMG submission 123175) | Freshwater microbial mat bacterial communities from Lake Vanda, McMurdo Dry Valleys, Antarctica - Oligotrophic Lake LV.19.BULKMAT1 | ecosystem: Environmental > Aquatic > Freshwater >... | reverse complement strand
TCGGCGAGAACAGTCCCGAAATCCGCGCGCGCATCTGCGAACGCCTCGCTTGGTTTGGTCTGCATCTGGATGCCGCCAAGAACGCCGCCGCAGTCGGCCTGGAAGCTCGCATCACGAACGACACCGGCCGCCTTCAAGCGTGGGTCGTCGGCGTGGACGAGTCCGTGCTCGTGGCGGAGCAGACCGCCCTCGTAATCGAAAACAACACCCAACCTCGACCCATCTCAAAAGCATGACTATCGTCGCCGTCTTCGACACCAAACCCTACGACCGCGCGTATTTCGAGCACGCCGCGGGCGCGGACACAATCCGCTGGCAGTTTTACGAGTTCCGCCTGTCCAGCGAAACGGCGGGCATCGCGACCGGCGCGGCGGCGGTCTGCGTGTTCGTGAACGACCGACTGGACCGGCCCTGCCTGGAGGCGTTGCAGCGCGCGGGCGTGCGGCTCGTCGCGCTGCGCTGCGCGGGCTTTAACAACGTGGACTTGAACGCCGCGAAGGCGCTGGGCCTGCCCGTGGTCCGCGTGCCCGCGTATTCGCCACACGCTGTTGCCGAGCACACCGTCGGACTGTTGCTCACGCTCAACCGCAAAATCCACCGCGCCTACAACCGCGTCCGCGAACACAACTTTTCGCTCAACGGCCTCGTGGGTTTCGACCTTTGCGGCAAGACCGTCGGCGTGGTCGGCACCGGCCGGATTGGGCGCATCGTCGCGCAGATATTTCGCGGCTTCGAGGCGAAGGTCATCGCCTACGATCCGTTTCCGTCACTCGACTGGGCGAAGGAGCGCGGCGTGACTTACGCGGTGTTCGACGCCGTGCTCGCGCAGAGTGACATCCTCACGCTGCATCTGCCGTTGACGTCCGACACGCATCACCTGCTCAACGAGCGCACGCTCGCCCGGCTCAAGCCCGGCGCATTCGTCGTCAACACCAGCCGGGGCAAGCTCATCGACACCACCGCGCTCCTTCAACATCTCAAGAGCGGCCACCTCGGCGGCGTCGCGCTTGATGTGTATGAGGAGGAGGAAGGCATTTTCTTCGAGGACCATTCGAGCAGCGTGCTGCAAGACGATGAACTGAACCTGCTGCTTTCCTTCCCCAACGTCCTCATCACCTCGCACCAGGCGTTCCTCACGCACGAGGCGTTGAGCGAAATCGCCCGCGTGACGACGGCGAACATTCTGCAACTCAACACCGGCGAACCGTTCCTGCCGGCAACCCTCCTCACCGATGCCGTCACCATCACCGGGCGAAGCAGCATCCCCGACTCGCCGAAGGCTCAAGCATGACTGATCAACTTCTCCTTTGGATTGGTTTCGGCGTGTTCGTGCTGGCGATGCTGGCGTTGGATCTCGGCGTCTTTCATCGCAAGACACACACCGTCGGCATGAAGGAGGCGCTGATCTGGAGCGGCGTGTGGGTTGCCCTGGCGTTGATCTTCAACGTGGGCATCTGGCACTGGCGCGGCCACGACAAGGGCTTGGAATTCCTCACCGGCTACGTGGTCGAACTGTCGTTGAGCGTGGACAATCTCTTCGTCTTCCTGCTCATCTTCGCCTATTTCAAAGTGCCCGCACAGTACCAGCACAAGGTTTTGTTCTGGGGAATTCTCGGTGCGCTGATCATGCGAGCCATCTTCATTGGGGCGGGCATCGCCTTGATCCAGAGATTTCACTGGATCATCTACATTTTCGGCGCAGTGCTCGTCGTCAGCGGACTCAAGATGGCCTTCGAGAAGGACAAGGAGGTGCATCCGGAGAAAAACCCCGTGCTGCGACTTTTCCGTCGCTTCATGCCGGTGACCTCGGAGTATCAAGAGGGGCGGTTTTTTGTGCGGCTGGACGGGCGGTTGCTGGCCACTCCGCTCTTCATCGTGCTGCTCATGCTGGAGACAACCGACCTTGTGTTCGCCGTGGATTCCGTGCCCGCCGTCCTGGCCATCACCACCGATCCGTTCATTGTTTATACTTCGAATGTGTTCGCCATCCTCGGTCTGCGTTCGATGTTCTTCGCGCTGGCCGGCATTATGAAACTTTTTCAATACCTGCATTATGGCCTGGCGGCGGTGCTGGTGTTCGTCGGCGGGAAAATGTTGCTCGCCGACTTTTACAAAATCCCGACGCTGACCTCGCTTCTGGTCATCGTGGGTCTGCTGGGGGCGGCCGTGGTGGCTTCGCTCGTCAGCGCGGCGCGTCAGCGCAAACCGGCTGAAATCACGCCCGCCCGCAACTCCTGATTATGCTCGAAACCATTAAGCTCACGAAAAAGTTCAACGGCCACGTCGCCGTCAACCAGCTCGACCTCCGCGTCGCGCCGGGCGAAATCTTCGCCCTGCTCGGACCCAACGGCGCGGGCAAGACCACAACCATCAACTGCTTCCTCGGTTTTCTCGCGCCCGACTCCGGCGAGGCGCGCGTCAACGGCGCCAGCGTCACCGCCGACCCGATCGCCGCGCGCCGCCAGATCGCCTACATCCCCGAACAGGTCGTGCTCTACCCGCGCTTCACTGGCGTGGAGAATCTCGACTACTTCAGCACGCTCGCTGACCGCCGCCACACCGGCGACGAATTGCTGGCGCTGCTGAAGAAAGCTGGTCTTCCGCGCGACGCCGCCGAGCGCCGCGTCGGCACCTACTCCAAGGGCATGCGTCAGAAAGTTGGCATCGCGCTGGCCCTCGCCACCGAGGCCAAGGCCCTGCTGCTCGATGAGCCGACCTCCGGCCTCGACCCCGCCGCGTCGCATGAGTTTTCTCAGGTCATCCGCAAGCTGGCAGGGCAGGGCGTTGCCATCCTCATGGCCACGCACGACCTATTCCGTGCCCGCGAAGACGCGACCCGCGTCGGCATTCTGCTGGATGGCAAACTGGTCGGCGAATATGCCACCAACGACTTCAAGCACGTTGATTTGGAAAAACTCTACCTGAAACATCTTCGCCCATGATTCTCCCCGTCGCCCGCAAGGAATTTCTCGACGCCTGGCGTGATGGCCGTTTCCGCTGGGCCGCCGCCGTCATGGTCGCGCTGCTCGGCGTGGCGTTGCTGCTGGCCTGGCAACAGGGGCAGCGCACCCGTGCCGAGCGCGCCGCTGCCACCGCGCTCGAACGTGAGAACTGGCTCAACCAGGGTGAAAAAAATTCCCACTCCGCCGGTCATTACGGCGTGTATGTCTTCAAGCCGTCCGCGCCTCTCGCCGTCTTCGACCGCGGCATTGAGCCGTTCGTCGGCACCACGGTTTTTCTCGAAGCACACCGGCAGAACCAGACGGCGTTCCTCCCCGCGCAGGACGCCACGGCCATGCGACGTTTTGGCGAACTCACCGCCGCCAACGGGCTGCAACTGCTCGTGCCGCTGCTCATCGTGCTGCTCACCTTCGGCACGCTGGCCGGCGAACGCGAACGCGGCACGCTGCGCCAGGTGTTGAGTCTCGGGGTGCGCCCGCGCGACCTCGTGCTTGGCAAGGCTCTCGGATTGGGCGGCGCGTTGCTGGCCCTCCTCCTGCCTGTCGCGCTGCTTGGCGCGGTGGCGTTGGGACAATTCCCCGGCGCGAACGCGGACGGCGGCTGGCTGCGGCTCGCGTGGCTGGGCGCGGCCTACGGTCTGTATCTTGCGGCGATCCTCGCGCTGTGTCTGGCCGTGTCGGCCGTGGCGTCCACCGCCCGCGCGGCGCTGGCCACGCTGTTGGTTTGCTGGGCGGCCAATGCCATTCTCGCTCCGCGCCTCGCGACCGACCTCGTGCAGCGCGTCCTGCCCACGCCCAAACTGGTGGAGTTTGAAACCGCCATGAACAAGGCCGTGCAGGAGGGGTTGGATGGCCACAATCCGCGCAACGAACGGTTGCAGGCGTTCGCCATGGAAACTTTGAAGAAGCACGGCAAGACCCGCATCGAGGAACTTCCGTTCAACTTCAACGGCCTGGTCATGCTCGAAAGCGAGCGGATGGCCGGCGAAGTTTTCGACCATCACTACGGCCAGCTTTGGGACCGCCTGGAAGCGCAGGATCGCGCCGTGACCTGGACGGGCCTGGCCGCGCCGCTGCTGGCGTTGCGCTCCGCCTCGATGGCGCTGGCCGGAACTGATTTCACCCATCACCGGCATTTCTCGGTGGCTGCCGAACAGCATCGGCGCGACTACGTGCGCGTGCTCAACGAGGAGATGATGAACTCGGCGCCCGGTCATCACGGGGGAGTCGTGGGCCGCGCGACCTGGGAGAAACTGCCTGCCTTCCGTTACGAACCGCCTCCCGCCTCGCAGGCCGTGCGCGCTGCCGCTTCCGGGCTGGCTGTGCTCCTCGTGTGGGCCGCGGGAGCCTGGACAGCGCTGCTGCTGGTCGCGCCGAAACTTAAACCGAATTGAATATGAGCTCCCACCTCTTCCGCCTGGAATTCCGGCTGCTCGCGCGCGAACGCGCCGCGTGGGTTTTGATCGCGCTGTTCGCCGTCTCACTCGCTTATGGCCTGTGGAACGGTGCGCGCGTCGCCCGGCCTCATCGGGAAACCGCGATTGCGCTGACGAAGGATTCCGTTGAATTTCACTCCCAGGTGCGGGAGGCATTGGGGCAACAGGTGATCGACCCGAAAACCGTCGCCGGGCGTGGTTCGGTCGCCGTGCTGCCGCCCGCGCCGTTGCCGCTGTTGGCCGTCGGTCAGACGGATCTGACGCCCGGGCACGAGTCCGTCGTTCTCTGGAAACTGGCCGCGTCCGCCGACAACCGTTCCGAGTTGGAGAACCCGTCGCACCTGCTGGCCGGGCGCTTCGATCTGGCGTTCGTTCTGGTCTGGCTTTACCCGCTCTTTCTGCTGGCATTGCTCTTTGATCTGCTCGCGGGCGACCGCGAAGCCGGAACCCTCCGGTTGGCGCTGGCGCAAGGTGCCACTCCGGGACGCTGGATGGTTCACCGCGCGCTGGCCCGCGCGCTGCCGATCCTGGCACTTGCGCTGGCAGCGACGCTGGTCGCAGGATTCTTCGGCGGTTCGGGCGGGACGTTCGCACGCGTGTTGATGTCGGCGGCCGTGGTGCTGGCTTACGGATTATTTTGGGCTGCCCTGGCTGTCGCGGTCAACGTTGTCTCGCGCAGCGCGGCGGGCGCGGCCACAGCGCTCGGCGCCGCCTGGGTGCTGATCGTTCTCATCGCCCCGACGCTCCTGAACGTGGCCGTCGAATCGCTCCATCCCACACCCTCGCGGCCCGAGCTGATTGCTGCGGGACGCCAGGCTTCGGGCGACGCGGAAAAGCGCGGAGGTGAATTGCTCAATTCGTTTTACCGCGACCATCCCGAGCTGGCCCCGCCCGGGGAGCAGGCCGATCTTGCCGCGCAACACCTCACCGTGCAGAGCGAAGTGGGTCGCGCTCTCGACCCGGTGCGACAAAAATTTGATCAACAACTCGCCCGCCAGCAGACCGCCGTGGGCCGGTGGCGTTTTCTCTCACCCGCCATCGCCATGCATGAGGCATTGACCGACCTCGCCGGCACCGGCTATTGGCGGCACCGCGCGTTCCGCGAACAGGTGAACGAATTCAAGAAAACGGTCTCGGACTTTTACACGCCAAAGATTCATCGGCGCGAGGGGCTCACCCTGTCCGACGCCGAGCGCCTGCCGCGCTTCGGCTTCCGAGAGGAACCCGCCGGAGCGTGGTTCGGTCGTGTCGGCACGGGTCTGGTCGGGATGCTCGTGTTGACGGGCGCGTTGTCCATGTGGACCCGGCGGCGTTTTCAACCCGGCAAACTCGGCGAACTGGCGACTTGAACCTTGTGTTCGCCATGGAGGTCTGTCGCAAAAGTTTTCGCTGTATTCACGGATGCTGGCGATTGAGTGAAGATTCTTCTCAACCAGTCTGATGAATGTTTAACTCGAATCATGCGCAACTCGAAGAACGACCCATTTGCAGCCGCCATCGAAAAAGATGATGACGAGGCAGTGGCGCGACTGCTCGCCGCCGGAAGAACAGTTGGGGAACAGTTTCATTTTCACCAAACACCGCTCCACCTCGCCGCCAGGTCCGGAGCAAAAGAGTGCGCTCGCCTGTTCATCAAGCTGGGTGCGGATGTCGAATCGCACGACGAAGCGGGGCACACTCCACTCTTTTACGCGCTCCAGTCAGGGCATGAGGTCGTAGCTGATTTTTTGTTAACTGCGGGAGCCCGGTTGCATTACGTCTTCAAGCCCGCTGATACACCGGAAATCCGCGAACGGCTTCGAGAGCAATATCGATGGATCGCTGGTGAGTCCAGGAAAGCGCACCCGGAAATCTATCGCCTTATCGATGAAGGGTCATCCGACTTTGATCGGGACGCCTTAAATTTGGAGTTGGCCGAAAACTTCGTGCAGACCGCGATCAGCACCAAGGAGATTTACGCGGTGCATGAATGTGGCACTCTTGGGACTCTCCGACTTGTCGCAAGCCAGCCTGGGGTTTCGCTTAACATTCACGATGGCGCCGGCTACTGGCCGCTGAAAACGTTTGCGGAGAACGGCAATGCGGAAGCGCTTGCCTGGCTGCTGGCAGATGGCGCTGAACCAGACTTCACCTCCACCGGAGATACGGCCCTGCACGCGACGGTAGCAGGAAACCATTTGGAGTGTGCCCGTCTGCTGCTCCTTGCGGGAGCCAATCCCAACCAGCAAGACGTGGATGGTTGCGTGCCGATGATTTGTGTCAAAAGCGACGAGATGCTTGACCTCTTGTTGGCGCATGGAGCCGATCTGAACATCGGAGATCAATGTGGCAACAAACCTTCTCACTGGGCCGAAATGCCGAAGCTGAAAAAGCGACTTCTCGCTCTTGAGAAGCAAAGCAAAACACGGGCAGCTTCCGTCAGCGCTCGAAAGTCGAAACGAGTTCGCGGTGGAAGACTGTCTCTAAACCGAAAGCGTTTATGAAGACTTGAAATGACTCAACCTATGATACGGATGACACCACACAAGAATCGGGACATTAAACGCGGCTATCCCGGCGCGGAGATTGTCAGCAAACTGCGTCGGCTGGCCGACGCGCTGGAGACGGGCAAGCTGTTTTCCATCCAGGTGGCCGGCGAGCGCCTGCGCATCGGGCACCCGCTTTGGGAGTTAAACTTCCGCAGCGCCAGGTTTTACGATGAACGGCCGGGGCGGACGATCCTTCCAGAGCCAGCGAATGAGCAGAAAACCTGTCAACCCGACCAGCAAGCCGACCACAAGGCAGCCGAGGAACAGCGGCCCGCCCGCCTTCCAGACCGCCGCATTGTCCCAGTGGAAATCCCGCGCCGGGCGGCCCAGGCACCAGCAGCCGACCATGAAAGCGAAAGGATAGAAGACTACCGCCGTCACCGGGTTGGTGGCCAGCACCAGCGCGGTGACGACGAACAGATTGGCGCGAAAGTAAATGCCCGCCGGCAGCCCAATCAGCAATTGCAATCCCAAGAGGGGCGTCGCGCCGATCAGCGAGCCCAGAAGCCAGCCACGCGCCAGCGGTTCCCGGCGAAAGGCCCACAGATCTTTGCTGAAGATCCCATTGCCCATCCAGCGATGAGCCAGCGACCCTTTGAGTTTTCTCCGGGATACACCGAGCCGATTCATCCAGCGCATAAAGCGAAACATCATCGCCATAATTCTATGTCAATCGAGAGTGACCGCAAGGCATCAACGTTTATTCCAGCAATTCTCATTTTGACGGAGCGCCGGCTTGAAGCCGGCTTTGGACGGAGTGCAGGTGATGCTGGACACCTACAGCCGCGATAGCGGAACGCATCCGTGAAGCCGGTCGCAGATCGGCGCTCGTCAAAATGAGAATTGTTGCTTTTATTCTGAAACTCAGGCGCGGTACCTCGCGAGAGGCGCAGGCCGGGTCTGCCCTCCTTTTGCTCGCGCTCGGCCTGCTGGCCGCGTCCACCGCCGCCGCCGCAGACTGGCCGCGGTGGCGTGGGCCAAACCTGGACGGTATTTCGCCGGAGACCGACTGGTTCAAGCCCTGGCCGAAGGAAGGTCCGCCGATCGTCTGGCGCACCAATATCGGCGCCGGCTTTTCCTCGATGACGGTCGCCGATGGCCGGCTTTTCGCGATGGGCAATACGAAGGACACCGACACCGTCTTCAGTCTCGACGCCGTCACCGGCGCGCTCCTCTGGAGACACGATTACGCCGAGCCGCTGCAACCCAAATACTACGAAGGCGGCCCCAGCGCCACGCCCACCGTGGACGGCGGGCGCGTCTTCACGATGAGCAAACGCGGGAAAGTGTTCTGTCTGGAGGCGGCCAGCGGGAAGATCGTCTGGCAACGAAATCTGGAGACCGAACCAGGCGTCGCCATCAACGAATGGGGCCTGGCCGGCTCGCCGCTGGTCGAAGGCGGCCTGCTCATCCTCAACGCGGGCAGCGCCGGCACCGCGCTCGACAAGGCGACGGGCAAGGTGGTCTGGAGCAACGGCACCAACACCACGGGTTACGCCACGGCCGTGCCGTTCACGTTTGAAGGACAGCGCGCGGCGGCCCTCTTCACCGCCAAACATCTCGTGGCCGTGGCCGTGCTGACGGGCCGCGAACTCTGGCGGCACCCGTGGGAAACCGGTTGGGACAACAACAACGCCGATCCCATCATCGCCGGGTCTCGCATCTTCATCTCAAGCTACGACCTCGGTTGCGCCTTGCTCAATGTGGGGACCGGTCGCCCCGTCGTCATTTATACGAACGACCACTTGCGCAGCCACATGAGCGCCGCCGTAAAAATCGGTGATTACCTTTACGCCGTGCATGGGCGCGAAGGCAAAGGCCGGCCCAACGCCTTCCGCTGCCTCGAATTCGCCACTGGACGATTCGAGTGGGAAACCACCGGCCTGGGGGTCGGCGCCTGCATCGCCTCGGCGGACGGCAAACTCATCATCCTCTCCGAAACGGGCGAACTGGTCATCGCCGAGGCCACGCCGCGGGCGTTCACGCCGCTGGCCCGCGCGCAAGTGTTGGGCGGACGTTGCTGGTCCGCGCCGGTGCTGGCCGGTGGCAGAATTTACTGCCGCAATGCGAAGGGTGATCTGGTCTGCCTCGACCCGTCGGGCGGTTCAAGAGTTCTGAGTCCGCCGCCCTCAATACGAGAACCGTGAATTGAAAACCAGAGCACCAGAACCTCGGAGCCGCACGCGAAGGCGGAACCATCGCAGCGGTAAAGCCTGAAACCCGGAGCGCGGAGCATCGCTCCGCGCGAATCAACGGACGGGAGGTTCGCGCGGAGCGATGCTCCGCGCTCCAGAGCCAGCCGTGATTTTCACTGTTGCCGGGGACTCGGAAATTTGGTCTCGTTTCGCAAAACACTACGCTGCGCTCCATGAACCGCCCGTCGCCCAGAACCAAGAGCGAACATCTCCGGCAACTCGTCGCCGGCAAACAACTCTGGTCGGAACCGCTCTCAGCAGCGGACAAAGCGAAAGGTTTTCTCGGCTGGCATGAACGTGGTTACTTGCCGCATTGCGACAAGCCGGGCCTGACGCAGTTCGTCACCTTCCGCCTGGCGGATTCCATGCCGGAAAGTCGGCGCGGGGAATGGGAGCATTTGCTGTTGGTGGTCCCGTGGAGCAATGCTCCGCGCTCCGGGGCGCAGAGCATCGCTCAGCGCGAAGAACAAGACCTGGCGCAACGTGAGCAGCGCCGGAAACTGGAAGAATATTTGGATCGCGGCCTGGGCGCGTGTCATCTCCGCGATGCGCGCATCGCAGCCTGGGTTGAGCGAGCGATGCTCCATCATCATGCCCGGCGGTTCGACGTCCTCGCCTGGGTCGTGATGCCGAATCACGTCCATGTGCTGGTCGGAATTTGGCGGACGCCGCTGTCGAAGGTTTTGCAGAACTGGAAATCCATCACGGCGGTGGAAGGGAACAAAATCCTCGGACGCGAAGGGACGTTTTGGCAGCCGGAGTATTGGGATCGTTTCATGCGCGACGAGGAACAGGCGCGCAAAGCCATCCGGTACATCGAGAACAATCCTGTGAAAACGGGCTTGTGCCGGACGCCAGAGGAGTGGCCGTTCAGCAGCGCGCGGTTTCGCGACGAGAAAACGCGCATGCTGAAACTGTCGCCGTGACGGAGCGCGGAGCCTCGCTCCGCGTGCCCGCTTTGCCAACCCGCAGAAGCAAGGCTCCGCGCTCCGGGCTGGCCTGCCTCCCGATTCGCGCAGAGCAATGCTCTGCGCTCCGAGGGCGTCCACTAAGCGGTGGGGGCGAGATCGAAACGCGGGCGCGCAATCTCAACGTGACCGAGTTGCTGCCCTTGATCAAAAGCCAATAGGTCGGCATTCTTTGCGCACATTGATTAACCCCCGCATTCCAGAAGAAAAACCATCGCCCGCAACCAGTGCTGATGCTGAGGACTTAGTGGACGCGATGTCCGTGTATGGGGCAAGGCAATGGACCGGCTGGATCCTCGGACCAGCGGCACTGATTGTCACGCTGCTCCTGCCTGCGCCTGCGGGATTGAGCATCGCCGGTTGGCACACGGCGGGTGTCGGCCTTTTGCTTGCGGCGCTGTGGATCTGTGAATCCATTCCGATTCCCGTCACTGCGCTGCTCCCGCTTGTGTTGTTTCCGGTACTGGGTCTGGGTGATATTCGCGAAACTGCGGCACCCTACGCCCATCCGATTGTATTCCTGTTCATGGGCGGCTTCATCATTGCCCTCGCCATGCAACGCTGCAATCTGCACCGGCGGATCGCGATCAACCTGCTCGGCGCGATGGGGACGCAGCCCAATCGCATCGTTGCTGGATTCTTGCTGGCCTCGGCCCTCGTGAGCATGTGGGTCAGCAACACGGCCACCGCCTTGATGATGCTGCCCATCGCCCTCTCCGTGGTAAAACTGATCCCAGCCGGTTCGCGCGGTGCGCGGGATTTTTCGGCCGCCCTGGTGCTTTCGGTCGCCTATGGCTCGACGACTGGCGGCATGGGCACCATCATCGGAACCACTCCCAACGCCATGCTCGCAGCCTACGTGAGTGAGGTTTATCAGACCAAAATTGGCTTCGGGCAGTGGATGCTGCTCGGCATACCCGTCGTGGCTGTCACGTTGCCGGTGGTTTATCTGATCCTGACCCGGGTCTCCTTCAGGCTGGGGCGGGGGGAATTGCCCGGGTTCAAGGAACTGCTGACGCGAGAAAAAGCCGAGCTGGGTCGTTTCAGCCGTGCCGAGCGGATCGTGACCACTGTATTTGCTTTCACGGCGCTCGGCTGGGTTTGCCAGCCATTGCTGGAAAAGGTCGCGCCGTTGATCACCGATACTACCATTGGCATGGCCGGAGCCTTGTTGCTTTTTTTTATTCCCACGAACATCCGGCGCGGCGAGTTTGTGATGGACTGGGCCACGGCGAATCGTCTCCCGTGGGCCGTCCTGTTGATCTTCGGTGGCGGGCTCAGCCTCGCCGGAAACATCGAGAAGCACGGCCTTTCCCGTTACCTTGGAGACCTGTGCAATGCGCTGCAAGGGGCGCCCATGCTGCTGACGCTGGCGGTCATCTGCTTCAGCATCCTCATGCTGACCGAACTCACGAGTAACACGGCCACGGCAGCCACCTTTCTTCCGATCGCAGGCGCCGTGGCGGTCAGCTTCGGCCAGAACCCGCTCCTGTTCCTCATCCCGGTGGCGCTGGCCGCGAATTGCTCCTACATGATGCCGGTCGGCACGCCGCCCAATGCCATTGTCTTTGGCAGCGGGCATGTCACTCTGCCGCAAATGGCGAAAGCCGGCATGTGGCTGAACCTGCTGCTGGTATTGATTCTTCTCGGGCTGATGATGCTGCTGGGCCCCCTGGTGTTTGGCATCCAAGTGGGAGTGGTCCCAGCTTGGGTCATGTGAAAGTGACAGCGGGATGGAATTGCTGAGTCAGAAATGCGAACGGGAACGCGCAGGACGGGGGATTCGCCCGCGCCGTTTGGCCATTGGCTGAATGGAACGAGATGGACGTCGGCAACGCAACCGGGTACGCGCAATACTTGGCGTGCCGACTCCGTTCCGGGCGGCGAGTCCCCGACCGGCCCAGCCCAGTGGCTTGTGCTGCGCAACGCAGAGTCCGTCGCTACTTTCAAATTCCGGCTCACCCCGGGAATGCTAAATGAACTCCCGGGCAAATCTCCTTGAACCGAAACTCATTTCCCGTTTCAATCTGGCGACTTTAACCGAATTATCATGAGCAAAACACCCATTACAGTGGCCCACGGCGACGGCATCGGCCCGGAAATCATGGCGGCGACCCTCTCCATTCTGGAAGCGGCCGGCGCGCAACTGGACATCCAAACCATTGAGATCGGCGAGCAGGTTTATTTGCGCGGCAACATGGCCGGGATCGAGCCCAGCTCGTGGGAGTCGCTCCAACGCACGAAGATTTTTCTCAAGGCCCCCATCACCACGCCGCAGGGCGGCGGCTTCAAAAGCCTCAACGTCACCACCCGCAAAGCCCTCGGTCTTTACGCCAATGTCCGCCCCTGCGTCTCTTACCATCCGTTCGTGGAAACCAAGCACGCGAAGATGGACATCGTCATCGTCCGCGAAAATGAGGAGGATCTCTACGCTGGCATCGAGCATCGCCAGACCATTGATGTCGAGCAGTGCCTGAAACTCATCAGTCGGCCGGGCTGCGAAAAAATCGTCCGCTACGCCTTCGATTACGCGCGCGCAAACAATCGCAAGAAAGTCACCTGCTTCACGAAGGACAACATCATGAAGCGCACCGATGGGTTGTTCCACCGCGTCTTCGACGAAATCGGCGCGAAATATCCCGGGGTCGAGAAGGAACATTGGATCGTGGACATCGGCGCCGCCAAGCTCGCCGACACGCCCGAGGCTTTCGACGTGGTTGTGATGCCCAATCTCTACGGCGACATTCTTTCCGACGTCGCTGCGCAGATCGCCGGCTCGGTCGGCCTGGCTGGATCGGCCAACATCGGCACCTCCTGCGCCATGTTTGAGGCCATCCACGGCTCCGCCCCGCGCCGCGCGGGCCAGAACCTGGCCAACCCATCCGGGTTGTTGCTCGGATCGATCATGATGCTCGTCCACATCAACCAGACCGAAGCCGCCTCGCGCGTCCATAACGCCTGGCTGCGCACCCTCGAAGACGGCATTCACACCTACGACATTTTCGCCGAAGGCGTCAGTCAGAAAAAAGTTGGCACCAAGGAATTCGCGCAAGCCGTCGTGGCCCGGTTAGGCCAGTCACCCGAAAAACTCAAGCCCGTAGCCTACCAACCCCGCGCTGGCGGCGCGCTGGGCGGCGATTACGTTTATCAGCGGCCAGTGGAGAAGAAGGAACTCGTCGGCGCGGACGTGTTCATCGAGTTCATCAGCGGCGGGCCGAAAGACCTGGCGGCGAAACTCCAGCCGCTGGAGGCCGACGGCTTGAAACTGGAAATGCTTTCCAACCGCGGCATGGCCGTCTGGCCCAAGGGCATCGCCGAAACCTTTTGCGTGGACGTCTTCCGCTGCCGCTTCAAGCTGCCTGACGGCACCAGCGGCGCGCTGTCGCACGACAAGATTGTGGCCCTGCTGGACCGGGTCCTCCGCGCCAAGCTCGAGTTCGTGAAGATGGAATTGCTTTACAACTTTGATGGCGAACCCGGCTTCTCGCGCGGACAAGGCCAATAGAGCCCTGAACACTCCAACTCGTGAAACGTATGACACCACGCAAGAACCGGGATCTGGAACACAGCTATCCCGTCGCGGAATTTGTCGCCAAGCTGCGCCGACTGGCCGATGCCTTGGAAACCGGCAAGGCTTTTTCCATCCAGGTGGCCGGCGAACGCCTGCGCATACCTGCCGACGCCGTTTTCAACATCGAGCACGAGCGCGAAGGCGCCAGCGAAGAACTGGAGTTCCAACTGCAATGGAAACGGCGTTGAATCCACTCCCGCCCATGAGCCTCGTAGTGGCACGGGCGTCTCGCCTGTGCGAACCGAAACAGAAACACACAGGCGAGACGCCTGTGCTACTACTGCCGCGCCGGTTCATGGGCGCACTGCGCATCAAAATGAATCGGGGACTTTTGACGAGCCCGCACGCGGATCGCGGACACCCTTGTCCGCGCGAACCTCGTCTCTGGAACTCGCGGACAAGGCTGTCCGCGCTCCTGTCGAGAGCCGGTTCACGGCCCGGATGCGCAATTCGAGAATTGTGGAGGCTTCCCATAAACCCCGTAGCAGCGGACATAAGTCCGCTCCATCTGAATTCCGAACAAGTTAGAGCCGCCTCACGTCGGCTGCTACGGCTGAGACGTTCAAGGCGCGCGAATTTTTCGAGGAATTCTCACCCGTCATGCTCCGCTCCCGGTCAATCCAGCCAGCCCGACTGAAGAAGAGGCGACACTGAATCATGAGCAACGAAATTGGCACTTTAACTCACGGCACCGCCCGCCCGAACTTCCTCCGCCGACTCTACAACTGGACGGTGGGCTGGGCCGATCGGCCCGGCGGCTCCTGGGCTTTGTTCGGCATCGCGTTCGTCGAGTCGTCGTTTTTTCTTATTCCGCCCGACGTGTTGCTGCTGGCGTTGTGCGTCGGTGCGCCGAAGAAATCGTTTCGCTTCGCGTTGATCTGCTCGGCGGGTTCGGTGCTGGGCGGGATGCTGGGCTACCTCATCGG
>Ga0163144_10017514_pt1 | contig 14585 bp, 12 predicted proteins | sample OliLak19BULKMAT1_FD_123175 | JGI IMG/M metagenome (GOLD analysis project Ga0163144, IMG submission 123175) | Freshwater microbial mat bacterial communities from Lake Vanda, McMurdo Dry Valleys, Antarctica - Oligotrophic Lake LV.19.BULKMAT1 | ecosystem: Environmental > Aquatic > Freshwater >... | reverse complement strand
CAATTTGCGCCTGGCTGAAAACGCCCTTGCCGTGGATGATTGGTCCGCTGCTGGCGATGGCGATTTGCAACTTCAGCGGTGCACGTTTAGCCGCGCCGCCGCTTGGGCGCGAATTCGGGCAGATGGTGATCGCGGTCACGCTCGGGCTGTACTTCACGCCGCTCGTTGCCCGCGAAGTGCTTGGACAAGCTGGCGTGCTAGTGGCAGCGGCCTTTGGCTCAATTCTCATCGGCTACATCGGCAGCCGTGTCTTGGCGCACTACACGCGAACAGACGATGCCACGGCATTCTTCTCCAGCGTCCCAGGCGGCGCCACCGAGATGGCGAATCTGGGTGAGCGTTTTGGGGCCGCCGTCGACAAGGTTGCCGTCGCACATTCTTTGCGCATTTTGATGGTGGTTTGTACGATTCCGGTGTTGATGACGCTGGCAAATGTGCATGGTGGCGACAGGTACGACCCTGTATTGGTCCCGTTTTCGTGGGTCGGATTGCTGGAGCTATTGGCCATCGCCACAGCGGGAGGGCTGCTCCTGAACTGGATGCGATTTCCCAATGCCTGGATGATGGGTCCGCTGGTGGCGACCATCTTGGTATCCGCAAGCGGCAATGAGTTTTCGTCCATGTTGGGCTTGCTGACCAACTGTGGTCAGGTGCTGCTTGCATGTGCGCTAGGTGCGCGCTTCTCGCGACAGTTTCTGCGCGACGCTCCGCGCTTTGTCACCGTCGTTGTCGCCTGTATTTTGGTGATGATTTCGTTGTCTGCAGCGATGGGCTGGGGCCTGGCCCAACTTACCGGCATCTTTGTGCCGACCATGTTACTGGCGGCTGCGCCGGGCGGTATCGCGGAGATGTCCATTACGGCGCGCGCATTGCAGCTTGGCGTTGCGCTGGTCACTGCTGCGCATGTCACCCGCGTCATTATCATCGTGACGCTGTCGCTGCCGATTTTTCAGTTGATGCAGCGGATTCGCGGGTCGAAAACATTGCGCGCGCGGTGATGTTGAACGTCTTCGAATGAGGTTTCAGCAGAGCGTCAGGTGAAAAAAAGGCAGCTTTCGCTGCCCTTTTTATTGATTCAGGATTTGACGAGAAAATTACTTCTTCTTTTCGTCCATCTTTACTTCCTTATTCGCTTTTTTGGCGACGACCACGTCTTTGATCGCGTCATACGCATCTTGCGGAATAATCTTCTTGTTGATCAGGTCATCCTTGCCATTGTAGGGACGGCCCTTGATGATCGCTTTGGCGCGCGCGTCACCAATCTTGGGCAGAGTTGCCAACTCTTTTTCCGTTGCCGAATTGATATCCATCGGCTCTTTTTTGGCTTCTGCTGCGGCGGCTGGCGCTGCGGCTGCAGGCTTTGCGTCCGCTTTGGCAGCCGGCGCTGGTGCTGCAGGAGCAGGTTTAGGTGCGTCCTGCTTCTGCGCGAAGGCTGCGCCGGTTGCACCGATCAACAGTGCTGCGGCAAGGGCGATAATTTTTTTCATGAGGTCTCCAGAGTGTCGTGAGGTGAGTTGGTCTGATAACGCGGCTCGCGCTAGGTTGTGGGCCGCAGATATTTAATCACAGGGTAAAAATTGCCGCCTGAAAATCGGCAGCTTTGCAGCAAATCGCCGCATACAATCAACGCCATGAACAATCAAAAGTTTACTGAGCGGGAAGAAGAATTTTGGCGTGCGCTGCAGAGCCGGGATTCCTCCTACGAGGGCATTTTTTTTCTAGGCGTCAAGACCACGGGAATTTTCTGTCGACCGGTCTGCTCGGCGCGAAAACCGTTGCGCAAGAACGTCGAATTTTTTCCCGGCAAAGTTGAAGCGCTGCACGCGGGTTTTCGTCCCTGTCTGCGCTGTAAACCGATGCACACGACAGGCGAGGTGCCGACGCTGGTCGAAAAGCTGCGCAAACAAATCGAGGAAGATCCAGGGGCCCGATTGCGCGAGAGTGACCTGATCAATATGGGTATCGACCCCTCGACGGCGCGCCGCCAGTTTCAACGCTTTTTCGGGATGTCATTTCAAGCTTATCAGCGCGCGAGACGCATGGGGTCCGCGCTCGCCGCCGTCAGGAAGGGAGTCAACGTGCTGGATACGCAACTGGATCATGGATTCGAATCGTCGAGCGGATTTCGCGAGGCCTTTGGCAAGCTGTTCGGAACGGCGCCGTCGCGGTCTGGCGGTGTTCATTGCCTGCTATCAAAATGGATAGAGTCACCGCTGGGCGCAATTCTGGCGCTCGCCGATGACGACGGCCTGTATGTCTTTGACTGGGTGGACCGGCGCGGGTTGGAGCGGGAAATCGTGAGGCTGCGTGCGCGCACGAAGTTCGCGATTGTGCCCGGCACACACCCGGTACTCGACCAGGCCACGCGCGAAATCGACGAATACTTTGCTGGGCAACGCAAAGTATTTACGTTGCCGCTGGCGCACAGGGGCACAGACTTCCAGAGGCGAGTGTGGGATGCACTGCTAAATATCCCCGCCGGCGAAACTCGCTCCTATGCCGAGATCGCCAAAGGCATTGGAGAGCCCAAGGCGGTGCGGGCGGTTGCCCGAGCCAACGGCGACAACTATCGGGGGATCATTATTCCGTGTCACCGTGTCATCGGCTCTGACGGCAGCCTCACCGGTTACGGCGGCGGACTCGCACGCAAGCAATGGCTGTTGGACCATGAGCGCGCGATGACGTCGAAGTGATTCCGCTACACACTCAGTGCGAGTATGGCTTCGCGCGCCGCCTCAGCGTTGGGGTAACGGTCCGTGGTGCTTTTGGCCATCAGTTTGTCGATCAATGGCTGGAACTTGCCCAAGCGCGTCGGCAGCAGCGGTATGGGCGCGTGCATGTGCTTGCCCATCAGTTCATTGGGCGTGCTGGCTTCGTAAGGACGGTGTCCGGTCAGCATTTCAAAGAAGAGCACGCCAAGTGCGTAGATATCACTGTGCGGCCCGACATTGCTACCGCGCGCTTGCTCCGGGCTCATGTAGTAAGGCGTGCCGACCGCGATGCCGTGGCGGGTTAATGACATTGCAGAACCAATTTGCTTGGCAATGCCGAAGTCGGCGATCACCGCTTCACCCGTCATTCGCATCAGGATGTTTGCGGGTTTGAGGTCCCGGTGTACAAAGCCTGCGGAATGAATTGCCGCGAGTGCGGACGCAATTTCGGCCGTCCGCCTTTGCGCCTGTTGTGATGACATGCCCGCTTCGATATCCAGACGCAGGTCTCCGCCCGGTAGATGTTCCATGCCAATGTACAGGCAGCGGTCGCCAACACCGTGAGCGTAGACGCGGGCGACGTTCGGATGGGACAGTTTGGAGAGCATGTCGTATTCGGCCATGAAGCGATTGATGGCCTCTTGGGTGGTCGAGTCCAGCGCCTCTAGTTTGAGGATTTTCAGCGCATGCTGTTCACGGCTGGCGATATGCTTGGCGAGAAATACAACTGAAGCAGCGCCTTCACCAAGCTTCTGGATGATTTCATAGCCGGGTATGCGCGGGACACCCTCGACGCCAGGATCAACGGCTACTATGCTTTGGTTTTTTTTCTCTTCACGCGCGGCCAGGCATCGCTCGACCGCGTCGGCCATGTCTTGCGGCTTGAAGGGCTTGGTCAGGAAATCGGCAGCGCCCACATGCATGGCGCGACGATAGAGGTCGCGGTCGTCAAGACTGGATACAAAAATAATGTCCGGTTGGCCGAACGCTGGCTCGCGTCGCAAGGCTCGCGCGAAACTGAAGCCATCCATTGCCGGCATGCGGATGTCGGTAATGACGATGTCAGCTGGTGTGCTTCTCAATTGGCGCAACGCATCCTCACCGCCACGCGCCGTCGCCGCAGGGTGTCCCTTGGACGCCAGGCTGCGCGAGATGAATTCGCGCATTACAACATCGTCTTCCACTACGAGGATTTTTGCCATGGTCGTATGTTACGCGAGGCCTGAAAAACAAAAAGCCGGATTTCTCCGGCTTTTGTTTGTCTTGTTGCGAACGGTCAATGACCAAACAGAACGGGATTGCGGCCAAGCGCGAGGGAGTGATGCGTACATTCTCGTACGCGAACGCCCGAACAACAACGCCGCTGCCCGTTATGGTCGTGTCATTACATGTCCATACCGCCCATGCCGCCCATCCCGCCCATGCCGCCGCCACCCATGCCGCCGCCAGCAGATTCGTCTTTCGGCGCTTCAGCAACCATCGCGTCGGTCGTCAGCATCAACGACGCAACCGATGCCGCGTTTTGCAATGCATAACGCGTCACTTTGGTTGGATCCAAAACGCCCAGTTCGACCATATCGCCGTATTCGCCAGTCGCCGCGTTGTAGCCAAAGTTGCCCTTGCCTTCAACCACTTTGTTGACGACCACAGAAGGCTCGTCACCAGCGTTTTGCGCGATCATGCGCAGCGGCTCTTCGAGGGCGCGCATGATGATTTTGATACCGGCATCTTGTTCAGCGTTGAGGCCTTTGATCTTGCCGGCATTGGTACGCGCGCGCAGGAATGCCACGCCGCCACCAGGAACGATACCTTCTTCAACAGCAGCGCGGGTCGCGTGCAATGCATCTTCAACGCGGGCTTTCTTTTCTTTCATTTCGACTTCGGTCGCAGCACCGACGCGGATCACGGCAACACCGCCAGCCAGCTTGGCCACGCGCTCTTGCAGTTTTTCTTTGTCGTAGTCGCTGGTGGCGTCATCGATCTGTTTACGAACAGTTGCAACGCGTGACTTGATGGCTTCTTCGTCACCAGCACCGTCGATGATGGTGGTGTTTTCCTTGCCGACTTCGATCTTCTTGGCGCGGCCCAGATCCTTCAGGGTCACGTTCTCGAGTTTCAAGCCGAGTTCTTCAGCGATCACGGTACCGCCGGTGAGGATGGCGATATCTTCGAGCATGGCTTTACGACGATCACCGAAACCAGGCGCCTTGACAGCGGTGGTTTTAAGGATACCGCGCAGGTTGTTCACCACCAGGGTCGCCAGTGCTTCGCCATCAACATCTTCAGCGATGATCAAGAGCGGACGGCCAGCTTTTGCGACTTGCTCCAGTACGGGCAGCAGGTCACGGATATTGGAAATCTTCTTGTCGTGCAACAGGATGAACGGCTCTTCCAGCAGCGCAACTTGTTTGTCCGGGTTGTTGATGAAATACGGGGACAGGTAGCCACGGTCGAACTGCATACCTTCAACGACTTCGAGTTCGTTGTCGAGTGACTTGCCGTCTTCAACCGTGATCACGCCTTCTTTGCCGACTTTTTCCATCGCGTCCGAAATGATCTTGCCGATGTTTTCGTCGGAGTTAGCCGAGATCGAACCAACTTGAGCGATTTCTTTGTTGGTGGTGGTTGGCTTGGAGATTTTCTTCAGTTCGGCAACGATGGCGATAACGGCCTTGTCGATACCGCGCTTCAGATCCATTGGGTTCATGCCGGCGGCAACGTACTTCATGCCTTCGACAACGATAGCTTGTGCCAACACGGTGGCGGTGGTGGTGCCATCGCCAGCAACATCGGAGGTCTTGGAAGCAACTTCCTTGACCATCTGTGCGCCCATGTTTTCGAACTTGTCTTTGAGTTCGATTTCCTTGGCTACCGATACACCGTCTTTGGTGATCGTTGGGGCGCCGAATGAACGCTCGAGAACCACGTTACGGCCTTTTGGACCCAGGGTGACTTTAACTGCATTGGCGAGAACATTCACGCCATGAACCATGCGAACGCGTGCGTCGCCGCCGAACTTAACTTCTTTTGAAGCCATGATGAATTCCTTTCAAATTTGTTTAATGACGGGTGCCGAAATCAATCAGGCAACAACAGCCATGATGTCTTCTTCGCGCATGACGAGGAGCTCGTCGCCGTCAACGCGTACGGTGGTGCCGGAATACTTGCCGAACAGAATCTTGTCGCCAACTTTGACGTCGACCGGGAACACTTTGCCTTCGTCGTTCTTCTTGCCAGGGCCGACAGCCAAGACTTCGCCTTGATCTGGTTTTTCTGCGGCGGTGTCAGGGATGACGATGCCGGATGCGGTTTTCCGCTCTTCTTCCAAACGCTTGACGATCACACGATCGTGCAGGGGACGCAGTTTCATAGCTCACTCCTTAAGGTAAAACATTGATTTACAAGAAAAACCGGGCAGTAAAGACCGGTAGAAACGCAAAGGGAATGCGCAATTGTTAGCACTCAACCTTTTAGAGTGCTAAATGATAGGGCCGAAATGTGAAGAATTCAAGTCATGGTGCGATTTAAGTTTTCGACGGGCACCCAAGTCGATGACTTCTTCATTGAATTTTGTAGTGCTGTAGCTACTGCCAACAATTAGGTAAGCCAGTTGTGAATGGTGTCCATAGTGTTCATCTAATTTCGCAGGCGTTATCAGCACCTCGCCCGCTGATACGGTGTTCCAGATTGCTCCAAAATAAAATTGACAATATCTGGAATATCATGGAATATCACACTTCTTATTCAAAAAGGAGAGCCCTATGAAGCAATTTTATACCGCTACTGCAAAACGAAACCCCGGTCGCAAAGGCTACGTAGTTACCTTTCGTCATCCTCTCAAGATGGAAGGAAATAGACCCGGCAAGAAAGTTTCAAAGGGCCTGGGAACTGACGACGAAGCAGTTGCAAAAAGCATAGAGGCAAAACTCACTGAGCTTCTCGCGCGCGAGGATCTGCATGCGGTAGGAAGTCGCGTGGCTGCACTCCGAGAATTTGATCCGGTCGTTGTCGACATTTTTTATGGCGATCTAGACCCGTCGGTCACTAGCCACCGAGCGCTGCGCGAACAATTGCTGCCCCTTCCGCCCATGGGGCCCGGTCACGCAGTGAGAACGTTGATCCTCGGCAATTCTGGTGTGGGAAAAACCACGTTGCTGCGCCGGCTGATCGGCTGCGATGCGGAACGAGACCGCTTTCCTGCGACTTCGACCAATCGCACAACCACGTGCGAAATTGAAGTTGTTACAGGTCGCCAAGATTTTTCCGCGATCGTGACGTTTTTGAGCCGTCACCAGACTCAGCAAGAAGTCATCGAGTCGCTATCGAATGCGATGCTAAAGGCCATTGAATCAGGATCTGACGAGATCGTCATGAAGGATCTACTTGACGATACGGATCAGAGGTTTCGCCTGAAATACGTACTCGGTGGCTGGACGCCGCCAAAACCCAGTGCAAGTGGCAGTTCGTCCTTCGGGAGTTCCATCAAAGTCGACTCTTCGAGCAAACGCCCAGCTGAGTCACCGTTCCTCATAAGTGTGCTCGCATCCATACGTGAAATTGCTAGCACGGCGCAACGGGAAGTCGAGGCGATCCTCGGGGTGCTAAACGACCTAAAAGACGAGGACCGCAATTATGCGCTGGACGAAATGCAGAGCGCGGCCGAAAGGTCCGATGAATTTCACGACCTCATCAACGCGATTATGGAAGAAATCAAGGAGAGATTCTCGGGATTGCCTGAGGGCAAGTTCAGCAAGTCTTCGACTGGTTGGCCGGTAGCGTGGACCTGGTCGACCGCGATCTCGGAGCGCGCTGCATTCTTAAAAGCAATCCGATGGTTTTGTTCTAATCACAAGGAGGAATGGGGGGCACTGCTGACCCCTTTGGTCACAGGTATACGTGTCTTTGGTCCGTTTCGCCCGGAGTGGGCGGCATCAGGGGAAAACTATGATCACGTGTATATCGATACCCAAGGATTAGACCATGAGAAGCCGACCACGGAGCTCTCTAGCGAGATCACATCTATCTTCGGGTTGGTCCAGAATATCGTCTTCGTCGAATCGGGCAAAGATTCGCTGAAAAGCCAATCCGCGCGGAAAGTAATGGAGGCCATTGCAGGTGCCGGCTATACCTCTAGTCTGACGGTGGTGTTAACGCATATGGATCTTGTCGTTGGCGATGACATTCCCACCGACGAGGACCGCAAGGATAAAGCGTTCAGCGGACTACGAAGCTTGGTCGAAAATGAAGTGAGCCGGAACGTGAGCCGCGAAGGAGCAAAGCAGTTGGCGGCTCACCTTGGCAGCAGCACGTTTTACCTGGGCTATCTAGATGCCAAGAAATATCCTGAGGGCTGGGACGACGAGAACAAAGAACGCTTTGAAGAGTCTCTCGGACAGGACCTTTGGCAGATGACTGAACATTTGGTAGTGAGGGCCAATCCGCAGCTATTGGCGCCCAGTGTTCCGCAATACAGCTTCGAGAGCTTGGGTCTTGCCGTTCGTGAGGCGAGTGTCGCATTTCAGGAGGTGTGGGAAGCACGACTTGGATATAAGCGAATCGAGGGCATCAGTTCTGCTCCATGGCAGAGTATCAAAGCAATGTCGAGACGGCATGCGGAAGGATCGTTCGCAGGCTATTGGTTGAGACCAACTGACACACTCACCAGTTTGACGCGAAATGTTTTGGCACGCTTTCTGGAGGCGCCATTAGATTGGCTTCCTGAAAATAAGAAAATATCCAACGATGAGAAAGTGGCGATTGTCGACCGACTAAAAAAACTCGTGAACGATGGGCTCACGGAAATGAGCGAGGTTCGCCTGTGGAAGCAACCTCAGATTCGCTGGCAGGGTGCGTACGAGCCCTCAGGGGCAGGGAGCACATCTATACGCAAGCTACGAGTGCGTGAGCTGTTTCTGAATCAAGTTCCAATTCCCCAATCGATCAGTGATCGTTGGGCGCAAGCATGGGTCGAGGAAGTCAAACAAGTGCTATTGCAGGCGCTGATGATTCTCACAGCTGAAACAATCAATGCAAAATCCGATGCGTGAAAACGCCCTCGAATGAGGGGCTAACCGGGGCTAATAGCATTAAGGTGCAACGCATGTAGTCAAATGGTTAGCGAATAGCTAGCGCCGGGCGACGTGCGCGAGAAAAATAGAACGCCATCTGGTGCGGCGTCACAAGCTTTTTGCCCCGGTGAGCTGCGCCAGCTCGGGAGATTGGCCCGCGTTCCCCATCTAAAAACGCCTATGCCAGCGAATTTGATAGTCGGCTTCGCCAATGTGCTTTGGAACCGCGCGGGGGTAAGCTGTAGTCAAGACTAAGCGGCGGCGCGGGGGACTTGCGGGTAAATTCGGACATCGCGAGTCCAGTCACTTTTATTAATCAGACAGATCAAATTGCGTGCAAAGATTGCACGAGGGGGAAGCAAACAATCGTGTCCATGAGCACGGTCACCTATCCTGATGGTAAAAGCAGATTTTTTGGTCAAGTTTGATAAGGTTTTGACTATCGGCACCATCGTCAAACGTGATCACGATTTCCTCCCTAAAAACAAGCTGTTAACGCTGTCAGCCTTTGGCACCGTGGCATGAATAATGCGTTGAGCGTATTTCCTGCTTCTAAATGACCTTGTTGCGCCTGGAATGGCTCCAAATTAACGCCGTTTCACATCACGAATCGTGAAAACTACACCATCAATTTCGGTGACCGCACTCATCCAACTGGCTATTTGGTCCAATCGTCGATTTGCAGACCCGTGACCTGGCCAAACGCGCGGTCGTTTGTCACCAATACCGCATCGACAGATAGCGCATGCGCTGCGATTAACATATCAAGCGGCGCAAGCACCTTGCCTTTACGTTCCATTTCCGCTCGCAAAGCTCCATATTGCTCTGCTGCCGCCTTATCCCAAACCAAACTATCGACACGCAAAAGCAGCTCTGATACAGCCGCCTCCAACCTTTTCGAGTTGCCATGCTTGGCGACGCCAAAATACAGTTCGGCGACGGTGATCGCCGACACACACAGGGATGGCATCGACACCTCCATTACTCGCCTGGTCACGAGCGGATGAGCGCGGAGCAAATGACTAACGATATTGGTATCGAGCAAGTAGCGCGTCACTCGCGCCACCCATTGAGAGGGTCGCGATCATGCGTTCCCTGGTTGCGATCAGCCTCAGTCAGGAAATCAGTCGGCACGTCGGCATCTTTAAGAGCGGCATGGAAACCATCCCAGTTGGCTGGCTTGCGCGACAAGATCACGTCACCTGTGACGGGGTCTTGGCGGATGAACACGGCATCGGTGTCGAAGCGAAATGCGGCCGGCAACCGCACCGCCTGGCTGCGACCATTAACGAATAGTTTGGCGACTTGGCTCATGTCAATGTCTCCTGATGATATATACCAAAGCATATGCCTACCCATGTGATATATCAACATATATCACATGGCTAGCGGCGTCTCCTGGACTTCAAAATGATTGCATTGATTGCAATGGCCATGCTAAATTGCCATCAATGATTACAGAGGGAGTAAGCAGTCGTGGCAACCAATCTTGTGGTTAGAAATGTCGATGAAGATGTGGCGCTGGCGCTTAAGCAGGCTGCTGCAGCACACGGTCGAAGTGCCGAGGCCGAACACCGGGAAATCTTGAAGTCCGCCCTCAAGCGGCCAAAACGTCGTTCTGTTGCCGAGGTATTTTCAAGCATGCCGAATGTTGGGGAAGACGCCGACTTCGCCAGTCGAAATGGCCGGGGATAACGTGTTTCTGGTGGACACAAACGTCGTCAGCGAGGCCCGCAAAGGCAAGAATGCGAATAGTGGCGTTCAGAAATTTTGGCAGTCTGCCGGTGTCGTTGATCTTTATTTATCGGTACAAACGATCGGCGAAATACGTAGTGGCATTGAAACTATCAGGGGTCGCGGCGATCTTGCTCAAGCGAGAAGATTGGAGCAGTGGCTCGAACTGATCGTGGGCGAATATGGCGACCGGATCTTGACGTTTGATGAAGATTGCGCCCAGGTATGGGGGAAATTAATGTCGCCGCACCATCAGCACCCGATCGACAAGCAAGTTGCCGCGATTGCGCTCATTCACGGCCTGACCGTGGTGACACGGAATGTCGACGATTTTCGCGGGACCGGTGTTCAATTGCAGAACCCGTTTTCGTAGCATCACCTCATGCGATGTCCGCCCTCAGCGATGCCAGATCAATGACAAACCGGTATTTCACATCGCTCTTCAACATTCGCTCGTAGGCCTGGTTGATCTCTTGCATCTTGATCATCTCGATATCCGAAGTAATGCCATGCTCGCCACAAAAATCGAGCATTTCCTGGGTTTCCGCGATGCCGCCGATGAGCGAACCCGCTACCGATTTGCGTCCGAGGATTAGTGGCACAGTATTGAGCGTGGGGTCGAGCGGGCCGAGGTAGCCGACCAAGACGAGCGTTCCGTCGAGGGCCAGCGTAGGCAGGTACGGGTTGAGATCATGAACGGAAGGGACGGTGTCGATGATGAGGTCAAAGCGTCCGGCTACGGATTTCATCTGCTTACGATCTGTGGATAGCACGATTTGATCAGCACCCAGGCGACGTCCATCCTCTTCCTTACCGGCTGAGCGGGTAATCAGGGTCACGCTGGCGCCTAGTGCCTTTGCTAGTTTGAGTGCCATGTGGCCAAGCCCGCCCAGGCCAACAACCGCAACTCGGCTGCCGCTCCCGATCTTCCAGTGTCTGAGGGGCGACCAGGTGGTAATGCCGGCGCAGAGCAATGGCGCAGTCGCGGCCAGATCTAGGGTCTCGGGAACCTTGAGGACAAACTTTTCGGACACGACAATCTTCTCCGAATAGCCGCCAAAGGTTGGCGTCGAATCGTGGCGATCAACGCTGTTGTAAGTAAACGTTGCGGCTTCCTCGCAGTACTGCTCGAAGCCCTTGGCGCATGCGGCGCAATGCTGACAGGAATCGACCATGCAGCCAACGCCGACCGCATCGCCGGTCTTGAATGCGGTAACGGCGGAACCAACACTTGCGACGCGACCGACGATCTCATGCCCCGGCACCACCGGATATTTCGTGCCACCCCAATCGTTTCGAGCGGTATGCAAATCGGAATGACATACGCCGCAAAACAGGGCCTCGATCACCACATCATTGGCGCGTGGCTCGCGGCGGTCAAAGCGGAACGGGACGAGATCATCCTTCGGTGAGTGCGCTGCATATCCAAATACATTCATGGCGGTGTTTCCATCGTGGTCGTTTGCGTTTGGTTTCCGGGATATGGTCAGAAAAATGTAGAACGCCATCTGGTGCGGCGTTTCGGGCATTTTGCCTTGGTTAACCGCGCCAGTGCTGGTAGTTGCCCCTGCGCTTGGCGTTCAACGAAAACTCAAAATCGAACGCTGCCATTGATACCGGCCAGCCACCGCCGCGCGGCGGCGCTCTCAAAATAGCGCTGATTGGCATCGTTGACGATAACGCTGGAAATGTACTTTCTATTCAGCAGATTTTCCAGTCGCGCGAACGGCTGCAACTCCACCAATCCCCATTTCATCCTGTAGGCCGCCCGCGCATGCAGTACGCTGTAGCCAGATGCCGAGGCGGTATTGCCGTCGTCGGCCCAAACGCGTGATCTCGCCTGGGCCTCCAGTGCAGCGTTGAGCCCCGGCAACCCGCGACGCCAACTGATCTCAGCGAAAAATTGATGTTGCGGAATCGCCGGCATCGATGAGCCTGCTGCAATCGTGCGCCCACCGGTGTCCAGCACCCGGTAGCCATCGCGGAGTGTGGCCCGGAGGCCGGTGTAAGTGATGCGCGCGGCGAGTGACGCGTCGGGCATTTGGTATTCGAAGCTGGATTCGACGCCACGACGCAACGTGCGCCCGCCGTTTTGAAATGTCGTGCGTCCGCCGGTGGCGGTTGCCGGCACAATTTCATCGTCGGTGCTTACCTGAAATGCCGCGATATTGATCGCTGCCCGTTGTAGGCGCGCTTTGACACCCAATTCAATCTGGCGATTGGTGCTGGCTGTCAACGCGAAATTGAGCCCGCTGGCGCGATCCGGACGATAGGCGAGTTCCGCTGCGGTCGGCGTCTCAAAGCCGGATGAGGCGCTGACATAAATGTTGCTGGTCGGCGTGAGACTACGCACCAGCGCGATGGCCGGCGTCAGCCGATGGTATCGGCGCTCACCGGAATCATCGCCGTTGCCCGGCACGATGTAGCGGTCTGCAGATTTGAAGACGATGCGATTACTGCGTATGGCGGCGTGCGCTTTCCAGCCTGAAGCGAACGCCCAGTCAACATAGGCATACCCGTCGATTGAAACCTGTTCGTTCAGTTCGTCGCGCCGCAGACGACCGCGCACACCAAGGGTCTGAACGGCACCATTGGTGACAAAGTTTTCATAACCGCGCCGCACCTCGCTGGCGTTATCCATTTCCACGCCCAGGGTCGCCGACCACGCTGCCTCAGCGTATGAGAGTTTGCCGCTTACGCCGTGAAACTCACGATCCAGCGAGACCACGCCGCCGGAGCTCGCCGCGGCCACTTGCACGCTTGCAGGCGTGGAGAGAAATTGCTCGACATCGCGATTGCCGCCATAGCCGACGAGCTTCCAGGTCAATGCGCCACTGCCGCCGCCGTAGGCGGCACCCAGCTGCTGATGATTGATCGATTTTCGGGTGTTGAACGTAAACGCCGGCGCCGGCGCCTGACGCGGATTGGCGTTGAATTGCGCCTGCGTGAGGCCGAGTGGATCGGCGGTGTCGGGCTGGTGAATCAGGTTAGCGGTGAGCTTGAAATGATGACCGCCATCGAGGCCCAGATCCAGGCGTGAATAGGTTTGATCGCGCAATACCGCGCTGTGAGCACGGTAGCCATCGCTGCTGAATCGTTGCGCCGCCACGCTGCCGGAAAAGCTACCCTTGCTGGCACCTGCCTGTAGAGTTGACACCCGCGTGCGATCTGGTCCCATCGCGAAACCACCCTGGACGCCTGGTGCGGGCGCGATGCTCTGCGCGCTGATCACGCCGCCGGCGGCATTGCCGAACGGCACCGCCCAAGGACCACGCAACACTTCGATGCTGCCGATGACGAACAGTGGGAAAATCGCGCCTTGCCCTTGGCCGTCGGGAATGCTGGCCGGAATGTCGTCGAGGAACAATTTCAAACCGCGAATACCGAACGAGGCACGCGCGCCGAATCCGCGTGCGCTGATTTGTGTGTCCTGCGCGAAGTTCTGGCGGTTCTGCACGACGATGCCCGGCACACGGCTCAGAACCTCGCTTAAATCGACCAGCGGCAGGCCGACACCCAAAGCTTTTACATCGACGCGATCCACGCTGGCGGGCGCACTCACGCTTGCGGTTGGCAGACGTGTGGCAGTGACGACGATTTCTTCTTGCGGTATCGGCAGCGTGGCGTTTTGCGCAAACGTGTTGCCGAGACCGGCTGCACATGAGAAGAGGGCGGCGACTTGTACTGCCAATCGATGCTTACATTGCGGCATGTTTTCGGGTGTTAAGGGTTAAGTGTCGATGGTGAAGCAAGATGGCTACGCAAGGTAACAGGATTATTGGCGGCCGGATTACAACAGCGTATGAGCGTGCTTTCAAGGTGTTTGTGAGAATTCGGCGCAGCTTGTGGTGGCGATTGCTGATATTTGAAATGCGCCTGAACTCAATCTACAACCGGGCCACCGGCTACCGCCGAACGACTCCTTCCCCTGGCGACAGGGGAAGGGCGGGATGGGGTCGATGCAAATACGAAATGTGCGTCACTCAAAATGGCACACCCCCATCCTACCCTTCCCCCGCAGTCGCGGGGGAAGGAACCAGCCCGCCTAGTTGAATTTATAAACACTCGCATT
>Ga0163144_10017513_pt1 | contig 14586 bp, 11 predicted proteins | sample OliLak19BULKMAT1_FD_123175 | JGI IMG/M metagenome (GOLD analysis project Ga0163144, IMG submission 123175) | Freshwater microbial mat bacterial communities from Lake Vanda, McMurdo Dry Valleys, Antarctica - Oligotrophic Lake LV.19.BULKMAT1 | ecosystem: Environmental > Aquatic > Freshwater >... | reverse complement strand
TTCAGCTGCTCCAACGTTGCCTGGTCCCAGGGTTCCAGTTCCGCGGGGGCTAACAGTTCTGCGCTCGACGAGGTTGTCGTCACCGCACGCAAGACAGAAGAACGGCTGGTCGACGTGCCGCTCGCGATCACGGCATTCAGCGCCGCGGCCATCGAGCAGAAGGGCATCACCAGCCTCGAGGACATCGCCGCGGCGACGCCCGGCCTGACCTTCTCGGACGTGCAGGCCGGCTTCCTGCCGACGCCGGTCATCCGCGGTTTTGCCCCCATCGACGTGCGCGGCGAGAACAACGCCGCAATCTTCATCGACGGCGTGTTCGTCTCCGGTCGCGAAGGCCTGAATTTCAGCCAGCTCGACCTCCAGCGCATCGAGGTCATCAAGGGCCCGCAGGCCGCCCTCTATGGCCGCAACAGTTTCAGCGGCGCGCTGAACTACGTCACGGCGAAGCCCACCGACGAGATCAAGGGCAAGGCCGAAGCGCAGTTTGGCAGCAACAACAAAGTGCTCGCCTCGCTGTCGGTCAGCGGCCCCTTGATCGAAGGCGTGCTCAAGGGCCGCGTTGCCGTCGGCTATGACAACTTCGATGGCTCGTACGACAACCGGTTCGTCGGCATCGGCGGCGGTTCCAACATCGGCGGCTACACCTACGAGACTTTCCAGGGCAGCCTGATCTGGACCCCGAGCGAGAATTTCGAGGGAGAGTTGTTGGTCTACGTGTCGAACGACAACGTCGGCAACTCGGCGATCAGTGCGGTGCAGGCGAACTGCGAGAACCTCAACGGGCGGTTGTCGACCCAGGTTCCGGTCCCGCCTGCGGGCTTCGGCAACTATTGCGGCACATTCCCTGCAGTCGGGCGCAACGGCCTCTCGGCGATTCCGCAGGCCACCGGCAACGACCGCGACCTCGCGCGTGCCCACCTGAATCTGACGTGGCAGACCGGCATCGGCAAAGTCACTTCGCTGACAGGCTACTCCAAGCTCGACCAGAGCTTTTTCGTCGAGGGCTCGCGCAACGCGGGCGAGACGGTGCCGTTTACCTACATCGCTCGCCCTACCACCGGCCTCGTGCCGATCGCGGGCGGCGCCTTCCAGGCCGGACTGCAGCGTACGTTCCGCACCGGGTTGCTGCAGATCGGTGGCGGCGGCACCACCGAGGAAGTCAGCACCGAGTTGCGTCTCTCCAGCGATCCCGAAAAGAGCTTCCGCTGGTCCACGGGCTTCTACTACTACGACACGAAGTCTTCGGGCGGTAACGACGGCGTGGTCTCCACCAAGCCGCTGCCGGCCGACTTCTACGCATTCTGCCTCTCGTGCCGCTCGGCGGCCCTGTTCGGCGGGCCGGCCAACCTGATCGTCGATCCGGCCTTCCAGGCTCCCGATAGCACCGGGTTCCTGTCATGGTTCACGAGCCCGACGGGCGATGCGATTTTCTCGAAGACCTTCGAGGACACGGTCAGTGCACCATCGGTGTTCGGATCGGCCGAGTTCGATTTCGCCGAGGCCTGGACCGCCAGGCTCGAGGGTCGATACACGGACGAGAAGAAATCCTTCACGCGAGTACTGACGAACCGCACCGGCAGCAAGTCCTGGGGCATCAAGAACTACCGTGCGACCCTCGATTACAAGCCTGCGGAAAACTGGACCATCTATGGTTCGTACGCCCATGCGGAGAAGAGCGGCTCGGTTGGTGCGGCGACGGTGCAGTTCACGGCCAATCCGCCCGGCACCAATTCGGCGGTCCTGACGAGCTTCGATCCGGAGGTGAACGAGGCCCTGGAAGTCGGCATCAAGAGTGAGCTGCTCGACAATCGGCTTTACTTCGACTTCGACATCTACCAGAGCAAGTGGAAGAACATCGTCATTCCGCAGATCCAAAGCGACGTCGACGGGGCACCGATCCGCACACCGACGGCGTTCAACGTCAACGCGGGCGACGCCACCATCCGCGGTGCCGAGGCCTCGCTGCAGGCGCGTATCGGTTCGTATCTCAATGCGAGCCTCGGTGTGTCGTACATCGACGCGACCTACGACAACGCGCTGGTCGACAGCTTCAAGAACTTTCCGTCCTTCTTGCCGCGGGGCGACGTCGCGGGCAATCAGATCCTGCGCCAGTCGCCGTGGCAGCTGGCTGCGAGCCTCGGCTACAAGGCCCCGGTCAGCGAGAGTCTCGACTGGTACCTGCGAGGCGATCTCTCGTACCGCGACGAGCAGTTCGCCGACGCCACCAACCAGGCGATCACGCCAGACCAGACCAAGCTGAACATGCAGATCGGTCTGCAGGGCGACGCGTGGACCGTCGAGCTGTGGGGCCGCAACCTGACGAACGAGGACGGTCCGAGCGCGGCCTATCGCGACGTGTACTTCAGCAACACCCTGCCGGATGGCACCTACTTCCGCACGCCGCCCGGCACCACGCCCGCGGGTTCGAATGGCAGGGGCACGTTCTTCCCCTGGCGCTACAGCGTCTCCTACCCGACGCTGCGCGAGTACGGCGTCACCCTGCGCTACAAGTTCTGAGGATGCGCGGCCCACGGACGACGACGCCTCGTGTCCTCTTGCTGCTGCTCGCCGGCGTCAGTGCCGGCGGGTCGCTGTTCGCAGCGGAAGCACCCGTCCGTGGCGATCCGCAGCAGTTGACGCTCGGTGATCCGGCGCGCAAGGGCAAAGAGGCCCCTGTGCGCCTCGACGGCATCACCGACACCGCCACCGGTGAGCTGATCGCCGCAAGCGAGCTCGCCCGACGCCTCGGCGATGCGCGCGTGCTGTTCATCGGCGAGGAACACACCAACGGCGAATTCCACCGCGCGCAGCTGCGCGTGATCGAGGCGCTGCACGCGTCAGGGCGACAGGTCATCGTCGGGCTCGAGATGTTCCCTTGGACGACCACTCTTCCTCTGGAGCGCTGGAGCCGCGGCGAGCTGACCGAGCAGCAGTTCCTCGACCAGGCCGCGTGGTACGAGACCTGGTCGCACCACTGGGGCGGCTATCGCGAGATCTTCTTCTTCGCGCGCGACAAGCGGCTGCGGATGGTCGGCGTCAACGCGCCGCGCGACGTGGTGCGCGACGTGCGCGCCAAGGGGCTCGACTCGCTCGATGCCGCGACCCGCAAGCGCATGCCGCCGACGATCGACATCACGAGCGCCGACCACCGTGCGCTGGTCACCTCTTACTTCAGCCCCGACGACCCGCTGCATTCAAAGCTGTCGCCGGAGCAGGCCGAGGGCCTCTACCAGGCACAGGTCACCTGGGACTCTGCAATGGGCTGGAACGCCGGCCAGGCGCTATCCAAACCGGTGGATTCGAAGGAGATCGTCGTCGTGCTGATCGGCTCGGGCCACGTCGCCTACGGTCTTGGCGCGGAGCGCCAACTCGCCCCGCACTTCAAGGGGCGTATCGCCTCGCTGATCCCGGTCACGGTGCGCGACGCCGACGGCAAGCCCGTACCCACGGTCAGTGCCGGCTATGCGAACTTCGTCTGGGGCGTGCCGTGGACGGCGCAGCCGACCGAGCCGGAACTGGGCGTTTCGCTGATGGGCCGGATCGGCAAGGAGCCGTCGAAGGTGATCCAGATCGATGCCGGTTCGACGGCCGAACAATCGGGTCTGAAGCTCGGCGACGTGCTGCGCGAACTCGACGGCACGAAGATCGACGGCACCACGGCGCTGCAGCGCAAGATCGGCGACTACCGCTGGGGCGACGGGGCAAAGCTTCGCATCGAGCGCGACGGCAAGCTGCAGACTCTCGACATCGTATTTCGCCGCAAGGGCTGAGGGGGAATCCTCCCGCGCGCCCCGGCGCAGGGCAGATCCATGCGAAAACTCACGACCGCAATCGGCCTCACGCTTGCCGCGATCTCGGCGTCACTGGTGCTGGCGCAGGCGCCCGCCGCGCCGACCGCGCCCGCGCAGATCCCGCGTTATGCGCTCGACGCCGTCATCGATCCCGCGGCGCGCACTCTCGACACCCGCGCCACCCTCGACCTGCCGCCATCGATGGCCGGCCAGGCGATCGAGTTCCTGCTCGCCGCGCCGCTGCAGGTGCTCGAGTCCGAGCCCGCGGTGCAGCGGCTCGCGGCCGGCGAGGGCCGGGGCTTCTCCGGCATCAACGGTTCCTCCGATGCGATGACGAAGGCCGGCCGCGCAGTGCGCTATCGCGTGCAGCTGCCCGCCGGTGGCCGGCGACTGACGCTGCACTACAAGGGCCGCATCGACTTCGGTTTCGAGACGCCCGGACAGGAGTACGCACGCGGCTTCAATGAGACGGCCGGCGTGATCCGCGACGATGGCATCTATCTCGCCGGCAGCACGCTCTGGTACCCCTACCTTGGCGAATCGCTGTTCACGTTCGAGCTCAGCGCGAAGGCGCCCGACGGCTGGCAGCTCGTCAGCCCCGGCTCCGGCACCGCGCGCGACGCGCAGGGCGTCGCGCGCTGGCGCTCCGACACACCGCTCGACGAACTGCACATCGTCGGCGGGCCGTTGACGCGCTATTCGCGCGCCGCCGGCGCCGTCACCGCCGAAGTCTACCTGCGCAAGCCGGACGACGCGCTCGCCGCGAAGTACCTCGAATCGACGGCGCGCAACCTCGAGATGTACCGCAGCCTGATCGGCACCTATCCCTACGAAAAGTTCGCGCTGGTCGAGAACTTCTGGGAGACGGGCTACGGCATGCCGAGCTTCACGCTGCTCGGCCCGCAGATCATCCGCTTCCCGTTCATTCCCACCTCCTCCTATCCGCACGAGATCCTGCACAACTGGTGGGGCAACGGGGTGTTCGTGGACTACGCCAACGGCAACTGGTGCGAGGGCCTGACCGCCTATCTCGCCGATCACCTCTACAAGGAACAGCAGAGCCAGGGCGCCGAATACCGGCGCGACACGCTCAGGAAATACCGCGACTTCGTCAAGGAAGGTCGCGACTTCCCGCTGACCGAGTTCCGCTCCCGGCACAGCCCCGCGACCGAGGCGGTCGGCTACGGCAAGGCCCTGATGACCTTCCACATGGTGCGCCGCCAGGTCGGCGACGAGGCCTACGCGCGTGGCCTGCAGCGCTTCTACCGCGAGCAGCGCGGCCGGCGCGCCAGCTTCGACGACCTCGCCCGAGCGCAGGGCGCCGCGGCATCCACCGACCTCACGCCGTTCTTCCGCCAGTGGGTCACGCGCCCTGGCGCACCGGACCTGCGGGTCGCCGACGTCGGTACCACGCTGGCGGGCGATGCGGTCATCGTGCACGGCGTGCTGCGCCAGGCGCAGAAGGCCGAGCCGTTCGCGCTCGACGTGCCGGTGGCGGTGCGCACCGCCGCGGGCACGCGGCTGTTCATGGCCAAGATGATGGGCCGCGAGGCGCGCTTCGAGTTCGCGGTGAAGGGCACGCCGCTGTCGCTCGAGGTGGATCCGGAGTTCGACCTGTTCCGCCTGCTCGACGCTCGCGAGACCGCGCCGTCGCTCGGCCAGATGTTCGGCGACCCGGAGATCGTCGCCGTCCTGCCGTCGAAGGCCAGCCCGGCCGCGCTCGCGGCCTATCGCGAAATGATCACCTTCTGGACCGGCGGCAACGCGCAGAAGATCGTCGTGCGCACCGATGCCGACAAGGCGGCGCTGCCGACCGATCGCGCGATCTGGGTCTTCGGCCGCGACAACGCGCTCGCGGCGAAATGGTTCGCCAGCGATCCGGCCACCGGCTTCGAGGTCGGCGCCGACGCGATCCGCGCCGACAGCGGTCGCATCCCGTATGCCGGCCATTCCGCTGTGATCGTGCGCCGCCATCCCGGCAATGCCGGCAAGGCGATCGGCTGGGTGGTCGTCGACCCGATCGAGGCGGCGCCCGGCCTGGCGCGCAAGCTCCCGCACTACGGCAAGTACTCCTACCTCGGTTTCGCCGGCATCGAGCCCGCGAACGACGTGAAGGGCGAGTGGCCGGCTGCGGACTCACCGCTGCACGTCGACCTGCGTCCGGCCGCGCAGCGCGGCGACGCGCTGCCCGCCGCACGTTATCCGTCGCGGGCGCCGCTTGCGCGCCTGCCGGCGGTGTTCGACGGCGCCGCCATGGCTGCGCACGTCCAGTGGCTCGCGGACCCGGTGCGCGAGGGCCGCGGCCTCGGCACGGCCGGTCTCGAGGCCTCTGGCCGCTACGTCGCCGAGGCGTTGCGCGCGATCGGCGTCAAGCCGGCGAAGTCCGGGGCGCCGCCCGGCACGCCCGCGGTAATGACGCCAGGCGCCAATCTCGAAGACTATTTCCAGGACTTCGAGTTCACGCCAATCGGTGCGCAGAAGCCGGTCAAGGCGCGCAACGTGATCGGCGTGCTGCCGGGCGCGAATCCCGCGTTCGCGAACGAGGCCGTGATCGTCTCGGCGCACTACGACCATCTCGGTCGCAGCGGCCCCGGCGTGCGCGTCGGCGAGGTCGGGCAGGTGCACCCGGGGGCCGACGACAACGCGAGCGGCGTCGCGGTGCTGCTCGAGCTCGCACGCACGCTCGCCGCGGCGGGCGCGCCGCCGCGCACGATCGTGTTCGTCGCGTTCTCCGCCGAGGAGTCCGGACTGCAGGGTTCGAAGTACTACGTCGCGAATCCGATCCCGGTGCCGCGCGCCGGGATCCGCTCGGTACTGAACCTCGACACCGTCGGCCGCCTCGGCAACGGCGAAGTGACGGCGCTCGCCACCGGCACGGCCTCGGAGTGGCAGCATGTGTTCCGCGGCATCACCTTCTCGACCGGCATTCCGACCCGCAGCATTCCCGGCGCGTCGCAATCCTCGGACCAGCAGAGCTTCATCGACCGCGGCATCCCCGGCGTGCAGCTGTTCACCGGCGCGCATCTCGACTATCACCGCGTCACGGACACCGCCGACAAGGTCGACGTCGCCGGACTGGTCAAGGTCGCGACCGTTGCGCGCGAGGCCATCGACTATCTCGCGCAGCGACCCGGCGCCCTGAGCGTGACGATCTCGCCCTCGGGCGGCGCGCCGGGCACCGCAGTCGCCGACGGAGCGGGTGGCGCCGGCGGCAACGGCGCCGCCACCGCTCGTCCCGACGGCAGTGTACGCCGCGTCTCGTTCGGGCTCGTGCCGGACTACGCGCACCAGGGCTTGGGCGTGCGCGCCGAGTCAGTGGTGCCCGATTCGCCGGCGGCGCGCGCCGGCATCGCCGCCGGCGACGTGCTGCTCACGCTCGACGGCAAGGCGGTCGGCGATCTCAGTGCGTTCGCTGCCGCGCTGAAGAACTACAAACCCGGTGACAAGGTGCGCGCCACGCTGCGTCGCGGCGAGTCGGAGTCGGAGCGGACGGTAGACCTGGCGGAGCGCTAGCTTGCGCAACGCTCTTCCGGCGGCGCTGTTCGTCGCCGACGTCCCGACGTGAGAAGATCGCGCCGGAGTTGGCAACGACGGAGGCCACCATGACCAAGCTGCCAGCCAGGCGCGCCGCTGCAGGCGCACGCGGCGACGAAGCGCGGTTCAGCGAAGCATCGCTGTTCGACAAGCTCGTGGGCCACGCGGCCGCGGCTGGCCGTGAAGTCGTCGAAAAAGTGCTCTGGCTCTGGTTCGCGAGCCGCCGCTCCGACCTGCCGGTGTGGGCACGCACCACGGTCTACGGCGCGCTGGCCTATTTCGTGCTGCCGAGCGATGCGATTCCCGACCTGCTGCCGGGCCTCGGCTACACCGATGACCTCGGCGTGCTGTCCTGGGCGCTGGTGACGATCGCGAGCTATGTGGATGCCGACGTCAAGCGGCGCACCGGCGAACTGCTCTCGAGGTTGTTCGCCCGTTCGGCGACGCCGAGCACCTGACAGTAGCGCAGGTCGCAGTCGACGCAGCGGCCGCGCGGGCTGCACCAGCGCAGGCTGCGGCCGTTGAGCCGGCCCCAGAACACCCCCGCTGGGTCCGCATCGAATTCCCGCAGCAGATCGATGAAGCCATGCGCCACGGGCTGGCGCGGATACGGCCGCCAGCGTGAGCGCTCGTCCAGGTGATAGAGACGCCAGCTGTTGCGGTCGGCGCGGTAACGGAACTGCGCGAGCTCCACTGGCTGCCCGGTGCCCGGGATGCCAAACAGTTTCTGCAGCTCGTGGATCGTGACGCGGTCGAATTCCAGCCTGAAGCCGAGCATCACCGCATGCCGCGCGCTTGGCGGACAGATGCGGTCGCAATAGGCCTGCAGCAGCTTCTCGACCAGTCGCCGGGTATGCAGGGGGATCTCGTTCACCGCCCTAGCCTAGCGCGAGGGCGCAGTGCGCCGCTATTCTCGTGGCATGCCATCCGGGGTCATCGATTCGCCGACAGGGCAACGCTTTGCTTTCGACGCACTGGAGGTCGAGTCGGCCGCACCTGATACGGGGCCGTTGCGCCTGCGCCTGCGCGGGGAAGCGACCGACGGCCGCCACTGGCTGCTCGATTTCGCCGCTGCCACGCCGCCGCTCCGTGCACCGGCCCGACTGACCCACGCCGTGGTCGAGGCGAGCGGGCGCGCCGAGGCGCCGGCGCTGTGGCAGATCCAGTCCGACCAGGGCCGCTTCGAACTCGGAGCGGTGCGCGCGTTCATCCACCAGGACGTGACGCGGCTGGCGGCCGCTGCCGTGCCGCCGCGCCCCGTGCCGCTGGGCAAGCGCCTGTTCTGGCGCGCAGTGTTCGTGCTGCTCGGCATGCGTGCCGGGCGACGCTGGCTCGAGCGGCGCGCCGCCGGCGGCTGAGCGCGGCCGGCCCTGTCGGCAAACGCGCCGGCACGAACCGAATCCTTCATCGAGGTTCCCGACATGCATTCCGGTCTCTACCTGCTGGCCTTCGTCGCCGGCGCCGCGCTCGTGCTCCAGGTCGGCATGAACGCCGTGATCGGCCAGGCCTTTGGCGGCAATTCGATCGGCGCCGCGTTCGTGAACTTCACCGTCGGTGCGCTCGGGCTGTTCCTGGTCCTGCTGGCGACGCGCAGCGCCTTCCCGCAACGCGGGCAGATCGCAGCCGTGCCCGCCTGGGCCTGGTTCGGTGGCCTGATCGGCGCGTTCTACGTCGCCACCGTGACGATCGCCGGGCCGCGCGTCGGCGCGCTCGCGGTGCTCGCGCTGACGGTCGCCGGCCAGATGGCGGCATCGCTGGCCGTCGATCACTTCGGACTGTTGGGATTTCCGCGCGAGCCGGTGACGACGATCAAGCTGTTCGGCGCCGCGCTGCTGTTCGTGGGCGTGTTGATCGTCGCGCGCTGATCATCGGCGCGATCCAGCCGGCCTGATCAGATCCAGCGGCGCACGCGTACCCGGTATTCCTCGAACTGCCGGCCAAAGATCCGCGCCAGCGTGCGCTCTTCCGGGGTGATCTGGAAACGCGTGATCCAGGCGGCGAACGCCGCGATGCCGGCCAGCGCCCAGGCGGAGCCGAGCCAGGCCGCCCAGGCCAGCAGCACCATCGCCATGCCGAGATACATCGGATTGCGGGTGTGGCGATAGATACCCGAGGTCACCAGCGAGCTCGAGTTGTCGGGCTTGTGCGGGTTCACCGTCGTCCGGGCGCGGCGGAACTCGAGCACGCCGGCGAGCGCGATGCCGACGCCGAGCGCCGCGATCAGCGGCGCCAACCGCTGCAGGTTTTCAAAGGTGGCAGTACCTGCAGTGGCGCCGCGACCGGGCAGCCACGACAGCAGCTTCATCGCGCCCGCGCCGGCGAGCGCGACCACCGGCGGCGGCACTTTCAGTTCGAGGGAGGGCATGCCTCGATCGCCACGACGACAGGCGGGGGCGCAGCGCACTCGTTGCACAGGCCCTTGATCTCGAGCGAGGTGGGTTCGATCCGGAAGCCCATCGAGCGGGATTTCTCGGCCAGCACGCGGTTCAATGCCGGATCGTCGATCTCGGCGACCCGGTGACAGGCGCGGCAGACCAGGAACTGCGCCACGTGCGCCCGGCCCGGCGCGTCGCAGCCGAGGAACGCATTCAGCGAGTCGATGCGGTGGACCAGGCCCGCCTGCATCAGGAATTCGAGTGCCCGGTAGACGGTGGGCGGCGCGGCCTTGTCGCGCTCCTTGGCGAGCTCGGCGAGGATGTCGTAGGCGCCGATCGGCTCGTGCGCCCGCCAGACGATCTCCAGCACCCGCTTGCGGACCGGTGTCAGGTTCAGCCCGCGGGCGGCGCAGACTTCGGTCGCCGTGGCGACCGCCTGGTCGATGCAGGCGCCATGGTCGTGATGCCCGCTCTTGCGTGGTCGGGGCTTCGACATGAGGGCTACGTTATCATGTGACCCTTATGGCCACCATAGATCGGGTTCCCGTCACCGTACTGACCGGGTTTCTGGGGTCTGGAAAGACCACCCTCCTCAATCGCATCCTCTCCGAGAACCACGGCAAGCGCATCGCCGTGATCGAGAACGAGTTCGGCGAGGTCGGCGTCGACCATCAGCTCGTGATCGGCGCCGAAGAGGAGATCTTCGAGACCAACAACGGCTGCATCTGCTGCACGGTGCGTGGCGACCTGCTGCGCATCCTCGGCCAGCTGCTGAAGCGCCGCGACCGCTTCGACTACGTGATGATCGAGACCACCGGCATGGCCGATCCCGGCCCCGTGGCGCAGACGTTCTTCCTCGACGACGATCTCAAGCAGCATTTCATGCTCGACGCGATCGTCACCGTCGTCGACGCGCTGCATTTCGAGCAGCATCTCGACGAGATGAGGGAGCCGGGCGAGCAGGTGGCGTTCGCCGACGTGATCCTGCTGAACAAGACCGACCTCGTGCCTGCGGATGCGCTCGAGCGCATCGAGCGGCGCGTGCGCGCGATCAATGCGACCGCGAAGATCTTCCGCACCCAGAACTCGAATCTGCCGGTCGAGAAGGTGCTGAACGTCGGCGCCTTCGACCTCGATCGCGCGCTGGCGGTCGACGCGGCCTTCCTCGAGCCGCAGTATCCGTTCGAATGGGCCGGGGTCTATCAGCTCGAGGCGGGTGAATATTCACTGCGCACCGGCGCCGAGGCCGCGGGTCACCAGCACGGCGAATCGCATGATCACGCAGGCCACGTGCACGGGCCGGATTGCGATAACGGGCATGTCGAGCATCACGGCGACGACGGCACTCACGACGCCCACGACCACTCCGGCCACGATCATGGCGCCGGCCTCGGCCTCCTCGTGCTTCCGGCCGCTGCGGCCACCGCCGACGCGCTCGTACAGCAGGTGGAGCCCGCCGTGCGTGCCTTCGCCGAGGAGGCGCGCACGGTTGCCTGCGAAGGGGTGCTGCACCCCGGCCCCGGCCTCAACCGTATCGACGTCGCGCACGACGGCACGCACTTCACGCTGCAGATTCCGCAGGCCGGCGCCTACGCGATCTTCTGCGAGCACGCGCCCGCCGAGTTCAACCTGCGCCTGCAGGGCCGCAAGCCGGCGGCGGAGCGCGCCTTCGCCTCGCACCATCACGACGAGGAGATCGGCTCGATTGGCCTGACGGATCCGCGGCCGCTCGATCCGGTCCGGCTCAACGACTGGCTGAGCTATCTGCTGAAGAGCCGCGGCGCCGACATTCTCCGGATGAAGGGCGTGATCAACCTGCGCGGCGAGGACCGGCGCTACGTATTCCACGGCGTGCACATGATGTTCGACGGTCGCCTCGAGCGCCCGTGGGGCGAGGGCGCGCGCCGCAGTACGCTGGTATTCATCGGCCGCAATCTCGATCGCCATGAGCTCGAGGCCGGCCTCGAATCCTGCGTGCTGCCCACGGCCGCGAAGTGAAGACGCCGGCGCTGCTGGAGCCGCGCGCCAGCGCGCTGCTGGATGACTATGTCGCGGACCTTGCCTGGTCACCCGACGGCGCGCGGCTCGCGATCGCCGGCGGCGAGGGCGGCGTGTTCCTCGCCATGCACTCCGCTTCAAAGTCGCTCGCCATCCGTCAGCTCGGCGAGCACGGCATGGGCGCGCTGGCTGTGGCCTGGCAACCGAAGGGCGAGATCGTCGCCAGCAGCGGCCAGGACAATGCGATCGCGCTCTGGGACGGCGCGAGCGGCGCCGAGCAGCGACGCCTGCGTCCCGCAATGGCGTGGACCGAGCATCTGGCCTGGTCGCCGGACGGCACGCAGCTCGCGAGTGCCGCCGGCAAGGTGCTGTCGCTGTGGACGCCCGCGGGCGAGCCGCTGCACAAGTTCGACGCGCATGCCGGCGCGATCGCCGCGATCGGCTGGGACAAGCCGGGCCGCGATCTCGCGGCCGCGACCAATGGCGCGATGGTGATCCACCGCATCGAGCCGCCGCAGTACGCGACGCGCCAGTACAAATGGCCTGCCGGTTGCCAGACCGTCTCGTTCAGCCCGAACGGACGCATGGTCGCTTCCGGGATGCAGGACGGTTCGCTGCACTTCTGGTATCTCTCGAGCAGCAAGGACTCCCAGATGCGCGGCTACCCGGGCAAGGTGCACCTGACCTCCTGGAGCGGCGACAGCCGCTGGCTCGCGAGCAACGCCGGCAACGACATCGTCTGCTGGGACTTCAGCGGCAAGGGGCCCGAGGGCAGCAAGCCGGCGCAGCTCTCCGGCCACACGGAGCGCGTCGAATGCCTGGCCTTCCAGCCCGGCGGCGCGTACCTCGTCTCGGCGGGTCGCGACTGGCGGCTGACGCTGTGGTGGCCGGGCAAGGCGAAGGCGGCGATCGATGCTCACCTGACCGATTCAGAGCCCTCGTGCGTGCGCTGGTCGCCCGACGGGCGCCACGTCGCCGTCGGCGAGCGCAAGGGAAAGCTGACCGTGTTCGAGCTGGTCAAGGTCGGCTGAGGCGACGGCAACGGCAGTTCGCAAAGTTGGACATCACGCGTACGCGCACGCTACCGTCGCACTCTGCTGACAACCCGATACGGCGTACATGGACTCGAACAGGATCCCGATGCGCAAGGCCGCGCGCAGCGCCGCCGTCGTGGCGATGCTGCTCGGTGTGCTCGCCATCGCGCCGCCTGCTGCCCGCGCCGACGACCTCGACATCGCGTTCGCGGCGGCGCTTGCCAGGGTCGAGCCGAAGGTGCTCGGCTGGCGCCGCGACCTGCACGAGAACCCCGAGCTCTCGAACCGCGAGTTCCGCACCGCCAAGCTGGTCGCCGAGCACCTGCGCCGGCTCGGCCTGCAGGTCGAGACCGGCATTGCGCACACCGGCGTAGTGGCCGTCGTGAAGGGCGCGCTGCCGGGCCCGACGATCGCGCTGCGCGCCGACATGGATGCCTTGCCGGTCACCGAGCAGGGCGCGCTGCCGTTCCGGTCGAAGGTCACCTCCACCTATCGCGGCGAGCCGGTCGGCGTGATGCACGCCTGCGGCCATGATGCGCATACCGCGATGCTGATGGGCATCGCCGAAGCGCTGGTTGCAGTGCAGGCACAGCTGCCCGGCAGCGTCGTGCTGATCTTCCAGCCCGCCGAGGAAGGCGCGCCCGAGGGCGAGGAGGGCGGCGCCGGCCTGATGCTGCGCCAGGGCGTGTTCGAGCGCTTTCGTCCCGAGGCCGCGTTCGCGCTGCACGTGACCTCGCTGATGCGCACCGGGCAGATCGGCTATCGCGGCGGCCCGATGCTCGCCGCCTCCGATTCGTTCCGGATCGTCGTCAAGGGGCGCGGCACGCATGGCGCGCGTCCCTGGGGCGGCATCGATCCGATCGTCGTTTCGGCGCAGGTGATCAACGCGCTGCAGACCATCGTCAGTCGCCAGATGGACATCACCACGAACCCGCTCGTGATCACCGTCGGCGCGATCAAGGGCGGCATCCGCAACAACATCGTGCCCGACGAAGTCGAGATGATCGGCACGATCCGTACCTTCGACATGGTGCAGCGCGCCGACGTGATCGAGCGCATGCGCCGCACGATCGACGGCGTCGCCGCCGCGAACGGCACCACCGCCAGCTTCGAGCTCGACGCCGGCGGCACGCCGGTCGTCGTCAACGAACCCGGCCTCACGCTGCGCTCCGTCGCCGCGCTGCAGCGCATCGCCGGCAGCAGCAGCGTGAAGGCCGTGCCGCTGATCACCGGCGCCGAGGATTTTGGTTTCTTCGCCCAGCGCGTGCCGAGCTTTTTCTTCTACCTCGGCATCACGCCGCCCGACCGCAACCCGGTGACTGCGGCGACCAATCATTCGGCGCAGTTCTTCGTCGACGAGGCGGCGTTCCCACTCGGCGCGCGGGCGTTGTCGGGCGTGGCGATCGACTATCTCAGGGCGGGGGCGAGGAAGATGCCGGCGCGCTAGCGCCGGCAGGCAACCCTGCAGCGCCATCTCGCCGGTGCAGGCGACCACGCTTTTCTGCTTCTTCACGCAGACCTTGACCGTGGTGGTGCGCAGGCCGCCGCAGGTGCTGGCAGTGCCTGTACGACGCGAGGCGTGGGTCACACGCCTCGCGTCGAGGTTACCGATGGACGCGAGGCATCAGGCCCGGCTGCGACGACGCACCAGGCCGAGGCCGACAAGGCCGAGTCCGAGCAACGCGAGCGAACCCGGTTCCGGCACGGTCGCGAATCCGCGGATCTCGCCACCCGGATAAGCCGTGGAATGGATGTTCAGGTAGGCTTTTCCATTCAGCAGGCCGTTGTAGAGCACCGCCTCGGCAAATGCGGTGGTGCCGCCGTTGTCGGTGATGAAGCCGGGCCTATAGCTCG